>Ga0208587_1000632_pt1 | contig 19329 bp, 15 predicted proteins | sample NGESurdeep092012_7_FD_184472 | JGI IMG/M metagenome (GOLD analysis project Ga0208587, IMG submission 184472) | Arctic peat soil microbial communities from Barrow, Alaska - NGEE Surface sample 210 deep-092012 (SPAdes) | ecosystem: Environmental > Terrestrial > Soil > Wetlands > Peat ...
TGCCGCGCTGCTGGCCAGGCTGGGCCTCAAAGACGGGCAGGCGGTGATGGTGCGCCAGGGCGAAGGCGAGGCCGAGGTGAACGCCGCGTGCGATGACCGCCTGCCGCGCGACTGCGTGCGCCTGGCCGCTGCGCATTCGTCGACCAGGAACCTGGGCCCGATGTCCGGCGAAATCAGCGTGGAGCCGCGATGATGGAGCTGTACGCCAACATGATCGCGAGCGGGCTCGAATTCACCCAAGGCCTGTTCGGGCCAGTGTTGGGCGCGGCCATTTTCACCCTGGTCAAGACCTCGGTGCTGATCATGTGCATCGTCGGTCCGCTGCTCGGTGCCGTGGCCTACCTGACGCTGCTCGAGCGCAAGGTCATCGGCTATATGCAGCTACGCATCGGCCCCAACCGCGTCGGACCCCTGGGTTTGCTGCAGCCCATCGCCGACGGCATCAAACTGGTGTTCAAGGAGCTCATCATCCCGACGGCAGCGGACAAGGTTCTGTTCGTGCTGGCGCCGGTGATCACCCTCACAGTAGCGATGGCCGCCTGGGCGGTGGTGCCGTTCAGCCCGCAGGTGGTCTTGGCCAACGTCAATGCGGGACTGCTGTACATACTCGCCATCACGTCGATGGGCGTGTACGGCATCATCGTCGCCGGCTGGGCGTCGAATTCGAAATACGCTTTCCTCGGCTCGATGCGCGCGGCGGCGCAGATCGTGTCCTACGAGATCGCCATGGGTTTCGCCCTGGTGTGCGTGCTGATGGTGTCGCACAGCCTCAACCTCTCGGACATCGTCAACGGCCAGATGAAAGGACAGTTCGCCGATATGGGCTTGAATTTCCTCTCCTGGAACTGGCTGCCGCTCGCGCCGATGCTGGTGGTGTATTTCATCTGCGGCGTGGCCGAGACCCAGCGCGCCCCGTTCGATATGGCCGAGGGCGAATCGGAGATTGTCGGCTTCCATGTCGAGTATTCCGGCATGCTCTTCGGCGTGTTCTCCATGGGCGAGTATGCCAACATGATCCTGGTGGCGACGCTCACCGCCATCATGTTCTTCGGCGGCTGGGCCGCGCCGCTCGACACGCCGATCCTCAACGCCATCCCCGGCTTTGTCTGGCTGCTGGGCAAGGTACTGTGCGTGTTGATCCTGTTCCTGTGGTTCCGCGCCACGTTCCCGCGCTACCGCTACGACCAGATCATGCGCCTGGGCTGGAAAGTGTTCATTCCGCTGACCATCGTGTGGCTGGTGCTCATAGCCGCGTGGATGCAGACGCCGTTCTCAATCTGGAAATGACGCGCCATGGCTGAGAAAATCCGCGAGTTCTTCAAGACCTTCCTGCTGCTGGAGCTGCTCAAAGGTATGGCGGTTACCGGACGGCATCTGTTCTCGCGCAAGATTACGGTGCAGTATCCGGAGGAGCATACGCCGCAGTCGGCGCGCTTTCGCGGCCTGCACGCGCTGCGCCGCTACCCCAACGGCGAGGAGCGCTGCATTGCCTGCAAGCTGTGCGAGGCAGTGTGCCCGGCGCTGGCGATCACCATCGAATCGGAGCAGCGCGCCGACGGCACGCGCCGGACCACGCGCTACGACATCGACCTGAACAAGTGCATTTTCTGCGGCTTCTGCGAAGAATCCTGCCCGGTCGATTCGATCGTCGAGACGCGCATCCTCGAGTACCACGGCGAGAAGCGCAGCGACCTGCACTACACCAAGGAGATGCTGCTCGCGGTGGGGGATCGCTACGAGGCCGAGATCGCCCGCGATCGCGCCAGCGACGCGGCGTACCGGTGATGAACCCATGAATATCGATATTCAGGCCATAGTTTTCTACTTTTTCTCGGGCGTCCTGCTGATCGCGGCGCTGCGCGTCATTACCGCGCGCAACCCGGTGCATGCGGCGCTCTACCTGGTGCTCGCGTTCTTCACCGCCGCCGCGATCTGGATGCTGCTTCGGGCCGAGTTCCTGGCGATCGTCCTGGTACTGGTCTACGTCGGCGCGGTGATGGTGCTGTTCCTGTTCGTGGTGATGATGCTCGACATCAACCTCGACCGGCTGCGCGAAGGCTTCTGGAGCTACCTGCCGCTCGGGGCCACGGTGGGCGTGCTGATGGTGATCGAGATGGTGCTGGTGCTGGGCGGCAAGTACTTCGGCGCGGAGCAGCTGCCGTCCCCGGCCGATCCGGGTGCGGGCTACAGCAACACCAAGGAGCTCGGCCGGATCCTTTACACCGACTATGTCTATCCGTTCGAACTCGCCGCGGTGATCCTGCTGGTCGCGATCGTCGCGGCGATCGCGCTCACCATCCGCCGGCGCAAGGACACCAAGAAGCAGGACCCGGCGCAACAGGTCATGGTCAAGCGCGCGGATCGCGTGCGCCTGATTTCGATGCCGTCAGAGAAAAAGGAAGATTGATCGTGCCGTCGCTATCGTTACCCGCGTTATCGCTTTCGCACTTCTTGATCCTCGGCGCGCTGCTGTTCGCCATCAGCATCGTCGGCATTTTCCTGAATCGCAAGAACGTCATCATTCTGCTGATGGCGATCGAACTGATGCTGCTCGCGGTGAACATGAACTTCATCGCCTTCTCGCATTACCTGAACGACATTTCCGGGCAGGTGTTCGTGTTTTTCATTCTGACCGTGGCGGCGGCCGAGTCGGCCATCGGGCTGGCGATCCTGGTGGTGCTGTTCCGCAATCTGAACACGATCAACGTCGACGACCTGAATGCATTGAAAGGCTAAGGGAAGGCAATGGGTAAGGAGCAATGGGTCAGAGCTAGCGAAGCGGCGGGCGTCAGAACTAGCGAAGCGGCGGCCGCTAGAGCTAGCGGGGCGGCGGCGCAAGGCCTGCCAATCACCCATCAACCATCACCCATCACAACAATATGACATCGATGCAACAACTCTACCTGCTGGTGCCGCTGGCGCCCCTTGCCGGGGCGCTGATCGCCGGTCTTGCCGGCCGCGCCATCGGCCGCGCCGGCGCCCATTGGGTGACCATACTCGGGGTGACGGTCTCGTTTCTCGCTTCGGTGGCGATATTCTTCGACGTGGTGAACGGCAATGTCTTCAACGGCAGCGTCTACACCTGGCTGACCTCGGGCGAGACGCGCTTCGAGATCGGCTTCCTCATCGACCGGCTGACGGTGCTGATGATGGTGGTGGTCACCTTCGTCTCGCTCATGGTGCACGTCTATACCATCGGCTACATGGCGGACGATCCGGGCTACCAGCGCTTCTTCGCCTATATTTCGCTGTTCACCTTCTCCATGCTGATGCTGGTGATGTCGAACAACTTCCTGCAGCTGTTCTTCGGCTGGGAGGCGGTGGGCCTGGTGTCCTACCTGCTGATCGGCTTCTGGTACACCCGGCCGACGGCGATATACGCCAACCTCAAGGCGTTCCTGGTGAACCGCGTCGGCGACTTCGGCTTCCTGCTCGGCATCGGCCTGATTCTGGCCAATTTCGGCACGCTCGATTACGCCACCGTGTTCTCGCAATCGTCCGGCATCGTCAACACCACCATCGAGATCATCCCCGGCGTGCCCTGGCTGCTGATATCGGTGATCTGCATCTGCCTGTTCATCGGCGCCATGGCCAAATCGGCGCAAGTTCCGCTGCACGTCTGGCTGCCCGATTCGATGGAAGGCCCGACGCCGATCTCGGCTTTGATCCACGCGGCCACCATGGTGACGGCGGGCATTTTCATGGTGTCGCGCATGTCGCCGCTGTTCGAGCTGTCGCAGGCGGCGCTGTCCTTCGTGCTGGTAATCGGCGGCATCACCGCCTTCTTCATGGCGCTGATCGCGGTGGTGCAGTACGACATCAAGCGCGTGATTGCGTACTCGACCCTGTCGCAGCTCGGCTACATGACCGTGGCGCTGGGCGCGTCGGCGTATTCGGTCGCGATCTTCCACCTCATGACCCACGCCTTCTTCAAGGCGCTGCTGTTTCTCGGCGCCGGCTCGGTGATCATCGCGCTGCACCACGAGCAGGACATGCGCAAGATGGGCGGGCTGCGCAAGTACATGCCCATTACCTACATCACCATGCTCATCGGCGCGCTCGCGAATGCGGGGCTGCCGCCGTTCGCCGGGTTTTTCTCCAAGGACTCGATCCTGGAAGCGGTGCAGCTGTCGCATACCCCGGGCGCCGGTTTCGCCTATCTGATGGTGCTCGCCGGCGTGTTCGTCGGCGGGCTCTATTCCTTCCGCCTGGTGTTCTATGCCTTCCACGGCAAGGAGCGCTTCGCCGCGCATGACGCCGGCCACGCCGCCGCCAAGGATGGCCATGATGCCGGCCATGATCATGTGCCGCACGAATCGCCGGCGGTGGTGACCCTGCCGCTGATTTTGCTCGCCATCCCGTCGATCGCCGCCGGCTGGACCATAGGCACGGTGCTCTACGGCGGTTATTTCGGCTCCGCTATTTTTATCGCCCCGGAACACGAGGGCCTGGCCGAGATGGCGCGGGAGTTCCACGGCGTGATCGGCATGATGTTGCACGGGCTCGTCAGCCTGCCGTTCTGGTTCGCGCTCGCCGGGGCGGCGACCGCCTGGTATCTGTACATCGCGCGCCCCGAGCTGCCCGCAGTGCTGCGGCAGAAGGCCGGCGTGCTCGTCACCATCCTGGAGGAGAAGTACGGCTTCGACCGCTTCAACGACTGGTTCTTCGCCGGCGGCGCGCGCGCGCTCGGCGGCGGTCTGTGGAAGTTCGGCGATGTGGCCATCATCGACGGTTTCATGGTCAACGGCACGGCGCGCGTAGTGGGCTGGATCGGGGGCTTGGTGCGGCTGTTCCAGACCGGCTACATCTATCAATACGCCTTCACCATGATCATCGGCGTATTCGTGCTGCTGACGCTGTGGTTCGGGCGGGCTTAGGGGACAGATGATGACTTCCGCTCCCTGGCTCAGCCTCAGCATCTGGATCCCGATCCTGTTCGGGCTGGTGGTGCTCGCGTTCAGCGACCGGCACGCCGCGCAGGTTCGCCAGATCTCCTTGATCGGCGCGGTCCTCGGCCTGGCCGCGAGCCTGCCGCTCTACGCCGGCTTCAACACCCAGACGAGCGCCATGCAGTTCTCCGAACTCTCGCCCTGGATTCCGCGCTTCAACATCAACTACCACCTCGGCGTGGACGGCATTTCGGTGCTGTTCATCCTGCTGAACAGCTTCATCACCGTGCTGGTGGTGCTGGCGGGCTGGGAGTCGATCAAACAGCGGGTGGCGCAGTACATGGCGGCCATCCTCATCATGTCGGGCCTGCTCAACGGCGTGTTCGCCGCCCTGGACGCGATGCTGTTCTACGTGTTCTTCGAGGCGACGCTGATCCCGATGTACCTGGTGATCGGAGTCTGGGGCGGCCCCAACCGCGTCTATGCCGCGGTGAAGTTCTTCCTCTATACGCTGCTCGGATCCCTGTTGATGCTGGTCGCCTTCCTCTACCTGTTCGACAAGTCCGGCGGCAGTTTCTCCATCCTCGACTGGCACAAGCTGCCGCTGGCGATGACGCCGCAGATTCTGCTGTTCGCCGCCTTCTTCTTTTCTTTTGCGGTCAAGGTGCCGATGTGGCCGGTGCACACCTGGCTGCCCGATGCCCACGTCGAGGCGCCCACCGGCGGCTCCGCGGTACTGGCGGCGATTCTGCTCAAGCTCGGCGCCTACGGTTTCATCCGCTTCTCGCTGCCGGTGCTGCCCGACGCGAGCCATGCGCTCGCCGGTTTCATGATCACGCTGTCCCTGATCGCGGTGGTGTACATCGGCCTGGTGGCGCTGGTGCAGACGGACATGAAGAAGCTGATCGCCTATTCCTCGGTCGCGCACATGGGTTTCGTCACCCTCGGTTTCTTCATCTTCAACGCCTACGGCGTGGAAGGGGCGTTGATCCAGATGGTTTCGCACGGCTTCGTCTCGGCCGCCATGTTCCTGTGCGTGGGCGTGATGTACGACCGCATGCACAGCCGCAACATCGCCGACTATGGCGGCGTGGTCAATACCATGCCCAAGTTCGCATCGCTCATGATGCTGTTCGCCATGGCCAACTGCGGGCTCCCGGCCACCAGCGGCTTCGTCGGCGAATTCATGGTCATCATGGGCGCGTTGAAGTACAGCTTCTGGATCGGCTTGGTCGCCGCGACCACGCTTATTTCCGGCGCGGCCTACACCCTGTGGATGTACAAGCGGGTGATTTTCGGCGCCGTGGCCAATGACCACGTGGCCGCGTTGAAGGACATCGGCGCGCGTGAATTCCTGGTGCTCTCGCTGCTCGCGCTCGCCGTGCTCGGCATGGGCCTGTATCCGCTGCCGCTGACCGAGGTGATGCATGCCTCGGTCAACGACCTGTTGAAGCACCTCGCCGCGAGCAAGCTGTAAGGCCATCGAACCCATGAATTTCACCATGCCCAATCTGCTGCCCGCCTACCCCGAGATCTTCCTGCTCATCATGGTCTCGGTCGTCCTGGTGGTGGACCTGTTCCTGCCGCAGCGGCTGCGCTACGTCACCTATGCGCTGTCGCAGCTGACGCTCGCCGGCTGCGCCTTGCTCACGCTCAACGCCGGTTATCTTACCGAGGGCCGGATCGCCTATACCTTCAACAACATGTTCGTCGCCGACCTGATGGCGCATGCGCTGAAGCTCGGGGCCTATATTGCCGTGTCCACGGCTCTGGTCTATTCCCGCGCCTATCTCGCCGACCGCGGGTTGTGGAAGGGCGAGTTCTTCGCCCTGGTGCTGTTTGCGCTGATGGGCATGATGGTGATGATCTCGGCCAACCACTTCCTCACCCTGTACCTTGGTCTGGAGTTGCTGTCGCTGTCGCTCTACGCCCTGGTCGCGCTCAATCGCGACTCGGCGCTGTCGACCGAGGCGGCGATGAAATACTTCGTGCTCGGCGCTCTGGCCTCGGGGCTGCTTTTATACGGCATGTCCATGATCTACGGCGCCACCGGCACGCTCGACATTTCCCAGGTGGCGAAATCGATCGCCACCGCCAATCCCAACAAGACGGTGCTGACCTTCGGCCTGGTGTTCCTGGTTTCGGGGATGGCATTCAAGCTGGGCGTGGTGCCGTTCCATATGTGGATCCCCGACGTCTACCACGGCGCGCCCACCGCCATGACCCTGATCATCGCCTCGGCGCCCAAGCTGGCGGCGTTTGCCATGGCCATGCGCCTGCTGGTCAACGGGCTGCTCGATCTGGCGCTGGACTGGCAGCAGATGCTGGTGATCATGTCGGTGCTGTCGATGGCATTGGGCAACCTCGCCGCGATCGCGCAGACCAACATCAAGCGCATGCTCGCCTACTCGACCATTTCGCACATGGGTTTCATGCTGCTGGGCCTGCTGGCCGGCGTGGTCAACGGCAACTGGCTGAATGCGGCCGACGCCTACAGCGCGGCCATGTTCTACGTCGTGGTCTACGTGCTGACCACCCTGGGCTCCTTCGGCATGGTGATGCTCCTGTCGCGCGCCGGCTTCGAGGCCGAGAACCTGGACGACTTCAAGGGGCTGAACGCGCGCAACCCCTGGTACGCCTTCATCATGCTGCTGTTGATGTTCTCGCTCGCCGGGGTGCCCCCCACGGTGGGTTTCTACGCCAAGCTGTCGGTGCTGCAGCCGCTGTTGGCGGCGGATATGGCGTGGCTGGCGGTGGCGGCGGTGCTGTTCTCGCTCATCGGCGCGTTCTACTATCTGCGCATCGTCAAGCTCATGTACTTCGACGAGCCGACCGATACCGCGCCGATAGAACCGAGCCTGGACATGCGCGTGCTGATCTCGGCCAACGGCCTGGCGGTGCTCGCGCTCGGCATCATGCCGCAGTCGCTGATGGCGCTGTGTTACTTTTCCATTAAGTCCCTGTGATTCCGGGCGCGGGCTTGCTGCTGCGGCTCGCCGCTTTCACCGCAGCCGATTTGCCTGCGCTCAGGCGCGCCGTGCCCGCCATTCCCGCCGGGCGCCATCCATGAAATTCGTGCAGCGCGTCGAGCGGGCGTGGAATGCGGGGCAGACCTTGCTTTGCGTCGGCCTCGACCCCGATCCCGCCAGACTGCCGAAACATCTGGCCGATGCGGACTATCCCATGTTCGAGTTTGGCCGGGCGATCGTCGACGCCACGGCCGATCTGGTGTGCGCGTTCAAGCCGCAGATCGCCTACTATGCCGCGGCGCGTGCCGAAGACCAGCTCGAAATGACCATCGCCCACATCCGGCGGCGCCATCCCGGCATACCCGTGATTCTCGACGCCAAGCGCGGAGACGTGGGCAGCACGGCCGAGATGTATGCCAAGGAAGCCTTCGAGCGCTACCAGGCCGATGCGGTTACGGTGAATCCGTATCTGGGATTCGACGCGCTGGCGCCGTTCCTCGCGCATGCGGACAAGGGCGTGATCGTGCTGTGCCGGACGTCCAACCCCGGCGCGCGTGACGTGCAGGACATCGAGAGCAAGGGCAGGAAGCTGTATCAGATCATCGCCGAAAAAGCGGCGCGCGACTGGAATGCGAAGGGCAACGTGCTGCTGGTCGTGGGCGCGACCTATCCCGAAGAGTTGGCCCAGATCCGCGCCATCGTCGGCGACATGCCGATTCTGGTGCCGGGCGTGGGGGCGCAGGGCGGCGACGTTGGCGCCGTGGTGGCGAACGGCGCGACCGCGGACGGGACCGGGCTCATCATCAGCGCTTCGCGCGCCGTGCTCTATGCCGGCGGCGGCAAGGATTACGCCCAGGCCGCGAGATCGGCGGCGCAAAAACTGCGCGACGAGATCAACCTGTGCCGCAAGGCCGGGCGATGAAGCACGCCGATCTGACCGAGACGGAAATCGCGAGCGAAACCGTGTTCCAGGGCAAGCTGTTGCGCGTCAAATGCGATACGGTCAGCCTGCACGACGGCAAGCCTGCGACGCGCGAGTACGTCGAGCACAACGGGGCGGTAATGATCATCCCGGTGCTGGATTCGGGCGAGCTGGTGATAGAGCGCCAGTACCGCTACGTCCTGCGCCGGCATTGCCTCGAGTTTCCGGCGGGCAAAATCGATCCGGGCGAAGAGCCGCTCGGCACCGCCAGGCGCGAGTTGCTGGAGGAGACCGGCTACGTCGCCGGCGAATGGACCTACCTCGCCACCATCCATCCCACGGTGGCCTATTCCACCGAACGCATTCTGGTCTATCTCGCCCGCGGCCTCAGGCATGAGGGCGGAAAACTCGACGACGGTGAGTTTCTAGAAGTCCTCAATTTTTCGCTGGAGGCCTTGCTCGAGCTGGTGCGCAGCGGCGAAATCACCGACGTGAAAACCGTGATCGGCTTGTTCTGGCTGGAGAAGCTCCTGCGCGGCGAGTGGGTCGCCGGGCCTGCTGTGCCATAGTCGCCTGCGGGAAACCCTTGCCGCCCGACAGCTTCAGACGCGAATCGGCCGTACAGCCAATACCCGTGCGGCTCTCAGGCAATTTTGACGTCAGTACCGCGCGCTCCCCGGCGTCCGCGGGAACGGAATCACGTCGCGCACGTTGGCAAGCCCGGTGATGTAGGACACCGTGCGCTCGAACCCGAGCCCGAATCCGGCGTGCGGCACGCTGCCGTAGCGGCGCAGGTCGCGATACCAGCCGTAGTGACTCTTGTCGAGCTTCGCTTCGTCCATGCGTGCATCGAGCACTGCGAGCCGCTCTTCGCGCTGGCTGCCGCCGATGATTTCGCCGATGCCGGGGGCGAGCACGTCCATCGCGGCAACCGTCTTGCCGTCGTCGTTGAGGCGCATGTAAAACGCCTTGATCTCCTTCGGGTAGTTCATCAGCACCACGGGGCCTCCCACGTGCTTCTCGGCGAGGTAGCGCTCGTGCTCGGATTGCAGGTCCATGCCCCATTTCACCGGGAATTCGAATTTTTCCTTCGCTTTATCGAGGATGCCGATCGCCTCGGTGTAATCCATGCGCACGAATTCCTTGTCGACGATGCCCTGCAGCTTGGCGATGACGCCCTTCTCGACGCGCTCGTTGAAGAACGCCATGTCGTCGGCGCGCTCCGCCAGCACCGCTCCGAGCACGTATTTGAGCAAGGCCTCGGCGAGGGTCGCGTTATCGGCCAGATCGGCAAAAGCGATCTCGGGTTCGACCATCCAGAACTCCGCCAGGTGGCGGCTGGTGTTGGAGTTCTCGGCGCGGAACGTGGGCCCGAAGGTGTAGACCTTGGACAGCGCCAGGCAGTAGGTCTCGACGTTGAGCTGTCCCGACACGGTGAGAAACGCTTCGCGGCCGAAGAAGTCCTGCGCGTAATCCACCTTGCCCTCCGGCGTGCGCGGCAGGTTCGCCAGGTCGAGCGTGGACACGCGGAACAGCTCGCCCGCGCCCTCGGCGTCCGATGCCGTGATGATGGGCGTGTTCACCCAGAGGAAGCCGTGCTCGTGGAAGAAGCGGTGTATCGCCTGGGCAATGGTGTGGCGCACGCGGGTCGTCGCGCCGATGACGTTGGTGCGCGGCCGCAGGTGCGCCACTTCGCGCAGGTACTCCATGGTATGGGGCTTGGGCTGGATCGGATAGGTATCGGGATCCTCTATCCAGCCCACCACCTTGATCCCGCTCGCCTGCATCTCGAATGGCTGGCCCTTGGCCGGGGACGGCACGATGGTGCCGGTGGCCTCCACCGCGCAGCCCGCAGTGAGATGCATGACTTCATCGGTGTAATTCGCCAGCGTATTGGGCGCCACCACCTGCACCGGATGAAAGCACGAGCCGTCGGAAACATGGATGAAGGAAATCCCGGCCTTGGAGTCGCGGCGGGTGCGGACCCAGCCTTTGAGGGTGACGGGCGTGTCGCTGGGGGCGCGGCCGGAGAGGATGTCTTGGCAGGTGCAGGTATTCATTTGGTCTCTAAAAATGCAAATGAGAGAGATCGGAAAAGATGAATTCTACTCTGGCCGGGCATCGTGATACTGTTCGAATTCCTGCCGTTTTGAGGGTTGGCATATGGAAAACAGAATGAAACCCGAACCGACCAACCCAGCCGATGGCGCCGACCGTGCGCTGGACGTGCTGCACTTCGAGCGCGACTCGCTGCGCGCCATCTTTGCGCCAAACAGCGTCGCCGTGATCGGCGCGACTGAAAAAGAGGGCAGGGTCGGGCGGACCGTGCTCTGGAACCTCATCAGTAATCCATTTGGAGGCACTGTCTATCCGGTCAACAAGCGGCACAATCAGGTGCTGGGCATCAAGGCCTATCCGAACGTCGCCCGCGTGCCCGAGCCGATCGATCTGGCCGTCATCGTCACCCCCGCTGCGACGGTGCCCGGTGTCGTCAGCGAGTGCGTCGCGGCCGGAGTGAAAGGCGCGATCATCATCTCGGCCGGGTTCAAGGAGGCGGGCGAGGCCGGCGTCGAACTGGAACGGCAGATCGCCGAGACGGCGCGCGGCAAGTTGCGTCTCATCGGCCCGAATTGCCTGGGTGTGATGCGCCCCGTGACGCATCTGAACGCAACCTTTGCGAGCGCGATGGCGCGCCCCGGCACGGTCGGCTTCATCAGCCAGAGCGGCGCGCTGCTGACTGCCGTGCTTGACTGGAGTTTCCGCGAAAACGTCGGCTTCAGCGCATGCGTCTCCGTCGGCTCGATGCTCGACGTTGACTGGGGCGACCTGATCAACTTTCTCGGCGACGATCCGCACACGCACAGCATCATGATTTACATGGAGTCCATCGGCGATGCGCGGTCTTTCATCTCCGCCGCGCGCGAGGTCGCGCTGACCAAACCGATCATCGTGATCAAGGCGGGGCGCACGGCGGCTGCGGCGAAGGCCGCCGCCTCGCACACCGGCGCGCTCGCCGGCAGCGACGACGTGCTCGACGCGGTGTTCCGCCGCTGCGGCGTGTTGCGCGTCAACTCCATCTCCGATTTGTTCCACATGGCCGGGGTGCTGGCGAAGCAGCCGCGCCCGTCCGGCCCGCGCCTTACCATCGTCACCAACGCCGGCGGACCGGGCGTGCTCGCTACCGACGCCCTGATCGCGCTCGGCGGGGAGCTGGCCGAGCTGTCCGCACCGACGATGCAGGCGCTCGACCGCGTGCTGCCGCCGCACTGGAGCCACGGCAACCCGATCGACATCCTCGGCGACGCCGATCCGGAACGCTACGCGCAGGCACTCGAGATCGCCAGCAAGGATCCGAACAGCGACGGCCTGCTGGTGGTCCTCACGCCGCAGGCGATGACCGATCCGACCGAAACGGCCAGGCGTTTGACGAAGTTCGCCGTGACCCGGGGCAAACCGGTGCTCGCGAGTTGGATGGGCGGCAAGGATGTCGTCGCCGGCGAGGCAATTCTCAACCAGGCGAACATACCGACCTTCGGCTATCCGGACACGGCTGCGCGCACGTTCACCCTGATGGATCGCTACGCCTATAACCTGCGCGGCCTGTACGAAACACCGACGCTGGTGGAGGCCGCGATGGAGGCGGCGCCGGACCGCGCGCGGGCACAGCAGTTCATCCTGGACGCGCGCCAAGCGGGCCGCACCTTGCTGACCGAGTTCGAGTCGAAGCAGGTGCTCGCCGCCTATCGCATCCCGACCGTGCCGACGCGCATTGCCGGCAGCGAAGACGAAGCGGTGAAATGCGCGGCCGCCATCGGCTACCCCGTCGTGCTCAAGCTGCATTCGCAGACGATCACGCATAAAACGGACGTCGGCGGCGTGCAGCTGAACCTCGCCGATGCCGATGCGGTGCGACGCGCCTACCGCGCGATCGAATCCGGGGCAAAGGCAGTGCGCGAACCGCGTTTGCGCGGCGGCAAGCACTTTCTCGGCGTGACCGTGCAGCCGATGATCAAACTCGATGGCTACGAACTGATCGTCGGCAGCAGCATCGATGCGCAATTCGGTCCGGTGCTGCTGTTCGGCGCGGGTGGACAGCTGGTCGAGGTGTTGCGTGACCGCGCACTCGCGCTGCCGCCGCTCAACACGACGCTGGCGCGGCGCATGATGGAGCAAACGACGATCTACAAGGCGCTCAAAGGCGTGCGCGGCCGCCCGAGCGTCGACCTCGCCGCGCTGGCGCGACTGCTGGTGCAGTTCAGCCAGCTGGTCATCGAGCAGCGCTGGATCAAGGAGATCGACATCAATCCGCTGCTTGCGGCCCCCGCCCCAATCGCGCCCCCGGTGGACGGCGCAGAGTCAGGCGCCGCGGGACTCATCGCACTGGATGCGCGCATTGTTTTGCATGGGCCGGACGTCGGCGAAGACCAATTGCCCAGACTCTCCATTCGCCCTTACCCGGCGCAATATGATTCGGAATGGACGTCGAAGTCCGGCATGCCGGTCACCATTCGCCCCATTCGCCCGGAAGACGAGCCGCTGATCGTGAAGTTCCATGCGACCCTGTCGGAGCAAAGCGTGTACATGCGCTACTTCCACTACATCCAGTACAACCGGCGCGTCGCGCACGAACGCCTGACGCGCCTATGCTTTATCGATTACGACCGCGAGATGGCGCTGGTCGTGGAGCGCAAAGACCCGAAGACGGGCGAACGCGTCATTCTCGCGATCGGGCGCTTGAGCAAATTGCACCAGACGGCGGAGGCCGAGTTCGCCATTCTCGTCAGCGACGCTTATCAGGGACAGGGGTTCGGCGGCGAGCTGTTGCGCCGCCTGGTGCAGATCGGGCGCGACGAAAAGCTCAAACGCATCGTCGCCACCATCCTCCCCGACAACGTCGCCATGCAGCGCGTTTCGCGCAAGATCGGTTTCAAGCTGAAGCGGGTTGAATCGGAGTTCCACGCCGAGCTGGATCTGTCGCAGTCCTGAAGCAGCTGCGGCGGGCTTACAAGGCCCCGGGCAAGGCGACGCGGAATTTATCCGCCCACGGAGCGAGCGCCGGCAGGATCGACGGTTCCAGCTCGACGCCGTCGCGCAATTGCCGTTCGCGGCGCAGTAGGCCGTTCTGCCCGGGCAGGCGGACGCGGTCGAATCCTTGGCGCGGCGGATTGTCCAGGCAGGCTTGCGCCACCCATCCCATCTGGCGGCGGAATGCGCCGCCGCCGCTGAATGCCTCCGGATCCAGAATCTGCAGGAAGACGCTGGCCCCCAGCGGTTCCAGGGGATCGGCCCGGCCGTGACCGGCCAGACCCGCCGTGAGCGCTTCCACCAGCAGCGCCAGGCCATATCCCTTGTGACCGGCGTCGAGTCCGCCCAGCGGCAGGATCGTTCCCCGGTGCGGGGATGACAACACCGCAGGATCATCGGACGGCTCCCCGTTTTCGTCGATCAGCCAGTGGTGGGGCAGGCGCTTTCCTTCCTTGCGCAGGCGATTGGTCAGTCCGTTGGTGGTGATGGAGGTGGACACGTCGACCAGCACCGGACCATCGTCGGTCGGAAAGCCGATGGCGATCGGGCTGGGCGAGAACACGGAGCGAAGACCGCCATGGGGAGCGACGCTGGCGCCGGACGGCGCGGACGAGAGCAACAGCATGACCAGACCGCGGTCGGTGGCGCGCTTGAGGTAGGCGGCGAGGCAGGCGATGTGATGGCTGCGGCCGATGGTCACCGTGCCGCTGCCGTAGGTTCTTGCCTTCTCCATTGCGATATCCATGGCGCGCAGCACCAGCCAGGGACCCGGCAGGCGCTGGCCGTCCCAGGTGAGCACGGCGCCATGATCGGCAAGCGTAATCGGCTCGCCCTCGAGTTTCATCTGGCCCGCTTCGATATGCTGCAAATAGGAGGCGAGAAGCTGCAGGCCGTGAGTGTCATGGCCGAGCAGGTCGCCTTCGACCAGGATGTCGGCGACGTCGCACGCACGGTCGCCGGGCATCCCGGCGACTGTCAGCAGCGACTTCGCAAACCCGATGAGCGCGGGCGCGTCATAGCGCGCTCTGGGGGCAGCGGCCGGAGCTGAGGGAGGCGGTGCGGTCATGGCAAGATAACGCGCTCAATTCTTGAACAAATGCTCGGGACCGTTCGTGCCTACCGTTCTTTCATAGATGCCTTTGCCGGTTTTCTTGTACTGCGTGAGGCCCGAGTTCTTGATCTTGCTGTCCGACAGCGACCAGGTGCCGCCCAAGGCGACTGCGCTGATGCGGCGCTGGCACGGCTCGCCGCAGGTCGGGCAGTTGGTGAGCTTGGCGTCGGCCAGGCGCTGCATCACCTCGAACAGGCCGTTGCATTTTTCGCAGTGGCCCGATGTGGGGGCGTATTCGTAGATCGGCATCAGCGGATTTTACCGTGGATGGGAAGGACGGTGTGTGATTCGCGGCCGGCCGCGCCCGCTGCAAACTGGCTGGAAAGCCAATGTCCGTGCGGGTCTACGGCTATTTCCCCTATGAAACTGCGAGTTTTCGTCATACCTAAAGTACTCGGACTTTAGGTATACCGTCTGCATGGGATGCAAGCCGGCGGAACGTCCCCGACCCGGCGCGCTTCGCGCTGCACAAGCTCATGGTGAGCGGGCGCAGGCAGGCGTCGTTCGCGGCAAAGAATTTGTTCATGGAAGCACTTCTATGCGCGACAGCGTACATACAGCGTAACGGATTCGCGTTACAAAGACAGCTCCTACAGACGAATTGTCAGGAGATAGCCATGATTAGGAAAATAATCCTTGCCGCAATGGTAGCGGCATCCTTCGGAAGTATCGCCACACCGGCGACTGCCGCGATAGTTGTGCAAGTCGCACCGCCACCGCCTCGTATGGAGGCTGCTCCCCCGCCGCGCCGTGGTCACGTGTGGGTTGCCGGGCACTGGGAATGGAAAAACCGCCACCATCAATGGGTAACGGGCACTTGGATACGCGAACGCCGCGGCTATCAGTACATCCAGCCGTCATGGGCGGAGCGTGACGGGCGTTGGTACATGGAGCGCGGCAGCTGGAGGCGCGGAGACCGCGATGGTGACGGCGTTCCGAATCGCCAGGACAGGGCGCCGGATAATCCGAATCGTCGCTGATACGGCAAAGCACCAGCCTGGAGCCGGTCTGCCTCTAGGCTGCGGGACTTGTGGCTTCCTGATTCCCTGTGGGGAGAAGGGTAACGCATGGCGTGTCAAACTTGCAGCGGACTCGATACTGGCTCCTTGCTTCAGGCATTGAGTCGTTTTGTTCAGGAGAAGATATGAAGAAGCTTGCCATATTGCTGATCGCCATCGGTGGTCTGTTATCCGGCTGCGTTGCTTACGAGGTTCCTTACGGAGAGGGTGGCGTACGTCATGCCGATCGTGACCGTGATGCTGTGCCTGATCGCGCGGATCGCGACCGCGATCGCGATGGTGTTCCCAATCGCCAGGACCGCCGCCCGGACGACCCTCGCCGCGACTAACTCGAAGCGCCAGCATCGAACGTTGCTGACGCTTTTTTGCAGAACTCATTTTCATAAATCGGCCGCGCCGGACGCATACCTCGATACAGCGCTGCGCGCCACTCGGCACGAACGGGACCTTGCCTTCGGTATACGCAACTTTTTTACAGGAGACATCAATGAATGCAATATTGAGAACTGCGTTGGCAGTGGCCGGAGTAGCTATCGCCGCGCAAGCGGCTGCACAGGTCACCTTTTACGAACGTGAAGGCTTTGAAGGCCGGTCTTTCACCGCGGAGAAAGAGATCCGCAACTTGGAGCGCTATGGCTTCAATGACCGCGCCTCGTCGGTCGTGGTTATCGGCGCCCGGTGGGAGGTTTGCGAAGACGTCCGGTTCGGCGGTCAGTGCGTCGTCTTGCGTCCGGGCAGGTATCCGTCGTTGGCCGCGATGGGCCTGAACGACCGCGTTGCATCGGTGCGGACCGTGAGCAGGAACGCGCGCATCGATGACAGTCGTTATGCTCCCGCTCCTGCTGCGGCCTCCGACCGCTATGCGCCCGCTCCTGCCGCGACGAACGAGTACCGTCGGCGCAACAACGAGCGGCTGTACGAGGCGAACGTCACTTCAGTGCGCGCGGTGGTCGGACCACCCGAGCAGCGATGCTGGGTCGAGCAGGAACAAGTCCCTCAGGAACGAAGCAAGCTCAACGTTCCGGGGGCGGTTGCCGGCGCCGTCATTGGCGGCATTCTCGGTCACCAGATCGGTAACGGACGCGGTCAGGATATCGCCACTGTCGGCGGCGCTGTCGCAGGGGGGGCGGTGGGCGCCAACGTCGGTCGCGACCGCAGCGGACAGCCGGCGCAGACCCAAGACGTCCAGCGTTGCGAGAACGTGCCAAGCCAAGCCCAAACCGACCACTGGGATGTCACCTACACCTTCCGCGGCCAGGAGCATCGCGTGCAGATGACCGATCGCCCCGGACGCACAGTTACCGTCAACGAGCGGGGTGAGCCCCGGACGTAACGCCTTGACGCAGCAGACAGAGCAAGGCGGTCCTTCGGGGCCGTTTTGCGTTGGAACTCGGGGTTGATTCGGAACGTCTATCACGCAATTTTTACCAAGGTTTACCAAGGAATCGTCATGCAGATGCAAGCTCTCCGTCTTCGCGCTTTCGCCTTCGTGGCCGGCGTCGCAATTTTGGCCTTCAGCGGCTGGGTCAGCGCGGACCCGCCGTCGCGCGTCGCGCGGCTCGGCTACGCGACCGGCCCGGTCAGTTTCTCACCCGCCGGCGAGAACGATTGGGTAGAGGCGACGATCAATCGGCCGCTGACCACCGGCGACCGCCTTTGGACGGATGCGGGTGCGCGGGCCGAAATCCAGGTCGGCGGAGCAATGATTCGGATGAACGCCGGTACCGGCACATCCGTTCTCAATCTCGACGACCGAATCGCCCAACTGCAATTGACGCAGGGCATATTGAACGTTCGCGTGCGCCGTCTCGAGCCCGATCAGGTGTTCGAGGTAGACACGCCGAATCTCGCCTTTACCCTGCGGCAACCCGGCGAATACCGGATCGAAGTGGATCCCGAGGGCAACGCGACGACGATCGTCGTGCGCAAAGGCCAAGGCGAGGTGTACGGCGAAGACGCGTCGTATGTAATCGATTCGAGGCAACCGTATCGCTTCACCGGGACCGGCTTGCGCGAGTACGAGTATGTCGACGCGCCGCCCCTCGACGAATTCGATCGCTGGTCGAGCGCTCGCGACCGCCGCTACGACAACTCGGGCTCCGCCCGCTATGTATCGCAAGACGTGGTCGGCTATCAGGATCTCGATGCGAACGGCACCTGGCGCGTCGACGCCGCCTACGGCAACGTCTGGATCCCGAATCGCGTGGATGCCGGCTGGGCGCCTTACCGCGACGGACATTGGGCCTGGGTCGACCCCTGGGGTTGGACGTGGGTGGATGACGCGCCCTGGGGCTTCGCCGTGTCTCATTACGGCCGCTGGACCAATCTCCGTGGAGCGTGGGGTTGGGTACCAGGTCCGGTGCGCACCCGGGCCTACTACGCCCCGGCACTGGTGGCGTTCGTGGGCGGCAACGTCGGTGGAGTCGCATGGTTCCCGCTTGGGCCGCGCGAGGTCTACCGACCGTCCTATCCGGTGAGCCGCGGCTATTTCGGGAATATCAACCGCAGCAACACGGTAATCAACACCACAGTCATAAACAATTATTACAACAACGTGAACGTGACCAATGTCGTATACGCCAACCGGCGAGTGCCAGGAGCCGTCGTCGCGGTACCGACGACCGCGTTCGTGCAGTCGCAGCCGGTGTCCAGGGCGGCGCTGCGGGTATCCCGGGAAATGACAGTCAGCGCGCCGGTAGCGTTCGTTGCGCCGGTGGCGCCGACAGAAAAAAGCGTGCGTGGCGCGGCCGCGCAGGGCGGCAAGCCGCCTCCCCGCGTGTTCGAGCGGCCTGTCGTCGCCCGCACCGCCCCCCCTGCGGCACACGTCGGTTTCGCGGCGCAACAGCAGCAACTGACAGCGAAGCCGGGCAAACCGCTCGACGACGCCGCACGCAAGGAATTGAAACCCGCAGCGGCCGCGCCGGCGCCCGTCGTCAAAGTGATCGCGCAGACGCAAAAAGCGCCACCGACCATGCGTCCGCCGCCGGCGGCACCGGGTGTCAGACCGGGTGATGCACGCGGAAAAGCGGATGAGCGGAAGGCCCCTGCAGCGCCCGCGATTTCCGGCGCATCGGGCGCACCGACGCAAGGCGCTGCGCCATCGCGAGCCACGCCACCCGTACCCGCAGCACAACCACCGGAGCCGCGCGGAACGCCCGAGCAGCGTGGACAGAGAGAACAGCGCGGACAACCCGTCGCGCCGCCGCCCCCACCACCGCAACGCGTGGCGCCGACTCCGGCCGCTCCACCGCAAGTCGCCCCGCCGGCACCGGCGACGCAACCACCGCCGCGACGGTCGGCCGCGCCTACCGTTGCGCCACTACCGCAAGTCGCTCCGCCCGCACCAACTGCGCAGCCGCCGGAGCAACGCGGAAAGTCCGAGCAACGTGGACAG
>Ga0208587_1000635_pt1 | contig 19265 bp, 15 predicted proteins | sample NGESurdeep092012_7_FD_184472 | JGI IMG/M metagenome (GOLD analysis project Ga0208587, IMG submission 184472) | Arctic peat soil microbial communities from Barrow, Alaska - NGEE Surface sample 210 deep-092012 (SPAdes) | ecosystem: Environmental > Terrestrial > Soil > Wetlands > Peat ...
CCAGGGACGAAAAGATTCACGCTCTCGAGCGTGGGATTGAATCGCATGCGCGTTTCGGTCGCGATCTGGACCCTTCTGCTCGGAGCAGGCGCTGACGCCGCGAGCTCACCCTCGTACGACGAGATCACGGCGCGCGAGTAGCTCTGCATCACCGTGCCAGTATTGGGATCCGATGCATCGACGGTGAGCAGCAGACGCGCCGGCTCCGTACGCGACACGAGATGGCTTGCAAAACCTGGCTCGAAGACGAGCGCGACGTCTGCCTCTCCCCGACGGAACAGCGGCTCGATCGCACTCGGTGTCCGACTGATGGAGACGATGCGAAAGCGAGCGGACGCGACGAACCGGTTCCGCAACGCGATCGTCGCGTTATCCGGACTCGGATCGACGATCGCCAGCCTGATGTCTCGCACGTCGCTGCGCAGAGCGAAGCCAAAGAGCACGACCTGCACGAGCGGCATGAGCAGCAGAATCGTGAGCGTCTGCCGGTCGCGCAGAATGTGCCGGAACTCCTTGACCATGAATGCCCGCAGCGCGCCGCGCTTCATGCCGTCACCGTTGCCCCTCGCGCGAGCCGGACGAACAGGTCATCCACCGTGTCGACCTCATACTGCGCTTTCAACGCGGCGGGAGTGCCGAGCGCCGCAATCCTGCCGTCGACCATGATGGAGATGCGGTCGCAGTACTCGGCTTCGTCCATGTAGTGCGTCGTCACGAAGACGGTCGTGCCGCGCGCGGCGGCAGCGTAGATCATCTCCCAGAACTGCCGCCGAGTAATGGGGTCGACGCCACCGGTCGGCTCGTCCAGAAACACGATCTTCGGTTCGTGCAGCAGCGCGACGGAGAAGGCGAGCTTCTGCTTCCACCCCAGCGGCAGCTTTCCCACGAGATCTCCGGCGCTTTCCGATAGTCCGAGCGACTCGAGCAGCGCTGCGGTCCGATCGCGAAGCTGCGCATCGGAGAGTCCGTAGATCCCACCGTAGAGCTGAATGTTCTCGCGCACGGTGAGATCGTTGTAGAGCGAGAAGCGCTGGCTCATGTAGCCGATATTGCGCCGAATCTGCGCGCGCTCGGTCCCGACATCGAAGCCCGCGACGCGCGCTTCCCCATCGCTCGGCGCGAGCAGGCCGATGAGCATCTTGATCGCCGTCGTCTTTCCAGCGCCGTTCGCGCCGAGGAAGCCGAATACCTCGCCGGCGCCGACGTCGAAGGTGATGTGATCGACAGCGACGAACGAGCCGAACCGGCACGTCAACCCATGCGCCGAGATCGCGAGGGCATTGGGGTTCATGCAGCGGAGCCCATCAGGGCCATGAAGCTGTCTTCGATACCGGCGGCGATGGGCTCGACGCGGGAGTCGGGGTGGCCTTTCGCACCAAGGTAGGCGGTCAGTTCCTCGACTACGGAAGGCACCTTGCGATCATCCGTGTAGTGAAGCGAGTCGCCAAAGAGGTACACCGACCGCGCATGCGGATACTCACGCAGCGCCTGAAGCATCGCATACCGATTCTCACCATACACGGCGAACAGCGGACGCTCGAACCGCGCCCCGATCGCTCCCGGCAAATCAATATCGAGTATGCGTCCGCCATGCATGAGTGCCACGCGGTCGCAGCGCATCGCCTCATCCATGTACGGCGTCGACACGACGATCGTCAAACCCGATGCCTTCAATGCAGCGAGCTGACCCCAGAACTCACGGCGCGAGACAGCATCCACACCGGTCGTCGGCTCGTCGAGCAGAAGGATCTCCGGCCGATGCACGAGCGCGCATGACAGCGCGAGCTTCTGCTTCATGCCGCCAGACAGCGCATCGGCGCGCCGGTCGCGAAAGGGCTCGATCTGTTTGTAGACCGGCGCGATCAGCTCGTATCCCTCTTCAACCGTCGTCCCGAACACCGCCGCGAAGAACTCGAGATTCTCGGCGACACTCAAATCGGGATATAACGAGAATCCGCCAGGCATGTATCCCACGCGAGAACGGATATCCCAAAGGTCGCGTGCGACGTCGAAGCCGAGTACCGTTGCGCTACCAGAATCTGGAAGCACCAGCGTCGTGAGGATGCGAAAGAGCGTCGACTTGCCAGCGCCATCCGGACCGACAAGACCGAACAGCTCGCCTTGCGCCACGTCGAACGAGAGATCGTCCAGCGCCACGACTTTGTCGAAACGCTTCGTGACAGCACGTACCTCGACCGCGTTGCTCACGTTCCCGTTGGTGCGCCGGCGAGATCCAGATCGGCGGGCATGCCGATCTTCAGCACCCCACGCGGGTTCGCCACATACACCTTCACCGCGTACACGAGATCGGTTCGCTCGTCGCGTGTCTGAACGGGCGTCGGCGTGAATTCGGCTTTTGACGCGACCCAACCCACGATTCCAGTCATGGTGAGCAGTGTGCCATCGCCCTGATCGACATGCACCTGCACGTGCTGACCCAACTTCAGCGACGCGAGCTGCCCTTCGACCACGTACGCGCGCAGGATGAGCGTGTCGAGGTTCGCGATTCTGTACAGTGGCTGGCCAGGTTGCACTACTTCACCTGCCTTGGCGTACGTGGCGAGCACCGTACCTGCTTCCGGATTGGCGATCTGGCTCTTGTTGATACGGTCGTGGATTTGCGCCACGTGCGCGGAGTTCGATACGACTTCCTTCGCCACGCTCTGCCGTTGCGCCCGAGCTGCCTGTATCTGCGCGACGAGCGTGCGATAATCCCGCTCCGCCTGATCGAGCTGCTGTGCCGTCGCCGCCTTCTGGTTGAACAACCGGCGCGTGCGGTCGAGCGTGCGTCGGGCAACCGCGAGCTGCGCCTCGTACACGCCGATCTGCCCACCGGCTGCGACGACGCGCGCTTCCGTCGCCACACGCTGCGCGATGCTCTGCGCGCGCTCGAGATCGAGCTGTGTCGTATCGACGAGACCGACGACGGCACCGGTGGCGAGCTTTGCGCCCTCTACGGGCGTGAACCAGCGCAGTTGACCGCTCGCCTGCGACGAGACGACGACTTCGTTCGCCTCGAAGTTGCCGTAGGCGTCCGGCGCTTTCTGATTGGTGCACGCGGCCATCGCTGTCGCAACCAACAACAAAAGCGTGAATTGAGAAAAAGCCCGATGCAATGGGAGAAGCCTGATAAACCCCAAAAAATAATCCGGCCGTTTCCGTCCAATCAGGCCGTTTCCAAAGTCACGCTCTTCTTTATATGTGAACATCAGCGGACCTCGATGCCAAGCGTAGTGAGAAAGCGCGCACGAGCCTGAGCAAGCTCGACGCGATGGAGCGCGCGGCTGATGCGCGCACTGAGAACGTCAGTCTGTTTGTCCACGTATTCCGCTGACGTCACGACGCCTTCGGTGAATCGCACGCGCATCTCCGTCGCAATGCGCTCACGGAGCGCGACGATCTCGTCGTCGCTCGACACCACGCCACCGAGCCGGTCGATCGTGGCGAGATCCTGCGCAACGCCACGCCGCAGCGACTCCGTGAACTGCTGCTCGTCCGCCGTTACGATCTGTCGCTGAAGGGAGAGCACTTCGCGATCCCGATCGGTCGCGCCCCAATTCCAGGGCGTCCACTGAAGCTGAACACCCGCGAGCCAATAGCCGTCGAACTTGTCGCTCAAGGGATTGAGCCCGGGTCGTCCGTAGCCGGCGCGACCGAACGCCGACACGCGCGGCCTGTCCTGTGCCGCACGCGCTTCATCCTGTCGCTGAAGCAGATCGCGCGAGCGCGCGAACTGCTCGTATTCCGGGCGCGCGCGCAACGCCACCAGCGTGCTGCGCACCCGCGCCACCTCGGCGCCGAGCTCCGGCATACCGAGCACGGACAGGGTGTCGAGCGACTGGCCGGTGAGATCGGCGAGCACATCCACGGAAGCGCGATGCGACGCACCAAGTTCCGCGATTGTCTGACGCCGCCGCAACAGCTCGGCGCGAATCGCCAGCTCCTCGCTCGTCAGCGCCGAGCCTTCACGTACGCGAGCCTCGGCGACCCGAAGCTGCGCTTCGAGATCCGTGATCGTCGTCTCCATCTCGGCAATCTGCGACTGCGCGCGCAGCGAGGCGAAGAACAGATCGTTCACGTTCTGCCGCAGGCTGAAAAGCGATGCGCGAAGGCGCGACTGCGCCTCCGAGACCTGCGCGTCCTCGACCGCGCGACGCGATGCGAGAGTCGGATCGTACAACCGCTGCTGCGCGAGGAGCCGCGCGTCATACGAGTCGTGTGGTGATACCGGCAGGGTCACGCCCGGGAGCACAACAGGAATTCGGGCGACCGCTGATTGATACTGCGCCTGCGATTCCGCGGAGAGCGAAGGCCGGTGCTCCGCGTCGAGATTCTTCTGTCTGAGCCGGGACTGCGAAGCCAACAGATCGAGCTCTCGGCCGCGCGGATCGCGTTGCACCGCGCTGGCCTGGAGAACGCCAAGATGTACCGTGTCCTGCGCCGGCGTCTGCGCGCTCGAGAAAGGGAGCGGCAGGAGCAGCGACAGTATCAGTTGGGATATCATGGCCGGAGTGCGTTGCGGAAGAACGCGGGGAGCTCTGTCTTCCGCTGCTCGATGAACCGCGCGAACGCGTCGTCGTCCATGCCGAAGACGACGCGGAGCATCGGGCGAGCCGCGAAGGGAAAAATGCAGAGCGAGATGAGATTGATCGCGAACTGTTCCGGGGCGATGGGGCGTATGGTGCCGGCCGCGACGCGTTCGTCGATCTGCTGCCCGAGCTTCTCGAACAGCGGCGACAACACGCCTGCAGGTTCGGCGCCGATCGCCTTCGCGAGCAGCTGAGGAATGCGCTCCGGATGGTGATGCAGCTCGGAGAGCAGATAGCCGGGGAGGAACGGATTGCGCGACAGATTCTCGAGATAGACCGCGACGAGGCGGTCGATCTTCGCTTCGAGCGAGATGTCGGCGCCGAGGGTTTGAGCGAGGGCGGGGAGGACTCGGCCGGCGATCTGCTCGAACACCGCGCTGCTGAGGTGCTCCTTCGAGCGGAAGTAATAATGAAGGAGGGCCTGGTTGACGCCGGCCTCCTGGGCGATCTCCTGCATCCGAGCGCCGGCGGTTCCACGACGGAGGAACACGGTGCGGGCCGCGTCGAGGATGCGCTGCTCGGTTTCGCCGTCGCGACTGGCGCTTGCCGGCTGGGCGGAATGTTTGGTTCGCTTAGTCATATGATTTAACTAAACAGTTAAACAAAGTATGCACGTGTCTGGTTGCTGGAGCAAGGGTATGTAAGGGCTCAGGTCGACAGGCCGCTCAATCGAGCAACGAAGAGTGTATGCCAGGCGCCTGACGTTGCGTGTGCTCGTGTCCTGATCACCTCGACGCTCAGCCCCGCGTCGCGCAGAGATTGTTCAAAGTGCGAATCGCCGTTCGCCGACCAGTAGGCGAGCCGCCCATTGGGGCGCAGCGCAGCGACCGCCATCTGGATGCCAACGTGCCGGTAGAGTTGCGCATTGCCGGACGTCGTCAGCGGCTCCGCGCCATTGTCGACGTCGAGCATGATCGCGTCGAATTGACCGCGGCTCTGTTTCAGAACATTCGCCACGTCGTCGTGCCGCAGATCGACTCGCCCGTCTGCCAGGGCCGCAGCGGCAAGATTATAGTCGGGATTCATGTTCCAGCCAATCACCTCGGCCGCGATCTCCGCCACGACCACGCGGGCATCGGGTGCGAGCGCTCGCAACGCGGCCTTGAGTGTAAAGCCCAGGCCAAGCCCGCCAATCAGTACGCGAACATCCTTGGCTTGCCGCAATGGCAGGCAGACCAGCTCGGCGAGCGTGTCCTCCGAGTGGTGCCGGCGCGTGGACATCAGATCCACGCCATCGACGCGGATGCTGTACGCCCCATCGTGCCGATAGAGCATCAGGACGGTTCCATCTGGAGTGGTCGCCGTGTCGAGGTGCTCGACCTTCTTCACGTTGCTGATGCTATTGGCATGAGCACGCCGCTCTCAGCGCAACTGCGCCATCGCCCGGTCGATCGCCGCGCGAGCGCTATCCAGCTCAGCATGGATTCCGCCACGCTGCACCCACAACAGGCGTCCATCACCCGCGATGAGATAGCTCTCCGGCACACCAACCGCCTGAAAGCTGTGCTGCACTTCGCCCTCCGGATCGTGCCCGATTGCGAAATGAAGACCTTCCGCCTCGGCGAAGCGCCGCACCTTGGAGCCATCGCCAGCATCGACACTCACCGCGACCACGCGCAGCCCGCGCCCGCGATACTTCTCGTCGATCGCCGCGAGATCGGCCATCTCTTCGCGACACGACGTGCACCACGTCGCCCACAAGTTCAGCAGCACGGGCGTACCCGCACCCACGCGCACCGTGTCGCCCGCCAGCGTGCGCACCGAGTACGCGGGCGCGCGATCGCCGACCATCAGCGGACGAAAGGCCGCGGGCTGCTCGTGCTTCGAACAGGCGGCAAGCGTCACCAGAGTGCCGAGGAGCAACGCCGCGCGCCGCGCGTGACAGATATCCATGGATGAATATAGATATGCGGTCGAGCAAGCTTCGGCGCCAGGAACCACCAGCTCGCGAAGAACGTCAGCAAGACGATGGACTCGCAGCTCGCCGGAAGCGATAAGACTGCGACGTGATTGACGGAAGCGCGGTGAGAGTATTCCTTCTCCCGCCATGCGTACTTCATTCTACGACAACGTGTTCATCGTGACAGTGCCGGCGAACGGAGTTGCTTCCGCGGTTCGCCTGCACTTCGGCGCGGCGACGGCGTGCGTCGGAGACGAGAAGATGAAGGAATGAAGGAAGAGAGGAAGAAATGAGCGCCGCTGCCACACTGGGGATCCATTGATGACTGAGCGCACTGAACACAGCTGGTCGGTGGATGGCATCGAGGAGGGAATCGCGCGGATCGAGGAGGATGGGGAGCGTATGCTCCACATACCGCGGCATCTACTTCCCGCCGGGGTGACGGAAGGCCAGCTTCTCCGAGTTACTCGCTCGTCCGCTTCCGGTCCGGAATCGATCGTCGTCACGATCGCGATCGATCACGCGGCGACCACCGCATCGCTGAGAAAGTCCAAGGCGACGATGGCGCAGGCGATGGCCGCGTCGAAGAAGCGGGATTCGGGGGGCGACGTCGCGCTCTGAAGCTCGTGCAGTTCAGAGGTGCAGCGTTCTTCGCCGTCCATGCGTCATCCTTAGATACACTCTGTCCTTCCGCTCCCGCGCGGAGCCCTGGTTCCGACCGGGCACCGTCCACCCGTTGCACACTCAATCACACACCATGAAAATCCGTCTTCTCCCCATCGCGGCCGCTGCCGCGATTGCGGGTTGCGGGGGCACGAACCCCGAGCCCGCTCCAGCGCCCGCCCCAGCGCCCGTTCAAGCCGCTGCCCCGACCCGTCAAGGAGGTCCCGGTGGACCTGGTGGTGGCGGAGGTGGCCAGGGCGCCGCGCAGGACTCCACAGGTGGAGGGCGTGGTGGCGGGTTGGTTCCCGCCGCGCCGCGCCCGTACAATCGCGTCATCACGGCTGAGGCCAGGACGCGCCGAGGACTCTTCTCCACGCATCGTGTCGGCGACGTGCTCTACTTCGAGATTCCGTCGAAGGAGCTCAACAAGGATATGCTCGTCGTTGGCCGCTATACCCGTGCGCCGGCGTCGGATCCGAACCTCCCCGGGGGCGGCTTTGGCGAGTACGGTGGCGACCAGTTCACCGAACATGCGCTTCGTTGGGAGCGGAACGGCAACCGCGTGATTCTGCGCGCGCCGCAGTTTTCGATCACCGCGGACACGTCGCTCCCAGTCTATCGCGCGGTGCAGGCGGCCAACTACGCGCCCATCGTCGCGATCTTCAACGTGGATGCATACGGTCCGGACAGCGCTGCGGTCATCAACGTGACGCGCCTGTTCACGACGACTATTCCGGAACTCACCGCCATTCGCGGCACGATCGACGCAACACGGTCGTACGTCGAGCGCGTCATTGCATTTCCGGATAACGTGGAAGTGGAAGCCACGCAGACCGGCACGCCGGCTCCAGCCGCTGGTGCGGCGGCGGGCGGTGGTGGTGGCCGTGGTGGTGGCGCTGCCGCCGCTGCGTCCTCAGTGCTCGCGCACTGGAGCATCGTGCGTCTCCCCGGGCAGCCGATGATGCCGCGTCGCTTCGACGAACGCGTCGGGTTCTTCACCGAGCGCTACGTGGACTTCGGTGCGGACAGCCGCGCCGCGCGTCGCCAATACATCACCAAGTATCGTCTCGAGTGCGCGGGTGCACCCGACGCGAACGGACTCTGCACGCCGAAGAAGCCGATCGTCTACTACGTCGATCCGTACACCCCGGAGCAGTGGAAGCCGTGGATCCGTCGCGCGATCAACGATTGGAAGCCAGCATTCGAGGCCGCCGGCTTCAAGGATGGCATCGTCGCCATGGACGCGCCGGCCAACGATCCCGACTGGTCACCGGAAGACATCCGTCACACGGTCATTCGCTGGCTGCCCAGCACGACGGAGAACGCCGTCGGCCCGCACGTCAGCGATCCGCGCACCGGTGAGATCCTGAACGGCTCGGTGCGCATCTTCCAGAACGTGATCAATCTCAATCGCGACTGGTACTTCACGCAGGCGTCGCAGCTCGACCCGCGCGCCCGCACCTTCCCCTTCCCCGATTCCCTCACGGGTCGGCTGCTCGAGTTCGTCGTCGCGCACGAGATCGGTCACACGATCGGGCTTCAGCACGACCAGATCGGCAGCTCGACGTATCCCGCCGACAGCATTCGCAGCGCGTCGTGGGTCCATAAAATGGGGCACTCGCCCAGCATCATGGACTACTCGCGCTACAACTACGTCGCGCAGCCCGAGGACAAGATCGCGCTCGAGGACATCATCCCGCGCATTGGTCCGTACGACAAGTGGGCGATCGGCTGGGGCTATCGTCCCATCCCGGGCGCCAGCACGCCGGACGCAGAGCGCGCGACGCTCGAGACGTGGACGCGCGTTCAGGACACTGTGCCCTGGTTCCGTTTCTCCGCGAACAATGAGTTCGGCGGCTACGGCACGCTGAACGAGGCGGTCGGTGACGCGGATCCGGTGAAGTCCACCGCACTCGGCTACAAGAACCTGCAGCGCGTCATCGGCTACGTCTCCGGCGCGGCGACCAAGGCCGGCGAGGACAACAGCGATCTCAAGGAAGTGTACGATCGCACGGTTGGCCAGTGGGCAACGGAGGCGAACCACGTTGCCACGATCGTCGGCGGCGGCACGGTGTGGTACAAGTCGGGTAGCCAGACCGGCCCGGTCTACGTCGCGCTCTCCAAGGCGCGCCAGGCGGAGGCGGTGAAGTTCATCAACGACAACGTCTTCAAGACACCGACCTGGTTGATCCGTCCGGAGATCGCCGGCCGCTTCGAGGCGGGCGGGATGATCAACCGCATCAACAACGCGCAGGCGCGCGTCCTCACGAGCATGCTCGACGATGGCCGCATGAATCGTCTGCTCGAGGGCGAGGCGCTCGCGTCGAACAAGACCACGGTGTACACGCTGTCTGGCCTGCTCGACGACCTTCGCCGCGGCGTCTGGTCGGAGATCTACGCCGGCCAGTCGATCGATGCGTTCCGTCGCGAGCTCCAGAGCGACTACCTGACGCAAGTCGGGCGGAAACTGAACCCGCCGCCCGAGAATCCGGCCCAGGCAGCGCAGCTCCGCCAGTTCGGTATCGTCCGTCTCCCGCTCAGCGACGACGCGAAGTCGCAGCTGCGCGGCACCCTCGTTACGCTCCGCAGCGATCTCCGCGGCGCGGCCGGCAAGGGTGACCGCTCCACACAGCTCCATGTGGCCGGGGCGATCAAGCGGATCGACGAGATTCTGGATCCGAAGAAGTAGTTCTGAGAGAAGCTGTAATCGGAACGAGGAAGGGCGGGAACGCGAATGCGTTTCCGCCCTTTCTCCGTCTGGATCTTCTCCCGTGGGCGAATCGCGCCGGATAGCTCATGCAAACGGCGTTGATCGGAGCCTGCGCTGATAAGCGCGGATCTCCAGAATCATCGCGGATACTGCCACAACGTAGCGATGATCAGGAATCGCCGATCACCTCCCTCCACACTCCGGCGACGTCGATCGCCGATCACTCGGCCCAGTCATGTTCTTCGCCCCGCGCTCGACACTCACCGAATATTTCGAGCCCGGAACGCCCGCCGAACGCAGTGTGATCGTCCCATTCTGATCGGTGCGATACCACGGGATTCCGTGCCGCTCGTACATCGCCTTCGCCTGCGCATGCATATGCCCGTAATCGTTCACGGCGGCGAGCGACGTCACGAGCAAGGACGGCTTGAGAAGGTCGAGATAGAGATCGGTCACGCCATTGCAGCTTCCGTGATGATCGGCCTTGAGCACGTCGACGTGCATGCCGGGCGCGCGCTGGTAGCCCGCGCGCGCGAACCAGCCGATCGCGTCGCCCTCCGCGTCGCCGGCCATCCACATCGTGAACGACGCCGAATCCGGTCCCACGAGCTTGATCGCCGGCGAACGGTTGTTCGGCCCTTGGCCATTCGGGTCGGGTCGCATGATGTGGATTTTCGCGCCGCCCTTCAGCGTCACCGTGCAAACCGGCGTTCCATTCGCGCATGGGTCGTCGGTGTCGCGGTAGACGAGCAATCCGGCTCGCACGCGTGACGCGATCGAATCGCGCAGCTTCGCGAGCGTCACGTTGGTGGACGGATCCTGATTCTCCCAGAAGAACCGGACGGTGATATGGCGCCGCGTCGCGAACAGCTCGCGCAGACCCTGATAGTGGTCGGAGTGCGCATGGGTCAGAATCACGGCGTCGATCGTCGAGCCGTTCAGTCCGAGCGCATCGAGCTGGTGGCCAAGCACGGCCGGATTCGGTCCGCCGTCCACGAGCATCGTAGATCCGCCATTCTGAATGAGAATCGCGTCGCCCTGACCGATGTCGAGCACGCGGACGACGAGCTCTCTGGGAGAGGGTGTGGCGCGGGCGGTGTCAGCTGTCACCGGTGCAGTCGCCCGCGGCGGCGCCGGCTTGGGCGTCGAGGGAGACACCGGCTTCGCCGTTCGCTCGGCGCGATGATCAATCGCCGTTCCCGTCGGCGGAACGTTCCAATCCACCGAGTCCGCCGTCACCCCGCTTGAATCCTTGAGGACGACCCAATCGCCAGCGTTGCCGAGCACGATGCCTGTGTACACGAGATCGACGTGCACGCCGCCGTTGGTGGACGAGTCGGCGTTGCGTCCAAGGATGACAGTCCCGCCGGGCGGAACGAGCAGCGACTGCGAGATGGTGAAGCCGGGGTCGCGCGCCGAACGAAGCTGCCACCCGTGCAGATCGGCGGAGTCGGCGCCGAGGTTGGCGATTTCGACCCATTCGCCGCGGTCGTCGCTCACCGCGCTGGGGTCGGCCATGACGCGCGAGATGATGAGGTCGCTGCCCGCGAGCGACGGCCCGCGCAGAAGACTGCGCTGCGCTGCGCGGGAATCGCTGCACGCGGCGAGCGCGAGAAGCAGGGCAGCAACAGTGAAATAGTGCCGAGGAATCACACGGCGAAGGGTGGGTGGGGGGGACGCATCGGGCAAGCCTCTGCAGTGGAGTGTCCCGGAGTGGGGGAGTTTTCCTGCAGTTCCTGGTTGAAGTTGACGCAGTCTTGAGCCGGTCGTAGACCGCCGCGGCGTAAGGTCCCTCTCAAACGGGGCCATTGGGAAACAGAACGGCGGAACTGAGGTAATCCTCGGTTCCGCCGTTCCGTATCGAACGTGTGCCGTGCTGGGATGACGTTACTCCCTCGGGATCTGCGGCCATCTCCCAACTCGAAAACTTCAACTTTCAACTGCAGGAAAACTCCCCCACTCTGAACTCTAGACTTTCATCTTCGCCCACGAATCGCGCAGCGTCACCGTCCGGTTGAACACGGGCCGGTCCGGCGCAGAATCCTGGTCCTTCACGAAATACCCAGTACGCTCGAACTGGTATTTCGATCCGATCGGATCGGCGAGCACGCTCGGCTCCACCTTCGCGCCTTCAACGACGACCAACGACTCGGCATTCAGCGATGTCGTGAAATCCGCGTCATCCGCCTCCGGATCTGGCACGCTGAACAGCTTGTCGTACAGCCGTACCTCGGCATCCACCCCGCGCGCCGCTGAGACCCAGTGAATCGTCCCCTGCACGCGACGGCCGTCTGGTGCATCACCGCCGCGCGTCGCAGGGTCGTAGGTGCACTGTAGTTCGACGATCTCGCCAGCGTCGTTCTTCACGACGCTCTGGCAGGTGATCAGATACGCATAGCGAAGCCGCACCTCACGACCGGGCGCGAGACGGAAGAACTTCTTCGGCGGATCTTCCATGAAGTCGTCGCGCTCGATGTAGATCTCACGCGAGAACGGCACCTTCCGCGAGCCCTCCAGCGGCACGTCGTGCGGATAGTACGGCGCGTCCAACTCCTCGACTTCATCTTCCGGATAATTCGTCAGCACGATCTTGAGCGGCTTCAGCACCGCCATCACGCGCGGCACGCGCATGTTCAGGTCATCGCGCACCGCGTGCTCGAAGGTCGGGAGCTCCACGCGCGCCGGCTTCCGCGCGACGCCGATCGTGTCGGCGAAGTTGCGAATCGCCTCCGGCGTCACGCCGCGGCGTCGTAGACCCGCGAGGGTCGGCATGCGCGGATCATCCCAGCCCGCGACAAATCCTTCGTTGACGAGACGCAGCAGCTTCCGCTTGCTCAGCACCGTGTAATCGATCTCGAGGCGTGCGAATTCGATCTGAATTGGCGGATTCTCGAATCCGGCTTCGCGTACGAGCCAGTCGTAGATGTCGCGGCTGTCCTTGAACTCCAGGGTGCACAGCGAACGCGTAATCCCCTCGATCGCGTCCGAGAGGCCGTGCGCGAAATCATACAGCGGGTAGATGCACCAGGCGTCGCCGCGGCGATAGTGATGTGCATGACGAATGCGCAGCAGCAGCGGATCGCGCATGATCATGTTCGGGTGCGCCATGTCGATCCTGGCGCGCAGCACGTGCGCTCCATCCGGGAACTCGCCGGCGCGCATGCGGCGCAGCAGATCGAGATTCTCCTCCACCGAACGGTTGCGATACGGGCTGGGAGTGCCCGGCGCGATCACCGTGCCGCGACCCTCGCGAATCTGTTCCTCATTCTGCGAATCGACGTACGCCTTTCCCTTCGACACGAGCCGCTCGGCGATCTCGTACAGCTGCTCGAAGTAGTCGCTCGCGTAATGCTCCTCATTCCATTCGAAGCCGAGCCAGCGTACGTCGTCCTTGATTGCCTCGACGTATTTGATGTCTTCGGTGGCCGGATTCGTGTCGTCGAAGCGGAGATTGACTTTGCCATTGAAGTCGCGCGCGAGCCCGAAGTTCAAACAGATCGACTTCGCATGGCCGATGTGCAGGAAGCCGTTCGGCTCGGGAGGAAAGCGTGTCGTGAGCGGGCGGCCGAAACGGTTCGTCTCGACGTCCTCGACAACGAGTTCGCGAATGAAGTTGTTGCGGGGTGCAGTGGAATCTGACACGGATAGACGTTCGAGAGAAAACTGCGTGAAGCACCGCCACGGGGGAAAAGCGTTGTTCGTGGAGATCGCGGATCTTGCGGATCCGGCGGATCTCCACGGATTGATTCTTTTGATGAGATCCGCGTAGATCCGCTTGATCTGTGATGATCCGCGCTAAATGACGACCGACGCCTTTATCGCCTTTCAACGACCTACTGTTTCACCAACCCCAGCGCCGCCTCGACGACCTTCTCCACGGTCAGTCCCAGCTCCTTGTAGATCGTTTCGTACGGCGCACTCGCCCCGTACCGGTCGATACCGATCACGACGCCATTCGACCCCACCCACCGATACCAGCTCATCGGGTGCGCCGCTTCGATCGACACGCGCGGAACTCCCTCCGGCAGTACGGAAGCGCGATACTCAGCCGACTGCAGCGCGAACAGCTCGTGACTCACCAGGCTGACGACGCGCGCCTTGACTCCCGACTCGGCGAGCTTCTCCCGTGCAGTCATGATCAGCGCAACCTCCGATCCGCTCGACAGGAGCACGACGTCAGGTTTGCCATCGTCCGCGTCAGCGAGCACATAGCCTCCCTTCGCGACACCGTCGGCCGACGCATACTTCGTGCGGTCGATGTAACCCAGCTTCTGGCGCGTGAGCACCAGACACACCGGTCCGTGCTTGTGCTGCACCGCGACCTTCCATGCGGCCGCCGTCTCGGTCGCGTCGGCCGGCCGGATGACCGTGATTTCCGGTATCGCGCGCAGCGCGGAAAGCTGTTCGACCGGCTGATGCGTCGGTCCATCCTCGCCGAGTCCGATGGAATCGTGCGTGTAGATGAAGATCACGTGCTGCTTCATGATCGACGCGAGGCGGATCGGCGGGCGCATGTAGTCGGAAAAGATCAGGAAGGTGCCGCCAAACGGAACGAGTCCGCCGTGCAGCGCCATGCCGTTCATGATCGATCCCATGCCGTGTTCGCGAATGCCGAAGTGCATGTACCGTTTGTCGTATGCGCCCGGCGCGAAATTCTTCCACGTCTTCACCGCCGTGCCGTTGGAGGGCGTGAGATCCGCCGAACCTCCTATCAACTCGGGCATCACGCCGACGAGCGCATTGAGCACCGTGTTCGACGCCGCGCGGCTGGCGACGGAGCCATTCTCCGCGGTGAAGGTGGGGATCGCCTTCTCCCAGTCGGGCGGTAGCTCACCGGCGAGGCGACGCGAGAGCTCGCGCGCATCGTCCGCGAATGCGGCGGCGTACGCGTCACGTCTCGCATTCCAGTCCGCATGTGCCTGTGAGCCGCGATCGAGCGTCTGGCTGCGCCAGTGCGTGAGCGCTTCCTCCGGCACGAAGAAACTTTCGTCCGGCTTTGGCCAACCGAGTGCTTTCTTCGTCGCGACGATCTCGTCGGCGCCGAGTGGCTCGCCGTGCGCGGCGCTGGTGTCCTGCTTGTGCGGGCTGCCGTAGCCGATGTGCGTCCGCGTCACGACCATCGTCGGGCGCGTCGTGTCGGCCTTGGCTTCGGCGATTACCTGGTCGATCGCGTCGAGATCGTTCACGTCGGCGATGTGCAGCACCTGCCAACCGTAGCCCTTGAAACGGAGCGCCGGGTCGTCGGTGAAGGTGAGATCGGTGCTACCGTCGATCGTGATCCGGTTGTCGTCGTAGAATCCGATCAGCTTTCCGAGCTTGAAGTGGCCGGCGAACGAGCAGGCTTCATGGGAGACGCCTTCCATGAGGTCGCCATCGCTGCAGATGAAATACGTGTAGTGATCGACGATCGCATGCCCATCGCGATTGAAGGTCGCCGCGAGATGCGCCTCCGCCACCGCGAAGCCGACGGCGTTGCCGATCCCCTGTCCGAGCGGACCGGTCGTCGTCTCGACGCCAGCCGTGTGACCGTACTCAGGATGTCCCGGTGTGCGACTCTCCCATTGCCGGAACTGCTTCAGGTCTTCGAGCGTGAGTTCGTAGCCGCTGAGGTACAGACAGCTATAGAGCAGCATCGACGCATGTCCGCACGAGAGCACGAAGCGATCGCGATCGGCCCAGTGCGGATCGGCCGGGTCGTGCTTCATGTGACGCGTGAAGAGCGAGTAGCCGAGCGGCGCGAGGGCCATCGGCGTACCCGGGTGGCCGGAGTTCGCCTTCTGCACCGCGTCCATGGAGAGCGTGCGGACGGTATTGATGCAGAGTGCGTCGATGGGGGGGGTAGGCATGTGGCGAAAGATAGACGGACGAAAACCTTGGCGCTTCGCCGTCGGGACCGCCACCGGCGCAACAGACAGCAGCCCCGTGCTCGGCGCCCTCGTGTCGGTCTGGTGATCTTACCGGGTCGCCTGTCGAATCGTCGTCATCGGGACGAACATCGGCTGCGGGGAGGTCGGGACCCCGATCGCGTTGAAGCCGAGCGCTTTGTAGAAGGCCGTGCTCTTGTCATCGAGCGAGTCGAGATACACCCCCGCCGGGCACCAAGTGGGTAGGGATGTCGATCGTTACGGCTTGGAAGCTGGCGTCTTGGCGCTATCAAAACCGCCGCCGGCCCCAAATACAGCAGCCCGGCGCCCGGTGACCCCGCGCGACCCGGATCTGTAGCCGCGCCGAACTGCCGAGTGCCTGGCCGTCAGGTCGGACAGTCAGACCGTTGTTGCTGCCCTACCGCACCAGCGCCTCGGCCTCAGCCGCCTTGCACTTCTCGGCGTGGCTCGGATAGGCCTGTCCGCAGTGCACGCACTGTTCGCCGAACCCGGTGCGCTTCCAGACCAGATGATAGACGGCACGCTGCAGCTTTGCGATGCGATCCTCGAGATCCTTGGTCGAGCTGTCTGACATGAAAGTCTCCGGTCGGTTAGGGGCGAAGGCCAATCTCGCCAGAGCAACTTCGCATGGAGAACCTCGGAGGCGCTAGTCGGGCGCTTGTGCCGCCTTTTAGGATGGCTCGTACCTCGCGGAGCTGCTGCTCTCGAAAGGTTACGAGGTCCATGGGATCCTCCGGCGCTCCTCGTCGTTCACCACCGCGCGTCTCGATCACCTCGATGAGGATCCGCACGAGCGTGGAGTGCGTCTGCACCCACCTTGACCATGACCACGCGGAGCACACGATCAGCGATGGCGTAGAGCACGCGGTGATTGCCGACGCGGATCCGGTAGCTGCTACTCTTCAAAGCGCTTGAGATCCTCGGCGGAGATCACTGCGACGATGTCCTTGCCGTGTCGCTGCAAGACGTCCGTACGATACCAGACAGGCGAGCCGCCCGGCGTGGCGTCACGGCCCAGCTGCCACGCTCCGTACAAACTGTACAAATCGCACGAATTGTCCAAGGAGCGGCCCGCCGTTCATGTCTGCGGACGTCTGTCGCCTCTGAACGGCTCGAGCTCGTAAAGCACCAGCTTGACGCTCGCGATGGCGGACTGCGACGTGCCATAATGAATCCATCGCCCATCTCGGCGCGTGGTCACGAGTCCCGCTTCGCGAAGCGAACGCAGATGATGGGACACGAGCGATTGGCCGAGTCCCGTGGCATCCATCAGGTCGGCGACGGTGCGCTCGCCAGTCGTGAGTAACTCGAGGAGGCGGAGGCGCGTTTCGTCGCCGAGTGCGCGGAATCGGAGTGCGGCCACGGCGCGGGCGCGATCGGGGAGCTCAGCCATGGGCACAACATAAATACTCGTTTATGTTTGCGCACGGGCGACGGCCTTCAGCTTCGCACAGGTTGCCTATCGTTTGTCCGATGACGTGTCCGGCGAGCCGCCCTTTCCCCCATAGCCACTGCGGTGCTCGCGGTCGTGCTCTTCGGAGTTCGGGTCCGCCGCGGTCGCTTCTCGTCCGGCTCCGGTGCTGCGTTCGGGCCGATCCGAAGGTCCATCGTTGTGTGGTGCCGGGGTGGCGCTCGGCTTTTGGTCTGCCGAGCCGATCTTGGTACCCTGTTCGTCACCCAGCCCTTTGCCCTTTTTCGCCATGTCCGTGGTCTCCTCGCGAGTCGGGCGCGCCGCGCGCGCGAGCTGGTTCAGAGAGCAACGCACATGCCAAGTGAAGCCAGCTCGAGTGCACAGCGAGCTGCTTTGAGATGTCAGCGAAATCCACTGCTGAGCCAACGGCTGCGAGCTGTCAGCTCTCTGAATTGAACGAAGCTTTGATACTACGCCGCGTTCACTCCAGTATGACCTGCTCTCCCGGCACTCTCTTTGTCTGGCGCACCAGCAGGAGCAGCGGGATGAGCAGGAGAATGAGTGCCGCGGCGAGGGTGTAGATCTTCGAGTAGGCGATCACGCTCGCCTGTCCGAAGAGCTGCCGGTCGAGGAGCATCAGCGCACGCTGATGCGCGGTCCACTGATCCGCTCCTCGCGCGATCATCCCGCGCGTGAGCGTCTCGAGGCGTCCGAGCGCCATTGGGTCGTTCATCGCAAGATGCTCCCCGAGCACGGCTCGCAACTGTGCGGTATAGCGCGCGACCAGCGTCGCGATCGCTGCGATGCCGAACGATCCGCCCAACTGCCGGAAGAAGTTGTACAGGCCAACCCCCTGCGGCAGCTCCTTCGGGGAGAGTTCTGCGAGCGTGATCGTCGTCAGCGGCACGAACATCATGCCGAGCCCGAGACCGCGTCCGATAAGAGGCCAAAAGAAGTCGCGAGCGCCGCTCTCGCCGGTGATCTGGGACAGTTGCCAGGCGGCCGTAGCGAAGAGGATCGCGCCCGCCGTGATGATCAGTCGTGGATCGAACTTGTTCGTGAGTCGTCCCACGATTGCCATGGAAATCGCCGTCGCGATTGCGCCGGGCAACAGCACGAGGCCCGTCCGCTGCGCCGTCATGTGCAGATTCGCCTGGAGAAAGACGGGCAGGGTGAACGACATCGCGTAAAGGCCGACGCCCATCACGACGCCAAGCAGCGTACCAACCCACATCTGGCGGTGCTTGAGCACCCGGAAGTCGATCACGGGATGATCGGTCGTCAGCTCGCGCCACATGAGCGCTCCCCACCCGACCACGCCGAGGACCGAGAGAAAGAGAATCTGCCGCGATTCGAACCAATCCTCGCGCTGCCCGTGCTCGAGTACGAACTGCACCGCGCCGACGCTGACGATGAGGAGCGCGATACCCAGATAGTCGATCGTCAATGGCTTCTTCTGGTGCTCGGGGTCGTGCACGTAGGCGGCGATCATGACCGCCGCCACGATGCCAACGGGGATGTTGACGTAGAAGATCCACGGCCATCCCGAATGATCTACCAGATACCCGCCAAGCGTGGGGCCGATGGTGGGTCCGACCATGACGCCGAGTCCGAACAAGGCCATGGCCGTCCCGGCTTCCTCGGGCGGAAAGGACTCGAACAGGACGGCCTGCGACACCGTCATGAGCGCCCCACCGCCGACGCCCTGTATGATGCGCCACATGATGAGCGCCCCCAGGGAGTGGGCGGCTCCACAGAAGAAGCTCGCGGTGGTGAAGAGGATGATCGAGCCGACGAAGTAACGCTTCCTGCCGAAGAGGTCTCCGAGAAATCCGGTGAGCGGGATGACGATGACGCTCGCGAGGATGTACCCGGTGGTGACCCAGGCGATCTCGTCGAGATTCGCGCCGAGGTTGCCCATCATGTCGGGCAACGCCACGTTCACGATGGAGGAATCGATGACCTGCATCAACGCCGCAAGGACGACCGCCGCGGCGATGATGTATTTGTGCTCGACACCTCGCCGACTTGCGACAGGAGGAGACGCCTGATGCGTCGTCGTCTCGCTCGCATCGCTGACGACCGAGTCAGCGCTCACCGCTGATCT
>Ga0208587_1000636_pt1 | contig 19254 bp, 16 predicted proteins | sample NGESurdeep092012_7_FD_184472 | JGI IMG/M metagenome (GOLD analysis project Ga0208587, IMG submission 184472) | Arctic peat soil microbial communities from Barrow, Alaska - NGEE Surface sample 210 deep-092012 (SPAdes) | ecosystem: Environmental > Terrestrial > Soil > Wetlands > Peat ...
CTAGCCCTCTCAGCCTTTCAGCGTCACGCAGACACGTGGGCCCGATGATGGTTTGCCCTGCCGGAGTGTTTACTCGCCATCCGCGCGTGGGCATGTCCTCGAGGACGCGCGGGCGCCGCCGTGTGGTCGGCTTGCGCCTTCGAGCCGTGCACATTGGTTTGCGCCCCTGCTGATTGCTCGAAATGATCGGGGTTAATTTCTTGCTGTGCCCGGGCCTGTATCGAGAATGCGGAAAAAACTCCAATTGATAGCATGAGAGTTAGCAGTCTGAAGAGTTTCACGGTTGCCTCCAAGAAATTCGTTGTCTTCCTGGGTAGTAAGCAAGTTGATTTCCAGTCGAGGCATAAGTGAAACGAAGCTCTCTAGCGCGCTAAGTGGTTGACGGGACGTAAGCCGGAAACATTATGCAGAATTCCAACATTCAGTAGATAAGCACCCGCCCCACGGCAGCACTATCCGAAAAGATAGAAGACGTATCCGAGTGGATAGTCGGAAGCGGTTGGGGAATCGCATTCCCCGCACCGCCATGGGCCAAACTAAAGGACGAAAGCAAGCATTGGATATTTGGCCTTGTGCGAGCCCATGGGACGTTCGGCTTTTGGAAACAGTCTGTCTCTGATTCCGTCACGACGATTAGGAACTCTTCAGCCCTTCAGCCTCGGCCAGTTTTCCTTGCCGCTCGTCAAAGGTCCAAAAATGCTCGGCCCGTAATTCAATTGCCGAAGCGACGTGAAGAGTGTCGAGAGTCCTGGCGCCGAGACGTGGACCGTGTTGTTTGGCGAGTTGCACAGCGGTTTCGAATGCCATGTTGGGCATTTCGACCTCCAACCACAGACCTAGTTTGCGATCCGCTTCGAAGGCCGAGTAAAACTGCTGGGCCTCACGATTCGAGATCGTGCGTCGAAACACGTGCTGGGCTACGGCATGTGCCCATTCCACGCGATGTAGTGGCGTTAGCCACAGGCGCGGATGCTTAGCCATGCGATGCTGGGCTTCCCTTGAGTGTCCGTCGATCAGGTATAGGGATACAAAGAAACTCGAATCCGCGTAGATACTCAATAGCGTCCCCGTTCCCGTTCCTCGATCAGCAGGTCCGCCCCCGGCAAGACCCTGTCGCCGAGAATCTTCTTGGCTCGCGCTGCAAAGTCCGGCCATTCCCGAGGCTGCGGAGTAGATTTCTTGGGAACAATGTGACCCAAAACGCGATCTCGTTCGCGGAGTTCGATGGTCTTGCCGGCCTGTAGCCAGGCTTTCAATTGGCGGGTATCGCGGAGTTGGCGGATATTCACTGAAGGCATGGGCATTAATGTGACACACAATGTGGCACAGCGTCAAGGTCTTCTGTGACGCCGCTCACTTACTAAAGCTCACCCCAGGGTTTATGATTCAGTGTTCATCTGAGAGCTGGTGACTAGTGGCTGATGCCTGAAGCCGGTGTACGGGTCCTTCGACTCCGCTTCCTTTGGTCGCCGCGCTCAGGATGAGAGAACAAGAAGAGGGTTCACCGTGTCCCCCGACCGCAAAATTCGTGTACTGGTTGCTAAGCCTGGCCTCGACGGCCACGACCGTGGCGCCAAAGTCATTGCCCGCGCCCTCCGCGATGCCGGCATGGAAGTGATTTACACCGGGCTGCGCCAGACTCCGGAGATGATCGTCACCGCGTCGTTGCAGGAAGACGTGGACGTCATTGGGCTCAGCATCCTCTCCGGCGCGCACAACGCCATCGTGCCGCGCGTGATGGACTTGCTGAAGCAAAACCAGATGGACGACGTGCTGGTGCTGGTGGGCGGCATCATCCCCGACCAGGATATCGATACGCTGAAGAAGGGCGGGGTGGCCGCCATCTTCCAGCCGGGCACCCCGATGGATTCCATCATCGAGTTCATCCGCACCAACGTGAAGCCCCGTGGCGTACCCGCAAGTACGTAATCGCCTCAAGCGGCACTGAGATCGTATTGCGAGAACAGTTGCCAGTGACAATGCCGATCGGATGCCACCGTTTGCTACCCTAACGCTTGGTGGATTCCTCGTCTCAAGAAATTCTGTACTGTCGTGAGCCGTGTGGCGACGCGGTCATTCTACGCCTCGTCTCGCACGATGGCACAAACCGCCTGACGCGCGTCCGAGTGCAGGCACTCACCGATGCTGTCGAGGACCTTGCGGCGCATCCGCCCGTGCGCCTGGTGATCGCTGGCAATGCGAAGTTTTTCTCGGCAGGGGCCGACCTCAACGAGATTGCGGCGCTGACCGGCGCGGAGGCATTCCGCTTCGCGCAGATGGGTCAGCGCTTGATGACTGCCGTCGCCAGCTTCCCTACTCCCACCATCGCTGCGATTCAGGGCTACTGCATGGGCGGAGGACTCGATCTGGCGCTCGCCTGCGATCGGCGCATCGCCAGCGCTCATGCGTTGTTTGGACATCGCGGCGCTGCCCTCGGCCTGATCACCGGATGGGGAGGGACGCAGCGCCTGTCTAGGCTGGTCGGCAAAGGCCGTGCGCTACAGATGTTCCTGGCAGCCGAAAAACTGCACGCGCCGCAAGCATTACGGGCCGGATTGGTGGATGCAATTGTGGAGGACCCGCTCGCAGCGGCGTTGGAGGCGGCGCCGTAATGAAGGGCTTGGACGCTGGCCTGAAGGCCAGCTCTACCCGAAAAATCTCTGGCAGGCGCCACTGCGTTATGCTCTTGCCATGCGTGTCCGGCTTCCACCTGGCGATCAGAAGCTGGTGCAGATTATCGATGCGGCCCTAGCCGATACGGCCCGCCGCAGTGGCGAGTGGCTAGTCTGCAAGCTGGGATGCACGCAGTGCTGCATGGGAGCTTTCGCAATCAATCAACTCGACGCGCTGCGGTTGCAGCAAGGGCTGTCCGAATTGGAGGTGACCGATCCGGCCCGCGCGGCGCAAGTTCGCGAACGCGCCGACGCGTCGATTGCCCGGCTCTCGCAGGACTTTCCCGGAGATCCCGAGACCGGCATTCTGGATGAGGGCGAGACAGCCGAGGCGCTTTTCGAAGAATTCGCCAACGACGAACCCTGCCCCGTCCTCGACCCGGAGACTGGGATGTGCGACCTGTACGCTGCGCGGCCGCTCACTTGCCGGGTCTTCGGACCGCCCGTGCAGTCCGAAGGTGGCTTGGGTGTCTGTGAGCTGTGTTATCACGGCGCCAGCGAAGAAGAGATCGCTGCCTGCGAAATGACGGTCGATCCGGAGGAAATGGAGCCCGCCTTGCTCGATGAGCTGGAACGAAGCACCGGCCGGCGAGGCAGAACCATCGTGGCGTTTGCGCTGGGACTGTAGTCTGCATCGGATCGCATTGCGTGCCACTGCTTCCCTGCTTTATCGTAGATAGTTTGCCCCTTACTGATCATGACTGACCATAGCCACCATTCCGGACCGCCCTCTGCGTTCGAGACCAAGGTGAAAAGCGACTCGGCGCGCTTCGAACGAAACTTGAAAGCCATGGCCGAGATGGTCGCCAACGTTCGCAATGAAGAGCAGTTCATTGCCCACGGCGGCGGAGACAAGGCGATCGAGTCCCAACACAAGAAAGGACGCCTGACCGCGCGCGAGCGCATTGCGCTGTTGATCGATCCTGATACGGAGTTCTTTGAGATCGGCGGCTTCGCGGCATGGGGAATGTACGAAGAGTGGGGCGGCGCGCCTTCTGCCGGTGTGGTGACAGGACTGGCGCGGGTGCAGGGACGCCTGTGCATGCTCATTGTGAACGACGCCACCGTGAAGGCCGGCGCCTTTTTCCCGCTTACGGCCAAGAAGGTAATTCGCGCCCAGAACATCGCCATCGAAAACCACATTCCCACGATCTACCTGGTGGACTCCGCCGGCGTCTTCTTGCCGCTGCAGGAGGACGTCTTTCCCGACACCGACGATTTTGGCCGCGTCTTCCGTAACAATGCCGTGATGTCGGCGATGGGCATTCCGCAGATCGCCGCCATCATGGGCATGTGCGTGGCTGGCGGCGCCTATCTGCCGCTCATGTGCGATCACATTCTTATGACCGAAGGCAGTGGCCTATTTCTCGCAGGACCGGCGCTGGTGCAAGCCGCCATCGGCGCGAAATACTCGGCGGAGGAGCTCGGCGGCGCCAAGATGCACTCGCAGATCAGCGGTACGGTGGACTTCCGCGAGCCTGACGACCAGTCGTGCCTCGCGCGCATCCGCCTGCTGGTGGACAAGATGGGTAACCGTCAACTCGGCGTCTTCGACCGCAAGAAGCCGGAAGAGCCGCTCTTCGCCGCAGAAGAAGTCTACGGAATTTTCGATGGCGATCCCGGGCGCCAGTACGACATGAAGGAGATCATCGCGCGCATCGTGGATGGCAGCCAGTTTGGCGAGTACAAATCCGAGTACGGCGAGACGGTACTCTGCGGCTATGCGCGCATTGGCGGCTTCGCCGTTGGGATTGTCGCCAATCAGAAGACGCACGTACGGCAGGTCGACCATGCCGGCAATAAGCGCACCGAGTTCGGCGGCGTCATCTACACCGAGTCGGCGGAGAAGGCGGCGCGCTTCATCATGGATTGCAACCAGAACCTGGTGCCGCTGGTCTTTCTGCATGACGTGAATGGCTTCATGGTAGGACGCGACGCGGAGTGGAGCGGTATTATCCGCGCCGGCGCGAAGATGGTGAATGCAGTGTCGAACTCAGTGGTGCCGAAGATTACGGTAATTATCGGCGGCTCGTTCGGAGCGGGACATTACGCGATGTGCGGCAAGGCATACGATCCGCGCTTCCTGTTCGCGTGGCCGACGGCAAAATACGCGGTGATGGCGGGCGCTTCAGCGGCGGGAACGCTGGTCGAGATCAAGATCAAGCAACTGGAGCGTGGCGGCAAGAAGTTGAGCGAAGAAGACAGGAAGAAGCTGTTCGACGAAGTCAAGGCGACCTACGACGAGCAAACCGATCCGCGTTACGGTGCCGCGCGATTGTGGATCGACAAGATCATCGATCCGGCGGAAACGCGCGAGGCCATCATCACCGCGTTGGAAGCGGCGGCGCTGAATCCCGATGTGCCGAAGTTTAGCGTGGGCGTGTTGCAGACGTAGGAAAGCCGCTTTTCGCTTCTCGCTTTTGGCTCTTAGCTGTTAGCTGTGAGCTCTTAGCGATCGGTCATAGGTCCATGGTTGTTTGTGCTGTCATCCCGAACGGAGCGCAGCGGCGTCGGAGGGATCTGCGGTCGGCTGTCAGCCGTCAGCTATCAGCCATCAGCCAGTGGGTGCCCAATGCGTTGAACGTGTAGTTAGAGCCCGCAGGGCGGGCTAACAGCAGGTTCCTCGACTCCGCTGCGCTTCGCTCGGAATGACAGTGTTTTGGATTTGACCAAGAGCCGAGATTAGACGGCGAACATTATTGTTGAGTGCTAATTGCTAACTGCTAATGGCTGACGTTATCAAACTCATCGAATGCCCGCGCGACGCCTGGCAAGGGCTACACGGGCAAATCCCCACGTCCGTCAAGGTCGAGTACCTACGCGCTCTGGTGGCAGCCGGATTCAAGCACATTGATGCAGTGTCATTCGTCTCGCCCAAAGCCATTCCGCAGATGGCCGACTCGGAAAATGTGATCAGCGAGCTTGATCCGCCGGATGACGTCGAGATCATCGGCATTGTGGTCAACGAACGCGGGGCTGAGCGCGCAGTCGCAACCGACGCGGTGCGGACGCTGGGCTTCCCCTACTCGCTCTCGCCGACGTTTCTGAAGAATAACCAGAACCAAACGCTCGAGGAGAACCTGGATATCCTGGAAAAAGTAAAGGAAAAGGCGGACGAGGGTGGCATCGACACGATGGCTTACATTTCGATGGCGTTCGGCAATCCTTATGGCGACCTGTGGAACGCCGACGAGTTGATCGAGGGAATCAGCCTGCTCGCCGACATGGATTTGCAGGCCATTTCGCTCGCTGACACTGTAGGGCTGGCGACCCCGCAGCAGATCGCGGACTTGCTCGGGCCGGTACTGAAGAAATTCGCAGGCATCGAAATCGGAGTACATCTGCATAGCCGTCCGGATGATGCGGCGGCAAAGGTCCTGGCGGCCTATGATGTGGGTTGCCGGCGATTCGACTCGGCCATCGGCGGCATGGGCGGCTGCCCCTTTGCGCAGGATGTGCTGGTGGGCAATATCCCAACCGAAAAATTGCTGGAAGCGTTGCAGAGCCGAGGCGCCGACTTGCCACTGAAGAAGCCGATCACGGAACCGTTCCGCCTGGCAGTGGAGATTGCAAACAAGTTCAGCGGGCCGAAAATGTGAGAATGGCCGCTTTTCGCTCTTCGCAACTCGCTCTTCGCTTTTAGCTCTTAGCTGTTAGCATTCGAAACGCAAATGCACTATTCGACTCTCACACTCGACTACGATGGCCCGCTCGCCGTTCTCACCCTGAACCGGCCGGATAAGCGCAACGCCATCAGCTATGAGGTAATCGACGAACTGCTGCGCGCCCTGGAGGAGCTCGAGCACTCGACGGCGCAAATCCTCATCCTCACTGGCGCGGGCAAGGCGTTCTGCTCGGGCATGGACCTCGACAACTTGCGCGCAATCACCGGCCGCACGGAAGAAGAAGACCTGGCCGACTCCGGCACCATGGCGCGCCTGTTTCGCACGCTCTATGAGTTCCCCAAGGTCACGATCGCCGCGGTGAACGGCGCCGCGGTCGCTGGGGGCTGCGGCTTGGCGACGCTCTGCGACTTCACCCTGGCCTCTACGGAAGCCAAATTCGGCTATACCGAGGTCCGCATTGGCTTCGTTCCGGCGATCGTCTCGGCCTTTCTGCTGCGCCAAGTCGGCGAGAAGCAGGCGCGCGGCCTGCTGCTCACCGGCCGAATCCTTGGCGCCGAAGAAGCCTTCCGCATGGGGCTGGTCAGCGAGATTGTCGCGCCCGAGAAGCTTCTGGAACGCGCCCGCGATCTTGCGGCCAGCCTGCTGCAAAATAGCCCAGCGTCGTTGCTCGCGACCAAGCGCCTGCTCAAGCGCTACGCGTCGGAGAGTCTCGACCGGGAGATCGCGGCGGCTGTGGAGGAGAACGCGCGCATCCGCCGGACGGCCGATTTCCGGGAAGGTGTAAGCTCGTTTCTGGAGAAGCGAAATCCGCGCTGGACAGGAAAATAGATGGTGGAAATCCGGGCGAACCCTTGGGCTGCAAAATCCCGGAACGAGGGATTGTCCAGGGGCAGAGGCCACTTGCGATAGAATTGGCGGTGCCTTAAGTTGCAACCAATCGGGAGCAGAACTATCCCACGTCTCTATTGTCACAAAGCGTCGCTTCAAGCATTACTCATCGTCAGGGTTTCAATAGCTATCAGGCGGCAGTCGTGCACGCACGCGGCCACGCTAAAGAACGCGATTTCGGCGGCCCCGTAAACTCTTTACTGGAGAAGGGCAGACCGCAGCGAACACAGGGAGAGTCATGATGACATTTCGTCCACATTCCATCGTAGCTGTAATGTTGTTTTCCACTATGATCTACGCCCAATCTTCGCCATCGGCGCCGAAGCCACAGGCACCCGCTGCGGCCAAGGCGTCCAGCAGTTATGCCCCTTATCCAATGATGAGCGAGGCGGCCAAGGAGCGGGGAAGGAAGCTCTTTGAAATGTTTAAAGCTGGCCAGGCGGGCGCGATCTGGGCTACCTCACCGGCGGAAAACAGGAAGCATACCGAGAACGAACGGAAATTCGTTGCCACGCTCGCTCAATGGAAAACAAGACTGGGCGCGGAGACATCGGTGGAGGCGGAGAACATTGTCCCCTACATGCTGAAACGAGCCACAGTTTACTCCCGGCTGTCGACCTTCCCGAATGCCAAAGCTCCGGTCGCAACCGTTATCGTCATCGACGAGAATGGCGACACCGAGGCTTTCACGGTCAGACCGCTATCTTCCCCTCCCGAAGGCCACAATGCCGGCTACAAAGACAGTACCAAGCTGAAGCTTCCCTTCTCGGGCCAGTGGCTCGTGTACCAAGGCGGGCACGGCGCCTTTAACAACGTCTATCAGATGAGTGAGGACCAACAGTTTGCTATCGATTTTGTTCTCTTGAAGGACGGGAGTCCTTTTGAGGGAGACGCTACGACTAACGAACAGTTCTACTGCTTTGGCCGACCGGTGTTGGCGCCGGCCGACGGCACGGTGGTCAAAACGGTAAATGACATCGGGGACAATACTCCGGGCAAACCCAGTCAGGATGCTCCGAATGGAAACATGATCCTAATCTCGCACGGCAATAGCGAATACTCCCTGCTGACGAACCTCAAGCAAAACAGCGTTAAGTTTAAGCATGGAGACACCGTTAAACAGGGCGATCCTGTGGGGGAGTGTGGCAACTCCGGCGCTTCCGTTGCTCCCAAAGTGCACTACCTGTTGCAGAATTCGGCGGTGTTCCCAATGGTGGAAGCGTTGCCGGCACAATTCGTTGACTACATTGCGGACGGCAAGCCAGTGCCTGTAGGTGAAGTGGTAAGAGGACAGAAGGTCAGCAACGGACCTACCTCCAGCACCCCTCAGCCGCCGGAGAAAAAATAAGGCTACGGTGCGAGCCAGGTGTTGTCCTCTCCGCGGCCGGTTGCATGGTTGAAATGGGCCGTGTCTCCAGCCGAGTGGGTGTCAGGTTTGAAAGCTGAAGGCAGGCAGTCGCGACGCACCGCCTCGGAAGCCCAAGTGTACGAGACTAAGCTTCGGGTGCGCTATGCGGAGACGGACCAGATGGGCGTCGTCTATCACTCCAACTTCGTCATCTGGTTTGAGGTGGGCCGGGTAGAGATGCTGCGCCAGTTGGGCTTCACCTATCGCGAAATGGAAAGGCAGGATGGCATACACATCGCCGTCGTGGACATGCGCTGCCGCTACAAGTCCCCGGCCCGCTACGATGACATGGTCACCCTCCGGACGCGCCTGGTCAACGTGCGCGATTCTTTGTTGCATTTCGGCTACGAGGTCGTGCGCGACGAGGACGGCACCATGCTGGCCGAGGGCGAGACCGTACACATTGTGGTGGATTCTGAATTCAAACGCATCCCGCTGCCGCAAAGGTATCTACCATCGCTCTTGAAGGCAGCGGGGAAAAACTGAGGCGAGCGGCGAGTGGGACGCCGCCAAAATCGTGGGGACTAGGCTCGGACCCTTGCTCCGGAACTTGCAACTACCTGGTATGGCACGTTTAGCAAGCCAAGACTGACCAATATTTCGAAATGCAAGCACTCCACATCAACGGCAATAATCTGACCCTCGACGACGTTCGCCAGGTGGTGGTCCACGAGCGACGCGCGGTTCTGCTGCAACCGGAGGCGCGTATCGCAGTCGAACGCGCGCGCGCCGTGGTCGAAGACCTGCTTGAGAATGATCGTGTCGCGTATGCGGTGAACACCGGGGTCGGCAAACTCGCCGATCTTCGCATCTCGTCAGACGATATCCGCAAGCTTCAAATCAAGCTCTTGCGCTCGCACGCGGCAGGCGTCGGTGAACCGCTGGCGGAAGACGTTACCCGCGCCATGGTGCTGCTGCGCGCCAACTCGCTCGCCAAGGGTTTCTCGGGTGTGCGCCCCGCCGTCATTGACACGCTCTGCGACATGCTGAACCGTGGTGTGCATCCCGTCATTCCGTCGCAGGGCAGCGTAGGAGCCAGCGGCGACCTGGCTCCGCTGGCGCATCTCGCGCTGGTGCTGATCGCGGAGGGCGAAGCCACGTTCCGGGGGAAGCGCATGGCAGCCGCCGAAGCGCTGAAGCAGGCTGACATTCAGCCTCTGGTGCTGCAAGCCAAAGAAGCGATCTCACTCATCAATGGCACTCAGGGCATGCTGGCAGTCGGATTGTTGGCCACCCTGCAGGCCACCATCCTCGCGGACACTGCGGATGTGCTCGGCGCTCTCACCGTGGATGCGTTGAAGGGCACCGATACCGCGTTTGACAGGCGCATTCACCAGGCGCGTCCGCACCCGGGACAGTCCCTGGTCGCGGAGAACCTGCGCCGCATGCTGGAAGGCAGCCTGATTCGCGAGTCGCACCGCGAGTGCCAGAAGGTGCAGGATGCCTATTCGCTGCGCTGCATCCCGCAGGTCCATGGTGCGTTCCGCGATACCCTGGCCCATTGCCGCGAGATCTTTGAGATCGAGATGAATTCGGCGGTGGATAATCCGCTGGTCTTTCCTGAGGAAAGGAAAGTAGGCGCGCCGAAACGCGGTGTGGGATCGACGGTCCCCGGCGACATCCTGTCGGGTGGGAACTTTCATGGTGAACCCCTGGCGTTCGCCCTCGATTTTCTGGCCATCGCGCTCACTGGGTTGGCGGGCATCTCAGAGCGGCGCATTGAGCGGTTGGTGAATCCAGCGCTCAACGAAGGACTGCCCGCGTTCCTGGCGCCGGGCGCCGGCCTAAACTCCGGATTCATGATGGCGCAGGTCACCGCCGCCGCGCTGGTCAGCGAAAACAAAGTGCTGGCGCATCCCGCGTCGGTGGATTCCATCACCACCTCGGGGAACCAGGAAGACTACGTCTCGATGGGCATGATCGCGGCCAACAAGCTGCTGCGAGTGGTCACCAATACGCGCAATGTGCTCGCCATCGAAGCCCTGGCCGTCGCCCAGGCGCTCGACTTCCGCGTACCCTTGAAGACCGGCAAGCGCGGCCAGGCGGCCCACGCCGCCATTCGGTCCGTGTCTCCCCCCATCACGGAAGATCGAATCTTCACGAAGGACTTCGCGAAGGTGGCGGAACTGATCGCCAGCGGAAAGCTGGCGGAGGTGCTGCGGTAGGAGCGGTTCGACCTCGCCAGCGCAGCCCAATTATCAAAGCGATGAAGCACCTGTTTTGCGCCCAAGCAAAACAGAAATGGTTCCCGCTTCGCAAGAGCTCGCCTCAAGCGAAGCGGGATGATCTGCTACCGGGTTGCCAGGCTCTCTACGGGGAGCTCACTTTTCTCATGAACGCTTGCAGAATCGGGTCATAAGACTCAAGGTCAAAGCCCAAGGGAAACTTTATTTGCGCAATGCAAGTGCCGCCCCCCGACAACTTCGTTTCTTGACACGGGGGGACGCAGGAGGCGGGACAGTTACAGGGGCAGGACAGGTACAGGCTTTCCAGCGTGAGCTTTAGGCCGTCAAGGCAGCGACGTGGGGGATCCAGCGAATTCAACAAAGCAAGCAAGGTGCCACGCGCCTGGTTCAGGGTGGCGCAACTTTCGCAGCTTCCGCAAGCCGACTGGGAGAGGGTGAGGACTAAATTGGCATCCAACCCCGACAGGCAGGGGGAATCTTGATCTATTTGCTGGGTGGTCGCGGCCTTGGCTCCGCAGCCCAAATCTGAACACAGGGTCGAGCCCGGCACTACCCATTGCCCGCCCGCGAATGACCCCGTGGGGAGAGAGGATAATCGTTGAAGGTGGTTTCCCTGTATTGCAACCATGGCTCCTTGAGCATCTACAAAGGCAAAATCGCCGCGGTCGACGAAGGGCACTTGATCGGCGATGGTCAACGGTGATCCAAAGGGGGCGGTGGTGAACTGGGTAACGCTTCCGTCATTGTTATTGCTGAATACAAACCCAGCGAAGGCGGTGCCTGCGGCGCCGACTGCAATCCCATCAGGGCCCCAATGGTCTGCTATGGTCCCTGGCAATGTCGCAATAACGTAGGTGGGAGAAGGCGGGCGAGTGAATCTGTAGACCTGGTTGTTTTTAGAATTAGTGGGGTCGTTTATTTCAGGCGACCCGACAAACAGAAATCTCCCATCGCAGGACCACGCTAGACCGTCAAAGATGACGCCTGGCACGTCAGCAAACGTCGTTACCTTTTGCGGGCAACTCGCACAATAACGAAGAATTTTGCCCGGGTTAATGCCGACCCCTGACATGTACAGATCCCCAGTGAGTGGATCGAGCGCCATTCCGTAGCCGTTAATGCCTAGGCCCCCAGGCACCACCAGGAAGCTCCCATTGTAAACGTTAACCGTAACGAGGTCAGTCGTCCCGTGGTACAAGAGGGCATAAACCTTGCCGTCCAAGCCCATGGTCAAGCTCAAGTAGAAGGAAGGATTCAAAACGAATGGCCCATCACCTGGGCCTGGGCACTGGGTTGGGTCCGACGGGAATGATGTGTAATAGTAAAGTCCACCTGCAGTTGCGACGAGTACTCTATGGTCCGGGAGGACAACCAGTCCCGTTGGCGAGTAGGGGAGGGTGATCGTGCACTGACTCATATTGTACGGTGGGTAAAGATACGACCAGCCACACCAACTTGGCTGCGCGTCGAAACCCACAGCGAGCGCCGCCAAGAACAGAACAATACTTGCAATCTTGTTTCGTTTTTTCATCACACGCTGCTCCTTTGAATAAGTGCGAGGGGCCCAAACTGCCGCGATCCACGCTCCAGCGTCCTGTACTTAGCCAAAACAGGAGCTCCATGGGACCTGGGTGCCTTGGCTCGAAAAGAGAAGGTTTGCGATGCAGTCGCCGCCAGGAGTCAAGGACGACGAGGGCGGCGCTGACTTCAGTATGTCCCAGGGAAAGACATCTTTACTCCCGCTGGGCCGCAAACGGTCGGCGGATAACCATGCGGGCGTTCCCTGCCTAAATTCCCAAACAACTTATTGTAAATCCTTAATCGCCCACGCCTCGAACGGGGTCACGAGGTGTCGTACGTAAAGCGCCGATACGGAAGAATGTCGTCGGCTAAGTGAGAACATAGTGTGACTACTTTGTCAAGATGTCAAGAACTCTTTGACAGGATTTTAATAATTGAGGCCGTGATGAAAGGTGAGTGCCTGGAAACCTCACTGCATTCCGCCGGGTGGGCCATTTCCCTTGGGAAGATAAACCGCAGGGCAGGTGCATGGGTAGCAAAAAGCCTCGCCTGACAAAACGGCCAGTACAACCCACGCCAGTAACCAGCCCTCCACCCCGCTGACGCAGCGGGCCCGCCCTGCTTTACAATAAGAACTGCTCTGGAGTCGTCCTTAAACCTCGTCGACTCGGACGTCAGTTTTGCTGCGCCCGAGGGTGGGCCGCGCCCCTTGGATGCCAAAAGTTTCGAGGATTTTCCCGGGAAAGTGGCATCTCAGATAACGGAAAGCGCCGCATCGCCGTCTTAGAAAGAGCGGCTTCTCTGCGTATTCATAAACGTGGCAATCAAAATCAAATTACCTGATGGCAGGGCTTCGGCCCGTCCCGCGTCCGGGAGGAATTCCCGCGGCGGGCGGGGTAGGCCGATCCGCGCCCAACATTTCTCCATCGCCGATCCGCTGGTGAAGTTGTTCGTGTCGGGCTTTCTCATCGCCGGCTTCCTGTTCATGGCGATGTTCGCCTACTTTTATGTGAAGTACGGGAACATCGTGGATCGCCGCATGGCGGGACCAATCTTCAGCAACGCCGCCAAGATTTACGCACGTCCGCAAACGGTTGCGGTAGGCGAAAAGCTTGACGCGGTCGAGGTCGCTGCTGAGCTGCGCCGCGCCGGATACGCGGGGGAGCGCGGAAATAGCGATTCGCCGATCGGCCATTATGCCTTCACGCCAGATGGCATCCAGGTAATTCCCGGCCCTGAGTCCTTTCACGCCGAAGAAGGCGCCGTGATCCGCTTCCAGAACGGCAGAGTCACCGCCATTGACGAGACCGGAAGAAACAGCCGCAACCTCGAGGCCTACGAACTCGAACCGCAACTGGTGACGGCTTTGTTTGAAGGGCAGGAGCGCTCGAAGCGCGAGATCGTCAAGTTTGAGGAAATTCCCCAGGCGTTGGTGGATGCGGTGCTCGCCATCGAAGATCGCCGCTTCTTTCAGCATAATGGCGTCAACTATTTTCGCCTGATGGAGGCGGCTGCCATCGACGTTCGCGAAGGCCGTCACGGGCAGGGCGGTTCCACTCTGACCATGCAGCTCTCGCGCGGCTTCTTCCTCTCGCCGGAGAAGACGGTCAAGCGCAAGCTGGTGGAAATGTTGATTGCCATCGAGTTGGAACACAAGTTTTCCAAGCAGCGCATCTTTGAGATGTACGCCAATGAGGTGTACATGGGGCAGCGCGGCTCCTTCACCATCAACGGTTTTGCCCAGGCTTCTCGCGCTTATTTCAACAAGGACATCAAGAACCTCACCCTGCCGGAGGCGGCTTTACTGGCAGGGATGATCCAGCGCCCGAACTATCTGTCGCCGTATAAGAACCCGAAGCGCGCCTTGGAGCGCCGCAACCTGGTGCTCGACTCCATGGTGGAAACCGGCGCCATCGCCCGCGAGCAGGCTGACCGCGCGAAAGCAGCTCCTCTGAAAATTGCGGCGTTCAACGTGGAAGCCAGCGATGCTCCGTATTTCGTGGACCTGGTGAAGGACCAGCTTTCCAACCAGTTCAGCGAACTCGAGTTAAACGATCATGCGTACCGCGTTTACACCACACTCGACCCTGACCTGCAGCGTGCCGCAGCCGAGGCTGTAGACACCGGCATGAAGTTGGTGGACGAGCAGGTGGAGAAACGGCGGACCCACAAGATTAAAGTGGGCTCTGGCAAGGATGCGAAGAAGCAAACCAAGGTCGAGTCCGGACCGATGCCGCAAGTGGCCCTGGTGGCCATCGATCCGCACACCGGCGAAGTGCTCGCCCTGGTCGGCGGCAGGAACTATGGCATGAGCCAGCTAGACCATGCCATCGCCAAACGTCCCACGGGATCCATCTTCAAGCCCTTCGTATACGCCGCCGCGATCAACACCGCCGTGACCGGACAGACGATGGTCGCGAGTGGCACCGATCAGAATGGTGACGGTGGCCGCGACAACAACGACCCCGGCGTGTTCACTCCGGCCACGCTGGTTGACGATTCTCAAGTCAGTATCGCTAACGGAAACCAGGTTTACGAGCCCCGCAACTATCACGATACCTACAACGGAGAAGTGACCGCTCGCTATGCACTGGCGCTATCGCTAAACAACGCGACGGTCAGGATTGGCCAGGAGGTAGGCTTCGACAAGGTGGCTGCACTGGCCAAGGCGGCTGGGATTCAGAGTGTACGGGCGACCCCGGCGATCGCTCTCGGAGCTTACGATGCAACTCCGCTGGAAATGGCCGGCGCCTACACCGTCTTTGGCAACCAAGGCGCGCATCTCACTCCCCTCATGGTGAAGTCGGTGCGCGATGCGCGCGGGAAAGTTCTCGACAACTATGAAGCCGACCGCAAAGAAGTGCTCGACCCTCGTGTCGCCTACGTCTTGACCACTATGATGGAGTCCGTCATTAACAGTGGTACCGGCTACCCGGTGCGCGCCAGAGGATTTCAGGCGCCGGCAGCGGGCAAAACGGGTACTTCGCACGACGCCTGGTTTGCGGGATACACCAGCAACCTGCTGTGCATCGTCTGGGTAGGAAACGACGACTATACCGATCTAAAGCTGAGCGGCGGTTCCACGGCCGCGCCCATCTGGGCCGGGTTCATGAAGCGGGCGGCCAAATTGCCGCAGTACGCGGACATGAAAAACTTCCCCGCGCCTTCTGGAGTGGTCGAGGTTACGCTGGACAAAGTGACCAACCGGCTGGCAACTGCGTCCTGTCCGCAAACCTACACGGTCGCCTTTATCGCGGGCACGGAGCCGAAGGAAACCTGTGACCAGGCAACCGGCGATCACAGGGGATTTTTCTCCAAGGTCTTCGGCCTGGGATCGCCCGCTGTTGCCCCGCCACCGCCGACCACCAATGGTGTGGTTCCGTCCGGACCGCGGGGCACTCCAGTCCAAGCGGCCGATGGCCAGCCCGGAGCGGGCCAGCAGCCTCAACCAAAAAAGAAACGGGGATTCTTTAGCCGCCTCTTCGGCAAGGGCGACAACGGAGACCAGCAGCAAAATAATGGGACGGATGGTTCAGAGAGCGGGAACAATCCCGCCCCAAAATAGGTCTAATATTAAACAATATGGACTCTGGAGGTCCGGCCATGGCTCGTCTCCCATCGCCACGGACGCTGCTACCGCTATCGTTGCTCGCAATCTGCCTGCTTGCGTTTCCACTGGGCCTCTGGGCCGGCGACGATCAGCAGGTGAATGCACCGGCGCCTGTTCCCGATCCCACCGCTTCCGCTCAGGACTTGGAAGAACAGGGCGACGCCCTGAGGGCCAACAAGCGCTATCTCGACTCCCTCGACTTCTACTCAGCCGCAATTGCCAAGCAACCCACGGCGCTGCTGTGGAACAAGCAAGGCATGGCACTCTTGTTCCTGCAAAAATTTCCCGAGGCGACCAAGTGCTTCGATCGGGCCATCAAGACGGACAGAAAGGCCCCGGAGGGCTACAACAACCGGGGCTACATGGAGCAGAGGAATAAAAATTACAACAAGGCCATCAGGTACTACAAGAAAGCCTTGGCGTTGCAACCCAACGATGCCGTATTCCACTACAACATGGGAACTTCGTACTTCGCAAAGCACGACTATGGCTTTGCCGCACAGCAGTATCGGGCGGCTTACATACTCGATCCCGACATTTTCGAACGGGTTTCGCGGATTGGTGTAATGGCGCAATCCGGTTCACCCGAAGACCGCGCCGCGTTCTCTTTCATGGTCGCCAAAGTGTACGCTCAAGCGGGAGACTTCGATCGCTCTCTGGAATACCTGCGCAAAGCCATGGAAGAAGGCTATAAGGACATCAAGAAGGTGTACACCGACTCCGAGTTCGCCACTTTGCGTACTGACAAACGCTTCGAGGAGTTAATGTCGCAGAAACCGCAACCCATACCGTAGGGGGACCGTCACCGCTGTCCTGTCGGTCAGGCACGGTACACTTCACTAAGACGCCACCGCGGAGACAGTACCGAATCGTTGTGCGAGAGTTGGAGCAGTTGCCGATCGCCGGTGCGACTTTCGGCTCAGGCCGGCAGGCTTACGGATTGCGGCTGTGGTGTATGCGGCCATCCTCCCCGGAGATCGAACGATTGTAAGCCGAGTCTGGGCGAAACGACGTTAAATGTCTACACATGAAAAAGCCAACAGCAAAAAAAGCCTCTAAGAAAAAGGCTCGGGCTTCGCGGGCCGCGAAGAAAGCGCCTGCGAAGCAAGCCAAGCCGCGACGGACGAAGGCTGTCCCCGCCTCGGAGACCAGCCAAAAGCTCACCTTCAATCACGCCATGATCTACGCCAAAGACGTGGAGCGGGGCCTGCACTTCTACCGCGACTTGATGGGATTCAAGCTCATCGAAGACTTTCGCTATGAGGGTAGGTCAGTGTATGCGCGGTTGCGCGCGCCGGGCGGCGATGGCACCATCGCCCTGCACCAGGCAGGGCCAGGCGTTCCCATTTCGAGCGAAGGTGTGCGCTTGTACTTCGAGGTCGGCGATCTCGACGGCTTCTGCCGGAAGCTCCAGCAAAAGGGCTTTTACATCACCCAACTGCCGCGCTTGATGCCCTGGGGTTGGCGACACGCGTATCTTAATGACCCCGATGGCCACGAGATCAGCCTGTATTGGGCCGGCGAAAACCGCATGCAGAAGACCGTGATGCAGGCCGCAAAACAAGCTGCCCGGACTTCATAGCGTCCGGCTCCGGAATGGCTCATTTCTTATCTATCTGTTCCCATAACAGGAATCTTGAAGAGCGACATGTGGCAGTTCGTCACTGACGGCGACCGGCAGGAGGAATAAGGTCGAGGAAGAAGGTCATCGTAGAGGTGAATCATGGTCAGGACTTCGTCACCTCATCGTCGTGTGCATGTCGTGCTGGTCCCGGGATTCGCGGGCTTCGATGCGCTCGGCCAGCTTGAATACTATGCTGGCGTGACGCCGCAATTTGCTGCCTGGAAACTAGCTGGCGGCCAGCCCCGTGAACATGTCGTGCTGCACTATTTCGACAACTTTCCCACCGCCGCCGTCGCGACGCGGGCCACGCGATTGCGCGCCTATCTTGCCAAGCGCATTGCCCGCGGAGAGTTCTTGCCCGGCGACTCGCTGGCGTTGGTCGGCCACTCCACCGGCGGTCTCGATATTCGCTACTTGCTTTGGGAACTGGCACTCTCTCCCGACAAAAGCTATCCGGCCGACGGGATGACGGTACCCGCCAAGACTATTCTTGAATCGGTTAGCCGCGTCGTATTCCTTTCCGTCCCCCAGTGGGGCACCAATATTGCCAATTGGGTACGCGAGCATGCCGCCGGACGTGCACTGGTTGTTGCCGAACTGCGGGCTGCGGTCGTGGCTTCACAGGCGCCTCTGGCGGATAAAATCCAGGAGTGGATTTCATACACTGCCGGGGCAGCGACCAAAGTCAACTTCGTTTATGCGCTACAAGACGCGTTCGATGAAGCGGAAGCACCGTACCTGCCAGGACCCGGCACGCACCGCACTGGCGCAAGAGGCAGCGTCGGATATGGCGCTATGGCTACGCCACATCGCAACGGATTTCAACGCCATCGACGACCTCTCCAGTCAACCTTCCGACGACGAGGACACGAGCCCGGCGCACTTTAATTCCAGGACGCGCGCTGGAGAGATTGCGAGCTGGAAGAAATTCCGCATCAAGACGCGCTCCTATGCGACGGTTGGCAGGCGTCCCTTTCGGTTCCCGGAAGGCCAACCCGCGCCGCGTTGGGACCTACTGAATCCGTTCACTTACCCGGAGTGCACTCCGCAAGCCGGCCACAACGGTCACACCGATATTGCTTATCGCTATTGCTACCGAGCCTGCGCTGGCGGCCCCTTCCGCTACGCTGATGCAAACAGAGTGCCGGTGCCGGTGCCACTGCCGTTCGCGCTTGCCACCCACCTGCCGCGTCCCATCGAACTGTGGGACAACGATGGCATCGTCAACACGGCTTCGATGCTGTGGCCCGATGGCGACAGAACGCTGCTGGTGGACGGCGACCACATGGATATCGTGGGTCACTATAAGCTGGTGCGCGAGCCTGGCGATGAGAGCACGCGGAAGTACCAGGCTTACGATCTTCTCAAGTCGGACTCCGGCTTTCACCATGCTGCTTTTCAGCAGGTGTGGAACGACGTGTTCGACTTTTGCACTTCTTGAGGCAGTTCCAGAGTGGCGTATACGGCTTGTACGGGTAGCGCAGGCCTTCAGGCCTGCGTCCACGAGCGGTAGGAAGATAAAAGAACCGGCTCCGAATGGGGCGAGAGAGCTTAGCTCAGCGCTTTGGAGTCTGTGTCAGAACTCTGTCGTCCCTACGGGACTCGGATCATTTTCCACTTTACCCAGCACTCCGCCTGCGGCTCCGTGCTGGGCTAGGGCGTGTTAACACTACTTAGATACCTGAGCGCTTCGACGATAAGAGCAAAGTGGAGGAAGCC
>Ga0208587_1000639_pt1 | contig 19208 bp, 14 predicted proteins | sample NGESurdeep092012_7_FD_184472 | JGI IMG/M metagenome (GOLD analysis project Ga0208587, IMG submission 184472) | Arctic peat soil microbial communities from Barrow, Alaska - NGEE Surface sample 210 deep-092012 (SPAdes) | ecosystem: Environmental > Terrestrial > Soil > Wetlands > Peat ...
GATCCCCGGCGCGGACCACACCAGCGGAGGCGAGTACGGCGATCTCAAACGGTGGGACTTCTTCGTCCATAACCTGCTCGGTATCGAGCCGCCGAACCGGAATGCGGTGACCACGACCAAGACAGCCCGCACCGGCGCGCAAAGCGCCGCCTATTGCTAGGCGATCGTCGTCACCTTGCCGGCCATCGTGCAGTTTTTACAGTCTCTTACTGTTGAATCACGATGCGTTCCGCAATCCGATCGGCGATCTCACGAGCGTTCACACCGTCGCGATCCGTGAGTATGATGATGGACAGGCGGCGGTCAGGAATGCGCACGAAGGCATTTCGCCTTCCGTCCGCCGTCCCGAACGCACTCCACCGGGCGAGCCCGCGGTATTGATCGACGTGCCATCCAAGTGATTCGTCGCGCGCCACGCTCGCCGTTGCCGTTCCATTCGATGCGTTGTCGTTCGCAAAGGTTCGGCTGCTCTCCAGCCCGAGCTCGAGCCGATACAGCTCGTCCACGTTCGACGCGAACGCAGCACTGCTGTCCACGACTGTCTTGTGCGCGCCGATCGGCGTGAAGATTCGGCGCGCGACGAGCTGCGGGTACCCTGATGCCGTACGCTTCGCAACGAGATCGGCGAGTGCCTTGGCGCCATTCGGAACGGCTTGCGCACGCGAGAGATATTCGCCAACAGTGACACCAGAGCTGCCGTTCAGCGATTCGTCCAGCCGGAGCTTCCCGTCGGCAATCGCAAGCTGCGCCACGAGCGCGTTGATCGGATCGGAGAGCTCGCCGAGTGGAAAGTTCGGCACCGTTGTCCCCGGCATGTAGCGAGGATGATCGGGCACCCCGTACGCTTGGTCGACGAGCACCTTCCCATCGCGCGCGACGAGCACCGTGGCCGCACCTCCGACGTTTCGGAACAGCGAGTCCACGAACGCGCGCGTCACCGGTGAGTCGTCGCTCGCGCGGTGCACGACTCGGCGCGCCGCGAGGTCATATCGGTCGCCAGGATAGAGCGTGAGGAAGGGCTTCCTCGCGTCGGTCTGAGCGGCGCCACCATATGCGAACGCCTTGTTGCGTCCTATGATTTCGGCGACATCACCTCGCACCACCCACGCCGTGCCTTCGTCCTCGGAAATGCCGAGCAGCTCGGGATGTCTGGGCATCAACGAGTCGGCGAGATCGCGCAACCGCTCGCGCGCAACGACATGCTGGTCGATCGCGACTCCGCGCAGAAACCCAAAACCCACTTCGTAGCCCGGCGCCATGATCGTCCCGTTGCCGGACCGCGCGCCGCGCAGCATGTAGCTCGAGAGGATCGACGCGCCCGCCGACGATCCACCCACGACTCCACCGCGGGCGAGCACGTCGTGAAACGCCTGCTCGGTCCTGGTTCCGGCGTAGCTATCGACGAGATGCCACTGCCGTCCCCCTTCGAACCAGACGCCGCCAGCCCGAGCGAGCGGCGCGGCGAATTGGTCACTATTTGCTACTTTCTTGTCCGTCGTGTGCAGAACGACCACGTTCTTCGCGCCGCCGGCCTTGAGAAAGTTCGCGCCGTGCCAGGTTGCGGGGTAGACGGAATCGCCGCCCGCAGTGGGGACGTCCACGATCAGCGCATCGGGGCCGCCAGCGGCCGCGATGAAGCGCGCGACGATCTCCGGACCGAGCGCACCTCCGCCGACAACCATCACTGTACCGCTCTGCGGGCCGACTTTCGGGGGTCCGGATGCGCCAGATCCCGCCTGTGTCGCGCGTTGCGTGCAGGAGGCCGAGCCGATCAGGAAGGTGGCTGCCAGCAAAGCCTGGACTCGTCTCGCGGCGATAGGACGGTGCGACATCGGTGGCTGCGTTGAGGTTGAAGGGACTTGGCGATCCGGAACATGCGATACCGATACGTCCACCGCTATGGGAATGCTGTCGTCCTGAGCGCGTAACGAAGGACGACAACCTCTCACTTCGCTAACTTCCAATCGTGCTCGCGCGGCACGCCTCCCATACCATGTCGGCACGCCCATGACCCAGCTCGACGTCTCTGAAATCGTCCCCGGCGTCGTTGCCCGTCTCGACACGCGGCAGCTTCGCTCCATCGGCGGCAGCGAAACTAACGCGCAACTATCCGACACCGAAGATCGCGCGGTGACCGACATCCACGACTTCCTCGTCGTTGCCGGCAACGCCGCTGCCGGCACCTGCACCGCGATTCCGCTCTTTCCCAAGTCTTCGCCCGGCAGCGCGCCGCTCGATCCGAAGAAGCAGTGGGGCAACATCGGTGGTTGGCTCACCGACCCGGTGCACTATTCTCGCTGGCAGCATTGGCGCATCCCGCTCGCCGCGTTCGCCGCGGCTTCTGCCGAGGATCCTGGTGGCACCGATGCACGACGCAGCTACTCCGCAGGCGATGCCGACACACTCCAGGACCTCACGAACTGGGCGACTCGCAATCGCTGCGCCTTCCGAGAAGTACGCTAGACCGACGGCACCTTGCTGTCGTCGTCTCGCTCATCGGCGCGCTTCTCATCCTGAACGTGCGCAAGCGCGTCGGCGCTGATCCATCCCTGCTCCACCGCGTGCGTCGCTGCGGCGAGTGTGTCCTCGGCGAGCACCAGAATCGACTGGGCCGCGAGTACTTCGTCCGCGAGCTTCTTGACGGCCAGGGATCGCTCCGCGTCGTGGTTGACATCGCGGATGTAGATCGCCTTCACCCGGTTGGGAAACTCGCTCACGATCTGGCGATAGATCTCTGGATCGTGCTGGCTCGTGTCGCCTAGCAGGATGAATGGCAGCTCCGGATAGAACTGCAGGATATTGCGTATCGCGTCGCCTTTATGATCGAAGTGGCGAATGGAGGACAGCGCTCCAAAGCCGATGTCCCAATCGCGGAGCAGCACGGGTCCGCGCGGGATCTTCCGCAGATCCATGAACTCCGTGATGACGTCGTAGATGTTCCACGGGCTGCTCGACACATAGAAGATCGGGTTCTTCTCGTTCCCGCTCACGCCATTTCTGAGTGCCTGGTAGAAGCCGGCGACGCCAGGAAAGGGAAGGCGCGTGCGTGCATTGCCGAGGATGATCGCGCGCGCCGCTTGCAGAATGTTCGAGACGCCCGATTGGATGACGGTGTCGTCAATGTCGCTGATCACCCCGAACCGTACGCTCGATGCCGGGATGAGGATCTCGCCAGTGCCCTTGGCTCTGTCCACGCCCGGGCGAGCCGGGGCCAGCAGGTCCACCTGATACTCGTTCCACTCCGACTCGGTCGCGATCGGCGCCGGCAGATCAATGCGGCCACTGAAGAATCCTTCGTCGTCGGCCTTGATCGCGCTGGTGTAGCCCGCATATCCGATGGCGAGATCGGCCAAGGGAAGCGGATGGCTGTCCGCGCGCCGATATGTATTGCGGAGATTCTCGAGAACCGAGTCCGTATCCGTGCTCGGACCTACGCCGCGATGCTCCTGCGCTCGGCCATACACGTAGACGCAGTGTGCATTGCCGAACCCGCGGTACGCGAGCACCTCGAAGGGCCCGTCGTCGAAGGCAGAGCGCACCGAGCGCACCGCTCCTCTGACGTTCTTGTCGACCTCGCCGAGCAGGGAATCGATCTCTCTGAGCCAGTCTCTCATTCCGTAACTCCTCGATACGAGCAGACACACGAGTCGCGGACAATCGTCACCCCATGCCGAAAAGCGAGCGCAGCGACGCGGGCTGAACTATGCCGCGTCGAGCGACTTCATGTCGATCACGAACCGGTACTTCACGTCGCTCTTCAGCATCCGGTCGTACGCCGCGTCGATCTTCTGAATCGGGATCACCTCAATATCGGAGACGATGCCATGTTTGGCGCAGAAGTCGAGCATCTCCTGCGTCTCCTTGATGCCACCGATGAGCGAGCCGGCAAGACTCCGCCGCTTCATGATGAGATTGAAGACGGCTGGCGACGGATGCGGCTTCGCTGGCGCACCGACGAGCGTCATGACACCATCGCGCTTGAGCAGCGTCAGAAACGCATCGAGATTGTGCGGCGCCGCGACGGTGTTGAGAATGAAGTCGAGGCTGTTCGACCGCGCCCCCATCGCGTCGGCGTCACTAGAGATGACGACTTCGTCCGCGCCAAGTCGCAGCGCGTCCTCGCGCTTGGACGGAGAGGTCGTGAAGAGCACGACATGCGCGCCCAACGCATGTGCGAGCTTGACTGCCATGTGCCCGAGCCCGCCGAGTCCGACGACGCCGACGTGATGTCCCTTCCCAACCTTCCAGTGGCGGAGTGGCGACCAGGTTGTGATGCCGGCGCAGAGCAGAGGCGCCGCACCTGCGGGATCGAGCTTGTCCGACACGCGCAGCACAAACTTCTTGTCGACGACGATGGTCTTTGAATAGCCACCGTACGTCACACCGCCGGTGTGCTTGTCCGGGCTGTTGTATGTGCCGGTCATTCCGTTCTCGCAATACTGCTCGAGACCTTCGGCACAACTCGCACAATGCTGGCAGGAGTCCACCATGCAGCCGACTCCCACGAGATCGCCCGCGCGGAAGCCCGTGACATCTGTACCCGCCTCGATCACTCGGCCGATAATCTCATGTCCCGGCACGCATGGGTAGACTGTTCCGGGCCACTCACTGCGCGCCGTATGCAGATCGGAGTGGCAGACGCCGCAGAAGAGAATGTCGATGCGTACGTCCCGGGCACCGGTGTCGCGTCGTTTGAAGTTGAAGAGGCCGAAAGGCGCATCAGCGCTCTTGGCTGCGTATCCGACAGTCGAGATCATTGTCGCCAGGGTTGGAGGGTAGCAGACAGGTCAATACCTGAGCACGACGTGAAGTTCACGCTTATCTCGTACCACCAGCGATCTTCTCTGGCGCTCCGCTCCGGCTCGGTTCATACTCTCGTTCATGACACTCACCCGCAGGGCTCGCTCGGCAATGCACATCTACAAGTGGTAGCCACGCCGGTTTCGATTGACGACATAAGAGCAGCCCGCACGAGGTTGGTGGGCATCGCGGTACGCACGCCGCTCGTGCGCTTCCCTGCCGACGGCGGTGCGAGCGAGGTCTATCTCAAGCTCGAGAACCTCCAGCCGATCGGCTCCTTCAAGCTGCGCGGTGCGGCGAACGCCATGGCACTCGCCGGCAGCGATGCACTCTCCCACGGCGTCTATACCGCCAGCGCCGGCAACATGGCGCAGGGCGTGGCGTGGTGCGCGCGCGAGCTCGGCGTGCGCTGTCGCGTCGTCGTGCCGGAGCATGCGCCGAAGACGAAGACCGACGCCATCGAACGGCTCGGCGGCGAGGTCATCAGGGTGCCCTTCGACGAATGGTGGCAGACCCTCGTCAATCGCGGTCATCCGGGAATGGACGGATTCTTCGTTCACCCCTTTGCCGACAACGCGGTGATGGCGGGGAACGGAACCATCGGCCTCGAGATATTTGAGGACCTCGCGGACGTGGACGCGATCATCGTTCCCTATGGCGGCGGCGGACTGGCATGTGGCATTGCGGCCGCTGCGCGCGCGATCAGCCCACGGACGAAGGTCTATGCGGTCGAAGTCGAGACGGCCGCACCGCTCACCGCGTCGCTCGCCGCGGGCGTACCAACGCCCGTAACTCGCACGCAGACTTTCATCGACGGGATGGGAAGTGGCGCGGTGTTCGGCGAGATGTGGCCATTGGTGCAATCGCTTCTCGCGGGCACCATCGTCGTGAGCGTCGCGCAGATCGCGGCGGCGGTGAAGACACTTGCCGAGCGTTGTCGGGTTGTCGCGGAAGGCGCTGGTGCGGCGCCGCTGGCGGCGGCACTCACCGGCGTGCTCGAAGGACAGAAAACAGTCTGCATCGTCAGCGGCGGCAACATCGACCTCGACAAGTTCGCTACCATTCTGCGCGGCGACATTCCTTGATGCCTGGAGATCCCTCAATGCCCACGAACAGCTCCGCCAGCGGGACACTCGACGTCGAGTACTATCCCTTCCCCGTGAAGACGTCGCTTCCATTCTCCGCCGCGGTGCGCGTGGGGAACATGCTCTATCTCTCCGGGCAGATGGGCACGAACGACAAGGGAAACCAGCTCGTGCCAGGCGGTATCGAAGCCGAAACGCGGCGGACGCTCGCCAACATGAAAGTGATCCTCGAGCGCCACGGCTCCTCACTCGATCGCGTAGTAAAGTGCACGGTGATGATGGCCGACATGAGTGAGTGGCCGGCGATGAATGCCGTCTATGTCCAGCATTTTCCGCTGCATCTTCCCGCACGCAGCGCATTTGGCGCCTCGGGTCTCGCACTCGGCGGGCGAGTCGAGATCGAATGCATCGCGACGGTGAAGTAGTTCTTCCTTGACCATTGGCAAGCGTCTGAGAATCCCGTTATCGTCGAAGATATCGTCCGTAGACACATTGGTGGGTCTCCAAATGGAAATCTTCAAAGAGTTCACCTTCGAGGCCGCTCACAGGCTGCCCAACGTCCCCGAAGGAAACAAGTGTGCGCGGCTCCATGGACACTCGTTCCGCGTTGAAATCCACGTTCGCGGCGATCTCCAGCAGCCTGAAGGATGGGTCATGGATTTTACTGATATCAAGGCGGCGTTCGCTCCGCTCGACAAGAGGCTCGATCACTATTACCTGAACGACATCGAAGGTCTTGAGAATCCGACGAGCGAGAACCTCGCCGCCTGGATCTGGGAGCGTGTCCATCCGTCGCTGAATGGACTCTCGAAGATAGTGGTGCGGGAAACATGTACGTCCGGTTGCACATATCGAGGGCCGAATGCGCGATGACGCGGAATCGTCGCGCTGAAAGCTCGCGCCCTGGTAGACTTCAAAGTGCCGCGCAGGATTCTCATCCTCCAGGAGATTCCTGTAGGAGCAACCGGCAAGCTTCAGCGCATCGGGCTCGCGCAAAAACTGGGATTGGCATGACCTACACTGAAACTCCGCCTATGAGAACGACGCACGCACCGCCACCACTCAATCCACCCGAGCGGCTCCTCATGGGGCCTGGGCCGAGCAACCCGGATCCTCGCGTGCTCGCCGCGATGGGAGCGAATCCCGTTGGCCATCTCGACCCGTATTTCGTCGACCTGATGGACGAGACGATGGGCGCGCTTCGCGGCGTCTATCGCACCGAGAATCATCACACGCTTCCCATTTCCGGAACTGGATCGGCCGGACTGGAGGCGATCATGGTGAATCTGTTGGAGCCGGGCGACAGCGCCGTCGTCGGAGTCAATGGATACTTCGGGCAACGCATCGCGGAGCTGGCGCGACGCGCCGGCGCCGACGTCCGCACGATCGAGGCGCAGCCCGGAGAGATCATCGACCCCGCCGATGTCGCGAAGGCGCTCGCCGAGCGACCAGCGAAGCTCGTGGCGTTCGTTCACGTCGAGACGACGACGGGTGCGTGCCAACCGATTCAACCGATGGTGGAAGTGGCGAATCGCTACGGCGCCCTGGTCGCGGTGGACTGCGTCACGTCGCTAGGCGGAATGCAGATCGAGATCGACAAGTGGGGCGTCGATGCGGCCGGCTCGTGCACGCAGAAATGTCTTGGCGCGCCGGCGGGCCTGGGCCCCATCACCGTCGGGCCGCGAGCGATGGCAGCGGTTCGCGCCCGAAAGCAGAAACCGGCGACGTGGTATCTCGATCTCTCCCTGCTCTTTCAATACTGGGGAGAAGAGAGCGCGACGAAGAAGCGCGCGTTCCATCACACGGCGCCCATTCAGAGCATCTATGGAATTCACGAAGCGCTGCGGTTGATTCTCGAGGAGGGACTCGAAGCGCGCTGGGCGCGGCATCAGGCCGCGCACGAAACGCTGGTGCGTGGTCTCGACAGACTCGGACTCTCGTTGTTCACGCCCGCGGCGAACCGCTGCCCTACGATCAACGTCATCAGCGTTCCGGATGGCGTCGACGAGGCGAAGATCCGCTCGCGACTGCTGGACATGGGAGTCGAGATGGGCGGAGGTCTTGGCGCGCTCGCGGGGAAGGTGTGGCGAGTGGGCGTGATGGGCTACAACGCGCAGACGGCACGAGTGGAACGATTCATTGGCGCGCTCGAGGAAGCGTTGCGTGCCGAGGGGCACAAATGAGACTGATCTCCCCACCGCCAATGCGCCTCCTCGGGATCGTTGCGCTCGCCGCGCTCGCTTCCGTCGTCGCCGTCTCCCAGGCTCCGGCGCAAGCCAGGCCTTTGCCACCCGAGCTCCCGACCACGTGGGTGAAACCGCCTGGCGACGAGCTCGAACATACCGCGGCCGGATTCGCCAAGGTCCTGTGTTCCGCCATCTTCATCACGGGTCGCGATCTCCGGACGTCGGCCGCGGAAGACGGATATTTCGTCTCATCGATGGAAGAGCGGCGCCAGGTCACCGACACCGTCGTCAATCGCGCGACACAGACCGTGAAGGTGAAGCTGCCGAACGGCGTGTGGCGCTCGGCGCGTCGCTTCGGCGATCAGGGATGCGTGACGCTGCCGCGCGGCAAGGACTCGGTGGAGTTCCGTCCGGAGCGAGTCGTCTCTCGGCTCAATCCCACGAAGACACCGTGGCCCATGGGCGACATCGTCGCCAAGGAGCCGCTACCGAAAGAGATCGACGCCGCGAAACTTGCCGCCGCGGTGGACTCCGCGTTCTCTCCTGCCGAAGGGCTCACCGCGGCGTTCGTGGTCGTGTACCAGGGCAAGATCATCGCCGAACGGTATCAGCAGGGACTCGATTACACCACACGACTTCCTGGCTGGTCGATGGGCAAGAGCGTCACCGCGTCGATGATGGGGCGGTTGCTGAACGAAAAGGTGTACGATCTCTGGCAGCCCGCGCCGATTGCCGAGTGGCAGAAGGGGGGGGACGGCGACATCCGGAAGACCATTCGCATCGCCGACATTTTCCGCATGTCGAGCGGACTGCGCTTCATCGCGCCGCAGGACCCTGGCTTCGATCGCAAGAATGGTTATCCCGACCATCTCTACGTCTATACCGGCGCGATCGACGGACAGCAGTACGCCATCACGCGTCCTCCGCAGTGGCCGCCGAACACGGTGGGCCGCTATCGCAATACCGATCCGCTCACGCTCGCGTACCTCGTGCGTCAGGCGGCTATCGCGAAACACGAGGACCCACTTCAGTTCCCGCAGAAACTCCTGTTCGACAAGATCGGCGTGAGCCGTATGACGCTCGAGACTGATCCGTACGGCCACTTCCTCGGCCAAGGATATGAATTGGCACCTGGCCGTGATTGGGCGCGACTCGGCATGCTCTACCTACAGGATGGCGTGTGGAATGGCGAGCGACTGCTGCCGGCGGGGTTCGTGGATTTCGTGCGTACTCCCGCGCCGGCGTGGGACCAGCCGCGGTATGGCGGGATGTTCTGGCTCAATCGAGTGAGGTCGTTTCCGGTGCCCGAAGACGCGTTCTACATGAGCGGTGTCGGCGGACAATCCACGATCATCATCCCGACGCACGATCTGGTCGTCGTGCGCCTCGGGCACTACAAGGGCGCGGGTGTCGGCGGGCGCGCGCTCAACCGTTCGCTCGCCCTGCTGATGGAAGCCATTCCGCAGGTTCGGCCAGCGTGGCAACCGCCGGCGAACGCGAAGTGAAGGCAGGACGCTTAGCTCGCACCTCGCCATCTCACAGACCGATGGCGATGCGTGATCTCAGAGCGACCACTCCGTCGGCGTTCGGTCCCAGCGGTGCGCACGCAGCCGGGAGAGCATCTCCCGCGACAGCACGTGCCCATCACTCACCGCGATGTTGGAGCGGACGTGCGCGATGCCACGCATTCCGGGGATCACCGTGCTGACACGTGGATCGGCAAGAATGAACCGGAGCGCGAGCTCGGGAAGAGAGACGTCGGCGGGAAGATCGGCGCGGAGCGCCTCCATGCGATCGAGCGTGGGACCGAGATTCTCCGGTCCGAAGTAGATGTGACGGAAGTCCGTCTCGGGAAAGCGTGTCTCTCGCGTCATCGTGCCGGTGAGCGATCCTTCGTCGAAGGGAACGCGGGCAATGATGGCGATGTCGAGCTCCTCGCAGAGAGGAAAGAGCTCGTCTTCCGGCGACTGGTCGAAGATGTTGTAGATCACCTGCACGGCATCCACGTGTCCGGTGCGCAGGGTGTCGAGGACGTTCCACGGCTCCCAGCGGTTGACGCTCACGCCAATGCCGCCGATGAGCCCTTCGTCGCGCAGCTCCGACATGGCGCGCCACCAGCGGTCGTCGCGCGCCCATGCGTCTTCCCAGACGTGAAACTGCAGCAGATCGAGCTTCGGGATGCCCAGATTGTGCATCGTGCGCTCGGCGAATTGGCGGATATGATCGGGAGGAAAGACTTCGTCGAGCGTCATGCCGCGGCGTGACGGCCACTGGAGATTCTTCGGTGGGATCTTGCTCGCGGTGTAAAGCCGCTTGTCGGGATGCGCGCGGACGAGCTGGCCGAGCAATTGCTCGCTGTGTCCCTTGCCATAGCCCCACGCGGTGTCGAAGAAGGTGCAGTCGAGCCGCACCGCTTCGTTGAGCGCATCGCGCGAGCGGTCGTCGTCGGAGCCGCTCCATCCGCTCATGCCCCACATGCCGTAGCCAATCTCGGAGACGGGGAAGCCCTGCCGGCCGAACGTTCGCGTCTTCATGAGACAGAATCTACGCGCCCGCACCACGCGAACGTGGCGCCGACCGCACCAGACGCGCATCTTCGTCACCATGCGCCCTCTTCTCTCTGCCCTGCTCATCGCCTCGGCGACCACATCTCTCTCGGCCCAGACGCCCGCGCGCCAAACCGAGGCCGACGCCTACACCCGCTACGAGCTTCTCGCACCCGGCTCCGCGAAGTTCCGCATCATATATGAAGTGACCGCCACGACGCCCGGCGCGATCTACTACTTCAATCCGATCCGAAAGGGCAGCGTCGCGACAGATGAAAGCGTGAGCGACCGCGCCACCGGCAAGCCGCTCGTCTTCGACGTCGTGGGTTCGACCGAAGCACGCGCAGGCGGCGTCCCAAGCCGCGACACGACACAGACCTATATCAGAGTCAAACTTTCCCACCCCGTGCCGGCAGACGGCGGTGAGGCGCGCGTCCTCATCCTCAAGACGTACGCGGATTCGCTCAGCTATTTCCGTCGCGGCGACACGCTCGTGTTCACGCGCCCGCTCGGCATCAAGCGCAACGCAGTCGTGCTGCCGAAAGGCTACGAGCTCGTCTCGTCGAGCTTTCCGGCGCAGGTGCTTCAGGAGCCCGACGGCCGAGTCGGCATCAGCTTCTGGAATGAGACGCCTTCCGAAGCCGCCGTCACGATGCGCGCCGTGCCGGTGCGTGAAACCACGCCCGCAAAATCCGGCGTCACCGCGAGACTCGACGAGCGAGCGCATCAGAACCGAGAGATCGTCTACTACCTTCGCCAACCGGAGACGGGCGCCTTCGATCTGTATCACGACTACACGGAGTCGCGCGTCGGAACAAGCACGTATCTCAACATCGTGCGCACCGGAAGTACCGTGTCGAACCCGCGCGCGCGAAATCTCGACACAGGCGAACAGCTCACCTCGGAGACGCTCACGGGCGACGCGATCACGCGCGCCAAGCTCGACGTGAGAAATGTCACACCACAGACGGAAGTCGTCGTGTTCCGCTTTCCCACCGTGACGCCCGGCTCATCGGTGCGCCTGCGCATGTTCGAGACGTACACCGACACCGTGCGCTACAAAGTCGTGAATGACGAACTCGTGTGGGACAGGAGCTTCGGCCGCCCGGCAAACGCCGTCGTGCTACCCGCTGGATGGATGCTCACCAACAGCTCCATTCCCGCCGCGGTGAGCACGCAGGCTGATGGCCGCGTGCGGCTCGACTTCATCAATCCGCGGCCGGACGAAATCGCGACGCTCATCACGGCGCGACGAAGGGCCAAATGAATTCAACCGATTGATGGGCCGCCGCGTGCAGAGGATCCGACCCCCACACGGAGCAATTCATTCAATTCGTCTGAATTATCACGCCGCCAACCCCACCATCCTGTAACAACTTGTTGAACGCCGGCACATACTGAACGTTCACGCCGCTTTGACATCCGGCTCGCAAGACCGGTCGCGGATCGGTAAACTGGGGGGCACTCGGCGCCCACCGAATCCACCCCCACTCGCCGAGGACGGTCTACGCTTCATCAGGAGAATCGTCCCATGCTGCGCTCAATGTCGGTCGTGCTCTGTCTCGGTGTACTACTGGCCGCTGTGCCGTCGCCCGAGTCGCTCTCCGATCCGGCCCCCAGGAAGACGGTTGCCGTGCTCTACTTCGACAACCACACCGGAAAGTCGGACTATGAGCCGCTTGGGAAGGGAATTGCGGCGATGATGATCAGCGATCTCGGAGCCGTTCCGGAGATTCAACTCGTCGAGCGAGAGCGCATGCAGGATCTCGTGAAGGAGATGGACACGCAGCGCACGCAGTACTTCGACTCCACGACGGCGGTGAAGGTCGGCAAGATGATGGGTGCCGAATACGTCATCGTCGGCGCATTTGCCGCGCTTCAACCGAAGATGCGCATCGATACGCGTGTCGTTCGAGTCGAGTCGGGCGAAATCGTGAAGACGGCGCAGGTCACGGGAGACGAAGACAAGTTCTTCGACCTCGAGCAGAAGCTCTCCGCCAACCTGATCGATGGACTCGAGCTCGCGCTCTCCCCCGAGGAGCAGCAGAGCCTCGCAGCGAAGCAGCAGGCGAACCGCATCGACGCACTGTCCACAATGGTCGCATTCTCCCAGGCACTCTCATTGTACGACAAGTCGGACTATGCGGGCGCCGCGGAGAAGGTGGCGCCCGCGCTCCGGGCGTCGCCAAACTCGATGCTGGTGCGCGTCGCGTTCGACGACATGAAGCTCCGCGCTGCTGCGTCGGCCACGCAGAAGGCGAAGGACAAAGTGAAGGCGGGAATTGGCGGATTTCTGCGGAGGCCCTGAAAGCGACACGGGGGCTTAATGGCGTGCCAGCTCTCACATCACGATTCTCGGCTTCTTCGTCTGAATTATCACGCCGCCAACTCCACCATCCTGTAACAACTTGTTGAACGCCGGCACCTCCTGATTCTCTAGCGTATCGACCTGCGCTCGCAGCGCTGACCAGAGCTTCTCGAGCTCGGCGAACCGTTCACGCGACGGCTGCGACACGATATCGCTGCCCTCGACATTGCCGAGCAGGAAGGCGTACTGCGCGTTGATCCCGTTACGGTAGTTGATCACGTCCTGACCGTTCGCCGCCTTCGTCGAGAGCTGCGGCTCGAGCGTCTCTACCTTCCCGGTGATCTCCTTTCCCTTGCCCGCGATCGCTGCGGCGCTCGGCGTCTCCTTCGTGCGCTCGACGAACTTCGACACCTGATCTTTCACGTCGCGAATGCGCAGCAGCGCGTCGTGAATCTCTCCCACTCGCGCGTTGATCGCGTGCGTGAGCGAGTCGCGCGCCGCGATCTCCGCGGGCGGCGGGTTGCGGCGAGGATCGGTGCGCACCTCGAACGATTGTGTCTGCGCATTCGTGCCGACGGTGAGCCGCACCTGATACTTGCCCGGCGACACGAGATAGCCACCGCTCGGCCCGCCCCAGATGGTGATGTTGCCCGGCAGCGAGGTCGGAGGCTCGGCGCGCAGATCCCACTGGAACGCGTTGAGTCCCGCCTTGGGGCTCGGCATCGTTCGTACAACGCCGGGAGATCTACCACCACCGCCCGCTGGCGCGGCGGCCACTCCGGCCGCGCGCGGGAGCGAACGCAACAGCTTTCCGCTCGCGTCGAGGAACTCGAGCTTCACCACCTGCGCCGAATCGGGCGCCTTCGCGAGGGTGAAGTAGACGTTGGCACCGGGTGGCGGATTGCGTCCCGCCGTCGTGGTTGGCGCGGCAGAGCCGCCGCCGAGCAACGCGGGGCGTGGCGCGAAGAGAAAGACGTCGGCCTTCGCGACCTGATCGTTCATCTGGCGCAGCGGCGTCAGGTCGTCGAGCGCCCAGAATGCCCGGCCTTCCGTGGCGGCGTATAGATCGCCATGCCGCACCTCGAGATCCGTGACGGGAGTGATGGGCAGGTTGCGCGAGAACGGCTGCCAACCCGCGCCGCCGTCATACGACACATACATGCCCGTCTCCGTGCCGGCATACAACAGTCCTCGGCGCTCCGGATCTTCGCGAATCACGCGCACCGGCTCACCCTCGCGCAGACCGCTCGCGATGCGCGTCCAGCTCTTCCCGTAGTCGGTGGACTTGAACGGATAGGGCGTGTAGTCGCCATGACGGTCCATGCGGAAGGCGAGATACACCGTGCCGGGATCATGCGGTGAGACTTCGATGTTGTTCGCCAGACCAACCCCGACGCCGGCTGGCGTGACATTCGTCCACGTCTTTCCCCCGTCCCGTGTGAGCTGCACGAGACCATCATCCGTGCCGACGTAGATCGTATTCGCATCGTGCTTCGACTCGACGATGTTCACGATGGCGCCGTAGACCTCACCGCCTGCGCCCTCGTTGGTGATCGGAGCGCCGCCGAGGCCTTGCGTCGCCTTGTCGTTGCGCGTGAGGTCGGGTGAGATGGGCGTCCACGTCTTGCCGCGATCGGCCGTGCGGAAGAGAACATTGCCGCCGTGATACACGACGTTCGGATTGTGCTGCGACACGACGGCAGGTGCCGTCCAGTTGAAGCGGTAGCGCGTCTTGTCGGACGGTTCGGTGAGCCCGAGCTCGGGCCACGGCATGACCGATCGCGAGAGCTCCGTCTGCATGTCCATCTCTTCGAGGATGCCCACGTAGCAGCCGCCGTACACGTAGCGCGGATTCCGGCGGTCCACGCCGATGTTCGCGCTCTCACAACCCGGACCGTCCTGCCAGTCGCGCTCCCCGATGCTCGATCCATCGGAGCGGGTCTTGATGATGACCGACGAGTTGTCCTGCTGCCCGCTGTAGAGGCGGTACGGATATGCGTCGTCCACGATCACATGGTAGAACTGCGCCGTGGGCTGATTGTCCTGCGTACTCCAGCTCTTTCCGCCATCGAGCGAGATCGTCGCGCCACCATCGTTCGCGTTGATCAGGAGACGCGAGTCCTTCGGATTGATCCAGAGCTGATGATTGTCGCCATGCGCAGCCTGGAGTGTCGCGAACGTCCGGCCTCCATCGATCGACTTCACCACCGGCGCGTTCATCACGTAGACGACGTCCGCATTCTGCGGATCGGCGGTGATGTTCATGTAGTACCACGAGCGCGTCTGGATGAGCCGGTCCTCGCTGAGCAGCCGCCACGTCTTTCCGGCATCATCGCTGCGAAAGAGGCCCCCCTTCTCCGCCTCGACGATGGCATACACGCGCTCCGGATTGGCCGGCGATACGGCGACGCCGATCTTGCCCATCAGCTTCGGCAGCCCTTCGTTGAGGCGGGTCCAGCTGTCGCCGCCGTCGGTGGACTTCCAGATGCCGCTCCCTGCGCCGCCACTTCTCACCTGCCAGGGCAGACGCTGATGATCCCAGAACGCCGCGTACAGAATTCGCGCGTTCGACGGATCCATCGACAGGTCGCTCGCGCCGCTCGTCGCGTTCACGCCCTTGAGCAACAGGGTCCACGACTTGCCGCCGTCGGTCGAGCGGTAGATGCCACGCTCGCTCGTGCCCTTCCACCGGTCGCCTTGCGCCGCGACATACACGACGTCTGGATTGGACGGATGCACGCGAACCTGCGCGATTTGCCGAGTGTTTTCGAGCCCGATGCGCGTCCACGTCTTGCCGGCGTCGGTGCTCCTGAACATGCCGTTCCCGTACGACGAGGACTGTCCGCGCACCGCGTGCTCACCTGTGCCGACGTACACGACGTTCGGATCGGACTCGGCCACCGCGAGCGCGCCGATCGATCCATTCATCCCCGCACCACTCGGACCATCCGAGATGACCTTCCATGAGTGGCCGGCGTTCTCCGTCTTCCACACGCCGCCGCCCGTGTAGCCGGCATAGTACGTGTTCGGCTGCGAGGTGACGCCCGCCACCGCGTCGGCGCGCCCACCGCGGAAGGGGCCGATGTTCCGCCACTGCATCGCCCGGAAGAGCGTGGTGTCGGCCGCCCAGTTGGATGGCGAGGATGAGGAACGCGTCTGAGCGGCGAGTGTGAGCGGCACAGCCACGACGGCGATTGCGAGACGATGTGCACAGGTCTGAAACACGAGAGCTCCGGGAATTGGCGACTGTCGCCGAAGCTAGAGGTCTCCGTCGTCAGGTGCCAGGGCAGGAATCACGATCGTGTATGCGAGCCGCCACGAATACTTGTCTTCCGGAATGGCCGCCGCGAGTGCCATATTGCCACCGCGAGCGGCAACACGAGCGAGACGACGATTCACGGTGGTACTCCTATGGACATCATGTACGACCTTCGCCTCGCATGACGAACACGCTACGCAGCAGTTCCGCCGGTGCGATCACGCGCATCGTCCTTCACAATCCCAGCGCCGGCTCATCCTGGCGGTGGCGACGACGACAGCACGTACTCGATGCGCTCCGCGCCCTGCCCGGCACAATGCTCGTCCCCACGAGAGAGGGGGCCGTTGCCGCGCAGACCAGGGAACTGCTCACGGCCGAGACCAAGTCAGTTTTCGCCTGTGGAGGCGACGGCACCGTGTCGGACGTTGCGTCCGGTTTGGCGGGGACCGACATCACGCTCGGCATCATTCCGATCGGGACGACGAATACTCTCGCCTCCGAGTTCGGCATTCCCGCTCATCCGATTTGCGCCATGCATGCTCTTGTCGCATCCAGCACGACGCGGCAGCTCCGTACGTGGACAGTCGGACAGCATCGGCTGGTGCTCGGCGTCGGTGTGGGGTGGGACGCACGGCTGATGTGGCGCACTCCCATGGCGATCAAGCGACGCCTGGGATATTTCGCCTTCACGCCAATGGGCTTCGCGCTCGCGGCAACGTACGAGTTTCCCGAGATCGCGGTGGATGGCATCGGGATCGACGGTGAGCACATTTCCGCTGTCGGCACGTCGGTGCTCGTGAGCAACTGCAAGCGATGGGCGGGCCCGCGCGCCGTGTTTCCCAATTCCGATCCGGCGCGCGACCTGCTCGAGGTGTTCGTGCTCGAGCGGCATTCTCGAATGCACCTGGCGGCCTTCTGGTTGAACATGATGCTGCCGGGTGGTAAGCCACTCGCGTTGAACGGAGTACGCGCGCTGCAACTCCGCCGGCTCACGCTCACCTCCGCCGCACCAGGCGGCGTCGAGGCACATATCAACGGCGATCCGGTCGCCCGTACTCCTCTTGTGATCGAGCCCAGTGAGGCGGTGCGCGTCATCGTGCCGGCGCACAGCTCGGATCAGTTCGCCGATTCAAGCACTCGAACCGTGTAACGCGTATGCGATTCCATCGCTGCTTTGCCATCGCTCTGCTCGCGCTCATTGCCACCAGCAAATCGCTCGTCGCGCAGTCGAGCAGCAGCTCCGTCGCCGACAGCTCACCATTCCGGCCGCTCGCTCTTCCGGCGCCGAACGAGATTCGCAATGGCGCGGGCCGGCCCGGTCCGCGCTATTGGCAGCAGCGAGCCGACTATCGCATCACCGCCACCCTCGATTCGGCGCGCAATGAGCTGCATGGCCGCGAGACGATTCACTACGTCAACAACTCGCCTGATGCGCTGCCCTATCTGTGGCTGCAGGTCGAGCAGAACATCTGCGCGCCGAACAGTATCACGAGTATCCTGAATCAGCCGCCGCTCGTGTTCGGCGAAACGGCATTCGACTTCTCCTGTGGCGGATTTGTCGGACGCCCGACGCTCGAGTCCGCGAAGGTGAATGGCGTCGATGCGAAACGCACGAACTACGGCACCACGATGCGCATCGATCTCGCGAAGCCCCTCGCGCCGCACGCGTCGGCCAACCTGGAGTTCGCCTGGCACTTCACGGTGCCCGAGCAGGGCGCCGGCCGCATGGGACGAGACGGCGCACTCTACGAGATCGCGCAGTGGTATCCGCGCATGGCCGTTTACGACGACGTCCGCGGCTGGAATCACGAACCGTACATCGGTGCCGGCGAGTTCTACCTCGAGTACGGCAGCTTCGACGTGACACTTACCGTACCCGCGAGCTACATCATTTCGGCGACGGGAGAGCTCCGAAATCCGGAGCAGGTGCTCACCGCCGCGCAGCGGAGCCGGCTCACGCTCGCACATCGGTCCGATACCGCCATCGCGATCATCACACGCGACGAAGCGGGCAACACGAGTCGTACCCGACCTGCCAACCGTCCTTTCACCTGGCACTTCACGGCGAATAACGTACGCGACTTTGCGTGGGCGGCTGCGCCCAACTGGCAATGGGAGGCCAGCAACCTGGACGGCATTCTGATCGAGACGCTCTACCGCTCCACAGCCGACAAATGGACCGAAGCGCACCAGATGGCACGCGGCGCGATCAAGCACTTCAGCGAACAGTGGTATCGCTACCCATACTCACATGCGACCACCGTCGAAGGCCCCGTGGGCGGCATGGAGTATCCCATGCTCACCTTCGTCTCCAACAACTCCACGCGCGAGATTCAGCAGTGGGCACTCGCGCACGAGTTCGGGCACGAGTGGTTTCCCATGATCGTCGGCTCCAACGAGCGGCTCTATCCGTGGATGGATGAGGGGTTCAATACCTTCATCGACCTCGACAACGCCGCGAAGTACTTCGCTGGAACGGCCTATGGCGACACGATCAATGCGAACCCGCTCCACATGGCCGCGGAGCACTCGAAGCCCGGCGAGGAGCAGCCGCTCATCACCAATCCCACCGAAGTCCGCGACCTGATGTGGGTCGGCTATCAGAAGCCGGCGCTCATGCTTCAGACGCTGCGCTATGAAGTGCTCGGCAAGGAACGCTTCGACGCCGCTTTCCGCGACTACATCCGCACCTGGGCGTACAAGCATCCCACCCCGGCAGATTTCTTCCGCATCATGCGCGACGATTCAGGAATGGAGCTCGACTGGTTCTGGCGCGACTGGATATTCACCACCGCGCGCCTCGATCAGGCGGTGGACTCCGTCACCTCCGACACGAGTGGACACGCGAACGTCCATCTCACGAACCGAGGCACGATGGTGATGCCCGCCGAGCTCCGCCTCACCTATGACGATGGCACGAGCGATACGGTGCGGCTGCCGGTCGAGATGTGGAATCTCGGCCAGCATTTCGTGTATCGGGTGCCGGCGAAGAAGGCAGTGCGCCTTGTGGAGCTCGATCCGCGA
>Ga0208587_1000646_pt1 | contig 19111 bp, 15 predicted proteins | sample NGESurdeep092012_7_FD_184472 | JGI IMG/M metagenome (GOLD analysis project Ga0208587, IMG submission 184472) | Arctic peat soil microbial communities from Barrow, Alaska - NGEE Surface sample 210 deep-092012 (SPAdes) | ecosystem: Environmental > Terrestrial > Soil > Wetlands > Peat ...
TGTACCCAGCGGGCTCCGGGGCAAATCGAGGGGACCCGAGGACAGACAGGACTGCCAGCGAATTTCCGGCAAAGTCAGCCAGAAATTCATGGCAGTCTTGTCAGTCCCCTGCCCGCGCAACCGCGCGGCCCCCACTATAATAAAAAGTATCCATGCACCAAAAACGGAACGAGAGGGTTGTGGACTTAAATCCACAGGAAACTGCCGAGTGGGATGAGTCGTTGGACCAGGTGATCGATCAAGCCGGTCCGGATCGCGCCACTTTCTTGCTGGAGCACCTCAACGAGCGGGCGCGCGCCTCTGGCGCCGAAGTGCCCGTCCAGTTCAACACGCCTTACATCAACACCATCCGCCCGGAGGAAGAAGTTGCCTATCCCGGCGATCGCGCGATGGAGCGCCGCATCAAGAGCCTGATTCGCTGGAATGCGATGGCCATGGTGGTGCGGCAGAACAAGTACGATGCCGGCATCGGTGGCCATATCTCCACCTACGCCTCGCTGGCCACGCTGCTGGAAGTGGGCTTCAATCATTTCTTCCACGCCAGCTATGGCGATCAACCGGGCGACCTGATCTATTTCCAGGGCCACGCCTCTCCGGGCGTCTATGGGCGCGCCTTCCTGGAAGGCCGCCTAAGCGAAGAGCGCCTGAAGAATTTCCGTCACGAACTGCGCGAGACGCCCGGCCTCTCCTCCTACCCGCACCCGTGGCTGATGCCCGATTTCTGGAGCTTCCCCACCGTCTCCATGGGCCTGGGCCCGATCAACGCCATCTACCAGGCGCGTTTCATGCGCTACCTGGAAAACCGCGGCATCCTGCCGGAAACGCCGCGCCACATTTGGGCCTACCTGGGCGACGGCGAAATGGACGAGCCCGAATCGATGGGCTCGATCACGCTGGCCTCGCGCGAAAAGCTGGATAACCTCACCTTCGTCATCAACTGCAATTTGCAGCGCCTGGACGGTCCGGTGCGCGGCAATGGCAAGGTGATTCAGGAACTGGAAGCCGCCTTCCGCGGCGCCGGCTGGAATGTGATCAAGGTGATCTGGGGCGGGAATTGGGATGCGCTGCTGGCGCGCGACACCACCGGACTGCTGCAAAAACGCATGGGCGAAGTGGTGGATGGCGAGTTCCAGACCTACGTGACCAAGGACGGGGCCTACATCCGGCAGCATTTCTTCGGCAAGTACCCCGAGCTGCTCGAACTGGTGGCGCACCTGAGCGACGAAGAAATCTTCAAGTTGCAGCGCGGCGGTCACGATCCCAAGAAGGTCTTCAACGCCTACCAGCAGGCGCTGGACACCAAGGGGCGGCCGACCCTGATTCTGGCGCACACCGTGAAGGGTTACGGGCTTGGTGAAGCCGGCGAGGGCCGCAACATTTCCCACCAGCAGAAAAAGCTCAACGAGGCGGAGATCGCGCACTTCCGCTCGCGCTTCGAAATTCCGATTCCCGACGAAGCGGCGCGCAACGCTTCGTTCTACCGGCCGCCTTCGGACAGCCCGGAGATGAGCTACCTGCACGAACGGCGGCGCTTGCTGGGCGGGTACATGCCCAGCCGAACGGTACCGGCCAGCAAGATCGTGGCGCCTTCGCTGGGGTACCTGAAGGAGTCCCTGGAAGGCTCGGCGGGCCGCGAAGTTTCCAGCACCATGGCCTTGGTGCGCGTGCTGACGATGCTGTTGAAGCATCCCGAACTCGGCAAGCGGGTGGTGCCGATCATCCCCGATGAAGCGCGCACGTTCGGCATGGAGTCGCTGTTCCGCCAATTCGGTATCTATGCCAGCCAGGGCCAGCTTTATAAGCCGCACGATGCGGAGATTTTCCTGTACTACAAGGAATCCAAGGACGGCCAGATTCTGGAAGAGGGCATCACCGAGGCGGGATCGATGGCGTCGTTCACGGCGGCGGGTACGGCTTACGCCAATTACGGCGTGGAGACGATTCCGTTCTTCATCTACTATTCGATGTTCGGCTTCCAGCGCGTAGGCGATTTGATTTGGGCTTTCGGCGACGCGCGCGGCAAGGGGTTCCTGTGCGGCGGCACGGCCGGGCGCAGCACGCTGGCCGGCGAAGGTTTGCAGCACCAGGACGGCCACAGCATCCTGCACGCCAGCACGATTCCCAACTGCACCACCTACGATCCGGCCTACGCTTACGAGATCGCGATCATCGTGCAGGATGGCATCCGGCGCATGTACCAGAACCAGGAAGCCATCTTCTACTACCTCACGCTGTACAACGAAAACTATGCGATGCCGGCCATGCCGGAGGGGTTGGATACGGAGGGCGTGCTGCGGGGCCTGTACCGCTTCAAGGCCGCGGAGCAGGGCAATCCGCGGGTACACCTGTTCGGCAGCGGCCCGATTCTGAATGAAGCCCTGCGCGCGCAGCGGATTCTGGCGGAGAAGTACAACGTGGCCTCCGATGTCTGGAGCGCGACCAGCTACAACGAACTGCGCCGCGACGCGCTGGCGGTGGAGCGTTGGAACCGCCTGCATCCGGATCAACCGGCGCGGGCGCCGTATCTGCTGCAGGCGCTGAAGGGCTCCGACGGGCCGATCGTCGCGGCCAGCGACTACATGAAGGTAGTGGCCGACCAGATTGCGCCGTGGCTGCCGGGGCGCATGGAGACGCTGGGGACCGACGGCTTCGGCCGCAGCGACAACCGCGAGTACCTGCGGCGCCACTTCGAGATCAATGCGGAATCGATCGCCGCCGCCGCGCTTTCGCGCCTGGCGCGCGATGGCAAGTTCGACGCTAAGAAGGCGGTCGCCGCCTTCGCCGAACTGGGCGTGGATACCGAGAAGATCGACGCGGCGCGGGCATAGTCCGGCGCCGACGACCTAACCTGGCGAAGCCGGAACCAGGGAAGGGGTCCCTTCAACGCAGAGACGCTGAGACGCAGAGATCAGCGCAGAGAAAGGCAAGAGCAAGCTGGACGGAAGGGGCAGGATTCACGCGTCCCCGAGTAGGCGGGCGGAGCGAGCGGAGATCGCGGAGAAAAAATCCCAAATGCAAACCGGGCAACGGGTCGCCTTGACGGGCATGTTGGTCTCTGGCGCGCTGGCCGTGATCAAGATCGCCGCCGGGATGTCCGGGCACTCGACCGCGGTGGTCGCGGACGGACTGGAATCGGCGGCGGACGTGATCGCTTCGGGTTTTGTGCTGTTCGGACTGACGCTGGCCGCCAAGCCCGCCGACGACAATCATCCCTACGGTCACGGCCGCGCGGAGACGCTGACCGGCCTGTTGATCGGCCTCGTGCTGATGGTGGGCGGCGCGCTGATCTCCTGGAACGCGATTCGCCGCGTGGGCCAACCGCACGAACCGCTGGCCGCGTTCGTGGTCTGGCCGCTGCTGATCTCGCTCGCCGCCAAGACCGGCCTGGCCACCCTGAAATTTCGCTACGGAAGGAAGCTACAGAGCGACGCGCTGACGGCCGATGCTTGGAACGACGCGACGGATACGGTCTCGGCGATCGCCGCGCTGATCGCCGTGGGACTGACCTTGATGGACCGCGCGCGCTTCGCCGAGGCGGACCGTTACGGCGGGTTTGTGGTGGGGCTGATCGTGATTTCAGCCGGCATCCGGGTGGCGCGCGAGACGGCGATGCAACTGATGGACACGATGCCCGATCCGCGGCTGATCGCGCAGATCCGGGAGGCGGCGTTCGCGGTGCCCGGGGTGCGCGGGGTGGAGAAGTGCTTCGCGCGGAAGACGGGTTTCAAATATCACGTCGATCTGCACCTGGAAGTAGACCCAGATATGACGGTGCGGCAATCCCACGAACTGGCGCAGGAGGTGCGAGTGCACATTCGGGAGCGGCTGGACTGGGTGGCGGATGTGCTGGTGCACGTGGAGCCGGCGCCGTAGCGTAGCCTTTCAGGCTGCCATGACCCCATTCCTGGGGGCATGCTTCCCAGGTTTCCCATCCCTTCCGCCACGGGCGTACCCTACACGATCACCATTTTGCCGACGCCGTCGGCGTAGTGCTCGGTGAGGGTGAAGGCATCGGCGATCCCATGGAGGGGGCGGGTGTGGGTCACCAGGGGGGCGAACCAGGACATGCGCGCGGTGAGCAGTGCCAGCGCGTCGTGCGCTTCGGTGTTGGAGCGGCGCACATTGAAGATGGCGAGTTCCTTGCGGCGCATGGGGGAGACTTCGAAGGGCACCATGGCGGCGGAGTGAATGCCGGTGAGGACGACGCGGCCGGCGTTGCGCGCGGCGCGGATGGCGGCGTTGGTGGTGTCCTCCTTGGCGGCGCAATCGATGGCGCAATCCACACCGCGGTTGGCGGTATCGGCCAGGATCTGGCGCGCGGCATCGATCTGGCTGGGGTCGAGCGTCGCGTCGGCGCCCATGTGGCGGGCGAGTTCGCGGCGATGGGGGACGGGGTCGACGGCCCAGATGCGGCCGGCGCCGGCGACTTTGAGGCAGGCGATGGTGAGCAGTCCGATGGGTCCGGCGCCGAAGACGGCGACGGTTTCGCCGGGTTGGATCCGAGCGAATTGCAGGGAGTGCATGGCCACGGCGAGCGGCTCGACAATGGTGGCCAATTCCAGGGAGAGCTCCGGCGGGATGGCGAGCAGGTTGCCGGCCGGCAGATTGACGAACTCACGGAAGAAGCCGGGGAGGCCGGGGTTGCTCAGAAAGCGGATGTTGGCGCACACGTTGTGATGGCCGCTGCGGCAGTACTCGCAGTGGTAGCAGTAGAGCGCCGGTTCGAGCGCGGCGCGGTCGCCGGGTTGCCAGCCGGTGACGCCGCTCCCGGTCTTGACCACGGTGCCGGCCGGTTCGTGGCCCAGCACCATGGGGAACTCGCAGGGGGTGTCGCCGACGGCGCCTTCGGCGTAGGAATGGAGATCGCTGCCGCAGATACCGGTGGCATTGACCCGCACCTGGACTTCGCCGGGGGCAGGCTCCGCGATCGATTGTTCCGTCAAATGGAATTGGCGTTGCGCGATGAGTTGGGCTACCAGCACTATGGGGTTCCTACAGCCATTGTAAGATAGCTATGCATGCAGAATTTTCGCCAGTTCGAAGCTGGACCCGATCCGTTTGGCCGCAAGTTCCAGATCCTGTTCAAGTGGATGCAGACGGCGATCTCGCTGCGCCATGCCGATACCGTGGATGTGAAGTTCATCCTGGTGGATGAAAACGGCGGGCGTACGGAAAAGACCATCGCTTTGCCGCACGCCGATCTGTTGCGCGTGGCCGCGGAAGTTGGCCGCAAGGTGGACGACCCGTGGTGTTCCCGGCTGGGCGCGATGCATCTGCTCCGTCTGGTGGAGACCGGCGAGGATATGGAAAAGGATCTGGTCACCGTGTCCGCGGCGGATTTGAAGGGCTACGCGGAGAGGCTTGGAGATACCGAGAAATCCGCGGTGCGCGTGGGGTAATCGAGGGGTCCTAAGCGGCCCTACAATCCTGTTTCTTCATCTGGAATTTATCTGGTTGTAACCTGGCTCCGCTACCTTGAAGCGGCATGCTACCAAAACTTCTGCGTATTACGCTCATCGGGGCGATGTCTCTGCCCCTACTGTTTGCACAGACCGATGCAGCCCGCATGACGGGTACGGTAACGGACGCCTCGGGCGCCGTCATCCCGGCGGCTGCCGTCACGGTGAGAAACGAAAAGACCGGACAATCCCGTAAGGTCACCACGGATGAGCACGGTGTCTACCTGGCTCCCCAACTGCAGCCTTCCGTCTATTCGCTGACGGCGGCAGCTCCGGGAATGTCGAACGCCGAGTTCGCGGGGCTCAGCCTGCAAGTGGGCCAGGAGCGGACGCTCAACGTCACGCTTTCGCCCTCGTCGATGACTACCGAAGTGAATGTCGCTGGCGGGGATCTCGTCACGGTGGACGTGAGTTCGGCGCGCATCGGCGCCAACGTCTCCACGCGGGAAGTGTCCGAATTGCCCATGAACGGGCGTCAGGTTTCACAGCTCTACCTGTTGGCGCCCGGCGCCGTGAACAACGGCAGCGGCAACTTCGATAACATCCGCTTCAGCGGACGCTCCAACCAGCAGAATGTGATCCGTTTCGACGGCGTGGAAGGCTCTTCCATCGTCGACAGTTCGCCGGGCAACCTGAACGGCGAAAGCACGTCGCTGTTCCGTTTGGAACAGAGCCTGGAAAACGTCCAGGAATTCCGCGTGGACAGCAGCAACTATCCCGCCGAATATGGTACCGGCACCGGCGGCCAGATCAGTTTCATCACCAAGAGCGGCGCCAACGATTTTCACGGTTCGGTTTTCGAATACATTCGCAACGACGCCCTGGATGCGCGCAACTTCTTCGACCGCGCCACCAAGAGCGAGCTTCGCCTGAACCAGTTCGGCGGCTCTCTTGGCGGACCCATCTATAAGGAGAAAGCGTTCTTCTTCGCCAGCTTTGAAGGTCTGCGGCAGAAGACGGCGTCTCCCATCGTGGAGAGCACGTTGAGCGCGGCGGTTCGCGCGCGCCCCGATTGCGCGGGCGGCGCCATCGCCAACTGCATCTCGCCGGCCATCCGCCCCCTGCTCGGCGCCTTCCCGGTGGGACAGTTCGCTTCGGCGGACCCGCTGCTCGATATCGTCAACATCTCCGCTCCCTCCAACGTGGGCGAAAACGCGGGCGGCGCCCGCTTCGATTACAACTTCAGCTCGAAGTACCGATTCTACGCACGCTACTTCCGCGATCAGGGCGTGTCTTCCCAAACTCAGAACTCCACCCTCAGCCTGTACAACACCACCACCGTGCCGCAGAACGCGGTTGCCAGCCTGAGCCAGATGCTGAGCCCGTCCGTGATTAATGAGACCAAGTTCGGCTTCAACGGCGCCAAAACCCGCGTGGCCGGCGTCCCCGGCCCCAGCCCCAACGCCAATCTCAACGGCGTGACCATCAATCTCAGCGGCAGCGTGGCCCTGGGCGGGATCGCCGGACAGACCGGCAGCGCCGGGATCGCCATCCCGACCGGCCTGATCCGCCTCAGCAGTTCGTTCAACGGCCGCGGCGCTCCTTACACCAACTACTCCAACTCAATCATCGACAGCCTGAGCGTGACCCACGGCAAACATAACCTGAAATTCGGCGGCGAGTTGCGCATGATTACGCTCTACAACGACCAGCTCGGCGGCACCACTTACTCGTTTGGCAGCGTGGCTTCCTTTCTCGCCAATGCGCCTTCCTCGATCGCCTTCAACGGCGATCTGAGCGCCAAGAGCCCGTTCACCGGCCTTTCCGGCAAGGCGCACCTGCGGCAGAATCTCTACATTTGTTACGCACAGGATGAGTACAAGCTGCTCCCCACCCTCACCATGAGTTACGGGCTGCGCTACGAATACTACCAGCCGCTGCACGACGTCAATAACAAGAGCGTGGTATTCGACATGGCCAAGGGCGATATCGTTTCCGGCAGCTCCGCGGCGTGGTATAAGTCTTCTCCGAAGAACTTCGGTCCGCGACTGGCTTTCAGTTGGTCTCCGGAGAGGTTCAAAAACAACACGGTATTCCGCGTCGGCGGCGGCTACTATTACGGCCCCGGGCAGACGGAGGATCAGTTGCAGCCTTCGGCCAACGACCGCATCGGCCGCACCATCTCCTCTGGTCCGCAACTGGCCTATCCGTTCGACGTGAGCACGATTTTCCAGAACTACAACATCAACGATCCGAACCTGGGGTTCCAGCCGCGCGCGTACGGCGTCGGTTACACGATTCCGGAAAAGATTCTCTCCTACACCGCGTCGGTGCAGCAGACTATTCCGGGCAATGCCGTCCTGACTGTCGCCTACGTGGGCAGCCAGGGGCGCAACCTCTTTTTGCGCAGCATCACCAACAAGATCGTCGGCGTCACCGAGAACCTGACGACGGGCGTGGGGACGGCGGTGCGCGAGTTCGGCAATCGTTTCGCGGAAATCGATTACAAAACGAGCGGCGGAACGGATAACTACAATTCGATGCAAGTCACGTTAAATCGCCGTTACGCCTCGGGCCTCTCGCTGGGCGCGCAGTACGGCTGGTCGCACGGCATCGGCGATTCGGGCGGGAGCAACGAAGCCAACACGGCCGGCAACCCGTACAACTTCGCGGCCGACCGCGGCAGCAACAACTTCGACATCCGCCAAAGCTTCAACATGACCGCGCTGTACGACCTGCCCGTCGGCAAGGGCAAGAAGTTGATGAAGGACGCTCCGGCAGCGCTGGACCTGCTGTTCGGCGGCTGGCAGTTGGGCGGCGTGGTGAATGCGCGCACCGGCGTGCCCATCGACGTGCTGATCGCGCGCCCCGATCTGGCGTATCGCGATACGCGGGACGGCAGCATTTACGCCAACCCGGTAGTGGTCAACGGCACGGTGATGACGGTGCCGGTGGTCAACACGTTGGGCGGCGGCAACAGCCGCAACGTGCGGCGTCCGGACGTGGTGGCGGGGGTGAACCCGTATCTCAAGAACGGGCTGAGCTGGCTGAATCCGGCGGCGTTTTCGATTCCGGCGGCGGGGTCGTTCGGCAACTCGTCGCGCAACAGCCTGAGTGGGCCGGGCTTGCAGCAGTTCGATCTCACGTTGAGCAAGAAGTTCCGCGTGGGAGAAGGGAAGAACGTGGAGTTCCGCTCCGAGCTCTACAATATTTTCAATCATACGAACTTCGCCAATCCGGGGAACCTGCGGCTGGCGGCGGGTCTGCCGGCGGGTCCGGGATCGTCGGGGCTCCAGCCTGGCGTGGCGTTCGCGCCCGGCACGGCGGGCGGGAACTTCGGCGTGCTGACGTCGACCGTGTCGAACCAGATCGGTATCGGGACCAACCGGCAGGTTCAGCTTTCGCTGCGGTTGAACTTCTAGCTCTAGCGGAAGAGGGAAAACACTTTAGCCGCCGATAAACGCCGATGAACGCGGATAAGCACTCTAAGGTCTTATCAGCGTTCATCGGCGTTCATCGACGGCCAAGTTTTTGCCTGCCGTGCGGTACCCTGTCCATAGTGTTCACGGGACTGTTCCTTTCTCAGGATCCTCGGATTGCGGTGGTGGTGCGGCGGATGCCTCCGTTGACAGGCGTGCCAGTGCGGGTCGATGTGGTGCGCGGGTTGCGGGACCGGCGTGGGGCGGTGCATGCAGGGTCATTTCTGCGCGAACGGCGGATCGCTCTCGATTGCGCGCGCGCGGAGTTTCCGCGGATTTTCGTGCACGAGGTGGCGCACTTCATCTGGCTGCGGCTGGGAAACGCGGTGCGGTTCAGCTATGAGGACATCGTGCGCGCGGAACTCGCGGCACGGGCGAGCGGGGAACTCGGGTGGAGCGCCCAGTGGCGGAAGGACGCCCTGCGCGCGGAGGACATCGCCGGGCGGACGCGCCGCTGGCGGGAGTATGGCTGCGAGAGTTTTTGCGATACCGCGGCGTGGCTGTATGGCGGAATAGAGCGGCACGAGGAGTTCACGCTGGGCGCAGCCTGGCGCCGCCGACGGCGAACCTGGTTTGCGGAAGTTCTGGGGAATCGTACTTTGTCGATATAATCGAATCAGGTAATCAACTCGTGCCCGTACCACGCCTCTCGTCCGCTTTCGCTCTCGCGCTGCTCGCTGCGTGCTTTCTGACGGGCTGCGGTTCTGAGCCGCGCTCCGTGAAGGCGGCCAACCCTGTCAAAGCGGTTACGGACCGCAGACCGGCGCCGGAGTTCGCGCTGAAGGATGCCGACGGCAAGACCGTGCGTCTGGAAGACTACAAGGGAAAGGTGGTGCTGCTCGACTTTTTCGCCACCTGGTGCGGGCCGTGCAAAATCGAAATTCCCTGGTTCATGGAGCTGGAGCGCAAGAACAAGGACAAGGGGTTCTCGGTGCTCGGGGTTTCGATGGACGATGAGGGGTGGGAAGTGGTCAAGCCGTTTCTCGCCGATTTGGGAGTGAACTACCGCGTGGTGATCGGCAACGATGCCACCGCGCAGATTTACGGCGGCGTGGACGCGCTGCCGACGACGTTCCTGATCGACCGGAATGGAAAAATCGCGGCGGTCCACATTGGCCTCGCCAGCAAGAAGGTTTTCGAAGATGGCATCGAACAGTTGCTACAAGATCCCGGTGGGATTATCAAGGATAACGCTGACGCTTCTCGCGGCATGGCTTTGCCTGCCTTTTCTCCGCGCACAAACACAAAGTAGCGGGTACCTGAGCGTGGGCGAGCCCCAGAAGGTGGCGGGCAAGCGCCATGCGGTGCTACAGGTGAAGATCCCCGTGACAGTGAAGGAGGGGTATCACGTCAACAGCAACCAGCCGAGCGAGGAGTACCTGATCCCGTTGAAGCTGACGTGGACGGCGATGGGGGCGCTAGAGGGCGGCACGGTGACGTACCCCAAACCGGCGCTAGAGAAGTACGAGTTCTCGGAGCAGCCGCTTTCGGTGTACACCGGGGGGTTCCTCCTGGTGGCGAATTTCAAGGTAGCGGCGAACGCTCCGGCGGGTCCGGGAGCGGCCACCGGAAAGCTGCGCTATCAGGCTTGCAGCAATCGGGCCTGCTACCCGCCGAAGACGGTGGATATCACCGTGAGCTATCAGGTGCAGTAGCGCGGCCTTTCAGGCTGCCACGTCGGCGTCCTTGCCGACGTACTTTGAAGAATGCCGGTACGAATACCGGCATGGCAGGCGGGACGCCTACGCTACACCGTTTCGCCGCGGACCAGGTCCTGGTACTGTTCACGTTGCCGGATGATGCGCCAGGTGGCGCCTTCCACCAGCACTTCGGGCGCGCGGGGGCGCGAGTTGTAATTCGAACTCAGCACGAAGCCGTAGGCTCCGGCGGTCGAGACCGCGAGGAAATCGCCGGGCATGGCATTGGCCATGGAGCGATCGCGGGCCAGGAAATCGCCGGTTTCGCAGACGGGTCCCACGACATCCATGGTGACGGGCGGCAGCGCGTTCTTGCGCAGGGGGAGGATCTCGTGGTGCGCGCGATAGAGCGACGGGCGGATGAGATCGTTCATCGCGGCGTCGACAATCAGGAATTCCTTCTCGCCATTGCGCTTGCGGTAGAGGACGCGCGTGAGCAGCACGCCGGCGGGGCCGGCGATGCTGCGGCCGGGTTCGATCATGGCGGTGAGACCGCTAGAGTGGAGGCGGCTGGACAGCATCTCCACGAAGGCGCGAATTTCCGGCGATTTCTCCCCCGCGTGGTACGCCACGCCGAGCCCGCCGCCCAGATCGAGATGGCGGATCGGGTGCCCCTGTGCGCGCAGAGCGTTGGCGAGCGCGAGCACCTTGTCCACGGCTTCGAGAATCGGGCTGGGGTCGAGGATCTGCGACCCGATGTGGCAACTTACGCCCTCGGCCACCAGGTTGCGGAACTGCCGCGAGGAAGCGTAGACCGCGGCCGCGCCGGCGATGGCGATGCCGAATTTGTGCTGGCTGAGGCCGGTGGAAATGTAGGGATGGGTGACGGCGTCAACATCGGGGTTGACGCGGATGGAGAAGCCGGCCGTTTTGCCGAGACGCGCCGCCTTGGCGTCGATCAGCGCCAGTTCCGCCTCCGATTCGCAGTTGAAGCTGTGGATGCCGCTCTCCAGCGCGTATTCCACTTCCGCGGCGGTTTTGCCGACGCCGGAGAAGACGATCTTCGAGGGGTCGCCGCCGGCCTGAAGGACGCGGTAGAGTTCGCCGCCGGAGACGATGTCGAAACCGGCGCCCTCTTTGGCCAGGAGCGCGAGTACGGCCAGCGAGGAATTGGCTTTCACCGCGTAGCAGACGGTGTGCGGCAGGGCTCCGAAAGCAGAAGCGTAAGCGGCATAGTTCTGGCGGATGGCCTGGCTGGAATAGACGTAGGCCGGAGTTCCGACGTGGTGCGCGAGGTCGGCCAGGGGGACCTGCTCACAGTAATAATCGTTTTGCGAATAGGCGAACATTCCGGGTGCTTTTGGGGCTGAATTTCAAGTATGGCACAGGGATGCGATTCAACGCGGAGAAGCCGGCGGGCACGCGGTCGGACGTAGATATGCTCCGCACCACAGCCTTTCTGGCCTGTGATGCGGAACACGGGGTTGTTCCCGCTAATCGGCAGCGAGAGTTGAAAGTTGCGCGTCCAGATCCGCCAGGGCCTTGCTCAAAACGGTCCTGTAGCGGGGATTCTGTGCGTTTTGAAGATCCCGGACCACGCGGGTGCGGGACATGAGGATACTCTCTTTCTTGCGGAGCAGGTCAAGAGATTCTTCGGAGAGAACTTTGGCACGAACCATGGCACTGTGGTGCTCGGCCATCTCGATCTGAGTCTCGACCGACTTACTTTCCCAACCTCTGGCCATGCTTTCATTCTACGCCTGTAGAACCCAAATGGGAAGGACCAGTACAGTTTTCGGTACTTTATGCCAATCTGTTGGTATGATGCGCAGTGCTGCTTTCCTCTTGCTTGGCCTGTTTAGCGCCATGGCGCAGATGCGTCCGCCGGCCGTTCCGCTGGTGGCGCACGATCCCTATTTCAGTATTTGGTCGATGGCCGACCGGCTCAATGGCGAGGGCACGAAACACTGGACGGGCAAGCCGAATACGCTCACCGCCTACGCGCGCATCGATGGCAAGAGCTATCGCATCATGGGCCGCGACCGGCAGGCGGGCAACGAACTGGCGCAGACGCGCCTCGAAGTGCTGCCGACGCGCACCATCTATGAATTCGCCGGAGCGGGCATGACGGTGGGCCTGACGTTCTTCACTCCCGCCCTGCCCGACGATCTCGACGTGCTCTCGCGCCCGCTCACCTACCTCCAGTGGAGCGCGGCGTCCAATGATGGCCGGGAGCACGAGGTGGACATCTATTTCGATGCCGCGAGCGACCTGGTGGTCAACACGCCAGACCAGCCGATGCTCGCCGCGCGCTATCAGCTCGATGGCCTTCCCCTATTGCGCATGGGCTCACGCGAGCAACCCGTGCTGGCCAAACGCGGCGACGATCTGCGCATCGATTGGGGCTACCTCTACCTTGCCGCCGACAAGGCCGAGGGTGTCACCGCATTCGCCGGCGACCGTCCGCAGGCGCGCGCCGCCTTCGACGCCTCGGGCCGATTGCCCGATTCCGACGAGCTTGGCGAGGTGCGGCGCGGCGGCCCGGTGCTGGCCTACGCTATCGCGCTCGGCAAGGTGAATGCGAGCCCGGTCTCGCGCTACCTGATGCTGGCGTACGACGATCTCTATGCCATCGAATACTTCGAGCGCCGCGAACGGGCCTGGTGGCGGCGCAACGGCGCGACGGCCGCCGACCTGGTGCGCGCCGCGCGCCGCGAGCACGATGCGCTGCTGGTGCGCGCCAAACGCTTCGACACCGAACTGATGGCCGATCTACGCAAGGCCGGCGGCGAGAAGTACGCGCAACTGGCCGTGCTGGCCTATCGCCAGACGCTGGCCGCGCACAAACTGGTGGCCGATGCCGACGGCACCGCGCTCTACTTCCCCAAGGAAAATTTCAGCAACGGCTGCATCGCCACGGTGGACGTGATCTACCCCGGGGCGCCGTTCGCGCTGCTCTTCAGCCCGCGTTTGCTGAAGGCGCAGCTTCAGCCCGTGATGGATTACGCGCGCATGGATCGCTGGCGCTTCCCCTTCGCGCCGCACGATCTCGGCACCTACCCGCAGGCCAACGGCCAGGTCTACGGCGGCGGCGAGCGCACCGAGGAGAACCAGATGCCGGTGGAAGAGAGCGGCAATATGCTGATCCTGCTGGCGGCGCTCGGGCGCGTGGAAGGCAACGCCGATTACACAGCGCGTTACTGGCCGCAGGTGACGAAGTGGGCCGAGTACCTGAGCCAGAAGGGGCTCGACCCGGAGAACCAGCTCTCCACCGACGATTTCGCCGGACACCTGGCGCACAATGCGAATCTCTCGATCAAGGCCATCCTGGCGCTGGGCGCGTACGCGCAACTGGCCGGCATGACGGGTCACGCGCCGGATGCCGCGCGCTACCGCAAGATCGCGCAGGAGTTTGCCGGGAAGTGGTCCGGCCTGGCGGCGGAGGGCGACCACTACAAGCTCGCCTTCGACAAGGCCGGCACCTGGAGCCAGAAGTACAACCTGGTGTGGGATCAATTGCTGGGCCTGAATCTGTTCCCCGCCGAGATCGCGCGCCAGGAGGTTGCGTTCTATCTCACGAAGCAAAATCAGTACGGCTTGCCGCTGGACAACCGGCGCGACTACACCAAGCTCGATTGGGTGGTGTGGACCGCCACTCTGGCGGGGAACGCCGGCGATTTCGAGAAAATTGTGGCGCCGGCGTGGCAGTTCGCCAACGATTCCGCCAGCCGCGTGCCGCTGACCGATTGGTACGACACGAAGACGGCGAAGCAGCAGGGTTTTCAGGCGAGGTCGGTAGTGGGCGGGCTGTTTATTAAGATGCTGGCCGACCCGGCGATGTGGAAGAAATACAGCGGGCGGTGAGGGCGAGAAGAATGCCCCCTTGAAAGGAGCCATGGCAGCCTGAAAGGCTACGCTACAGTGCTGCGATGTTCTCCGTAGAGTAGCCTTTCAAGGCTGCCATGCCCCCATTCGTGGGGGTATCCTCATGCCACTTTGAGTCGCGCCACCAGCCGTGCCAGGCCTTCGCGGAAAATCTCCGGGGCGGTCAACAGGCTGACGACCAGATAGGCTTCCGACTCGAAATCGTAGAAGAATCCGGGCTGCACCAGGACGTCCGCGTGCTCCAGCAATGTGAGCGTCCACTCCTCTTCGCTGCGCATGCGCGGCACCTGGAGCGTGATGTACCAGCCGCCTTCCACCGCCAGGATGTTGGCAGGCGACCCGGCCAGGGCGCCGCGTGCGAATGCGAGGTTGGCCGACGCGCGTTCGCGGATTTGGCGCTGCACTGAGTCGCCCGCCGCCAACAGGCGCGCGGCGGCGCACTGCACCGGCGTGCTCACCGAAAGGTAAGTGTCGGCGATCCACTCCAGCTTCTCCCACGCTCCCGCGCGCAGGGCGGCCGGACCGTTCACCACCATCCACCCCAGCTTCATCTGCGGCAGGCCGGCCACCTTGGAAAGGCCGCTCATGGAGAACGCCAGGCACTCTTCCACGCCGGCCAGCGGGGTGACCAGCGTCGGCACGCGATCGGGATCTTCGGTGAGCGCGTAGTCGGCGAAGACCTCGTCGGAGATCAGTGCCACACCGCGCCGCGCGCAGAGTGCGGTGAGGGCGCTCAGTTCGCCGCGCTTCACGTAGCTGCCGGTGGGGTTGTTCGGGTTGACCAGCACGATGGCGCGCGTGCGCCGCGTAAGCGCCCTCGCCAGGCCCTGCAGATCGATGCTCCATTCGCCGTGATACTCCAGCGGGTACTGGCGCACTCGCACCGATTCCATGTCCGCCAAAAACTGGAACAGCGGGTACGAGGGGCGCGGCACCAGCACTTCGTCGCCAGGGTTGGTGAGCAACTTGAACAGGTAGGCATAGGCTTCGCTGGTGCTCGCCGTCAGCAGGATGCGTTCCACCGGCACTGCGTGACCGCGCGCGGCGTAGTAGGCGCTGACGGCGTCGCGGGCGGCGGGCGTTCCCGCGGGGGCGGGTTCGTAGGCCAGCATGCGAGCGTCTTCAAACGCGCGCACGATTTCGCCGGGATAGTGCAGGCCGGCGTGCGTGGGGTTGGATTCCGTCAGGTCGAGGATGCGCGCCCCGGCCGCGCGTTTGGCGGTCAAGGCCTGGGTGAGGCGGTTGGGCCGCAGGTCCCAATGGAAGCGGGAAGAAAACATGGAGATACCCGATTGTAACGGCCCGCGGCGGGGCGCGTGATATGTTGGACTCAATGCCCAACGAGAACCCGTTCCAGGACCCGCTCCGTTTCGAACGCCAGGTCCCCGAGTGCGTCATCGTCATCTTCGGCGCCAATGGCGACCTGACCAAGCGCAAGCTGCTGCCCGCGCTCTACCGGCTCGCCTTCGACCGCCGGCTATCCGCGGGATTCGCCATCGTCGGCATCTCCCGCACGCCGATGAGCGACGATGACTTCCGCGAAAAAATGCGCGCCAGCGTGGAGCAGTTCAGTGAGGACACTAAGCTCGACAACGACGTGTGGGCGGCGTTCGCGCGCGGGCTCTTCTATGTGTCCGGCGATATCGGCGACGCGGGGCTCTATCAACGCCTGGGTGAAAAGTTGGGGCAGATCGAAAGCGATCGCCACACTGGCGGCAACGCGCTGTTCTATCTCTCGACGCAGCCCAGCCAGTACGCGCCCATCGCGCACGGTATCGGCGCGGCGGGACTGGGGAAGGGAAGCGGCTGGCGGCGCCTGGTGGTGGAGAAGCCCTTCGGGCACGACCTGGCCAGCGCGCGCGAACTGAGCGACCGCCTGCACGAAGTCTTCGACGAAACCGCCGTCTACCGGATCGACCATTACCTGGGTAAGGAAACCGTCCAGAACATACTGGCCTTCCGCTTCGGCAACGGTATCTTCGAGCCGCTGTGGAACCGGCGCTATGTGAATCACGTGCAGATCACCGGGGCGGAATCGATCGGCGTGGAAGGCCGCGGCGCGTATTATCAGGAGGCGGGCGCGCTGGACGACATGATCCAGAATCACCTGTTGCAGGTGATGGCCACCATCGCCATGGAACCGTGCGCCAGTTTCCAGGCCACTAGCGTGCGCGACGAGCGTTCCAAACTGCTGCGCTCGATTCGCCCACTGACCGCGGACGAGGTCCGCCAGAACGCGGTGGCCGGCCAGTACGGACCGGCGAGCATTGGCGGCAAGGATGTCCCGGGCTTCCGCCAGGAGGAGGGCGTGGACGCTAACTCGCAGACCGACACTTACGCCGCGGTGACTTTCTTCGTGGATAACTGGCGATGGGCGGGCGTACCGTTCTATGTGCGTACGGGTAAGCGGCTCGCCAAGCGAGTCAGTGAGATCGCGATCCAATTCAACACGGCGCCGCTGCACCTCTTCAACCAGGATTCCGGCGAGACGAGTGTCAACCTGCTGATCCTGCGCATACAGCCCGAGGAAGGCATCTCGCTCAAGTTTCTCTCCAAGCGTCCCGGCTCCGGCATGACGCTGCGTCCGGTCTCGATGGACTTCAACTACGGTTCCAGCTTCGGCGAGCGATCGCCCTCGGCATACGAGACGCTGCTGCTCGACGCCATCGTCGGCGACCCCACGCTGTACACCCGCCAGGACATGGTGGAGGCCAGTTGGAGCGTGGTGGAGCCGATTCAGAACGCCTGGCGCGAGGCCAAAGCCGATTTTCCCAACTACGCCGCCGGAAGCTGGGGGCCGGCCGCAGCCGACGAGATGCTGGCGCGCCGCGGCCACGTGTGGAGGAAACCGTAATGAGCGCCACGGTCGCGCCGGACAGCATCCTGAGGGAACTGGCCGCGCTCTGGACGCAGCAGGGCCAGCAAGGCGACGCGGGCGTGCTGCGCGCCTGCACCATGACGCTGCTGGTGATTGCCGAAGCCGCCGACGATGCCGCGGCGCTCGGCGAAACCGTGGCCGCGCTGATGCCGGAGCATCCCGCGCGCGCCATCCTGATTCGCTTGCGGGGCGAAGGCGAGCGCGCCCTCAGCCAGCGCGTCTACCAGCAGTGCTGGAAGCCCTTCGGACAGCGCCAGCAGATCTGCTGCGAGCAGATCGAGATCACCGCGAGCGACGCCGCGCTGGCCGACCTGCCCTCGGTCATCCTGCCGCTGGCGGTCCCCGACCTGCCGGTGATTCTGTGGTGCCAGAGCGCGCGCCTGGTGCGGCGGCCGGAATTCGGCGAGATCGCGGGCATGGCCACCAAGGTGGTGATCGATAGCGCCGCGGCCGGGGATAGCACGGACGCTATCGTGTGTATGGCGGATGGCGTGCGCTCTGGCGGCATCCTCGCCGACCTGGCCTGGACGCGCCTCACCCGCTGGCGCGAGACGCTGGCGCGCGTCTTCGAAAATCGCGATACCCTGGCGCGCCTTTCGGAAGTCGATAGCGTGCAGGTGCGGTTCGGACCGGGCTACGAAACCGCTGCGTGGTATCTGGCCGCGTGGGCCGCCAACGCCCTGGCGTCGGTGGGGCAGGTGGTGACGCCCTTAGTGACCCAGGTGATTGCGCGGCAGGACGAATCGTTGCGCCTGGAGCTCTCCGGCGGCACGTTCCGCGTGGAGCTTTCGCGGCAGGAGGACCGCCTGGTGACGGTGGTCAACGAGCAATCCAACTGCACCAATCTGCCGCGGCCCACGGATTATCTGCTGATGCGCGAGGAACTGGGCATCGTGCGCCGCGACGCGGTGTTCGAACGGACGCTGGCGTCCGCGGCCCGGCTTGCGGTATCTTCCTCATCAGGGCCATCATGAGCGTCCACTGGCATAAATTACCCGATGCGAATGCAGCCGCCGAAGCCGGGGCGCATCACATCGTCAATCTCCTGGAGGAATTCCTCTCCGGCCAGGAGTTCGTCACGTTTGCGGTGTCCGGCGGGTCCACGCCGAAGCTGATGTTTCAGAAGCTGGCAGCGACCCGCTTCCCGTGGGAGAAGGTCCACATCTTCTGGGTGGACGAGCGCTGCGTCCCGCCCACCGACGTGGCCAGCAACTTCAAGCTGGCCGACGATTTCCTGATTCATCCGGCGCACATACCGCACCGCAACGTGCACCGCGTGCTGGGCGAACTGACGCCGGCGACCGCCGCCAAACGGTACGCGGGCGAGGTCCGCGAGTTTTTCGGCCTGGAAGAAGGTGAGATGCCGCGCTTCGACGTGGTGCATCGTGGGATGGGCCCGGACGCGCACAGTGCGAGCCTGTTTCCCGGCGACCCGTTGATCGACGATCGCGAAGGCGTCGCGGCGGCGGTGTATGTCGAGAAGTTTCACCAGTGGCGCGTGACGCTGCTGCCGGGGGCGCTCTTGGCGGCGAAGCATACGGTGTTCGTGGTGGTGGGCGACGATAAGGCGGAGGCGGTGCGCGCGGTTTTCCAGGAGGAGTACGACCCGAAGAAGTACCCCGCGCAGATCGCGTCGCACCATGGAAGAGGGGTGACCTGGTTCTTAGATGAGGCGGCAGCAAGGTTGATGGATTAAGGGGGGGCATCCGAGCGCAGTTCCGAGAGCCGCCTGAAAGGCGTCTGCAGCCAGGATTGGCTGCCCACAGTTGGCAGGCGAAAGCGCCTGCCCCACCAACACGATGGATCTGAAACTTACTTCACTTTCATGAGGAG
>Ga0208587_1000648_pt1 | contig 19108 bp, 15 predicted proteins | sample NGESurdeep092012_7_FD_184472 | JGI IMG/M metagenome (GOLD analysis project Ga0208587, IMG submission 184472) | Arctic peat soil microbial communities from Barrow, Alaska - NGEE Surface sample 210 deep-092012 (SPAdes) | ecosystem: Environmental > Terrestrial > Soil > Wetlands > Peat ...
GGTCGTCGTGCTCACGCCGCCGGCCAGCGTCGCCGTCGCCGTCGCCGTTTGCGTCCCGGCAACGGTCCCAAGGGTCCAACGCGCGGCCGCCTGGCCATTCACTCCCGTCGTGACGGATGCCGGACTGACTGTTCCGCCTCCCGCGGTGACGGCGAACGTCACGACCTCACCGGCGCGCGGATTGTTGAACTGGTCGGTCACGATCACCGCGATGGAATCGATGTTCGAGCCAACACTCGCTGTCGCGGGCACCGTCCCGACCTTCGTGATGACTGTGGCGGGACCGGCGCTCGCCAACGTGGTGAAGGTCGTCGTGCCCGCACCGCCGGCAAGCGTCGCCGTTGCCGTGTTCACGACGCCGGCAACGGTCCCAAGAGTCCAACGGGCTCCGGCGACGCCATTGGCATCGCTGCTGACCGAAGACCGATTCATGGAACCTCCGCCCGACGTTACCGCGAATGTGACTGCCACGCCGGCGATTGCGTTTCCCGCCGCATCGCGGACGGTCACGGAAATGCTGTCGGAGCCGCCCACCGTCAAACTGCTCTGAATGTCGCGGGTCTTGTCGAGGCGCGCCGGCGCTCCCGGCACGACCGTCACGACGACAGCACTCGAGACGAGCGAACCGGACGATGCAGTAATACTGGCGGTACCGGCCAACGCGACGGTGACCAGGCCGGCCTGCGACACACTGGCCCGCGTCGCATCGGAGCTGACCCAGCTCACCGAGGCCGTCGAGATCGCCGCGCCATTCTGATCCTTGACCACCGCAGTCAACTGCACCGTCGCGCCGGATTGCAGCGTCGCGGGCGAAGCGGGGGATACCGTGATGGATGTGGCGACGGGCGGTTGTGGTTGCACCGGCGTTCCGCCACAGCCTGTGCAGTCAAGTGCCGAAGCGGCAGACAGAAGCGTACCGCGTAAAACGCGAAAAAGACGTCTCATGCAGGGATGGATAACGGCGCAACGGACAGATGTCCAATTCCGCATTCCTCAGCAGGCGTCTCGGCGCGTGGAAGCCAGAACCCGAAAAAAGATGCGCCGTGCGGGGCACGGCGCATCTCGGACCCGCAACCGGCAGGCAGGGTGTTATTGCGGTCGCGGCGTCGGCGATGGCGGCAGCGAGTGGACGCGCGCCTTGAACGTCTGATAGTTGCGCGAGTCAGTCCCGAGCGAACGGATGATCGCGGGGTCGTACGTCGCAATCAGCGCCTTGCTCGCCGCGATGCGATCCTCCTCGAGTGGATGCGTGGCGAACCAGCCCTCCACGGCGGATGGATTGGAGGTCCGCTCGTTGATGAGGATTTGGAACATCTCGGGCGTTCCGTTCGGACTGATGCCGGCGCGAATGGTGTTGCGGATACCTTCCTCGTCCGCTTCCGCCTCGTCCTGCCGGCTGAAACGTGCGAACACCGCCGTGCCGCCCACCTGGATCGCCGCCTGTCCTAGCTGGCTGTTGCACACGCTCGTCAGCACACAGGCGAGGGTGACGCCGATGTTCGCGCCTTGCTGCTGCTCCATCTGCTTGATGGAATGACGCCGCACCACGTGGCCGATCTCGTGGCCGAGTACGCCGGCGAGCTGATCCATCCGCTGCGTGCGCTCAATGAGCCCACGGTTGACGTAGATGATCCCACCCGGAACGGCGAAGGCGTTCACTTCCTTGCTATCGACCATGTAGAACCGCCACGCGTTCGCTTGCGTGAGGTCCGTTCTCGACGTCAGCCGCGCGATCGAGTCGCCGAGCAAGTTGAGATAGCGATTGATCTCGGGATCCTGCACGATCGGCAACTGCTGATTGATCTGTGCCGAGTACTGCTGACCCATGTCGACTTCTTGTTGCGTCGAGACCCCGCAGGCCGTCAACGTTACCGCGAGCGCTACGCCAGCCATAGTTTTTTTCATTGCTCTCTCTCGTCTAAACGGACGCCAGTTCCTCTCGCAAGACCCATTCCTGATCGGCGCAATCATAACATCTTGAAGCTGCTCACTTTAGCCCGCGACCTTCGGCGCCGGAAGGCACGCGAACGACAGGGGCTCTTTGCCGCGGAAGGCGTCCGCGCGGTGGAGGAGCTCCTGCGCTCCGCCCTCACCGTGCGCGGAGTTCTCGTCGCCCCCCAGCTCGCCGACGCTCCCCGCGGTGCAGCACTCCTAGGCATGCTTCGCACCGCTGGCGTCGAGATCGCGGAAATTCCCCCCCTCGACTTCGCCAGCGCGGCAGAAACGGAATCGCCGCAGGGCGTCCTGGCCATCGCGGAGATCCCGGATCGCACGCTGAGCACCCTTCCGGTGGGAGCGCGCGCCCGGATCGTCGTGCTCGACGCCGTCCAGGATCCGGGAAACGTCGGCACCATCCTGCGGACATCGGCCGCCCTCGGCGCCACCGCGGCGCTCTCGCTGCCGGGAACCGTTGACCTATGGAATGCCAAAGTCGTCCGTAGTGCGATGGGCGCGAGCTTTCACTTCCCCGTGCTTTCGACGACGTGGGAGGAGCTCGACCTGTTCCGGCAGCAGCACGGCGTCGCGCTCTGGGGCACGGATGCCGCCGGGATCGCGCTCGACACGCTTCATCCGCCGCCTCGCCTTGCCCTCGTGGTCGGAAATGAGGGCGCAGGACTCTCACCAGAAGCACGCGACCGCATCGACATCCTCGCGGCGCTACCAATCGGGTCCATCGTGGAATCGCTCAACGTCGCCGTGGCAACGGGAATCTTTCTCTATCAGCTCCGCTCGTGAACCTCTCCACTCTCGCCATCGTCTACGCCTTCCTGGTCGGGCTGTGCATCGGTTCGTTTCTCAACGTCTGCGTTGCACGCTGGCCTCGGGATCTGAGCGTCGTCCGTCCGCGGTCGCGCTGCCCACACTGCGGGCACCAGCTCGCGTGGTTCGAGAACATTCCGCTCTTCAGCTGGCTCGTGCTTCGTGCGCGGTGCCGCTGCTGCGATGAGCCCATTTCCGTCATCTACCCGCTTCTCGAGGTGACGATCGGCGTCCTGTGGGCGGTGTGCGTGTGGCACTTCGGTCCGACCTTCACGGCCCTTCGTCTCGCGGTCTTCCTGACGATTCTGACCGGCGTCGCTCTCACCGACATCAAGCACTACCTCATTCCGGACGGCTTCACCGTGACCGGGCTGCTCTGGAGTCTCGGTACTGCGCTCATCGCGCCCTTCCTGAGTGATTCCAGTCTCTTCGCCGGTCCGTACGATGCCCTCGTCGGCGCGTGCGCCGGTGCCGGACTGATCGCGGTGATCGGGTGGCTCGGCGAGGCAGCGCTCAAGCGCGAAGCCATGGGAATGGGGGACATGACGCTCATGGCCTTCGTCGGCGCCGCGCTCGGCCCAGCTCGTGCGATCGCGACAGTATTCCTCGGTGCGACGATCGGCGCCGTTGCCTTCCTCGCCGTCGTGTATCCGATCGCGCTCGTGCGCAGGGGACGCGTGACGCCGCAGACGGAGCTGGCACTCGGCGGACAGGCCGCTGTGCCGCTCGAGCTGCCGCTCGTGCCGTTCGGCGTGTTTCTCGCGCCGGCGGCGGTGATCATGCTGATCTGGGGAGACCAGATACTCGGACGTGTATTTCCGGCGTTCTGAACGGAGAGTCGAATGGGAAGAATGAAGCTGCGCATCGCCGCACTAATGATTCCGGTCGCGATCGGGGTCGTGTTGTTCGCCGGTCGCCGCCGCGGCGTGGGTGATGGCCCGTATGCGCGCGAGGTCGCCGATGCCGTTCCGCGCATCGAGGAAGCGACCGGCATGAAGTTCAAGCGGCCGCCACGTGTCGAAGCACGCGACAAGGCGCAGGTGCGCGATTTCCTCCTGAAGAAGTTCGACGAAGCGACTCCAGCGAAGGAGCTCGCCGGCGAAGAATCCGCGTACAAGCTGTTGGGTCTTCTCCCCGACACGCTCGACCTGCGCAAGTTTTTCCTGGCCGTGCTCACGGAGCAGGTGATCGGATACTACGATCCCGCCACGAAGGTGCTGTACGTCGTGAAGGGCGCCGACGAGAAGACGGTGGGTATCACGATCACCCATGAGCTCGTCCACGCGCTGCAGGACCAGTACGTCAATCTGGATTCAATGCAGAAGACGACCTCGGACAACGACCGTCTCAGCGCGGCGCAGGCAGTCATTGAAGGCCAGGCGCAGTTCGAACAGTTGTCCATCATGGTCGGCGGCTCGAGCAACATCGCGCTGCGCGTGGGCGGGCGCGATCGCATCCGCGAGATGATCCGCGACAATCAGAGCGCCATGCCCGTGTTCGCCACGGCGCCGATGGTCATTCAGGAATCGCTGCTCTTTCCATATCTGAGCGGCGCCGACTTCGTGCAGCGCTTCAAGGAGAAGAAGGGCAAGGCGAACCCGCTCGCCAATGTCCCGCGCTCAACGGAGCAGATTCTCCACACCGACGCCTACTTCGGCACACCGCCCGATGAGCCGAGTATCATCACACTGCCGGCGCCGCGCGGCGCGACGAGCGTCTACGAAAACGACATGGGAGAGTTCGGTGCCCGGCTCTTCCTCTATCAGCACCTCAAGAACGAGCAGGTGGCGGCGCGGTCGGCGGTGGGTTGGGATGGAGATCGCTTCGTCGTCGTGCAGAATTCCGCCGGCCGCGGCATCGTGTGGGCGAGCGTATGGGACTCGACCCTCGAAGCCGCGGCGTTCCTGGATGCGATGGTTCGCGCGACGACCAAGCGCACGGGAATGGCCGAGCGCCTCGAAGCCGCCGGTGGTGCGACCATTCGTCCGAAGGGCCGCACCATCACGATCTTCCCGCGCATCATCAACGGGCGTGCGGTCGTGATCTACAGCGATCTGCCGGACGGCATGTCCGGCGTGATCGACCCGGCAGCGATCAAGGTCGATCCGCATTGAGCAGCGTGCCCGTCTCGCTCGTGACGGGCACGCTGGCTTCGGTGTCTCGCACGCTTTTTTCCGCGCGCTGATCGGGCACGTTCAGATCATCGTTCTCGGCGGGAAGAAGCGCCAGGCGGAGCACTTCATCCATCGTCGAGACGAAGTGGAAGGAAATCTGCTTCTTCACTTCGTCGGGGACATCGCGCAGGTCCTTCTCGTTCGACTTCGGCATGATGAGCTGCCGCAAGCCGGCGCGATAGGCGGCGAGCACCTTCTCCTTCACGCCACCGATCTCGAGCACCTTGCCACGGAGCGTGACTTCGCCGGTCATCGCGACGTCTCGACGCACCGGGCGTTGTGAGATCGCGCTCGCGATCGCGAGCGTCAGCGAGATGCCGGCGCTTGGTCCGTCCTTCGGGATCGCGCCCGCCGGCAGGTGCACGTGCACGTCGTACTCCCTGAACGCCTCGTCCGGAATGCCCACCTGCGCGGCGCGCGATCGCACGTAGGAGAAGGCCGCGTCCACGCTCTCGCGCATGACGTCGCCAAGCTGGCCTGTCACGGTGAGATGTCCCGTGCCCGGCATGCGCAGCGCTTCGATGACCAGGAGATCGCCGCCCGTCGCGGTCCATGCGAGGCCCGTGACGACGCCGATCTCCGGCACCATGTCCACCTCCTCCACCGCGTAGCGTGGCACGCCGAGGACTTCCCCGACCTTCTCGACGTCGATCACCCACGCGCCCTCCTCGCCCTCCGCCTTCTTGCGCGCGCGTTTGCGCATGATCGCCGCGAGGTTGCGCTCGAAGTTGCGAAGTCCCGCCTCGCGTGAGTAGCGGTTGGAGATGAACGACAGGGATTCGTCGGTGAACTGAATGTCCTTGTCGCTGATTCCGTGCTCCACGAGCAGACGCGGAAGCAGATAGCGCCACGCGATCTCGACCTTCTCTTCGATCGTGTAGCCGGCGATGCGAATGATCTCCATCCGGTCGCGCAAGGGCGCCGGAATGTCGAAGAGATTGTTCGCCGTGCAGATGAACAGCGCACCGCTCAGATCGAAGGGCAGGTTCAGGTAGTGATCGACGAATTTGTCGTTCTGGCTGGGGTCGAGCACCTCGAGCATCGCCGCCGTGGGGTCCCCGGAGGGCCCCCCACCAGACATCTTGTCGATTTCGTCGATCATCAGGACAGGGTCGCGCACTTGCACGCGTCGCAGCGCTTGAATGAGCAAGCCGGGCATCGCGCCGACATAGGTGCGCCGGTGTCCGCGAATTTCTGCCTCGTCGCGCACGCCGCCGACGGAGATGCGATAGAACGCGCGCCCGATCGACGTCGCGATGGCCTCACCGAGCGATGTCTTGCCCGTGCCCGGCGGGCCGACGAAGCAAAGGATGGGTCCGTGCGGATCGCCACCGCGAAGCTTGCGCACGGCGAGATACTCGATGATCCGCTCCTTGGCCTCACTGAGACCATAGTGCCGGTCGTCGAGCGCCTCTTCGACCTTCTTCAACGTGATCTCATCGTCGCCGCTGCGGAGATTCCACGGCAGCGAGAGAATCCAGTCGAGATAGGTGCGAATGACCTGGTACTCGCTGGAAGCGATGCTGAGTTGCCGCAGCCGCTCCGTCTCGCGGCGCGCTTCCTGACCCACGCGCTCGGGAAGCTTTGCTTCGTCGATCTTTCGCAGCAGCTCGATGGCTTCCTTCTCGCCAGGATCTGCTTCGCCGAGCTCCGCCTGGATCGCGCGAAGCTGCTGGCGCAGATAGAACTCGCGCTGATGCTGCTCGATCTTGATGTCGGTCTGGCGCTTCACGTCTTCCATCACTCGCGCCCGCGCGACCTCGCGCTCGAGCCGGTTGAGAACGAAGCGCAACCGCTGTCCGACGTCGAGGCGCTGAAGCACCTCGTCCTTGTCGGTGATGCGGAAGTTCATGTTCGTCGCGGCCAGATCGGCGAATCGCCCCGGATCCGAGACGTTCATCTTCAGGATGGCCGGGACCTCGTCGGGAATCCTGTCCACCAGCTCGGCGAGTGTCTCTGCGGCGGCGGTCACGCGCGCGACAAGATCGTCGAGCTCCGCCGGGTCCGCGGGCGTCTCCTTCGCTGGCCGGATGGCCGCGACGGGATACGGCTCCTCCTGATTGATGCCGTCGATCACGATGCGACGCAGACCCTGCAGCGTGATCTGCACAGTGTCGCCGGGAAGGTTGATCCGTTCGTGCACGCGCGCCGCAACGCCGACCCGGCCGATGAATCGTTGCGAGTCGATCGGGTCGTCGTGGTCACCGCCTGCGACGACGAGTGCGACGATGAGGCCCGGCTCGTCGTACGCGCGCAGCAGCGACAGATTCTCCGGCGCCCCCATCTGCACGGCGATCGTCCCGAGTGGAAAGACGATCGTCGAGCGGAGCGCCATCAGCGGCAGCGCCGGAGGAAGCTCTGATTTGAGGATGTCTTCCTTGCGTTGGGGCTTGGCCATGTGGGGAAGGTAACGGGATTGAACGCGGGTCTGACAGTCAGACCCTTGGGCCGTCCTGCGTGCTCAGCTTGTCCCAAATGCAATCCAGACCTAAATTTGCAAGCTTATGTTCGATGAACTCTCAGAGAAGTTAGAAGCAACCTTCGCCCGTCTTCGCGGGCGTGGCACGCTCAACGAAGCCGACATCAAGGAAGGGCTGCGCGAGGTGCGCCGCGTCCTCCTCGAGGCCGACGTCAACTTCGCACTCACGCGCGAATTCCTCGAGCGCGTGGAGAAGAAGGCGGTCGGTGTGTCGCAGCTGCGCACCGTCTCCCCGGCCCAGCAGCTCGTCAAAATCGTCTACGATGAGCTCACCGCCATGCTCGGCGAGCGGCGCGAAGGACTCAAGCTCAGCTCCGTCCCGCCCACGGTCGTGATGATGGTCGGCCTTCAGGGATCGGGAAAGACGACCACGGCCGCGAAGCTCGCGCGCAAGCTCAAGCTGGAGGGCCGCCAGACGCGCCTCATCGCCTGCGACGTCTACCGCCCCGCCGCCATCGATCAGCTCGAGACGCTTGGGGCTCAGCTCGACATCCCGGTCTACGCCGAGCGCGGCGAGATGGACGTCGTGAAGATCGCAAAGGCCGGCATTGACGTCGCGCGGCGCGCCCGCGATCGCGTCGTTCTCGTCGACACGGCTGGACGTCTCCAGATCGACGACAACATGATGGCCGAGCTCGAGCGGCTCAAGGCGGCCATCAAGCCGGATGAGATTCTGCTCGTCGCCGACGGCATGACCGGACAGGAAGCAGTGAAGATCGCGCAAGGGTTCGATGCGCGGCTCAACGTCACGGGCGTGATCCTCACCAAGATGGACGGCGACGCCCGCGGTGGCGCGGCGCTCTCCATCTATGGCGTGCTCAAGAAGCCGATCAAGTACATCGGTGTCGGCGAGAAAACCGATGCGCTCGAGGATTTCCATCCCGACCGCATGGCGGGCCGCATCCTCCAGCAGGGCGACGTCGTGTCGTTCGTGGAGAAGGCACAGGGCGCCTTCGATGCCGACGAAGCGAAAAAGATGGAGCGAAAGGTCCGGAAGGAGGGATTGGACCTGGAGGACTTCCTCACCTCGATGCGTCAGATCGCGAAGCTCGGTCCGCTCGAGGGTCTGCTCAAGATGATGCCCGGCGTCAACACGAAGATGCTGAAGCAGGTAAAGGACGCCGACCCGAAGCGCATGAGGCACGTCGAAGCGATCGTCCTCTCGATGACCAAGGCGGAGCGGAAGAAGCCGGACCTCATGAACGGCTCGCGGCGCGCGCGCGTCGCGAAGGGAGCCGGCCGCCCGATCAGCGAGGTCAACCGCCTGCTCGAGCAGTTCCGCGAAATGCAGAAGATGATGAAGAAAGTGGCTGGCGGCGGGCAGGGCGGGGGCGGGAAGATGCGGATGCCTCCCGGTATGTTTGGCGGCCTTCGCTGATTACATTTGTAGTCCTGTCCGACTGTCATTCTGTCCGACCGTCAGACATGTAGCTACGTACCCCGGGTGCGGTCTGGAAATGCCAGATACGCGAGGAGCCCAGGTAGAGTACCACATCAGGAGATCGTCCAAATGGCTGTCAAGATTCGCCTTCGTCGCGTTGGCCGGAAAAAGGCCCCCATGTACCGTATCGTCGTCGCCGACTCGAAGAGCCCGCGCGATGGCAAGTTCATCGAGATCGTCGGCCAGTATCAGCCCCGTACGGGCGACAAGGCGATCAATCTCGACGCCGCACGGGTCAACCATTGGCTCGACGTCGGTGCGCAGCCCACGGACACTGTGCGCTCGCTGCTCCGCAAGGCCGGTCTCCTGAAGGAGCGCCACGAGACGCGCCTCGCGTCCAAGCACCAGGCCGCGGCGGTTCCGCTCGTCGAGAAAGAGGAAGAGGCGTAAGGACGACAGGATTGCCGTGACAGCGCCCGCGTTCATCATCGTCGGGCGGGTCCGCAAGGCACACGGCATCCGCGGCGAAGTCCTCGTGGAAGTCATCACCGATGCGCCGGACGCGGTCTTCGCGTCCGGCCGTCGTGTTTTTGCGGGCACCGCTGGCGGCGACATCAGCCCATCACGGCAGGAGTTGCACGTGCGTACCGTGCGCTCGTTCAATGAGGGACTGCTCGTTGGCTTCGACGAAGTGTCCGAGCGCAACGCCGCGGAGATGTGGCGTGGACGGTACCTGTTGCTGCCCGCTGAAGAACTCCCGCCGCCGGACGAGGAAGAGGTCTACCTCCACGACCTCATCGGCATGCGCGTGGAGTTGGTCGACGGTATGACCGTTGGCACAGTAAGCGAGCTCTACGAGCTCCCTCAGGGTCTCGCGCTCGACGTGCGCCGCGCCGAACCGCGCGACGATGAGACGGTGCTCATTCTCTACGACGACAACACCATCGCGTCCGTGGACAAGGAGCGACGCGTCATCGTCGTCACGCCGCCCGAGGGTCTGCTCGAGTGAAGATCAACGTCGTCACCATCTTTCCGGATTTCTTCGTCACGCCGCTCGGCCTGAGCATTCCCGCGCGCGCGGCGGCGGCCGGATCGGTGGAGTACCGCGTCATTGATCTGCGCGACTTCACCCACGACCGCCATCGCACAGTCGACGACACGCCCTATGGCGGCGGGCCGGGAATGGTGATGAAGCCCGCACCATTCTTCGAGGCCGTCGAGGCGCTCCGCGCCACAACGCCGATCGTGCTGATGAGCGCGCGCGGTCGCCGCTTCGCGCAGGCCGATGCGGTGCGCTTCGCGGCAGGGGACGAGCTGACCATTCTCTGCGGCCACTATAAGGATGTGGATCAACGCGTGGCAGACCATCTCGCCACCGAAGAGCTGTCGCTCGGCGATTTTGTGCTGAGCGGGGGCGAGCCTGCGGCGCTGGCCGTGATCGACGCGACGGTGCGGTTGCTGCCCGGCGCGATGAGCGACCAGGAGAGCGCGTTCGGTGATTCCTTCTGGGAGCGCGGGCTGTCGGCGCCGAGCTACACGCGCCCGCCGGAGTTTCGCGGACACACCGTACCCGAGATATTGCTCAGCGGCGATCACAAGAAGATCGCCGAATGGAGAGAGAGCGAAGGCGAACGGCTGACGAAGGAGCAGAAAGTGCGCGACTCGTCATGACGCGACGATCCACCTCCCGCGAGGCAGCTGGAGCCACTAGACTGCCGACCATGATTCAGCATCAAGCCAACGATCAGGCAGCGCGGACGGATGCGACCGCGAGCATCGTCCCCTTCGCGGTGCGGGCAATCGTTCTGCTGATCTTCCTCGTGTTGCCGCTCAAGATCGTTCGTTACGGCTATCTGCCCGTGCTCGATGATCCGGTGGCGGACGCCGCGAAGGCGGTATCGGGGCGGCCGTGGACGGACATACTCGTATTGAAGCCGTACTTCGCTCTCGATCCGCACATCGGATGGCATGCGCTCTTGCGCGCGATCTATCTGGCCACGAATTGGAGCACGCGAGCACTCGTGGTGTTCTCCGTCATCGCACTCTTCGTTGCGCTGAGCTGGTCGGCCGTGCCGTGGTTCAAGCGGCCCGAAGCCTGGCTGGCAACGTTCGTACTCGTCATCGGCGTCGTGACGGGATTCGTCGAGCGCGTGATGATTGGCCGGCCATTCCTCGTGAGCGCCGCCGTTCTGGTGACCGTGCTCTGTCTGTGGCAGACGTACGGATCACTGCCTCCAAACCGGCGAATGTACGCCGCACTGACTGGCCTCATTGCGCTCGCGGTGCTGCTGCACGGATCCTGGTATCTGTGGGCATTGCCAGTTGCCGCGTTCTACCTGGCCGGCCAGCGCCGCTGGGGACGCGCGCTCGCGATCAGTTGGATTGCCGGTGCTCTGCTGGGTGCCGCGCTCACTGGGCACCCGATAGGCTATCTCGTGGAATCCGTGAGAATGGGCCTCGAGGCGTTCGGACACCATGCGTTCACTCGCACCCTGGTGAGCGAATTCCAGCCGACGCGGGATAGCCTCCCCGGCTTTCTGCTCATCGGCGGGTTGCTCGTTTTCCGGAAACTCGGTGGCCACGCGACGCGCCCTCTCCGCAGCAATCCTGCGTTCTGGCTCGCCTGCCTCGGCCTCGTCCTTGGCTATCAGGCCATGCGGTTCTGGAGTGACTGGGGACTGATCGCTCTCATGGTGGTGATGGCGTTCGAGCTGGAAGCCTTCATGATCGATCGGATGCCGGGGTTGGCTCTCGAGCGACTCGCGTGGAGTGCCGGCCTCGCGACAGCGCTCTATCTGATGAGCACGCACGACGCCGACAGCCGATGGACGACGAGTCGCGATACCCTCTATCTGGCGCAGGACAATCCGGAGCTGGCGGGCTGGCTTCCGGACCGCGGCGGTGTCCTGTACGCCGCCGACATGTCGCTGTTTTACCAGACGCTATTCAGAAACCCGGACGCGCCATGGAAATACATGGTTGGATTCGAGCCGGCGATGATGCCTGATGAAGACTTCCGTACCTATCAGAACATCATGTACAACCATGGAAATTCGCTTGCGTACCTACCGTGGCTCAGAAAGATGCGTCCGGCTGATCGCATCGCGTTGCGTTTGCTCGCGCAGCCGCAGCTCGCTGGCCTCGAGTGGAAGTCCGTCAATGGTGTGTGGCTCGGCCGGCCTCAGGGGCTAGACTCCGCCCGCCGAATCCGCTAAGTTCTCAAGTCTGTATCAGTTACGCCCCAAACCGGGCCCTCGGCCCCGAGCGACGTATGCATGTTTTCATCGAAACCCAGAAAGAGTGGCTCCGCGATCTCCCAGTGTTTCGCGCCGGTGATACCGTTCGCGTGAACGTCCGTGTGAAGGAAGGGGAGAAGGAGCGCATCCAGGCGTTCGAGGGAGTGTGCATCGCCCGCCGCGGCGTCGGAGTCAGCCAGACGTTCACCGTCCGCAAGATCTCCAACGGCGTCGGCGTCGAGCGCATCTTCCCGCTGCACAGCCCCATGCTCGCCGACATCAATGTCGTGCGCCGGGGTCGTGTGCGCCGCGCCAAGCTCTACTATCTGCGCCACCTGACCGGCAAGGCGACGCGCATCAAGGAGATGAAGGCGAAGACCCCGCAGGTGAGCGCCGCGAAGTAAGCATCGCGGCCGCGGCACTCCGTGCGGAAATGGAGCGCGATCGAGCGTGATCTGCGGAGCACCCGCGGCCCGCTGCTCGCCGGTGTTGATGAGGTTGGACGGGGCCCGCTCGCGGGCCCCGTCGTCGCATGCGCCGTCGTCATGCCAAGCGAGGCACGGGCCATTCGCGGCGTGGACGATTCCAAGACGCTGAGCCGCGACGAACGCGACAGGCTGGCGAGCCGCATCCATTCACGGGCTCTCTCGCTCGCGATCGGCGCGGCCAGCGTTCGCGAGATCGACCGGCTGAACATCTATCATGCGTCGGTGCTCGCCATGCGCCGCGCAATCACGCGGCTGGCGGTCACTCCCGATCACGTCGTCATCGACGGGCTTGCGATCCGGACGCTCGGGATCGAGCATACGGCCGTCGTGAGTGGCGACGCCCGCTGCCACTCGATCGCGTGTGCGTCGATCGTCGCCAAGGTGACGCGCGACAGGCTGATGCGAGCCCTGGCGCTGCGGTATCCTCATTACAAGTGGGAGACCAACAAGGGCTACGGGACCGCGGATCACCTCGCGGGACTGGCGTCTCACGGACTCACGCCCCATCATCGGCGCTCATTCGCGCCGGTGTTCCAGCTCTCGCTGGCACTCACGGTTGCCCCCGTCGCCGAAGCTCCGGCGCTCGCGGTCGCGTTCTACGACATCCTCGATCAGGAGCAGATCTCGTGACCTCGCCTCAGCAGCCGGCCGCGCCGGCAACGAGCGTTTTCCTTCCGGGTCTCTTCGACGGGCAGGTTGCGCTCATCACTGGAGGAGGGAGCGGAATCGGCAGGGGGATCGCCGACCTGCTCGCGGCACTGGGCGCGCACGTGGTGCTGGCGAGCAGAAAGCTCGAACGCGTTCAAGGGGCTGCCACTGAGATCATTGCCGCGGGGGGAAAAGCGAGCGCTATCGCCGTGGACGTGCGCGAGCAGGAGCGCGTGAAGCAGATGGTCGCGGACGTTCACGACACGCACGGCCGCATCGATCTGCTCGTCAACAACGCGGCCGGAAACTTCTATGCACCGTCCGAGTCACTCTCGGCGAATGCGTGGAAGAGCGTGATCGAGATCGATCTCAACGGCACCTTCTTCTGCTCCCAGGCGGTGTTGCCGGTCATGCGCGCGCGGGGCGGGGGATGCATCGTGAACATCTCGATGACGCTGCACTATCGCGGCTGGCCCCTCATGGCCCACGCGTCGGCTGCCAAGGCGGGCATCGATGCGCTCACGAAGACGCTGGCGCTCGAGTGGGCCAAGGACGGATTGCGCGTCAATGCGGTGGCTCCTGGTCCGATTCCGACCGAGGGGGTGCGCAAGGCCTTCACTCCTCCGCCGTCGGCAGACGGCGTCCCCGACATCTTCGCGATGGAGAAGGCCATGGAGGGATACGCCCGCCAGATGATTCCCCTCCAGCGGTGGGGATCTCCGGCAGATATCGCGAACATGGTCGCATTCCTCGCGTCGCCGGGCGGCTCGTGGATCACCGGCGCGATCATGGTGGTGGATGGCGGGGAGTGGCTGGCCAAGCCTCCCGCGCGCTGATCGTATACAAATACAAAATTCGAATGGCCTCTAGCGCCCGGCAACCATTTTCGCTAAGAATGTGACGCCCGCAACGATCTTGGGGTGAGCCCTATTGGCGCCGACAACCCGGCGGCGGCGAAACGACAAGATGGTCGCGGTGGGGCGTCCCTCGCTCTCCCAGTCGCTCCGCAGTCAGGGTCACAAAACGCAGAATTGCATCCCGCGGCGGTAGTCGCGTCACGGAGTTTCACGGAGCGGCGTCCCCCTGGCGCCGCGGCGGTAGTTGATGGGTCAAGACTTTCTTCCACGGGGTATGGAATTATGCCATCGTTTCGACCGGGCAATCTTGGTACGCGACTCCGGCTTGTGCTGTTCGCAGCAGCGGCGGTCTGCGTGCCAGTTTTCGCCGCCGCAGCACAGCAGGCAACCATCAGCGGACGTGTGACCGCCGCAGAATCCGGGCAACCGGTGTCGGACGCCCGCGTCTTTCTTGTGGGAACGAGCGCGGCGACCGCGACGTCCCAGGACGGGCGCTACTCCCTGCGCTCGGCGCCAGGCGAGTACGTAGTACGTGTCCTTCGCGTAGGCTTTCTGGAGCAGAAGAAGACGGTCACGGTGCCAGCGGGCGGCGCGATCACCCTCGACTTCTCCATGGCGGCGTCGGTCATCAAGCTCACCGAAGTCGTCACCACGGCGATTGGCCAGCAGCGCCGTGTCGAGCTGGGCAACTCGGTCCAGACGCTCGGTGATATCGCCACGAAGGTGGAGCAGGCGCCGATCACCAACCTGTCGGACCTCCTGGTCGCCAAGGCGCCAGGCGTCGTCGTGCTGCCAGGAAACATGACCGGCTCCGCGCCGGCCGTGCGTATCCGCGGCATCAAGTCGATCTCGCTCAGCAGCGAGCCGATCTACGTCATCGACGGCGTGCGCATGAACGCCGCCTCCCTCAATGTCGGGACAGCGAGCCTAAACAACGGCACGACGGTCAGCATGCTCAACGTGCTGAACCCTGAGGAGATCGCGGACATCGAAATCGTGAAGGGCCCCTCGGCGGCGACGCTCTACGGCACGGATGCGGCCAACGGCGTCATCGTGATCACGACCAAGAAGGGCACTTCCGGTCCGGCGCGCTGGACCTGGCATGCCGGTGCCGGCAGCGTGCAGGACCGGAACAACTATCCGACGCAGTACTCGATCTGGGGACACACGCCGGCGAATCCGACCGCATCCACCCGCTGCATTCTTGTGACCATTGCCTCTGGCGCGTGCATCGCGGACAGCACGACCTCGTGGAACCTGCTCACCGACAAGTCGGTCTCGCCGATCACCAATGGCTTCAACCAGCAGGGTGGCGGTCAGGTCAGTGGAGGCACCGATATCGTCCGCTACTTCATCAGCGGCGACTTTGAGAAGGAGCAGGGCGCGCTCGCGATGCCGCAGTACAGCCAGGACTACCTCACGTCGACGGGCTCGACGCTCCGCGACGAGTGGGTGCACCCTGAGTATTTCCGCCGCAATTCAGTGCGCACGAACCTGAACGTGGCGGTCAATCCGAAGCTCGACCTAGCCATCAACGCCGGCTACACGAATACGGATCAGCGCCTGCCGCAGATCGACAACAACACCTTCAGCTTCATCTACCAGGGCATGAACAACCCTGGCTTCAAGCCGACCCTCGCAATGGGCTGCCAGACGACGCCGGCGAATTGCCTGGGATACACCAACAAAGGCGGCCTTGGCGAGGAGCTGGGGGGCTACATTCAGTTCACTCCGGCCAACCTGTTCCAGGTGCTGGGCGAGCAGCGCATCGATCGCCTCATCACGTCGGCGAGCGCGACGTGGCGTCCGCTCACGTGGCTCCAGAATGACGCGACCATCGGCATGGACCAGGCACAGCGCGACTTGTATCAGCTTTGCCGCTTCGCCGACTGCCCGGCCTCGGGAACCACGCGCCTGGGCTCCGCGACCGATACCCGCGCCGAGGACCGCAATCTCTCCGGAAAGCTCATCAGCACGGCACACTGGCAGCCGAAGACCTTCCTGAATCTGGCCACGACCTTGGGCGCGGACTATACGAATGCCGAGACGCAAACCACGTCGTCCGGCGGTAATACCCTGCCACCGGGAGCGAATTCTCCCGGCCAGGCGGCAGTTCAGAGCGCCTCCGCCCTCAACAACGCCTTGACGCGCGCCAACAAGACGCTGGGATACTACGCGCAGGAGCAGGCAGCCATCAACGACCGCCTCTTCCTGACGGTTGCGGCTCGCACGGATCAGAACAGTGCCTTCGGTACGCAGTTCCAGCGCGTCGTTTACCCGAAGGCGAGCGTCTCGTACGTCGTCTCGGACGAGCCGTCTTTCCCCAAGTACAACTGGATGAATCAGCTCCGCCTGCGCGGCTCATATGGCGCATCGGGCGTACAGCCGGGCTCCGTGACGGCGCTCCAGACCATCCAGTCATCCACGGTGAACATCGCGGCGTCGCCGACCGCAACGGCGGGTACGGACAGCCCGGGCCTGCTGTTCTTAGCGCTTGGCAATCCGAACCTCAAGCCCGAGCGCTCCACCGAGCGTGAGTTCGGCTTCGATACGCGACTGTTCAACAGCCGTCTCACCTTCGAGTACACCTACTACAACAACGCGACGCAGGACGCGCTCATCGACGTTCCGATCGCGGCCTCCGCCGGCGCGTCGCAGCTGACGGTGACGAAGAACTACGGATCGGTGCGGAATACGGGACACGAGGCCACCCTCACGCTGACGTTGCTCGATCAGCGCAACATCGGTTGGGACATGACCGTCGGTGGCTCGCACAACACGAACAAGATTGAATCGCTCGGCTTTGACGCCTACGGCAATCCGAACCCCACGGTCGGCGTCGGTGCGAACCGTGACTCCTCAGGCTTCCCGATCCGCGGCGTCTACGTTCGTCCGTTCACGTATTCCGATGCAAACGGCAACGGCATCATCGAAGCGAGCGAAGTCATCGTGAGCCCGACGTGGCAGTACGCCGGCTACTCGGTGCCTCGTGACATCGTCACGATCCAGAACGGTCTCGATCTGTTCCAGCGGAAGCTGCATCTGAGCGTACTGCTCGACTACAAGGGCGGCTTCAGCCTGTACAATAGTACGTCGGCATTCTACTGCTTGAACACCAACACCTGCTACGACGAGACGCATCAGTCAGCCTCGCTCGAGGACCAGGCACGCAACGTCGCGCAGCGGTATGTGAATCCCGCCACGGGCGTCTCGACGACGACCGCCGGGTACTGGGAGAATGGGCAGTTCTGGCGCCTGCGCGAAGTCGGTGCCACGCTCACCGTCCCACAGGCTCTCTCGGAGCGGTTGATGGCGCGCGATGCGTCGCTGACCTTCACCGGGCGCAACCTGCACGTCTGGACGCATTACAAGGGAACGGATCCGGAGTCCAACTACTCCACCGGTAACGTGCAGACGGACTTCTCCACGATCTCGCCGCCGAGCTATTTCACGGTGCGCCTGAATCTTCACTACTGAGATCCCCAATGAGGACGATAAAAATGAAGAAGATGAGATTGGACAATCGTTTTCGACGGGCGACGCTCATCGGCACGGCCGCACTCACCCTGGTCGGCATGGGCGCGTGCGGCACCGTGCAGGATAGCCTGCTCGAGCAGCAGCAGCCGCAGATCATCAGCCCCACCGCGGTCGCGAGCGTTGCGGGCGCGCTCGGCCTCTACACGGGTGCTCTGGGGCAGTTTCGCACCGCGCTCAATGGTCACAACAACAATCAGGAGACCATCTGGAACTTCGAAGGCCTGATGACCGACGAGTTCAAGGCGGGCGATACCTTCTCGCAGCGGATTGACGCGGACCAGCGCGCGACCCAAAGCCAGGACGTCGTGATGGGGCTGACGTACAACTACGTGCAGCAGGCGCGCGGCTTCGCCCGTACGGCGATCAACTCCCTCCAGCAATACGCACCGGCCGAGAAAACCAAGATCGCCGAGATGTACATGGAGATGGGCTTCATGGAGCTCACGCTCGGGCAGGCGTTCTGCAATGGAATTCCACTCGGCGAAACTGTGGACGCCGGCGCGGGACTCGCTCCGGTCTACACCGCTCCGCTCACCAACGCGGCAGTGTTCGCGCAGGCCATCGCGCGGTTCGATACTGCATTGACCTTCAACACGGGAACCGATGCGCAGTCGGTGAACGTGCAGTACGCGACGCTCGTTGCCAAGGCTCGTGCGCAGGTCGATCTCGGCCAGTTCGCGGCGGCGGCGACAACGGTGGCATCGGTGCCGACGACCTCCGCGTACTTGATTACCTATTCGCAGACCACCCAGAGCAACGAGTGGTGGCAGATGGCTTCGAGCACGAAGCGTTACGTGGTGGGTGACAGCATCGATTCGTCTGGCATCGTCGCGAATTCGATTCCGTTCGCACAGGGTACGGATCCGCGCGTGAAGGTGAACCGCACCACCGCCAAGGCCTTTGATAACTTGACGCCGTATGTCGACTTTCTCAACTACGGTCGCGAAGATCCAGTCGCGCTCGTGTCCGGCGTCGATGCTCGCCTGATCGAGGCGGAAGCCAAGCTCCAGACGGCGGATTATGCCGGCATGACGACGATCCTCAACACTCTTCGTACGGCTCCGCCGAAGATCGGTAACCTGGTGATCGCCGCGATGCCGGCGCTCACCGCGCCGACGGCGAAGGATCCCGCGATCGATCTCTACTTCCGCGAGAAGGCCTACTGGCAGTTCGCTCGTGGCGAGCGATTCAGCGACCTTCGTCGCCTTACACGGCAGTACGGACGCACGCAGGACAAGGTCTGGCCGAGTGGAACGTTCTATAAGCAAGGCACGTATGGAACCAACGTCGCCTTCCCGGTGCCGGACGCCGAGGGTGCAAACCCGAAGTTCAAGGGATGCATCGACAAGAATGCCTGACCGATCGTGAGCCAGGCGGTCTGCACGACGCCTGGCGAGTGACCGCAGGATGGAAAGTGACACAACGAGAAGAGCCCGGAGAGACGATCTCTCCGGGCTCTTCCTGGTTGATCGAATGACCGGAGTGGGGATCGAACCCACGACCTGAAGATTAAAAGTCTCCTGCTCTACCAACTGAGCTATCCGGTCG
>Ga0208587_1000649_pt1 | contig 19106 bp, 13 predicted proteins | sample NGESurdeep092012_7_FD_184472 | JGI IMG/M metagenome (GOLD analysis project Ga0208587, IMG submission 184472) | Arctic peat soil microbial communities from Barrow, Alaska - NGEE Surface sample 210 deep-092012 (SPAdes) | ecosystem: Environmental > Terrestrial > Soil > Wetlands > Peat ...
CCGCCGTTACGCCTCACAACGCCACCGCTTGGTTTCGCCACTGTGGGTATTTATTATCGGATACAGCTACCCCGGAACCGCTCTAGTGGGCTTTTTGCAAAGTCCCTCGAGGGATGTCATAGCCTGGAAGCCTCGCTCTTGGAGTGGCACTCGGATGGGTGAACTTACCCGCAATCTGAAGAAGCATCTTGGGAGTGGCCGGACTCGGCCTGGGAGCATCGACAGCTAAGCTGCTGATTCAATGATTGGTTAACTGCCTTTGATGGTACGAAACACGATTTGCTCGGGCGGTCGAAACCGCAACTCAAAACCCACGGCCAGGTTCGACGAAGTGCTGTTGGCTTACCGCTCAGCCTACTCCCAGCCGGACTGTCGAGGCTGGCTCTGCTAACGAATTACTCCCTAGCCCTGATTGGCAAAGATCTTACTGAAAAGCCGATAAACATTGGAGTTAAGCTGCTTCTTGGTCTTAAGATGCGCGCCATGGTTCCAGAAACCTCGGAAAGCGACAGTCAGCAAAAATGCGGGGCTGTTCAGATTCCTGCACAGAGCCGATATGAATTAGGTGATAATGCTTAGCCATTCTTCATCTGCCTGCACTCGATTGGTATCGTTGAGCGTCCCCAAGGAGTTCCGGCCATGATTCTGCGTCTCAGCTACTATCGCTTTTTCATCCGCCTTTGCTGCTACCCGCTTCCGCTGTTTGCGTTCCTCGTTGGCGCTTACATACGCTTCCGTTCCGACCAACTTGGATTTTCTCCGTTTGCGTACGACCGATCATTCTATGTGGCTCTACTGGCCTTCACGAGTTTGGCGTGGATTCTCGCGGTGGAGCACTATCGGTTATGCAGTATCGAAGAGTTTTTCCGGGAATATACAGGTGTCCACAAGGCCGTAGCAGCCTGCATGGCCACCTGCATATTTCAGCTCGGTTTCCTTTTCTTCTATCGTGGCCACGACCTATCGCGCATCTTTTTCACAGCTACAGCAATCGCGCTGTTCGCGGGCACAGTATTGATTCGAACGGCGTTTCGCCTTTTATTGTGGAGTGCGGACCGGCCACGCCGTCCACTTTCCGTTCTGGTGGTAGGCGCCGATGCTTATGCCTGTCACATCGCAAGACAGCTGGCAAGTGTTCCCTTCGCTCCGGCTGAGATCGTAGGGCATATCCGGTTGCCGGGACAAGATGTTGCCGTCAACGATGTTCCCGTCTTCGATCTGGAGACGCTTGCGGAGGGCATGAATTTGCGGGTAGATGACGTGGTGATGGCTCTTCCCGCCGATCGGCTCTCCACTCTGTCTACTCTCGTCCGTTCACTCCAGGTGCTGTGTGCTCCGATTCACGTCGTGATCGATACCGGCGACATTCCCTTGGTTAGAGAGAGGCTCTTTCAATTTGGCCGCCTGCATCTGCTCGACCTGCGAACTGCACCAGCGGAGTCGCTTTACTATGCCTTATCGAAACGCGCCTTCGACATGGTTTTCTCAATTTGTGCCCTTATTTTGACGGCCCCTCTCATGCTAGCGATCGCCTTGCTGATCAAGATCTCTTCACGTGGCCCGGTTTTGTTTCGCCAGGAGCGCGTCGGGCTCAACGGAAGGCCCTTCGTCATGTATAAGCTCCGTACGATGAAGGTGGAACACGCTTCGAAGAGCGATACGATGTGGACAGTGCAAGACGATCCGCGGCGCACCCTCATCGGTTCTTTCCTGAGACGGACTAGCCTGGATGAACTGCCCCAGTTCTTCAATGTTCTAAAAGGCAACATGAGCGTTGTCGGGCCTCGCCCAGAGCGCCCCTTCTTTGTCAATGAGTTCTTGAAAGAGATTTCATATTACAACACACGCCATCGCATGAAGGTCGGTATTACTGGCTGGGCCCAGGTAAATGGATGGAGAGGCGACACGTCGATTCGCAAGCGTATAGAATGTGATCTTTATTACTTGCAGAACTGGAGCTTTTGGTTTGACATCCGCATCATATGCCTCACTTTGTGGTTCGGCATATTCGGCAGGAACGCATACTAATAACGTCATCGCTCTCCCCCAAGTCAGAGTACCGGCTGTCATCTTCGACATCATTACCGCCCAACCCGGCCGCTGCACAGCGAAAGGTATGGTCCGCGATTTCGGACCTTCTGTACCAACGCTGGGCTTGGCAACCGCTACCGAGTACCCATCACTCTTTCTACCAGCTCTTTGCCGGCAAAGAAACATCTCGCCGAATCACAGATCTGCCTGGGAACGCCAAAGTGACGGCACGAGCCTATGCCCGCTTGTGGCTGAACGCCTATTGCCGCAAATACCCGAGGAACAAGCTGCTTGCTAGCTGGTTGTTCGGCCCAACCCGTAGGCGACAATTCCTCTTTGTCACAGCCACATGGTTTAACTGAGGGACACGAGAAGTGCGCACGATGAATCGGCTTTTCCGAAAGCAAAGTTTCTACGTTACGATTCTGTTCTGTTGCTTCCTGGCCGCAGAAGGGTTCGGACAAAGTACGGACCAAACTCCTTCGGCGGCCCCGAGCGGTTCAAGTCCCGCAAGCGCACAAAAGCCCACCCGAGCGGGGGCGAGCGACAGCAATGCAGCATTGCGACAGTTTGTGCAGAGCCATCCGGAAGTAGTCGAGCAGCTGAAGTTATTGCTGGTTGAGCGATTGCGTGCCGAAGGGAGCCTGATCGACGAACAGTCGGTTTCGGACGAGGAGCTGTACGACCGTTTGCAGACCGATGCAGCCTTCAGAACTGAAGCGGTTCGGTGGCTGGTTGAGCAGGGCTACCTTTCCGAAGACGTGGCACAGACTCTTATCGGTCAAGGAGAGGCGCCCAGCGGTGAATCCCGCGCCCAATTAGGACGGCCGCCGAGCAGTGAATCCCGCGCCCAATTAGCAAGAGAGCCCGGCGAAACCGGCGCGACAGAACTTCGCGGGCCGACAAGTAAGCGACCGTCGGAGAGACCGCCAATGGGTGTTCTCCCGCCACCCTATGACGACTCTGCGCTGAACCCGAAAACCATCCCACAGGACAATCCGTATCCCAGCCTCCCTTCTGCCAAGGACCTGTACACCCAATTCCCAGAGCAGCCCAAGAACCTTAGGCGGTTCGGCTCCGAAATCTTTCGGGCCGACGTTGTTGGGCTGAGAAATTTCCCTATGGATCTCCCCGCCGGGCCGGAATATGTATTGGGGCCGGGAGACACGGTGACGGTCGATATCTGGGGAGGAGTGTCGCAACGGTTGACTCGGCCGGTAGATCGTGAAGGACGTATCTCTCTTCCCGACGCCGGTCCGGTCGTGGTGGCGGGTCTAACCCTGATACAAGCGCAGAAAATCGTCCAGAGCGTACTGGAACCACAGTTCCACAATGCCCGCGTCGATTTGTCCGTTACGCGTTTGCGTTCCGTGCGAGTGTACGTCGTGGGAGACGTGCAGCGGCCGGGAGCCTACGACATAAGCTCCTTGTCCACTCCGCTCAACGCGCTGTATGCAGCGGGAGGACCGACGCCGACCGGATCTCTGCGCATCGTGAAGCATTACCGTGGAGACCAGTTGGTGAGCGAAATGGACCTCTACGATCTGCTGATTCGTGGCGTACGAAAATCGATTGAGTATCTGCAGCCAGGCGACTCCATCCTTGTCCCACCTGTGGGTCCCCTGGTGGCGGTCGCAGGTATGGTTCGGCGGCCCGCCATCTATGAATTGAAAGGCGAGACGCAGCTTGCCGACGTGATTGATATGGCCGGTGGTGTGTCGGTTTCCGCATCCCTGGGCGAAATCAAGGTGGAAAGAATCGAAGCTCATGAAAAACGGGTGATGGTCAGTGTCAAGATGTCGCCAGGAGCGGACCAGCAATCTCTAAGCAAGACGATTGGGCCTTTCCGGGTACAGGACGGTGACCGGGTCTGGGTGGCTCCGATTCTTCCTTACAGCGACAGGTCGGTGTATCTGCAGGGGCACGTGTATCGGCCTGGCACCTATCCGTTCAAGGAGGGAATGAAGGTCACGGACCTCGTCCACTCGTATCAGGAAGTACTACCCGAGCCGGCCAACCACGCAGAGATCATTCGCTTGCAGCCTCCGGATTTCAGGCCGCAGACGATCGCGATCGATTTGCCCAGTGCTCTCGCCGGAGACGAGACGGTGACGCTACAGCAGTTCGATACGGTGCGCATCTTCGGGCGCTATGAGGTAGACGCTCCTAGAGTAAAGATCTATGGCGAGGTGCTTCGTCCGGGCGAATTTCCGATGAGCAGCGGAATGACAGCCGCAGCCCTGGTGGAAATGGCGGGTGGCTTCAGACGAAGCGCCTACAAGGAAGCGGCCACCCTGGCTAGCTATGTGATTGAGAACGGCACCCAAGTCGTAACGGGTGAACAGTCGGTCAAGATTGGCGCCGCCATGGCAGGCGATGCGGCCTCTGATGTACGCCTCAAGCCCGGCGATATTCTTACGATTCTTCAGATTCCTGGTTGGAGTGAAATTGGACAACACGCCGCAGTCAACGGTGAAGTGATGTATCCCGGGAGCTACGGTCTTACGGAAGGGGAACATCTCAGTACGCTTCTCAAGCGAGTGGGAGGTTTCAGTAGCGCCGCGTATCCCCAAGGTGCTGTCTTGGATAGAGTGGAGGTACGCCGTTTGGCTGAAAAGGGTAAACAGGAACTGATCCGTCGAATTGAAGCTACAACAGCGACGGTGCACGTAGCCCCGACCAGCACAGGACAGGACCAGGCCGCTCTGTTGCAGGCTGTCCAGCAGCAGCAATTGCAGACCATCAGCCGACTGCGCAGCCAGGAGGTCTCGGGCCGCCTCGTAATTAACATTACCGGCGACATATCCCAATGGGAGAACACGCCAGCCGATATTCAGGTACGGGATGGAGATGTGATTACCGTTCCCAAGAAGCCCAATTTTGTCGTGGTAAACGGCCAGGTTTATAACCCGTCGGCCATCAGTTGGATGCCCGGCAAGGAAGCGGAATGGTACTTGCGACAGGCAGGAAATACCACCGAGATGGCGCTTAAGAAAGGCATCTACATCATTCGGGCCAATGGTTCGGTGGTATCGCCGGGTGGCGTAGGCGCAGGATGGTTCAAGGGCAGCGTGCTAAGTACGAGGATGCGTCCTGGAGACATTCTGGTAGTTCCGGAAAAGGCCCTGGGTGGATCGTCGGCTTGGAAGACTACTCTGGAAACGGCACAATTGCTTAGCAGCCTTGCCGTTGCTGCTGCCGTTGCGGTGCGCTTCTAGATGATCCTGGGATCGCGACGTACCCCTACCTTGGTTGGTTTGGCAGTGTGGTCTGCTTTGATCGCCGTTCACGCGCAGGCGCAGTCCCCTCCCCAGAAGTCTCCACCGGATAACTACCCGTCAACCTCGATGGCAATCGATGACGGCGAAACTCATGTGACCCTTGGCTCCCTCCCGAAAAATCTCCTGGAGGACCAGGAAGCGTTCTGGACGAATCCATTCCGAATGCGAACCGGCGGTCTAAGCTTCCTGGTACCGGCGACTTTCGCCAGCGCCGTTTTGGTTGGCAGCGATACAGCTACAGAGGCCCATCTTCCCAAGGGCACCTCTACTATCAGCCGGGCCGCAACTGCGTCGAACGCAGGCATGGCAGCCCTGCTGGGTGCAGGTGGCGGGCTATTTCTGTGGGGCCAGATCCATCAGAACGAACACCAGCGCGAGACCGGTTTTCTCGCTGGAGAGGCGGCCATGGACGCCTATATCGACGCTACCGCGTTCAAATACATTGCTGGCCGGGTGCGCCCCTTCGTGGGAGACGGCCGCGGCAGGTTCTTTCAAGCTGGCGATTCCTTTCCTTCCGACACATCGGCCGTAAGTTGGGCAGCGGCGAGCGTCATCGCTCACGAGTATCCCGGGCCGCTTACCCAGCTGCTGGCTTACGGAACCGCCGGTGCAGTTAGCGCCGCCCGTGTTGTTGGGCACAAACATTGGGTTGCTGACGCTGTTCTAGGCAGCGCTCTGGGATGGTATCTTGGCCAGCAGATCTATCGCGCGCACAGCGCCGGTCATGAAATCGATGCCTCCAATTGGGGTACATTCGAGAAGGATCCCGACGATGAAGGGCGCGATCCCAGTTACATGGGATCGACCTTTGTGCCTCTTGACAGTTGGGTGTATCCCGCTCTCGATCGCCTGGAAGCGTTGGGTTACCTTCCGACCCTCGTGCAAGCCATTCGTCCGATGGCTCGGATGGAGTGCGCGAGACTGACGCTGGAAGCGCAGGAAGAGGCGGGCTATCCAGAAGTTTCGAACAACGAGTCCGCGCGGGCCATTGCCGCCTTGCGCACGGAATTTGCCGTGGAACTCGCAAAGCTGGAGGGCGCCGCAAATGTCGGGATCGAACTTCAATCGGTGTACGCGCGCGCCACCCAGATCAGCGGCAGGCCGCTGCGTGACAGCTTCCACTTTGCTCAAACTATCTACGATGACTATGGACGTCCCTACGGGCAAGGGCTGAATGGGATTCTCGGATTTTCAGGGCGTGCCGAGGCTGGGCCGGTCGCCTTCTACGTCCAGGGAGAATACCAACACTCCGCCGCAATCGCGAGCTACAGTCCGGCAACGCAACAGGCCATTGCCAATGCCGACCAGCTTCCTCTGAACTCGGTACCGGCCTTTCCGTCCGCGAATCAGTTCCGGCCGATCGAAGCTTACGTTGCTTTGAACATCGCTAACTGGCAGGTTTCGTTCGGGCAGCAAAGCGCGTGGTGGGGACCTGATTACGGCAGTTCGCTGATGTGGTCGAACAATGCGCAAGCGATGCCGATGCTGCGTTTCGGCCGAGTCACTCCGTTCCAGCTTCCTGGGTTGCTTGCTTGGCTGGGCAAAATTCGAAATCAATTCTTCGTCGGGCGGGTGGGTGGCTACTACTTTCTTCGTGGCCCATACCCTGAGTTCCCCCTCGTCGGAAATGGGTATCGGACCGTGAACCCGCAGCCCTACACCTGGGGTGACAAGCTGGGTCTGAAGATGACTCCGAATTTCGAAATTGGGGTCACCCTTACGGTAATGTTCGCAGGCCAGGGGCGGCCGGCGACGCTTGCCACCTGGCTGCACACGTTCTCCACCCGTGGAAACGCTCAGGCGGTCGATCCCGGAAAACGATTCAACGGAATTAACTTCTCCTATCGCATTCCTGGTCTCCGCAACTGGCTCGTGCTATATGCGGACGGCATGGCCAACGATGAGCCCAATCCAATCGCGTATCCTACTGTTTCGGCATGGAACCCGGGACTCTACTTTCCACAATTGCCGAAATTGCCGAATCTCGATTTGCGCGTTGAGGGCATCTATACTAATATTCCCGGCTATCCCGGAGTCGGCCCGTACTACTTCAACGAACGCTACGCGGATGGCTACCGCACCTACGGCCAGATCATCGGTAGCTGGGTGGGTCGACAAGGAGATGCTATCCAGGCGTGGAGCACCTATTGGTTTTCGGCGCAGAACAAAATTCAAGTGGCGTATCGGCGACAGTGGAATGACAAGGTTTTCCTCGAAGGCGGCGGACTCACGGACGTGTCGACAACCGTGGACTGGCTACTACGACGCGACATTCAGGTGTCCGCGGTGGCCCAATATGAACGATGGAATTTCCCCTTGGTCAGTCCCGTTCCGAACAAGAACATGACCGTAGGATTGCAGGTAACCTTCTGGCCAGCGCACAATCCCGTAAAAGGCCGGCCTGATCACTCCCAGGCAGCGACTCCATAGAGCGCGGCACACGGCTCCTTTGGAGTGGGTACAAAACTTCGATTTGGCAGACACTCTTGTGAATGAATCTTCGACTTTCGAGCTGCAAAGTTCGGCGCCATCGAGTCACGAACCCGGTGCTGTACAGCCACAGACCCCCGCAGAGAGGATGCTGTCGTTGCTGGATCTTATCGGCCACAATCGACGCACCCTACTTACGCTGGTCATTGCGGGACTGGCGATTTCGACAGCCATAGCGTTCTCGATTCCCAAACGATATGAAGCGGTAACCCGACTGATGCCGCCCGATCAGTCCAATATGAACGCCGCGATGCTCGGAGCCTTGACCGCGAAAGCAGGCGACGCAATTGGAGCAGTAGCGGGCGATGCGCTCGGGCTGCGCACCAGTGGGGCGACTATGGTGGGGATACTAGGAAGCAGGACCATCCAGGACGACCTCATCAACCAGTTCGACCTGCGCAAAGTCTATTCCGCGAAACGATACAACGACACGCGCAAGATCCTCGAGAAGCGGACGATCATTTCCGAAGATAAGAAGAGCGGTATCATCACGATTTCCGTAGAGGACTCGAGTCCCCAGAGAGCGGCCACGTTGGCTCGAGCGTACGTGGAGGACCTTAACAACCGCGTTTCCCAGCTGACCACTTCCTCAGCGCATCGCGAGCGGGTCTTTCTGGAGGAACGGTTGCAGTCCGTCAAACAGGAACTTGATGCAGCAACCCTGCGGTTGAGCCAGTTCTCCAGCAAGAACAAGACATTCGATCCGCAGATTCAGGGTAAAGCCATGATCGAGGCTGCCTCGACCCTGCAGGGGCAACTCATCGCGGCGGAAACCGAACTGAAAGGCTTGGAGCAGATCTACGGCCCCGAGAACTCTCGGGTGCGAGCGGCTTCGGCCCGAGCCGCTGAATTGCGCCACAAGCTACGCGGGATGAGTGGAGATACCGGCGGCCCGCCCGATGACAATGCCACGCCTAAAAGCGACGAACTGTATCCCTCGCTCGAACAGCTGCCACTGCTTGGAAATACCTATTACGACCTTGCCCGTCGGGCCAAGATCGACGAGGCTGTCTATGAAGTTCTGACAAAACGGTACGAACTGGCAAAGGTTGAGGAAGCAAAAGAAATTCCCTCGATAAAAGTGTTGGATGAGCCGGTCGTACCCGAGGCCAAGTCCTGGCCCCCGCGACTTTTATTTATCGTGTTCGGATTGCTTGTGTCTCTTGTCTTGGCATGCGTATGGGTTTTAGCCAAGGCTGGTTATGAGAGTCTGGACTCCCACGATCCGCGCCGCCTGCTGGTAAATCGAACGATCGGTCGAATGTTCCGCCGTTCAATCGATACCGCCGCTGCATTCCGTGTTGCCAATCGTCACGCGTAACCAGAAGCAGATTTCGGCTACCTACTCCAGCGTCGAATTGTGAGCGGGCTTGGCACGTCCAATTCGCAACACCCCGGAGCGTCTGAGCAGAAGTGCACTGCCCAGAAGGGACAATCCAACCGCGGGTAGAAAAACAATCGGGCGAGCAACGATCGATAGACCGCTTATCCAAAGTGCTGCCGAAAGTAGGAGTGGTGTCGTAGCCAGCAGCGGTGTGAGGACAGCAGAAAGGATGTACTCCCGCCGGGAGAAGCGGATTTCCGCGCGGGTCCGTGGCATGCTGTAGAAAACATGCGCCGCGATGCTGAAGATTGATCCGACCAGCGTACCCAATGCGACTCCGATAGCACCCATCATCGCTCCCAGTATGACACTTGCCAGCAGGTTGCTGATCCCCTCGGTCAATGGACTGATCTTGATTAATCGTTGTTGTCCCGCAGAAATAAGAACGATTGCGTAGGGAAGCCCGATGAGCCGTACGATATTCGCGACCAACAAGACAACTAAGATTGGTTGTCCCGTGTGCACATATTGCTGGCCGATCCAGACTTTTAGAAGTGGCGCGGCGTAAATCAGTGGTGGGATGCCCGTGAATATCAGCAGAATAACTGCCACTTGTGTTGAGATTATGACCAGCCGACCCAACTCCTCTGGATTCCGACGAGCGTGCAGCGCAGCCGCATGGGGCATCATGACGTTTAGGATAGCGGACAACGCTCCGGAAACGAACGTAATCATGGCAGCCGCCACCGAATATGCTGTGACTGCACTGAACTGGAAGCGGCCTACCAGGATGAGGTCAAACCCGGTGACCAGCAGCATGGAAAAAGACATGACCGTCAGGCCGAAGCAGTATTCGAGAAGCTCGTTGGCGGTGGCGCGTCGCACTAGCTCCCTGCTGAACTTGACATCCGGGACAATCCGTCGCATAGCTGCATATTGGGCACCGTAGGAGAGGACATTGGTAATTGCCATAATGGCCGCCATCGCGACGATCGAGCGACCGGCAAAGGCCGCGAGGACAACGCCGACAGCCGAGATCAGCCTCGCCCCGCCTATCACCAGGGCCGGAATCTCGTAACGCTGCAAGCCAACGAAAACTCCAGACCAAGCCGACGCCGGGAGACCCAGGACAAAAGAAGCTCCCAGGATCAGCAAGGCCCACCGCATCATGGGAATCGTGTCAGCTGGAATGCTGGGGAAAACCATTCGCACCGCGGCGACGGCGCCAAGTAATAGAACCAAGCTTAGGAGGGCGGCGGCTAAGAGTCCCGCGAAAGCTGTGCTGAAAACCGAATTACGCTGTTCGTAATCGTGTTTTTCAGTGGCATATGCGACATAGCGGCCTATTGCTGTTTGCAACCCAAAATCGAGATAGCCGATATAGGCAGTGGCTTGCAGGACGAGGACCCAGGCACCGTACTCGGTGGCGGTCATATGACGGACCAGCAGAGGAGGCAACAACAGGGCCACAATCCCAGCCGCACTACCTTTGCTGAGGTTCGCAACCGCGTTCTTGATGAACAGCCAGCGAGTAGTCATCCAGGCGATATGAGTATACAGAATGCCATGACTAGGATGTTCGCACCCCCTCCCCAAGCCATCGCTTATCCGCTAGGTTCGGCGAAACGGTATCGATTCAACGGGAGGGTGCGACATCCTGTTGTCTCTACCCACGCCCCTCAATGAGTGCTGAATACGATCAATTACGATCAATAAGACCTGAGCAAGCGTTCCTGGGATGTCTTCACGCTGAGAAGCATGGAAGGGAGAATGGAGTTGGGCGATATCCAATTAGGGCCCGAAACTGCCAGCGAGTTGCTTCTGCTAAACCTGATCCTATGGTCTAGCGTTGCAGGGAAATGCGCGTGACAAAATTCGCAGGAATTGTGCGAGAGGCTTTTGCCGCAGATCCATTCTTATGGGCATTATGGCTGGTTCTATGCCGCATACTGTTGGAAATCAAAGGCCTCGTGCTGGGATTTGCCCTTCATGCTCCCGACCTTCGACTAGGGCGAGGAAGTCTTGTGCGCGGAGCTAAGTACATTTCGTTCGGAAGAGATATTCGAGCGAAAAGCGGCTTTTGGCTCGAAGCTGTCACCCACTACGGCGAGCAGAGATTCGCGCCCCTAATCCGAATCGAGGATGCCGTCCGTTTTTCGGATGGTGTGCATATTTCGTGCATCGACCGGATCGTCATCAAGAAGAATGTGCTGATGGGCAGCCACATATACATCTCGGACCATAGCCACGGTCTCTATAAAGGAGTGGAGAATAGCTTACCTAGCGAACCGCCGGCCCATCGCAAGCTGGGAGGCGGCGGACCGGTCCTAATTGGTGAGAACGTCTGGATCGGGGATAATGCGATTATCGTAGGCCCGGTCACGATTGGGGACGGTGCTGTCATTGGCGCCAATTCGGTGGTGCGGGAAGATGTCCAACCGGGAGCGATGGTTGCCGGCATTCCGGCAAGGCTCATAAAGCGCTTTAATCCAGCGACACACACTTGGGACCGAGCATGACTCAGGAGAGGCCACAATTCTCAGTTTGTATACCTGCCTATAATCGAGCTCAGCTTCTGCCTCCATTGCTGGACTCCATTTTTGCCCAAAACTACAAGAACTTCAATGTGGTGATCTGCGAAGACAGTTCACGCGAACGGGCGCAAATTGCTGTCATCGCCCGCGCATATGCTGAGCGCTATCCTGATACGGTCTTTTACTACGACAACAAAGCTAATCTCGGCTACGACGCTAACATCCGCAATCTGGTTGAAAAGGCCAACGGCGAGTTCTGTTTTTTTATGGGCAACGACGATTTGATGTGCCCTGGAGCTCTGGCGACTGTGGCAGACGTTCTTACGCGCTACGAAAACGTCGGCATCGTATTGAGGAGCTACGCATGGTTCGATAGCGATCCGGAAAACATAAATCAGGAGATTCGGTATTTCACCGAAGAACGCTTCTTCTCTGCCGGGCCTGAGGCAATCAAAACATGCTTCCGGCGGTCGGGCGTGATTTCAGGCTATGTCGTACACCGTGAAACTGCAGTTACCGCCGCTACTGACAAGTTCGATGGCACTCTCTTCTATCAAATGCATTTAACTGCTAATGTCCTAGCTGTCAAGAATGCGGCTATTACTCCAAAGGTGCTGATTCTGTGCCGCGGCAGCGAACCGTACGAATTCGGGAACAGCCCCGCTGAACAGGGCAAACACACACCCGGTACCATCACTCCCCTCACACGCGTCACAATGATCGCTGGTGTACTCTCCATTGTTAAGGAACTGAGAAATACGAAGGGCATCGATGTCGTTGATGACGTTATGCGTGACTATGCAAATTATTTTTACCCGTACGTCAGGGACCAGCTTGATCTTCCGTTGAGCGAATTCATAGAACTTTATCGTTCACTCGGCAAGATGGGCTTCTCGCGATACCCGATGTTCCACCTCTACTGTCTTGGGGGATATGCGCTTGGCAGTCGCAACTGTGACTCTGTTACGCGGAGCATCCGCAGCCTCCTTGGCCGCAGTCCGCAGTTTGGCAACATCAAGCAGTCAGGATCTTTCTAGGCGGCACCTTGATGCGCAGCAACGGGCCAGCAACATTCCTGATGAAGGCAGTGTCGCCATATGGACTGGCGCTGGTGTCTTATGCAATCTTTTTGCTGGCGTGCTCATTTCCGCCAAGCGCCTATGTCTTTTACATGGACGAACCAGATTACATGTTTATGGATATTTCGGCGATAGCCTTCTATTCGTTATGTGTCATTTCCTTTCTTCTTGGAGTTTGGCTCCTCGATCTACTTTTCCCCGTTGCCGGCTTTAGCAATGAGAAGGCCGTGAGCCGCCTGTCACCAGCAACCTTCCTTTTGATCCCCTTAGCGTTGGGGCTGGTGTTCTCGGTATTATCAAACATCATCCTTATACGAGGTAATCCGGACCTGTTCCTGCTTTTTCTGGTGCAGGGTGGCGCCGAGGTCAAATCAGAGCTGCAATTTCAGAGATCACTGGGCTTAGCGGGCATCTATTTAATGGGCATAGTGTGGTGGGCGATGTGGCGATGCGACCAACTCAACATCCATGCTAGGCAGCGCCGTCTGGTCAAAATAGCACAATATCTGGCCACAGCGTCCGTGATTCTTACCGCGATCCTCACGCTGACGCGCGGTGAGTTAATGCCGGTGATCACCGGTATCGCGATAGTTTATTTGCTGAGAAAGAGTGTTCGTGGAGAGACAGGCAGCACATTCCTTGTCAAGTTCGGGGTCATATTTGCGTCTATCGTGCTTACACTATTTCTGCTGGCTTCTTTCGTCAGGGGAACGACGGACCTGACCAAAGACGTATTCACATATACCATTGCCTCTTACAATAGACTCTCAGCGTTGCTGAGCGGCCGGCTGCGTTATCCCTATGGTGGACGGGGAATCTATCTTTTTAGTTTTCTCGGCTATACTAATATGCTCAATATGGTTATCCCTCTCAGGGATATGTTGCGCTGGCCGAGTTTCATGGATTACTGGCAATCGGAATTTCGCGCAATGGGACCAGCTGGCCTTGGAGAGAACGCTATCTGGGCGGGAACATTCGGCTATATTTTCGCGGATGTAGGCTGGTTTGCGCCGCTGTTCGTATTCTTTGAAGGGCTACTCTGCGGCGTGGTGTGGCGGTCGGTCAAATTGGGAAGACCTCTCGGGATCGTGTTGTATCCTTGGTGTGCATTTTGCATACTGTACTGGTTTGGAATGAATAGTCTGACTGGTAGGAACCTCCTCCTTCTCACTTTAGATGTGATTGGTTTATCTATTTATGAGTCACTCTTTTTGCGATATGAGAGGCGTCAAGCAAGTGTCATAGTATAGGGCCACTGGGGACTAGAACGGGAATTCCGGTTGATCTGGTCCAGCTCGTTGATCCACAGGAAGTGCCCGGAATCTGGCCGCCTCTGGAAGGAAGAATGCCTCGCACTGTTACGAATGGAAGCGCACAAGCCTGTAGGAGCGAGCGGCGCTGTGGCTTTTGAGTCTGGGATACGCAGTTGGTAAGTCCCACATGATGTTTGCCGAGCCTCACCTGTGTGCCATTGCGTATTATTCGGCGGACGTAGGTGACCACCCTTCCCATTGCTGACCGCATCTCTCGGACTCAGGTGGTTGGAAATACTCTTTGGGGTTATCATATGCCGATGAGAAAGATTGGGTTGGTCTCGTTGCTCAGCGGTCTCGTTCTCAGCGTCGCATTATTTCTATTTCTTCCGCAGCCGGCCGTGGCTGCGACTAAGGTGACCATCTATCCTGCGCCGCCCGGCGAACCACTTTCGGGCGCCTTCAAGGTACAGGTCGAAGGCCGCGACGTTCCGGTATATCAGCTCCGGGTCGCGCCGCAGGATAAGACCCTTCGGCTTCAGGCGGTGGGCGACAAGTCACAATACGGCGTTAACTTTGAGCCAGCGGGATTCGCTTACTTCGATACCAATGGCGGTGTCGAGGTGACGGTGACTTATGCTGTCGCGGTCACCGCCGCGAGATTGTTGCCTGGATCGCCTGCCATTCCGGTGCAGATCCAAGGCAACATTATGCGGTTTACAGTGAACGGACCTCAAAATCTCACCTTGGAAGTGAATCACCAGCTGGTCCGTACGCTGCATATCTTCATTAATCCCATGGAGACCGGTGCTCCTTCCCCCCAGGATGCGAAGGTTCTCTACTTTGCTCCCGGAACCCACGAGCTGACCAATCTGAAAGTGCCCCCGGGCAAGACGATTTTTTATTTCGGCCCCGGAATCCATACGGTGGACAATCTGGTCGTTCACGATGGTCAGACGGTTTACATCGCCGGGGGAGCCGTGGTCAGGAGCGTGATTCGTGAAGGCGCACCTTGGATCGTTTCCACCTACAATGAGCAAACGTCGAAGTTGTACACCGAGCCTGCGATCAAACTGTATGGGGCGAATATCAACTTCCGCGGCCGCGGCATTCTCGACGGCACGCCGAGCGGCGGCAAGTCTTTGCTGTCTGTCTATGGCAAAGACATCAGTCTGGAAGACGTTATCCTGAAGAATTCGGGCGGCTGGTTCATGCCGATCCAATTCTCCGACCGCGTGTCGGTTACGAACTTGAAGATTCTCGGATACCGGGCTAACTCGGATGGGATCGATATCTACAGCAGTCGTGACGTAACCGTGCAGGGCTGTTTTATTCGCACCGTGGACGATGTGATTGTCATCAAGTCCAGGATCCGGACTGGTACTGTTGTTACCGACAGCGATACAGTTAAGAATGTGATCGTGCGGGGGAATCGACTCTGGAACGAAACCGGTGTCGCGATGAACATCGGAAACGAAATAGGGGCCGATATCAGCTCGGTCACGTTCATCGACAACGATGTGATCCACGATCTGGGCCAAGGAGCGACTCAAGGTATCTACCTTGCTGGCAGCGGTACGGTGAGCAACATCCGTTACCAAGGCAACCGAATCGATCGCACGGGCAATCTTTTCGACTACGGTGCCGCCAGTTATGTGGTGTATGCGTATATCCGACATTCGCTGTGGGAAGCCGCAATCGATAAGACGCGGCCACTAGGCAAGATCCGCGGCGTTATCTTCTCCAACATCCAGGTGACTACGTCACCGCAGACTCCCAAGGTGCGTATTCAGTTGCAAGGGGCGAGCGACGAAAGCGACATTGAAGGTGTTAACTTCGAGAATTTTACCGTCAATGGCAAGCCCCTCGCCAAGTCTAATACTGTTGTCGAGGAGAAGTTCGCCAGTAAAATATCGGGATTACCCTAACCCGGCCGCGGAGCGGAGTCTACGCCGAACCCACTGATTTAAACCATCCAGCACAGTCGGCGTTTGGCCTTGCGAACCCTGAAGACAACAGCCGAGCTCGCCAACCAGTCGAGACTGGTGCCGCGAGTCCGGTGGGTGAGGGTTCGAATGCGCGCTTGGAACCGGAACAGTTGCGCGCTGGCAGTGGAACTGTCATTTCTCTTGCTGGCGGCGATGGGCAAGGCGTAAAGCCTGTAATCGACAGTCGGTCACAGTCCTTTTAAGGTAGGTCCGCCGCGCAGTCTTTCCGGTTTTGCGATGTTGAATTTCAAGCTCTGCGAGCGCCCGCGGCGAGGATATCCTTTAATGCGCATATCTGCCATATTGCCGCCACAAATCAGGTTGTTTGTACTAAATAAAGTTTACCGCCTGAGGAAAACGGTGTTTGGAAAAAATGCCGAGGCGGTACTGGTAAACAGCAGAAATGGTCTTTTCCTGGTGGGCATCGAGGACCACAACGTGTCAAGCCGCTTGTCGTTTGGCGGTGAGTATGGCCAGGATGAGATAGAGCGGCTGAAGTCGTATCTCGACGAGACTGATGACTTGCTAATCGTGGGTGGACATGTCGGGACCATCGCTATAGCAATCGCCAAATGCTGCCGCTCCGTGACGGCAATCGAGGCGAATCCCCAGACCTTCCGACTACTCCAACTGAATGTTCTAATCAACGGGTGCACTAATGTGCAAACTCTCAATATTGCGGCGAACGACAAGGAAGAAGACCTGCAGTTCGTGATGAATAGGGTTAACACCGGAGGTTCAAAGCGGATGCCACTAGTCCGGGACTATCTCTATTTCTCCGATTCGCCGGAGATTGCCACCGTGAAGGGCACGCGCCTCGATGACGTTCTGGATGGAGCAAGGTTCGGCGTTGTATTCATGGATATTGAGGGGTCAGAATACTTCGCTCTGCAAGGTATGCACACGATTCTGACCTATGCAAGAACGCTCATCGTGGAATTTGTCCCGCACCATTTGAAGAATGTGAGTGGTGTAACTGTCAGCGACTTCGTGAGAGTTCTAGAACCACACTTTTCAACCCTGGCGGTTCCCAGCAAGAGCATCACCACATCCAAGGCTAACTTTCATGATGTGTTGCAGACAATGTACGACCGCGACGAAAGCGATGACGGTATCGTCTTCACGAAATAGGGCAGCATGACGAACCCACACTTGGACGCGGCCTCCGTGACCGATCTCGAACGCATAGAAGAAGCAATATCTCAGGCTTCAAGACAGGAAACGATGGTTCGGCTGACCCGCTTCCAGAAAACTCCGCCCAATCTGGTAGGCACCCCAGTTGCCATGTTTACTTCCATTCTTCCGGTATCCGCAAACAACAGCCTGTTGAACATCGCTGACGTTGCCGACCGTAGGCGAGAGCGAGCACGGCTCCGTTACTGGATGCGCATGTCCTATCTCTTCTGGAGAAGGTAGCGGTCGCTGTTCAATCACGGGGATGAATTGAAGATCACGATGTCCAATCTGGAAGAGACTTTTCAGTCCGATGGTGCTGGAACTGGTATGGGAACATCCGACACCGGGGCTTTACGGGTTGTGCTTGTCCATGACTGGCTTATCGGCATGCGCGGTGGGGAAAAGGTATTGGATGCACTTTGCGAATGCTTTCCTCACGCACCTCTTTGGACGCTACTGTATGCTCCACACGAACTGAGCAAAGCGATTACCGATCGCCCGATCCATACCAGCATTTTGCAGCATCTGCCGCTGGCAGCATCCAAGTACCGATACTACTTACCATTATTCCCGCTGTTTGCTGAATTTAATCGGGTGACGGATGCCGATGTCGTCATCTCAACATCACACGCGGTGGCGAAGTCCATGGTGAAGCGGGACAAACGGGGACGCCCAATCCACATCTGTTACATGCATACACCAATGCGATACATATGGGACCGGTACGATGACTACTTCGGGGTGGAGCGAGTGGGCAAACTGAAGTCCGGTTTTTTGTATCGACCTGTGGCGAAAATGTTGCAACGCTACGATGTGAAGACCGTCTCCAGGGTGGACATGTTCATCGCCAACTCAACCTTCGTGGCAAATCGGATAAAGCGTATATACGCCCGGGAGGCCGCAGTCCTGCCCCCTCCCGTGGATGTGGATCGCTTTTCCATGGCGGTGCGTTGCCCGCAAGAGTGGTACCTGATGGTGACGGCCTTGGTTCCCTACAAGCGGGTAGACCATGCGATTGAAGTCTGCGCATCCCTGAAACGTAAGCTCAAAATAGTCGGAACAGGCCCGGACGAAAGTGCGCTCAAAGCGCTTGCCCGTTCGCTGGGGGTTGATGTCGAGTTCTGCGGATTTGTGACGGACGATGAACTGGTCGACTATTATCGACAGGCCAGGGCGCTGCTGTTCCCCGGGGTCGAGGACTTTGGGATTGTCCCAGTAGAGGCCATCGCTGCCGGGTGTCCGGTGATCGCCTTGCATGAAGGGGGAGTAATCGATACGCTGACTCCCAGCACGGCAGTGCTTTATTCAGAACCAACACCGGACGGTTTACGCACAGCTCTACTGCGCTTCGAGGGTATGGGCTTCGAAGATGCAGCGCTCAGATCTCGCGCTCGGGAGTTCTCCAGAGACAAATTCATACGTCGATTTCGCGCTTTGCTTGCCAGCACGCTGGAAGAATATGGCATTCCTGAGGCCGCGCTTGATGTCGAACCCCTGACGAATCATGCAGCCCTCGCATTGCAGGATGCAGGATGAGAGATAAGCGATAGGAGGATGGGAGGAAGGGCGCTCGTGCTTTGCCAGTCTCAGGAAACGACGTTAAGATGAGTACTCTCATGATCGACGCCCGCAGCGTCTCGACAGGTATCGGTACCTAGACGATAGATATCGTCAGAGGTATGAAGTAATGCGCATTTTCGTTCAGCACGGCTGACAGTTTTGAGGGTTGAGACAGGTTTCCGTCGTTCGTCGCATCAAAGATCCTGGAGAACGGCCTGAAGCGAGTCGCTGAGATTGGGGCCGGCGCAAATCCGGCAAATAGCCCGGAGTTTGTGCAAGCCAATCAATTGGATTCACTGCTGTCCGGTTAAGTTACAAGGTGCTGGCTGCAAGTATTAGCTGCGCAATAAGTTGAAGTCATTTCTGGCTTGCCGCGATTTGAATGCGAGG
>Ga0208587_1000652_pt1 | contig 19076 bp, 12 predicted proteins | sample NGESurdeep092012_7_FD_184472 | JGI IMG/M metagenome (GOLD analysis project Ga0208587, IMG submission 184472) | Arctic peat soil microbial communities from Barrow, Alaska - NGEE Surface sample 210 deep-092012 (SPAdes) | ecosystem: Environmental > Terrestrial > Soil > Wetlands > Peat ...
GTTCGCTTCGGTCCCGCTCGCTGGTCCTCCGGTGGCGACAGCTACACGACGCTCGAGCGATCCGCCACCGGCGGCACGGACATCGTGGAGTACGACGCCGCAACGGGGCAGCGCCACGTGCGCGTCGCATCGCGACAGCTTCAGGCGGCCAACGCGCTCGCACCGCTCGACATCGACGACTACGCGTGGTCGAGCGACGGCAAGCGGCTGCTCGTCTTCACCAACACGCGCAAGGTGTGGCGGCAGAATACGCGTGGCGACTACTGGGTCCTCGATCTGCCTTCCGGAAGGCTGCACAAGGTTGGCGCTGGTGCCGCCGAAGCGACGCTGATGTTCGCCAAGTTCTCCCCGGATGCCGGTCGAGTCGCGTACGTGCGCGAAGGGGAGATCTACGTCGAGCCGGCGGCGGGCGGCACTGCGACGCGCCTGACGCACGACGCGTCGCGAAAGGTGGTGAACGGGATGACGGATTGGGTCTACGAGGAGGAGTTCGATCTCCGCGACGCATTTCGGTGGAGCCCCGATAGTCGCGCCATCGCCTTCTGGCAGTTCGACATGACAGGGATCCGCGACTTCCTCCTCATCAACGACACGGATTCGCTCTACCCGTTCACGTCGCCCGTGCAGTATCCCAAGGCGGGCACGACCAACTCGGCCGTGCGGCTCGGCGTCGTGCGCGCCGACGGAACGGGAAAGGTGACGTGGGCTCGGCTCGAGGGTGATCCGCGACAGCACTACATCCCACGCGCGGAGTGGGCGGGTGACAACGAGCTGGTGGTGCAGTACATGGATCGGCCGCAGCATCACGATTGGGTACATATCGTGAATGCGCGCACCGGCGCCAGCCAATCCGTGCTCACCGAGAGCGACAGCGCGTGGGTCGACGTCGTCGACGACTTGCAGTGGATGAATGGAGGGAAGGATTTCCTCTGGGTGAGTGAGCGCGACGGTTGGCGGCACGTGTACCTCGCGTCGCGCACCGGGGGTGCACCGAAGCTGTTGACGCCCGGCGCCTACGACGTGATCAGCGTCTCCGCCGTCGATGAGGCTGGTGGATGGCTCTATGTCATGGCGTCCCCAGACAATGCCACGCAGCGCTATCTGTATCGCGTCTCGCTGAAGGACGGTGGGCCGCCGCAGCGCGTCTCGCCGGCGGACGCGGCGGGCACGCACGGCTACGACATCTCGCCGAACGCGAAGTGGGCATTCCACACGTATTCGCGCACCGACCTGCCGCCGAGCACGGATCTGGTCGCACTGCCGGGCCACTCGATGGTGCGCGCGCTCGGTCGCGGTGGCGCTCCCGCATCGATGGCTGCGTCGCCGACGGAGTTCTTCAAGGTCACCGTGCCGGATGGCGCAACGCTCGACGGCTGGATGATCAAGCCGCGCGACTTCGATCCGGCGAAGAAGTATCCGGTGCTCGTCAACGTGTACGGCGAGCCGGCTGCGCAAACGGCGATGGACCGTTGGGGCGGGACGCAGGACCAGTGGCACCGCATGCTCGCGGACCGTGGGTACATCGTGATGAGTGTGGACACGCGCGGCACGCCAGCGCCGAAAGGACGCGAGTGGCGCAAGGTGATCTACGGCGCCATCGGCCCGATCTCGAGCCGGGAGGAGGCGGATGCGGTGCGCGTGCTGACACGCACGCGTCCGTATCTCGATTCGAGCCGCGTCGCGATCTGGGGTTGGAGTGGCGGAGGCTCGAGCACGCTCAACGCGATGTTCCGGTATCCCGACGTGTTTTCCGTCGGCATGGCCGTGGCGCCGGTGGCGGATCAGCGGTTGTACGACACCATCTATGAGGAGCGCTACGTCGGATTGCCGCAGGACAACCCGAAGGGGTATGAGATCGGCTCGCCAATCACATTCGCGTCCGGGCTGACTGGAAAGCTGCTCATCGTGCACGGTTCGGGAGACGACAATGTCCACTATCAGGGCACGGAGCGGCTGGTCAACCGGCTCGTCGCGCTTGGAAAGTCATTCGATCTGATGGTCTATCCGAATCGCACGCATTGCATCTGCGAGGGAGCGGGAACCACGGTCCACGTGTATTCGCTGCTCACCCGGTATCTGCTGACGAATCTTCCGGCGGGTGGGCGATGAAGCGAGCATCCTCCAGTTCACCAGTGCCGCCGAAACGCGCAACCACTGCCGAGCCGCCGGTCGCGGATATCGTCCCGCTGCGCCGTCAGACTCTCACCGGGATGGCGCTGGATGCGCTTCGCGCGCGCATTTTGTGCGGCGGATTCCCGGAGGGCGAGCCGCTTCGCCAGGACGCGATCGCCGAGGAGCTGGGGGTGAGCCGCATTCCGGTGCGCGAAGCGCTGCGCCAGCTCGAGGCCGAAGGGCTCGTGACCTTCAATCCGCATCGCGGTGCCGTGGTCTCGACCCTCTCGCTGCAGGAGATCGCCGAGCTGTTCGAAGTGCGCGCGGACATCGAGAGCGATCTGCTGCGGCGCGCCATTCCGCTCATGACGGCCGAGGATCACCTCCGCGCCACGGAGATTCTCGATGCATACGAGAACGCCCTTCGTGCGGGCGAGGTCTCCGCGTGGGGTGAGTTCAACTGGCAGTTCCATTCGACGCTGTACGCGCCGTCGAACAGGCAGTTCACGCTCGGCATCGTGAGCAAGCTGCACCAACACAGCGATCGCTATCTGCGCATGCAGCTCGCGCTGACGCATGGCGAGACGCGCGCCAGGAAGGAGCATCGCTCGATTCTCGCCGCGGCGAAAAAGCGCGATACGAGAAAGGCGCCGCAGCTCATGCGCGAGCACATTCTCGGCGCGGGCCGTTCGCTGTTGTCATTTCTCGAGGAGCATCGCGGCGAGCGAGCTCCTCGAGCGCGCGGAAAGGCGGCGCGGTGACGGAGCGTGCGAGCCCGCACTCTATGCAACCCTCATCGCGGACGCGGCGACAATCGCGGAGTCCGTGGACAAGGAGTCTGACGACATGGACAAGCGCGATTGGACTGGTGTGTTTCCCGCGATCACGACCCCGTTTCACAAGGACTTCTCGGTGGATCACGAGGCCCTCGGCGAGCATGCGAAGTGGCTCATCGAGAATGGCTGCGTCGGCATCGTGGCTCTCGGCTCACTCGGTGAATCGCAAACGCTCTCGGTAGACGAGAAGGTCCGGATTCTCGAGACGTTGCGCCGAGCGTTGCCCACGAACGTGCCCGTAATCGCGGGAATCGCCGGGCTGAGCACGCCGGAATGCGTGTCGCTCGCGCGTCGCGCCGAGTCGGTGGGCTGCGATGGCCTCATGGTGCTGCCGGCGTATGTGTACAAAGGCGACTGGCGTGAGACGAAGGCGCACTACAGCGCCGTCATCGGAGCGACAGCCCTCTCGTGCATGCTGTACAACAATCCCATCGCGTACGGAACAGACGTCACGCCCGATCAGCTTTCGGAGCTCGCGGACATTCACGCGAACCTGCACGCGGTGAAGGAATCGAGCGGTGACGTGCGACGCGTGACACACGTGCGCGCGCGGCTTGGGCTGCGGCTCAACATCTTCGCCGGGATGGACGACATGATCCTCGAGAGCATCCCGATGGGTGCCGTGGGCTGGATCGCGGGGCTCGTGAACGCATTCCCCGCCGAGTCGGTGCGCGTGTACGAGCTGGGCCGCGACGGCCGGATGGACGAAGCGCGTGCGCTCTACGAGTGGTTCCTGCCGCTACTGCGGCTGGATACCGTGCCCAAGTTCGTGCAACTGATCAAGCTCGTGCAAGAGGAAGTCGGGCACGGCACCGCGATCGTGCGGCCGCCGCGGATGGAGCTCGAAGGCGAGGAGCGGGCGCAGGTGCTCGAGCTCATTCGCGAATCGATCGCGAAGCGTCCGATCCTGACGCATCTACACTCCGCTTGACAAGACCCCCCGGACTGCACGAGGCTTAGGTTGCCGGCGAAATGAACGCGGGAACGGAACTGGGCGCGATTGATATTCCTCTCTACCACGGAGTCCAGCATGCGCATCGGATCGTTCGGCAAAGTGTTCCCTCTGATCACGGTTCTCGCCGTCAGTGCCTGCAGCTCGCCGACTCAGGCGTCAGACAGCAGCCCGACTGGAACTGTCACCGTGGGCCAGGTGACCTGGTCGTGCACGATCTCGGCGTCGCCCCTTCCCGGCTGGCGCAATTGCACGGGGACCGTCGCTTTGACGATTACCAAGACGATCAGCAGCGGATATGTGTCCGTGTTCTACGATTACCCCACGAGCGGTGCCTTCTTCCATGGGGAGCTTCAGGTCGGTTCGGGCACGCCAGGCGCCGTCATCGTGAACGTCGTCAATGAGTACGTGTCTCAATGCGCAAACCCGTACACGACAACCGTCGATGTGTACGACGGGCGCCAGAGCGCTCAAACCGCTCCGGTGCTCGCAAGCGTGCCGGTGACTCTGACCGGTTGCTGATCGAGCTGGAGGACCACTGGATCGCACGCACACGAGTGCGTTGAAGGCCGGAGCGATGGAGTGTCTAGTCCCGCTGGCGGAGTTCGGCCTGGCCGTGGAACGCACCTGTCTCGTGCTCGCGCCCCGTAGACGGTCGGGGCGCGAGCAACGTCACTGACGCGTCAGCGTGCTAGGGCTTCCTGGCCGGTATCGTCGTCTTGCGCTGCGTGTCCGACGGCGGCGCCAGCAGAGGATTCTGCTGGGATGGCGCCGGCGCAGCCAGCTCCATCTGCCCGAGCAGATCGTTCAGCTTCACACCCTTCGCGATATCACGCGCCTGCGCCATCACGCGCGACGCATTCGCGATGTCGCCAGTGGCCTGAAGCACTTCGGAGAGCATCAAGCCGGTGGCGACGTAGAGGTACGGAATGCCAACCGAGGGGCGATCGACCCAATCGCTCCGTTTCGCGAGCGACTTCGGCGCGGTGAAAACGGTGTCCCAGAGCGCCTTCGTACGGCCAAGATCGATCCAGCCGGCGCCGGGTACGAGCAGGGTGTCCTTCGAGGGCACGGTGGGCGGCACGAAGATCTTCGTCGCGAGACCCTGCGTGAGCAGGTAGCTCCCGAGTCCGAGCTCATTGCCATAGCCCGCCGACGTGCGACTCAGGTAGATCGGGCGATCGTTGAAGGAATCGGCGATGATGCGCAGCACGAAGATGTCCGCGCGCTGCAGCACGCCGGGAATGGACAGACGCTGCGGGTCGATCGTCGTCTTGATCGGACCACCCTGGAAGGTCATCGGCCGATCGAGCTGGATGTACGCCGGAACCGAGTCGCCCTGCTGCTGCGTCATGTGCAGGGGCGGACCACTGGGCTTCTTCCAGGTGCCGTTGCGGTAGATTGCCGGTCCCGCCGCCTTGTCGTATTCGAACACCGGCCGACGGATCAACTGGCGCGTATACCAGTCGGTGTTCAGCAGCGAGGTGTTCGCCACGACGACGTCCTGCCGGACGTGCTCGACTTCCTGCGCGTACCAGAGCGGGAAGGTGTCGTTGTCGCCGACGGTGACGAGGACGCCGTAGGGCTCGACGGAATTAAGAAGGTCCTTCGCGAAGTCGGCCGTATCGGTCTGGCCGGCGCGCGAGGCGGTCGTCCAGTTCGTGAAGAGCGGAATGATCGCCAGGAGCAGGATTGGCGACGTCATCAACAGCGACCGGTGCGTCGGACGCTCGTAGGTCTCGCGTCCTTCCGTAACGCTTTCGCGTCCGACCAGCGCAGCGATGGAATCCCACACCGCCACGAGTCCGAGCGACGCCCACACGCCCCACGACGAGAAGCTCCAGAGGAAGAAGTAGTCTCGATCGCGCACTTCGCGCGCGACGCCGTTGAGATCGGGGCTCTGCGACGCGCCGTACTTGAAGTTCAGGTAGTAGATGAGCGCGAGCGTCACCGTGAACATCAACGACCCGAAGTACCAGAAGCTTCGTCGGTCTCGCTGGTAGTGTATGTAGCCGCCGAGCAGCCCCAGCACGAGGAACATCGCGGCGAGGAGGCTCTGGGCGAACGGGTGGTCGTAGTGCGCGTCACGCAGCCACTGCCACTTGAAATACAGCCACCACATCCCGACCTGCGCGGAGAGCGGCGCCTGGCGGTCGGCGAGGTCGGGCTTGCCGTACTGCCCGCGATTGAAGTTGTACATGAACGCGTCATACGTCCCCGCGCTCATCGTGCAGTCGAGCTTGAGCCCTTCGCGGCACGCCGTCGGCTCGCCTTCGTTCAACGCCGGATAATGCGCGGCGCGAATGGGCTGCATGGCAAACGGCGTGATGCCGAAGAGCAGTGCACCCATGCATGCAAGCAGAAGCTTCCACCGCAGCACGGTACGCCAACGCACGATCAGCACGGAGAGTCCGACCGCCGGCGCGGCCACCATGCCCGCCATGTGGTTGGCGTAGCCCAGGCCGAGAAGGTACGCGACGAGCACGAGCGTGCGGTCGGCCTTGCGTCCATCCGGCTCGTCGCACCAGCGGATCATCAACCAGGAGATGATCGCGATGCCCATGAGCGCGACGGTGTACACCTTCTCGTTGACGACGCTCTGGTTCCAGACGGTGAATGCCGTCGCGCCGAGCAGGGCGGCGAGCGAGCCTCCGAGGATGCGCATCCAGCGCGCCGAGAACCAGCTCACGAACACGCGCTCGGTGATGAGGAACCACATCCCGGCCGAGACGGCGCTGCAGATCGCGGCAAGAATGTTGACGCGCACCGCGATCGACCTGGCGATCGGCAGAATGGCGAACACGCGTCCGATGAGCACGAACAGCGGATTCCCCGGTGGATGCGGGAGCCCGAGCGTGTACGCGGCGGTGATGTACTCACTCGTATCCCACATCGCCGTGGACGGCGCGAGGGTGAGCAAGTAAAGAACAAAGACCAGGGCCGTCACGATGGCCGCGGCCAGGTATGACGGGCGATAGTCGAGATCAGACTGGGACGACGGATGGCTCACGGGATGGGCTGAGAGGGTACAAGCTTGGAAAGATGGCCGCGGGAGGGGGAAGGGCGCTAGTCGGGGCGCCCTTTGGTAGTGGCTCAGTGCCGAAACAGCCGCACGCCGGTAAACACCATCGCCATTCCGTGCTCGTCCGCCGCCTCGATGACCTCCGCGTCTCGTACGGAGCCCCCAGGTTGTACGATCGCTCGTACGCCGGCCTCGGCGGCCTGATCCACGCCATCACGGAAGGGGAAGAAGGCATCGGAGCCGAGCGACGAGCCGGTTGTCTCGTGGCCGGCGGTCGAGGCTTTGTGCACGGCCAGAAAGGCGGCGTCCACGCGTGACATCTGACCCGCGCCGATGCCGATCGTGGCGCCGTCGCGCGCGAGGACGATCGCGTTCGACTTCACGCTCGCCACGGCCCGCCAGGCGAAGAGCAGATCGCGTAGTTCCTCGGAGCTCGGCTGTCGTTTGGAAACGATCGTCCAGCCACGCTGGTCGATCACGGAGGGCGGGCGCTGCTGGATGAGCAGTCCGCCGCGCACGCGCTTGTAGTCGAGCGCATCCGCCGGCCAGCGCGCGCGGCCCTCGAGCACGCGAAGGTTCTTCTTGCGACCGAGAATCTCGAGCGCGCCATCGCTGAACTTCGGCGCGACCACGCATTCCACGAACAGGCTCGACACCGCCTCCGCGACCGCATCGTCGACCGGGGTCGTGAAGGCGATGACCGAGCCGAAGGCGGAGACGGGATCGCACGCAAGCGCCTTGCGATAGGCGTCGAGCGCGTCCGTACCAGTGGCCAATCCGCAGGGCGTCGTGTGCTTGATGATCGCGCAGCAGACGTCGTCGCCGAATGGCTCCGTCGCGAGCAGCGCGCCCTCGAGGTCGAGAAAGTTGTTGAATGAGAGTTCCTTCCCGCCTCGCTGCTTCAAGGCGGCGAGGCCGGCGCCCGGACGCTCGACGTAGAACGCCGCCGCCTGTCCGGGATTCTCGCCGTAGCGCAGCGCCTGCTGCTTCTGGAGTGGCAGACAGATGCGATCGGAAAACGAGTCGTTGCGCTGGCCGGCGAACCATGCGGCGATCGCGGAATCGTACGCCGCCGTGTGCTCGAACGCCTTGGCCGCGAGGCGACGCCGGACGTCGAGATCGTCATCCGCGTTGGTGAGCGTTGCGAGCACCTGCCCGTAGTCCGCGGGATCGACGACGGTAGTCACGCTCGCGAAGTTCTTCGCTGCCGAGCGCAACATGCTCGGCCCGCCGATGTCGATCTGCTCGATGACTTCTTCCGGCAACACGCCGGCGCGCGCGGCGGTCTGCTGGAAGGGATAGAGATTCACCGCGACGAGGTCGATCGGCGCGATCCCGTGCTCGGCGATGGCCGCCATGTGCTCCGGCAGGTCGCGCCGCGCGAGCAGCGCGCCATGCACGGCGGGGTGCAGCGTCTTCACGCGCCCGTCGAGCATCTCGGGGAACTGGGTGACGTCGCTCACGTCGCGCACGGGAACGCCCGCCTCGCGCAGTGCGCGCGCCGTGCCTCCAGTGGACAGCAGCTCCCACCCGAGCGCATGGAGGCCGCGAGCGAAGTCGAGGAGTCCGGTCTTATCCGAAACAGAGAGGAGGGCGCGAGGCATGTTGGCGGGTTATCCGTGATGAAAATGGTTCGTGGCTGGTGTACCAGCGGGTGCAGGTCCTTCGCTTCGCTCAGGACGACATCGCGCGGTCGAGCTGCAGGCCGAGCGATACATCATCGAGCGCCGGATCGAGCGGGAGAAGATGGCCATCCGCTCGAAAGAACGGCACAGGCACGCGGCCGTCGTCGCCGAGCGTGATCGCACCGCTCGCAATAGCCTGCACGACGCGCGGATAGAGCAGATGCTCGGCGCGCAGCACTCGGCCGGCCAACGTGTGCGCGTCGTCACCGTCGATGACGGGAACCTGCCAATGCGCGATGGTGGCGCCGTGATCGTACAGCTCGTCCACGAAGTGCACGGTCGGCCCACTCATGCGCGCGCCCGACGCGAGCACCGCGCGATGGACTCGCATGCCGTACATGCCTGGGCCGCCAAATGCCGGCAGCGGCGCGGGATGCACATTGAGCATGCGGCCCGCATAGCGCCGCGTAACCTCGGGCGGGACGAGTTGCAGATATCCGGCGAGGACGACGATGTCGATGGCGTAGCGCTCGAGCAGGGCGAGAAATGCGTCGCCATTCGGCGTGCGGGGCGATGCGATGACGGCGGCGGGAATGCCGGCGGCGCGAGCCCGCCCGAGCGCGCCGGCGTCGCTCTTGTTCGACGCGACGAGCACGATGTCCGCGGCACGTCCGTCGCCAAGCGCTTGAAAGTGATCGATCAACGCCTGAAGATTGCTGCCGCCACCACTCGCGAGCACCGCGATGCGCGGCCGACTCACGGAACGGGCGCGAGTAGCAGCGAGACGGCTTCGATGAGGCTCGGCACCACGGGAATCCTCACCGCGTCGGCCTGCGCGACATCCTCATCGGCCGTGGAGCGGGATTGCACGAGCACGCCACGTCCGCCGAACTTTAGCGCCGGCATCACGTCGCGCGCCTTGTCTCCGACGTACAGGCACCGCGAGAGATCCAATTCGTGCACGACCGCGGCCCGCTCGAAGAGTCCGGTATTCGGCTTCCGGCACAAACACGGCGAACCAAAGTCGGGGTGGTGCGGACAGGTGAAGGTATCCGCGAGCATCGCGCCTTCCGCGGCGAGAACCTCATCGAGCCGGCGGCGCACGGCGTGATACTGTGTGAGCGAGATCAACCCGCGCGCGATTCCGGATTGATTCGTGACGACGATGGATGGATATCCGGCTGAGGCGAGCTGGCGAATTGCGGCGGACGCACCGGGGAGCAGCACGACGTCCTCCGGATCGCGCGTGTAAATGCGATCGGGAATGATCGTGCCGTCGCGATCGAGCATCGCGGCTTTGTGCGTCCGGCGCTCATTCATGCGCTGCTCGCACTGCCTCGACCATCGCGTCCACTTCCGCGTCTGGAATCGCGCGGAAGTCGAGCAGAAGGCGCCCGTCGTGCACGCGCCCGACGACCGCGGGCGCGCCCGCACGGAGCGCCGTCGCCCATCGCTCCGCATTCCCCTCGAGCGCGAGCGCGACGCTCGCCAACTGCGTCAGCGGGAATGCCCCCGCGCCGACGCTGCCGACGCTTGCGATGAGGTCACCGCGAATGCCGAATTCGCGCAGCATCGCACTCGCACGCGTCGCCCGCTCGCGCACCGCGTCAACTGGCGCCCCGAGCAAGGCCAGAGCCGGGATCTCTCGCCGAGCGAGCTCCGGGTCCCGGTAGAGCGCGAGCGTCGCTTCGAGCGCGGCGAGGGTGAGTTTGTCCACCCGATACGATCGCGCGAGAGGATTCTCACGCATCGCGCCGAGATACCGCGCCGCACCGACGATGATTCCCGCCTGCGGTCCGCCGAGCAGCTTGTCGCCACTCATCACGACGATGGACGCGCCGGCATCGAGCGCCTCGCGCGCCGTGGGCTCGCCTTCGAGGCCGATGTCGGCGAGCGAGATGAGCAGCCCGCTGCCAAGATCGTGAATGATGGGAAGGTCGTGGTCGCGCGCGAGCGGCGCGAGCTCGCGCACGGAGACGTCGGCGACGAACCCTTCGATGGCGAAGTTGCTGCGATGCACCTTGAGGATCACGCCAGTATCGCCGCCGATCGCGCGGCTGTAGTCGGCGAGATGCGTGCGGTTCGTCGCGCCGATCTCGCGCAGCCGAGCGCCGCTCTTCGCCATGATGTCGTGCACGCGAAAGCTGCCGCCGATCTCGACCAGCTCGCCGCGGGAGAGCAGCGCATCGCGATTCGTCGCCACGGTGTTGAGCGCCAACACGAGCGCGGCGGCGCAGTTGTTGACGACGAGTGCGTCTTCCGCGCCGGTGAGCTCTCGCAGCAGCGCGGCGCAGTGGGTGTAGCGCGAGCCACGTGTACCCGCGTCGAGGTCGTATTCGAGGTTGCTGTACCCGCCGGCGACGCGTGCAATGGCGTCGAGCGCCGCGGCGGGGAGCGGGGCGCGCCCGAGATTGGTATGCAGCACGATGCCCGTCGCGTTGATGACGCGCCGCAGCGACGGACGCTGCGTCAGGGCGACGCGCGCCGCGATCGATTCCGTCCAGGCCGCATCGCCGGCGGGTACGGCGCTCGCGTCGTCCCGTGCGCGGCTCACGACGTCCCGCACTGCGGACACCACCAGCGTGCGCGGCGTGGTGTCGAGCAGCGCGAGCACCCCCGCGCTCTCGAGCAGCGCGCTGACGCTCGGCAGAGTGCGACGCGGATCGGTCATGGCTTCGACGGTGGCGTTGCGGGTGCCTTCGGGACCAGCGTGACAGGAACGGAATCCTTCGTCGCTTTTGGCGGGGGCGGCTTGGGCGTGGAGAAGCGCCGCTCGCTCGGCTGGACCTTGCCACTGAGCGCGCGCAGACCCGTCGTGCTCAGACGGTAATCCGTGTTGGGCTTGAGCGCACGTCCGAGCTTGAGCGTCACCGCCATGAAGGGCGACGGCAGATTCGGCTTCGGCCGTGGCGGCGGCGGAGCTTTGCCCGGCGCGGCTGGTGCGGGTGCGACGGCGGAAGGAGCGACGATCGGCGTGATCGGTTTGCCCGCGAGCGAATCGGCGCGGCGAATGGAGTCGCTCGCCACTTTGGCTCGCACACTATCGGCTCGCTTCAGCTCGAGCGGTGACAACGCCGAGACGATCGGAATCTCCACACTGTCCGATCCGACGAGCCGGAAGGCGGTCGTCGATATCGTCTGTGTGGGATCGAGCAGCCGGTCGAAGGGCACGTTGACGGTGATCGAGTCAGCGACGGCCGGGACGCCCATGCGCGCGGCCAGCGTGTCGCGCAGTGCGGCGAGCAGTTGAATCGGCCCCACCTGCGGCACGGTCACGCGCAGCGTATCGAATGCTTCGTTGCGGTCGAGCGCGCGATTGCCGTTCTGGTCGATGATCGCTCGCACGAGGTAGGTGCCCTCGGTGAGCGGCCCGATCGTGAACTTGCCGCCGCTGTCCGACTGCGAGAGATAGACGATGCTGTCCGGAGTGATCGCCTCCATGTACGCGCGCACGGGAGTGCCGGCGAGCCAATCGAACGCGATTCCCTCGATCTTCAGCTTGGGAATCGTCGGACCGGTGGAGAACACCACCGTTGCGCCCGTTTTCATCAGGTTGTTGTGCAGGTCCGCCAGCCCCGGCAGCATCGTGATCATGTATGCGGTATTCGGCCGGAAGCCGTGCCGGGGACTGATGTCGATGCGGCTGCGGTGCCAGCTGAGGCGGGCAGCGCCGTCGGACGGGGAGACGAGGAAGAAGTTGTCGAGCTCCTGCGGTCCCGCACCGCGATCGTTGATCGTCTCGTCGAAGTAGAACTGCACGACTTTATCGCGAACGTTCACCGAGTTCGTGTCCGGCGAAACCTTCACGAGCTTCGGCGGCATCTTGTCCTCGGGACCGCCCGGCGGCGGCGACGCGGATGCGCACGCCGCCAGCGCCACCAGCGCGAGGATCAGGCCTTGCCGCACAGTCCCTCGAAGCGTGCACGCAGCAGGCCGGCGCGCGTGCTCCACTCGTCGCGCTTCACCCGCTCGGCGTCCACGACGTGCGACGGCGCGCGATCGACGAATCCCGGGTTGCCCAATCGCGCTTCGAGCGACGAGAGCTGCTTCTCGAGGTTGGTCAGTTCCGTCTCGAGCCGCTCGCACTCCTTCTTGACGTCGATCAAGCCGGCGAGTGGAACGATGAGCTCCGTGCCGCCAGCGAGTACGACGTTCGCCGCCGGGCCGGCGGGCGCCCCTTCGGCCAACGCGAGCTGTGTGCGTGCAAGGCGCGCGATGAGCGAGAACTCGTCGGCGAGCATCTGCCGCCAGATCGGCGCAGCCACGACGAAAGCGTCGATCATCTTGCCGGGCGGGATCGCGTACTCGGAGCGCACGCGGCGCATCGCCTCGACGATCTCCTTGATCAGCTCGAACTCTCCGGCGCGGACGTCCACCGTCGTCTGTCGCCGCGCGTCGGGCCAGCTCGAGGTGGCGAGGAAGGTTCCGTCCACGTGTCCTGGCAGCCGCTGCCATAGCGCCTCGCTCACGAACGGCACGATCGGGTGCAGCAGACGCAGCGCCTGATCGAACACGTGCACGAGAACGGAGCGCGCGACCTGCTGGTCGTCGCCCGGCGTGAGGAGGCGTGTCTTGATGGCCTCGAGATACCAGTCGGCGAGTTCGTTCCAGACGAAGCGGCGCGCCGTCTCCGCGAACTCGTTGAGGCGAAGCCCGCTCGCGAGTTCCTCTTCGAGCCAGACGCCGTGCGCGGGGCGCACCGGTCCGATGGCGCGATCGCACTCGCGAATCGCAGCGTCGAGCTTCTCGAGAATCCATGCGTCGGCGCGGCCAAGCTCATCCGGCTCGAGATCGGCAAAGGCGCGCACCGTGTCGTCGCCGACGTTGTTAAGCAGAAAGCGGCCGATGTTCCAGAGCTTCGTCGCGAAGTTGCGTCCCGTCGCGAACGACTTGCCGAGATCGTTCGGATCGAGGAAAACGTCGGCGCCGAGGCCCATGCCAGCGATGAGCGTGTAGCGCAGCGCGTCCGCGCCGTAGAGATGCACGACGTCCATCGGGTCGATTCCGTTGCCGAGCGACTTGGACATCTTGCGGCCCTGCGTGTCGCGAGCAGTGCCATGGAGGTAGACGGAATGGAACGGGGCGTCGCCCATGAATTCGTAGCCCATCATGATCATGCGCGCGACCCAGAAGAACAGAATCTCCGGCGCGGTAACGAGGACGTCGCTTGGATAGAAGGCGCGCAGATCCGTCGCCTCCTCGTTCGGCCAGCCGAGCGTGGACATGGGCCAGAGGCTGCTCGAGAACCAGGTGTCGAGGACGTCTTCATCCTGCACGACGTCGCAGCCGCAGAACGGACACTCCGTGAGGTCCACTCGGCTCGCGATGACGTCCTGCGGCGGATCGCATTCCTTGCAATACCAGACGGGGACGCGATGTCCCCACCAGATTTGCCGAGAGATGTTCCAGTCGCGGATGTTGGTCATCCAGTGTTCATACACCCCGACCCATTTTTCGGGCAGGAGCCGCACGCGGCCGGTGCGCACGGCGGCGAGCGCCGGCTCGGCGAGCGGCGCCATGCGCACGAACCACTGGTCGCTGAGTCGCGGCTCCACGACCGTATCGCAGCGATAGCAGTGCCGCACGTTGTGCTGGTGCGTCTCCGTCTTCACGAGCCGGCCCGCGGCGTCGAGCATCGCCACGACGCGCTCGCGTGCCTCGAACCGGTCTATTCCGCGGAGTGCCTGCGGCACTCGGCCCGCAGCGTCGGCGACCTCGCCCATCACGCCGTGCTCGTCGATCACGATCGGGGCAGGGAGGTCGTGGCGGCGCCCGACCTCGAAGTCGTTCGCATCATGTGCGGGGGTAATCTTCACGACGCCCGTGCCGAACGCCGGGTCGGCGTAGTCGTCCGCTATGATCGGAATGGGCAACTGCAGAATGGGAAGAACGACGTTCTTCCCAATGAGCGCGACGTACCGCTCGTCCGCGGGATTCACCGCGACGGCGACGTCGCCGAACATCGTCTCCGGACGAGTGGTGGCGACGGTGATGGAGCGCGTTGGATCGTCGGCGAGCGGATACGAGATGTGATAGAGCGCGCCGGTCGTCTCCTGCGCCTCCGCCTCTTCGTCGGAGAGCGACGTGAGGCAGCGCGGGCACCAGTGAATGACGCGATGGCCGCGATAGATCAGGCCGCGCTCGTAGAGCCGCACGAACGCTTCGCGGACCGCGACGCTCAGCTCCGGGCTGAAAGTGTACGCCGTGCGCGACCAGTCGGCCGACGCACCGATCGATTTCAGCTGCTGGAGGATCACACCGCCCGTCTGCTCGACGAACGCCTTCGTGCGCTCGACGAACTTTTCGCGACCGAGATCGTTGCGCGCCAGTCCTTCGGTCGCGAGCTGCTTCTCGACGACGTTCTGCGTCGCGATGCCGGCGTGGTCCATTCCCGGAACCCAGAGTGCCTCGAGTCCCTTCATGCGCGCCCAGCGGATCAGCACATCTTGCACGGCGTTGTTCAGTCCATGGCCGACATGCAGAATTGCCGTGACGTTGGGTGGCGGCATGAGGATGCCGTAGGGATCGCGGTCGCCCCCGATGCGTGACGAGCGCGACGCGTCGGCGGTGAAACATCCCGCCTGTTGCCAGCGCGCGTAGATCGCCGCCTCAGTGGCGGCGGGATCGTAATGCGCTGGAAAGTCTTGATCGCTCGTGCTTGAAATGGACATGACCCGCGAAAGTTAATCCGCGGGCCATGGGTCTAAAAGCAGGTCCTCTTTGTCGTCCTGAGAGAGCGAAGCGACCGAAGGACCTGCACCTACGCAGTCGGATTCGCGACGTGATCCGCCTTCGGCACGCCCGTCGGCGCCACGGGCGACCCACCGTTCCGGTCGCCCTTTATGGGCTTCTTCTCACGAGCCCGACGCTCCGCGGCGATGCCTTCGATGTTCTCCGCGGCCTCGCGCACTTCGGCGTCCGCGCTCGTCCACTTCTCCGCCAGATCGACGCGCGGATCGGCGTGCCGATCGACGTCATCCGACGAGCCCTGACGACGACGTCCCGTTCCGACGGTGTTGCCCTCCCAGTGCGCCTCCGTGTGCGCGTCGTCGCCCTCGCCGAACAGACGTGCGTGATCGGCGATGCGCTCCTCCTCGTCACCGACCGCGATGCGGTTCAGCACGGTCTGAACGCCAGGTACTCCGCGCGCGATCGTGACGGCGTGCTCGGCTTCTTCTTCCGACGTGACCCAGCCAGCAAGCTCGATCGTCGCCTCACCGATGCCGCCGATGTCGATGGCGCGCTCGGCCAGGATCGGATCGTTCCGGAATGCCTCGAGGACGTGCTCCTCGAGGCCGGCCTGGCCATCCAGCTCCTCGATCTCGTCGTCCTCGTACCCGTCTGGGTAGTCGGCGAAATCGTCGGCGACCTTGGGTGTGGTACTGGCGTCGTCGGATTTCCCGCGGCGGCGCATCTTGTCGGCCAGGCCGCGGAACCCGCCCACGCGCTGGGCGACGATCATGCCGACGGCGAATCCTGCAAGGGCACCGAGCAGGACCGGCGCGACGGTACCAGCGATCGAGGACTCGTCCTCGTCTCGAAACCGCAGAAATGACATAGCGGAAAGCCTGTGGCGAAGGGTCAGCCGCAAGGATAACTTGCAGAGGTAGTATCCGCGAACGCGGTGCAAGAAGAAGGCCCGTCTCTCACCCCCATCCCCAGGCCGTTGCGCCTCTCGCGAATTCTCCGACTCGAAGACGGCAAGAACCTCGACGAGACGGTCTCACTCCGCCGCGCCTTTGTCTGGGTGCTGGTGTGGATCGGCCTCCTCGTTGGCGTCGCCCTCTATTTCAAGTACGCACGGCTACTTACGCCGCTGCTCGACTGACTCGCCCCCCCCCATCGTCGTACATGATCGACCGTCCTGCTCCCGGCTCCTCCGAGGCCGACGTCACCCTCACCTTGCCCGATGGCGCCACGCGGGTGGTGCCGGCCGGCACGCTGCCGTCCGACGTCGTTCGCTCGATTGGGGAGCGGCTCCTGATGGCGGCGGTCGCGGTGTCCGTGAATGGCGAGATTCAGGACCTCATGACGCCGCTCCGGACGAGCGGTGCGTTCCGGGTCCTCACCGAAAAGGATGCCGACGCGCTCGGCGTGCTGCGGCACTCCGCGGCGCATGTGCTCGCGACGGCCGTGCGACGCCTGCGCCCCGACGCCAAGATCGGCTTCGGTCCGGCGATCGACGACGGCTTCTATTACGACTTCGAGGTCGAGTCGCCCTTCACGCCGGACGACCTCGCCACCTTCGAGGCCGAGATGCGGAAGGTGGTGCAGGAGAAGTATCCGTTCATGCGCGCCGAGGTGGATATTGGCGAGGCGAGAGTCCGCTTCGCCGACGATCCGCTCAAGCTCGAGCGCCTGGATGACTTCACGGATCCGTCGGAGATCATCTCGACCTACACGGATGGTCTCTTCATCGACCTGTGTCGCGGCCCCCACGTGCCCGACACCGGGCGCCTGAAGCACTTCAAGCTGCTCAGCTCCGCCGGCGCGTACTGGCGTGGCGACGAGAAGCGGCAGATGCTTCAGCGCATCTACGGCACCGCCTTCTTCAAGAAGGACGAGTTGGACGCGCACCTCTTCCGGCTCGAGGAGGCGAAGAAGCGCGACCACCGGCGGCTGGGGAAGGAGCTCGATCTTTTCATGCACCATCCCTTCTCGCCCGGTGCGACCTTCTGGACCGAGCGCGGGACGATCCTCTATAACCTGCTCGTCGACTTCGTTCGCGAACGGCAGCAGCGCGACTTCGCCGAGATCAAGACGCCGCTGCTGTACAACAAGAGCCTGTGGGAGCTGTCGGGGCATTGGGGCAAGTACAAGGAGCACATGTTCCTCGTGCTCGACAACGAAACGGGAGAGCACGACTTCTCCTTGAAGCCGATGAACTGCCCGTCGCACTACCTGTTGTACCTCTCGAGGAAGCACTCGTATCGCGAGTTGCCCAAGCGGTTCGTCACCTTCGACGTGCTGCATCGCAACGAAGTGACCGGTGCGCTGTCGGGTCTCACTCGCGTGCGCCAGTTCGCGCAGGACGACTGCCATGTCTTCCTGCGCGAGGATCAGATCGAGTCGGAGGTGAAGTTCCTCATGGACTTCATCCTCGGCTACTACGAGTCGTTCGGCCTGACGGCGACGCTCAAGTTCGCGACGCGTCCGGAAACGCGGATTGGCGACGACGCGATGTGGGATCGTGCCGAGGGCGCGTTGAAGTCCGCGCTCGAGGCGACGGGAAAGCCGTATGCGCTCAAGGAGGGCGACGGCGCGTTCTATGGTCCCAAGATCGACTTCGACGTGACCGACTCGATCGGGCGAGCCTGGCAGCTCGGCACGATTCAGCTCGACTACGCGGCGCCAGAGCGGTTCGGGCTCGAGTACGTGGGTGAGGACAACGCGGCGCACCGGCCCGTCGTGATCCATCGCGCGGTGAGTGGCTCATTCGAGCGATTCATCGCGATTCTCATCGAACACTTTGCGGGCGCCTTCCCGACGTGGCTCGCGCCGGAGCAGGTGCGTGTGCTGCCGATCACGGACGAGCAGGCGCCCGTCGCGGCGGCAATCGTGGAGCGGATGTTCGCGGTTGGGATTCGGGCGCACCTGGACGATCGGTCGGAGACGTTGAAGTACCGAGTCGCCGAGGGAGCGCGCATGAAGGTGCCGTACATGTGCGTTGTGGGGCGACGGGAGGCGGAGGCGGATCAGGTGGCGGTGAACACGCGCGGCGCGGGGGAAGGGCAGAAACCGGCGCCCGTCGGCGTGGACGCATTCATTTCGCGGATCCTGACAGAGATTGGCTCGCGCTCGCTGACACTCGAGGCAGGCGCAACAGGCTGATCGGGCCGCGCTAACCCCAATACTCTTCACTTGAGCAACTTGATCCGACCAAGCCGATCACCCATATCGGCTGAAGGCGATCAGGTTGTAGGTCTGGCGGCGGCATACCTCCACGGGGAGACCACCAGCCGGAGAGCGCGGACGCGCGGAGGAACATCTGTGTCGCGCCGCCGGGCGCGATCTGCTGGGCAGCGAGCCCATGAGAGGCGCCGCTGAGGAGGACGGCGCCGTGTTCGGTGAGCGGCCCCGCGCCCGCATTCTGCTCGAGGCGAGCACGGAGAGCGAGTGGGTGGCCCGCCACCTGGAGTCGCTGGGACACGAGGTGATCGTCGCCGATCCGAACGACGCCCCGATGTATGCCAATCGGTCGCGACGCACCAAGACCGACAAGCGCGATGCGCGCACCCTGATGGACGCGTGCGAGATGGGCGCGTGGCGTCCCGCGTATCGCCTCTCGGAAGCGCGGCGCCACGTGCGCGCGGAGCTCGCGGTATGCGATGCGCTCGTGCGCACGCGGACGCGGTATATCGCGCTCGCGAAAGCGCTGGTGCGGCGCGACGGGCTGCGGGTGCCGACGAGCGCGAGTGCGTGGGTGCCGACGCGGATCGCCGCACTCGAGCTGTCGCCCACGCTGACCACGGAACTGGAACCGCTGTTTGCCATCTTCGCCCCGCTCATTGGCGTCGTGGCGGGGGTGG
>Ga0208587_1000653_pt1 | contig 19065 bp, 17 predicted proteins | sample NGESurdeep092012_7_FD_184472 | JGI IMG/M metagenome (GOLD analysis project Ga0208587, IMG submission 184472) | Arctic peat soil microbial communities from Barrow, Alaska - NGEE Surface sample 210 deep-092012 (SPAdes) | ecosystem: Environmental > Terrestrial > Soil > Wetlands > Peat ...
ACGCATGGACGGTGGGAGACGAGGCCTGCATCCTGTTGGATACGGCAGGCACGGGGTACGCCAAGCCGACATCTTGAGGTTCGCGCCCTCAACGAGTCGACCCACGCACGTTGACCCACACCCTCGAACGTTGACCTGACTGGTCGACAGACGTTGCGGCGCCTGCTCGCCCACCGAGCTCCAGGGGACGAGCAGGCACTGCAGCGAGGGGCGGCCGCCAAGCGTGCGAGCGACTGCTCTGCGGGCGAAGATGGGTCATTCGGCGCGTTGCCGCGATACGTTTTGAGCATGGTACGACCCCACGCCGCATCGCTTGTCGAGGATGCCTTCCATCGCCGCTCCAACGCCCTGATGCGGGGACGTGGCTGGGGCACGCGGACGATCGGCCACACGGGCTATGGCAGCCAAGACTTCGTGAGGGTCCTGGGCCGGGTGCTGCTGAGCCGGCTGGCCGAGCCGCCGGAGATCAGCGTGGCGGACGGGATCATTCGAGACTTCAGGGGCACCGCGGAATGGCAGCGCGGCTGGCGGGCCTTCGTCACGGCGGGGGCGATGAACACGCCGGTCCGCGTCATCGTCGGCGACCGCACGATGCATACGTTCTCGGACCGCAGCGGGTACATCGACGTGGTGATTCCCGACCCGGGTCTGGCCCCTGGCTGGCAAGCGGTCGTGATCGAGGCCGAGGGTGGTGAACCGGTCGAGGCCGCGGTGCTGATCATCGACCGCGAGACCCGCTTCGGCCTCATCAGCGACATCGACGACACGGTCATCTCCACCTCCCTGCCGCGTCCGATGATCGCTGCCTGGAACACCTTCGTGCGGCAGGAGACGGCTCGTCACGTGGTGCCCGGCATGGCGCCTATGTACCGCGCCCTGATCAGCGAGAACCCCGGCTCGCCGGTCTTCTATCTGTCCACCGGAGCATGGAACACCGCCCCGACGCTGACCCGCTTCCTCAAACGCCATGGCTATCCGGCCGGTCCGATGCTGATGACCGACTGGGGGCCGACCAACACCGGCTGGTTCCGCAGCGGGCAGGACCACAAGATCGAGGCCCTGCACCGGCTGGCTCGCGAGTTCCCCAAGATCCGTTGGCTGCTCGTCGGCGACGACGGACAGCACGACCCCAAGATCTATGGCGACTTCGCGCGGGATCGCCCGGATGTCGTTGAGGCCATTGCGATTCGCGAGTTGACGCCGGCCGAGCATGTGCTCTCCCACGGCATACCGGTGTCCAACGAGGAGTTCGCCCCTCGGGTACAACGTCCTGTTCCCGTGTGTCGTGCGCCCGATGGCTATGGCCTGGTGCGTCAGCTGCGGGCGCTTCGCGCCGGATCCGGCGACAACGCCTGACAGCACAGTCAGGGTGGCGGTGCAGCGTGCCTGGGCGAGAATGGACGGGTGCCCGAGCTCCCTGAGGTCCAAGCGCTCGTCGACTTCCTGCGCGAGCGCGTCGATGGCCTGGCGATCGTCGGCATCGAGCTCGGTTCGATCAGCGTGCTGAAGACCTACGACCCAGCCCCCGGATCACTTCACGGGTTGCCGATCAGCAGCGTCAGTCGCCATGGCAAGTTCATCGACATCGAGGCCGAAGGGCTGCACCTCATGTTCCACCTGGCCCGGGCCGGCTGGCTGCGCTGGTCAGACGCCCTGCCAGCCACGACGATCCGGGTCGGCAAGTCGCCAATTGCCTTGCGCTGCAGGCTTTCTGATGGAAGCGGCTTCGACCTGACCGAGGCCGGGACGCGGAAGCGACTTGCGGCATACATCGTGCGGGACCCTGCCGAGGTGCCCGGGATCGCGCGGTTGGGGCCCGATCCCATGGCCGACGACTTCACGGTCGACGACTTCGCGGCACTGCTGGAGGGTCGTCGAACACAGGTCAAGGGCCTGCTGAAGGACCAGGGATTCCTTGCTGGTGTTGGCAACGCCTACTCCGACGAGGTGTTGCACGCGGCGCGGCTCTCGCCGTTTGCGCTGGCCTCAACCCTGAGCGAGGAGCAGATCCAGAGGTTGTATGCCGCGCTGCGAAGCACGCTCGCGAGCGCGGTCAGTGCTGCGTCGGGCAAGCCGGCCAAGGAGCTGAAGGACGCGAAGCGCGCCGGGATGCGAGTGCATGGGCGCACCGGTCAGGAGTGCCCGATCTGCGGCGACGTCGTACGCGACGTGTCGTTCGCCGACTCGTCCCTGCAGTACTGCGCCACGTGTCAGACCGGCGGCAAGCCGCTCGCGGACCGTCGGATGTCACGGTTGCTCAAGTGAGAGAAGCAGCCTGACTGCGACACGATCGGCATGTCTCGCCATATCTCAGGAATACGCGATACATCTGTATAACCTGCGATCGTGGACCCCATCCGAAATCCGTACGCCCCGGGCGCCGGCCAGCGCCCGCCAGAGCTCGCCGGTCGAGACGACCAGCTGCGCGCCTTCAACGTGGTGCTCGAGCGCATCGCCAGGTCCAAACCCGAGCGCTCCATCGTCCTGACCGGTCTGCGGGGTGTGGGCAAGACCGTGCTGCTCAACGCGTTGCGGTCGGCGGCGGTTCGCGCGCACTGGGGAACTGGCAAGCTCGAGGCACGTCCGGACCAACGACTGAGGCGGCCCATCAGCGCCGCCTTGCACGTGGCGGTCCGCGAGCTCGGCCACCCCCAGGGCGACGAGGTGGACCACGTCCTCGGCGTCATCAAGGCCTTCGCGCAGCGTGAGGCGGCACCGAACGCGCGGATCCGCGATCGCTGGAACCCCGGAATTGACGTGGCCGCCGTGTCAGGGCGCGCGGACTCGGGTGACATCGAGATCGATCTGGTCGAGCTGTTGACCGATGTCGGCGGGCTCGCCGCGGACGTCGGCAGGGGCGTGGCGATCTTCATCGACGAGATGCAAGACCTCGGGCCTGAGGACGTCTCCGCCGTGTGTGCAGCGTGTCACGAGATCAGCCAAAGTGGCCTGCCGTTGATTGTTGTTGGAGCCGGGCTGCCCCATCTGCCAGCGGTTCTGAGCGCCAGCAAGTCATATAGCGAGCGACTCTTCACATACTCACGCATAGACAGACTCGACCGCATGGCTGCCGACCTGGCCTTGCAGCTGCCGGCCAAGGGCGAGGGCGCGGAGTTCCAACAGGACGCCCTTGAGGCGATGTATGCCGCGACCGGCGGCTATCCGTACTTCATCCAGGCCTACGGCAAGGTCGCCTGGGACAGTGCCCCGTCATCACCGATCACCGTCGAGGACATCCGGGTCGCTGCGCCTGAGGCCGAGGCCGAGCTTGCCCTGGGCTTCTTCGGGTCACGTTACGAACGGGCGACGCCGGGCGAGCGCGAGTACCTGCGCGCGATGGCCGACGCCGCCCAGATCGCCGCAGAGGACCAGGCGGGACCCGGCCTGGACGACATCGAGTCGGTCTCGACCGCCTCGGTGGCGACCCTGCTCGAACGCAAGCCACAGTCGCTGTCCGTGGCCCGCGACGCCCTGCTCAAGAAAGGCCTCATCTACAGCGGCCAGCGTGGGCGGATCGCCTTCACCGTCCCGCACTTTGGCCGGTATCTGCGCGCGAACGGGTGACCCCGGACCCTCAGCTCTCGCGGGCTGGAGGATGACGACCGGGATGTTGCGTGAGGTTCTGGCCTGATAGCCCTCGAAGTTCTTCGCCTTTGCGACGATGCCGGGCCAGATCTTCGCCTTCTCCGCGGCAGAGGCTGTCCGGGCAGTCATCGGCCGGTCGACTCCGTCGATCTCGACGCTCACCAGTGGGTTGGCGACGAGGTTGAGATACCAAGCCGGGTGATGGTCGCTGCCGCCGGCCGACGCGATCACGACCAGTCCGCCATCATGGGGAAACCAGGCCAAGGGGCTGTGTCGTTCGACACCTGACTTCCGCCCGGTGGTGGTCAGGACGCAGAGCCTCAGGTTGCCCATCCGGGCTCCGAACCTGCCATGGGTGAGCCGGATCAGGGCCACGTGGGTATCCGTGACGGCCTTGATGAGGCGGCTCATGGCAGAGGTCATGGCGGCGAGAATACGCGGGATGGCAGGGATGGTCGGGTTCTTGGCTACCACTGGACTGCCGGTGCATTGGGAACCAGACTGCAGGTATGACCACCAGCGCGGGAGACCCGCAGACCAAGCTTGACGCCGAGACCGAGGCTGAGCGCGTGAGGGTGCTGCGTCGTCGCCGGGCCGAGCTGCTCGAGGCTATCAACGCACTTGAGCAGGCACTCGCCGCGCCGATCCCGGGCGGGCCGCTGGCTTGGGTTCAAAAGGTCTCTGCCGCGTTGTTGCAGCTGTCCGGCGACTTCCGCGACCACGTCGAGCTCACAGAGGGTCCAGATGGCCTGTACGGCGTGGTGATCCGCTCGACGCCCAGATTGACCCACCAGGTCGAGAAGCTGACCCAGGACCACGCCACCCTGACCGGGCTCATGTCAGATCTCCTCACGTTGGTGGGTCAGGCAGCCGGGTCGTTCGCAAGGGGAGACTCGATGCTCAACGATCTGGACGAGGTCCGGGAGCGCGGCACCACCCTCATCGCTGCCCTCGTTCGCCACCGCCAGCGCGGGGCGGACCTCATGTACGAGGGATATTCGGTGGACATGGGCGGACAGGACTGAGCACGGATCGGCGCTCGACCGGGGTCCGTATCGGCAGTGATGTGTCATCGGTGTCCCTGTGATCCCCTAGACTGATCACAGCGGTCCGCACAGTTCTGCCTCGGACCTGCTTTTTTATGTCGATAGCCACGCGCCGCGACCGCATGGGTTTGCGCCGGGCAGAACGACCCTCTTACACCTATGGAGTACCCACCTGTGTCTTCTGACACCACTTTCGCCAGCTTTGGCGTGCCCTCTTCCCTGACCGCTGTTCTCACGGCGGCAGGGATCACCATCCCGACCCCGATCCAGGCGGCGACGTTGCCCGACTCCCTCGCGGGTCGCGACGTCCTCGGCCGCGGCCGCACCGGCTCCGGCAAGACATACGCCTTCGTCCTCCCGCTGCTCACCCAGCTGGCCGCCAGCAAGACGACGCGCCAGCCCCGCAAGCCGCGAGTGCTGATCCTGGCGCCGACCCGCGAGCTGGTCAGTCAGATCGAGGCCGCCATGACCCCGCTGGCCAAGCCGCTCGGGATCAACAGCATGACCATCTTCGGTGGTGTCGGCCAGAACCCCCAGGTCAGCGCCCTTCGTGCGGGTGTCGACGTGGTCGTCGCCTGTCCCGGACGCCTCGAGGACCTGATGAGCCAGGGCGCCCTGACCCTGGACGCCATCGAGATCACCGTCCTGGACGAGGCCGATCACATGGCCGACCTCGGTTTCCTGCCCTGCGTTCGACGCATCATGGACCGCACTCCGAGGACCGGTCAGCGGATGCTGTTCTCGGCCACGCTTGATGCTGGCGTCGACGTGATCGTCAAGCGCTTCCTCACCAACCCCGTGACACACCAAGCAGACTCAGCCCAGTCGCCGATCTCGACGATGGCGCACCACATCTTCCATGTGCACCATGACGCTCGTCTCCCCGTGCTGGTCGACCTCACGTCGGCTCCAGGGCGCACGATGGTCTTCACCCGCACCAAGCACGGTGCCAAGAAGCTTTCGAAACAGCTCAACGCCTCCGGGGTCCCGACAGTGGAGCTTCACGGCAACCTCTCCCAGAACGCCCGAACCCGCAACATGGACGCGTTCCAGAGCGGAGCGGCGAGGACCCTTGTCGCTACTGACATCGCGGCTCGCGGCATCCACGTCGACGACGTCGCGCTGGTTATCCACGCCGACCCGCCGATGGAGCACAAGGCCTATCTGCACCGTTCCGGTCGCACCGCCCGCGCCGGCGCCGAAGGCACTGTGATCACGCTGATGACCGACGACCAGGTGGCGGACGTTCGCGACCTCACGCGCAAGGCCGGCATCAAGGCGACCACGACCCGGTTGGACGCCACCCATCCTCTGCTCAAGCAGCTTGCCCCCGGCAAGCGCACCTTCACGGAGCCTCTCGTCCTCACCGTGGACGAGGGCAACGCCTCCCGTCGCTCAGGTGGTGGCGGGGGCCGCTCCGGCGGCGCGCGTTCGTCCGGCGGTCGAGCCCCAGGTGGCCGGGCCAACGGTGGTCGGGCCAATGGCGGTCGAGCAGGCGCGCCCCGCAACGGTTCCGGTCGCAGTACGACCTCTGGCGGTGGCTCCTCGCGTGACGCAACCGGTGACTCGGCTCAGCGTTCCTCGGGCGCCAAGCGCTCGTCGTCGCAGGGTGGCCGGCGTGCGGGCGGACAGGGCGGTTCGTCCTCGGTCTACTCCACGTCCTCATCGCGGGGTGGCGCCGCTGCGTTCTCGTCCGGCTCAACTCTTGGGCGGCGCTGACCCCAACTGAGGGGCGGCCTCGGCATGGCTCTCTCCGACACCCAAACTTAAGCTTCCGTTCGCCTGTGGTCTTTCAGCACATCGGAGCGCGGAGTGTAAGGATGGAGAGGTGCCAGGAAGAGTCATGCCGGTGTCGACGCGCACGCCTCTGATCATCGCCCACCGGGGATCGAGCCAGGATCTTCCGGAGCACACCCTCAACGCCTACCGCCGTGCCATCGACGAAGGTGCGGACGTTCTCGAGTGCGACGTGCGGCTCACCGCCGACTCCCACCTGGTCTGCGTCCACGACCGCAGGATCAACCGGACCTCGAACGGCAAGGGCCTGGTCTCCACGCTGGAGCTGACCACCTTGGAGGGCCTGGACTTCGGCTCCTGGAAGGGGGCCAATGACGGTCAGGCCGAGATGCCGGTCGCGGACCGCGACATGCTGCTGACGCTGCACCGCCTGATCGAGATGGTGATGAGTTGCGGCCGCGAGGTCGGGCTGGTGATCGAGACCAAGCACCCCACACGTTATGCAGGCCAGGTCGAGCGCGAGCTGGCGAAGGTCCTCAACGAGTTCGGGTTGAACCGCGCGTACCGGCCCGGCCGGCCGTACGTGCGCCTGATGTCCTTTTCGCAGCTGGCGATCGCCCGGATGCGACAGATGTGTCCACAGGTGCCGCTGGCCTACCTCATGGAGGACTCGGTGCCGTTGCGGTTCCGCGACGGGTCGTTGCCCAAGGGTGCCTCGATTGCCGGCCTGGACAAGGAGATCGTCCGACGCTGGCCCAAGACCGTGAAGAGACAGCACGACCGCGGTCACCAGGTCTATGTGTTTCCGGTGGACGACGAGGCCGACATCGACATGTGTCTGGATCTCGGGGTTGATGCCATCATCTCGAACCGTCCGGCCTTCGTCCGCAACCATGTGTTTGGCAGGGACTAACGTCCAAGGTGTCGTTGGCAGGGATTTGACGTCCGATATGTCCTGGACAGGTACTACGGTCAGGGTGGGCGGGGATTTCACCACCGCGAGGAACACGGAGGTCAGGATGCCAGCGCAGACCCTGAGCGTTCCCTGGGCGATGAGCTCGGCGGTGCAGGTTCGGCGCACGTTGGTGTCCGAGCTGCGTGCGCTCGAGGTGAATGACACCGTCGTCGACGAGGCCGAGATCGTCATCTCCGAGCTCGTTGCGAACGCCATTCGCCATGCCCAACCGCTGCCTGACGGAATGATCCGGGTCAACTGGGCCGTGAATGACGGTGTGGTCGAGGTGTCCGTGACAGACGGTGGAGGACCCACCACTCCGGCTCCGGCACCGACCTCACCGTGGTCCGCCAACGGCCGAGGCCTGCGTATCGTTCGCAGCCTCGCCCATGAGTGGGGTGTCAAGGACGATGTCGACTCCTGCACCGTCTGGGTCTCGCTCGGCGGCCCATCGCTTCGCAGCGTTCCCTGATCGGCGTTCCGGCGCACTAAGGTTGGCGACCATGGGCAAGGCATCCAGGCGTCGTACGGCTGACAGCATGCATGTGGGCGAGAACCGCACGAGAGATCTTTCTGCAGGCCCGGCTCCGTTTGTGGCCAGGCCCTTCGAGGGACTGACTGGCGAGACTGACTGGGTGGCGATGCGCGAGGTCGTTCCTGCCGCCACTGCCACCGTGACGTTCGCCGCCGGCATCGTGGCGGCCGATCGTCCCCAAACGGCAACAGTGGCAACGATGTTACCGCTGGCTTGGTCAGGACTGCGACGCATCGACGGTGCGGTGATGGTGGCGCTCCAGTCTGGTTCTACCACCGGTGACGCGAGCCGCGACGTCGCCCAGGTGCTGTTGGCAACAGTCGCCGCCGAGCCCGGTGTGCCCCTGCCGTCGTCGCCGCTCGCCAAACCTACGACTCCACGGCTGCAGGACGTCCTCGACCCGTCAGCTGCTTTCGAGGTCACGGTGCACGAGGGTTTCGACTTCTGGGTGGCTGACGCCGGCGACCTCGATGAGGGCGGCAAGGAGGCTCTGGAGCAGGCGAATGCCTCGGCGATCCCGACCACCAAGTTGACGTCCGCCCCCTCCGCGTACTGGTGCCGGGTCGGCAAGCGCACCTACCTGCGCTGGGTGCTTCCGCACCACGAGGATGCCGCTACCGACGCGCTCGCACGGTTGCACGCGGCGGCGGCCACCTCTTTGGGCCAGGGCACCAGGCTGCTCGGGGCCTTTCGGGCTTGCGGGTTGCTGGTCCCCGTCTGGGACCTCGACCCGGGCCTGGCGGCAGCCGACTATGAGACTGAAGTGGCGCGGATGGCCGCCCGTCTCGCGGAGGCACTGACCCAGACCGGCACCTTGAACGCTGAGGAACGACGGGCCCGCTCGGGTCTGTTGAGTCGCCAGGTCACTTTGCGCTGAGACCGGTCGCCATGGATCCCACGACGACGGTCGCATCGGTTGCGGTGATCATCGCGGCCAAGGACGAGGCCGACCGGATCGTGACCACGGTGTCTGCCGCGCGCCGAATCGCCGGGGTCGACCTGGTGATAGTGGTGGATGACGGCAGTTCTGATGCGACCGGGCGGCTGGCGGCCGATGCCGGTGCTCTCGTGCTCAGTCATCCGCGCAATCGTGGCAAGGCGGCGGCCATGGCCACAGGAGCCCGGGCTGTCGCCGATCAGGACATCAACGATCCGACGGTCTCGGGGGGCGCCCGTCTGCTGCTGTTCATCGACGCGGACCTCGAGCACAGCGCCGCCAACGCGGCCGCCCTGGTCGCGCTGGTCGCCTCAGGCGATGCGGGCATGACCATCGCGACATTGCCACCGCAGTCGATCTCGGGTGGCGGTCATGGGTTCGTGGTTCGGTTGGCGCGCAACGGTATCGAGAGGCTCGCCGGCTGGACGCCGACTCAGCCGCTGTCGGGCATGCGTTGTCTGTCCCGCGAGGCGTTCGAGGCGGCATCACCGTTGGCTCGGGGCTGGGGCGTCGAGGTTGGGCTCACCATTGACGTGCTGGGTGCGGGTTTGCGAGTGCTCGAGGTCCCTTGCGAGCTTCAGCACCGGGTCACCGGCTCCAGCTGGCGGGGTCAGGTTCACCGTGCCAGGCAGTATCGCGACGTCTGGCTGGCCCTGGCTGACCGCCGAGCCCGAAGGCTGATCAGATCCAGAGGCCGCCGTGAGCGCGTCACCTTCTGACAAGACGCTCGTGTGGCTGCGGCCAGCCGCGTTGAGCCTCTCGTTCGGCTTCCTCCTGTTGGTGGCAGCGGCTGGACCATCGGCGGCGAAGCCCGGTCTCGGCCCTCGCGGTTGGGCTCCTGGCGACCTCCCGATCTCCCTGTCCTCGACCGTGGTCACGGCCGTCCTGTGGACGGCATACCTGCTGGGAGCGGTGGCAGTGGTGCTGGGCCTGCGGCATGGCTCGGGCAGCGCTGAGCGTTCGCGCCAGCCATGGTCCCGGCTGTGGTCCAGGTCCTGGCCGCTGGCGCTGGGCGCCCTGGCCTTGGTGACGGCACCGATCGGCTCGGCTGACCACACCAACTACGCGGCGTACGGACGGATCGCGGCGCAGGGCGGCGACCCGTACTCCGTCGCTCCGATCACCTGGGCGCTGGGTGGCGACCCGGTTACCAGCGCTGTCGAGCCCCCATGGACGATGGCGCCCAGCGTCTATGGCCCCTTCGGAACGGCCTTGCAAACCCTGAGCTCCCTTGTCGGACAAGACAATCTGCGTCAGACGGTCTGGTTCTGGCAGCTGTTGATCGTGGCGGCCTGGCTGCTGGTCCGGATCCTGTTGCGCCACATGGCCTCCGATGGCAGGACCTTGGCGCGTATTGACCTGCTGTGGACGGCCAACCCACTCGTGTTCGGCGTTGCGGTGCTCGGGGCTCACGTCGACCTCATAGCCACAGCCCTGGCGATGACTGCACTTGTTCTCGCGGCGCGCACCCCATGGATCGCCGGACTGGTGCTCGGCGCCACGGTCAGCACCAAGATCACCTATGGCATCGTGGGCCTGGCGATCCTGTGGTCCTGGCGTTCCCTCGCCCGGAAACCCATGGCCCGCAACATGATCGCGCTCGCCGTGTCGTCCATGACCGTGGTCGTCTTCTTGCACCTCTGGGCTGGCCCTCACGTCTTCGATCAGCTGATGAAGGCCAGCAAGGGGGTGTCTCTTGCCACCGCCTGGCGCCCCGTCGTCAACCTGCTGTCCGCTGTGATGTCGCTGGACGCAGCTCGGACCGTGGTGTCTGTCGCCTCCATCATCACTATCGTGGCCGTGGCGTGGGGGCTGTCGCATCTCACGCTGTCACGCGAGACCACGCCGGAGACCCAGACCACACCGGAGGCCCAGACCACACCGGAGACCTCGACCACCGTGCAGTCGCCGATGACGCACCAGGTTCCGCCCTCGCAGCAGACGCAGTCGGCCATGACCGCGACGTTCGTGCTGGCAACGGCATACGCCGTCGCGGCCCCCTATGCGCTGCCCTGGTACGACGTTCTCACCTGGGCCACCCTGCCGCTGATGCTCGCCACGGCCCTCGACGGGATCCTGCTGGCGCGGTTGACGGTCATGGCCCTGGCCTACGTCCCGGGTCGGGTGGTCGCGATGAGCCCTGACGTCGAGTCGTTGACCCTGGGCTTCCGCAAGGTGCTGGGCCCGCTGGCGGCGTGGCTGGTGTTGCTGGCTATCGCGCGAGCCGTGAGGCGCGGGTGGTCACGGGTGCCGCGAACGTCTCGTCCTCGAGTGTCCTGAGCGCCAGCACGATCAGCAGAGGTATGGCCAGGCCCGCTCCCACGGCGGGGATTGCCGTGCCCGAGTCGTTGAGCGCAAAGCCGATCACCCACATGACCAGAACGGCGATGAGCCCCGGGCGCAGGAGCTGGACGCGTCCGAAGGACCGACGCAGTGGTCCGGCGGCCCGTGACGTCGGCCGGGCGAGGACGTAGGCCAACCCGACGAGGCCGATCGGGATGAGCAGCGACACGGGGTTGCTGAACAGGAGTGACATGTTCTGGTCGAGCTTGCGGGAGATGACGTCCCAGGCGCCGCCATCGAGGGCAGTCTGCACGAATCGGCCCAGGTGCGAACGGGACTCGGCCGGACGGAGCCAGTCCAGCAGGCCCAGAAGAAGGACGAACAGGCAGGTCCCCCCACCGACAGCCAGGAGTCGGCGCCAGGTCACCGTGATCTGAAGGATTGCCATCATCAGGAGGACCAGTGCGGGTAGAAGAGCCGGCGGGCCACCGAAGTCGCTGCCCCATGCCGGGGCCGCGTCCACGATGATGGCGCACGACCCGATGGCGGCCACCGCGGCGGCAGCCATGCGGGGCTGCCGGACCGTGAGGAGGTGGTTGCCGACAACGATGCAGAGCAGCAGGGTGGCCGTGGCAAACACCGCGAAGGTCACATTGCCCATGCCATAGAAGCGACCCCCGACCAGTGGTTGCAGACCCAACAGCGAGGAGAGCTGAAGCCTCGACCCGGTCATCACGTCGACCGCGAGCACCGCCACGGTCGAGGCGCTGACCACGGCCAGTGGCCCGAACAGTCTCTGACGCCAGGGCCCCAGGAGAGCCAGCAGCGAAATGACCGTGGCGAATATCGCGACGGAGGCGACCACGCTCACCAGGGGTGCCGAGAAGCGCCACCACGGGAGGAGGTTCGCGAGAAACGTCGAGACTGGAACCGTTGCAGCGACGGTGGTGGCCCGACGGGTGAACACCAGTAGTCGCCTTCGCTGAGGTGCTGTGCCCCAACGGCGCCGCCAGAGCACGGCGGCGACCAGATACAGCGCCAGCTGGAGCAGGGCCCAACCGTAGAAGAACGGCTCAACCAGGCTGTGGACCTCGTACGAGGCCTTGTCAAGGTCGAGCAGGACGCTCAGCCGACCAAGGGCCGACCGTTGGTCGTTGCCGTCGCCGGGCACGAACTGGAGCGGGGCACCGCCCAGACGTGCCGGGCGAGGGATGCTCAGGTGATCGAGAGCCGTCGCTGTCAGATCCGACAACTGCGCCAGCCCTGGCTGTCGGGTCGATGGCGACTGCAGTGTCCCGGCTCCGAAGTAGGGCCCGGTGCCCGCGACCAGCCGCAGACGTTCGGTGACTCCGGCGTCGGACAGGCTGGCGAGCAGGACGTCGGTCCCCGACGGTGCCACCTTGATCACGGCGGCAACCCTGGCGTCGACCGCCGCGACCTGTTGGGCACGGGTGGTCGTCGGGCGCGACGCGTCCTGGGGGTCCACGTCGGCGGGGTCGCGGATCGATCCGACGTCGATCAGCGTCGCCGGGCACGAGGTCAGGGCCGAAGCCAGTGTCGACTCGTCGAACGGCTGGTAGCGGTCCACGATCCCGGTCGCCCGCGCCGCGCCCAGAGCCGCCCCGGGACCCACCGCCTGGATACAACCACCGTGGCTGGCAACCTGGTCGCCGAGCAAGCCAAGGGAGGCGTCGAACTTCGTGGCCGCTGCTGCTGCGACATAGTCGCTCCAGTGGGGCACCTTACCGGCAGTCATGTACTCGGGCAGGTCTTGGCACGCCTGTTTGGCCCCGTAGGGTCCACCGCCACCGCCACCGCCACCGACGGCGTCAACGTCGCCGGCTCGTTCCCCAGCAGAAAGGGTCAGCCAGCCGTCGACCGGACACGTGTTGGCACGCACCGAGCGGACCGTCAGGGCGGCCGTCGCGCCGTCGCGCAACAACGACCAGAGGGCCGGCGTCGCTTCGGCCGAGACGTCACTCCACGACAGGCCGCCGGTGCCGATGACCACGATGGATCCGCTGAGGTCCTTGCTCGCGGCGGGAGGGGACGCGTCCGGCGATGACGCCTTGAAGCCGACGATCACCAGAGCTGCGAGCACCGCGACGGCTGTGGCGGCGGCGAGCAGTCGGCGTCGGGTCACGAGCAACAGGTTACGGGCAGAGTCAGCCGCGGACGGAGACGCTGGCGACTTGGAGCAGGGACGCAGCGGCAAGCAGCAGACACACGCTCCCGCCGATCCGGCGTACGGTGGCCAGCCGGATCCGTTTGAGCAAGGTCCGGCCCAGGACAGCCGCCAGTGCGGACACCGTGGCCAAGGCCAGGAAAGCCCCAACCCCGACAGACACCGGGTCCTGGTACTTCACGACCAGGCCCGCGGTCAGCAGCTGTGACAAGTCACCCCACTCGGCCACGAAGAGCACCAGGAAGCTGGCGCCAACAGCCCGCAAACCATGCACACCCGGCTTGGTTTTGGTCTCGAACTCGTGCTCGATTTCAGCTTCTTCGGCATCGGCCTTGCCCGCTCCGCGGATCAGGATGAAACCACCGACCAGGAACATCAAGGCGGCGAAGATCTCGACCGGCGTCCGCGGCAGGCGACTTATCAGACCGCCCAGCGTCACCGCGATGATGGTCTGCACCAGGAAGGCGGAGGCAACCCCGATCCAGACCGCCAGCGGCTTGTATCGCGTGGCCAGCACCAGCGTCGCGATGAACGTCTTGTCAGGCAGCTCGATGGGCAAGATCAACAGGAAGGCGGTCACGGCGATGGCGAAGCTCATGGTGGCGTCGAGCCTAGCGACACCCCGGTCCTGGCCCTGACGACCGGTCGGGGCTGGACCTGACCTGGCCGTCGGCTGGAACACGCGCGCGCCGAGGCCACCAGTCGTCATACGCTGCGGTCGTGAACCTGAGCCAGAGCACGGTGTCGACGCTCGTCGTCGTCGCGCTGGGTGCTGTGGTTCTGGCTCTCGCCATCGCCGTTGGCGCTCAGCTGCGCCTCTCCCGCATACAGGCCCGGTATCGCGTTCTGTGGGCCGGCGGTGAGAAGGACGTCGCCGCAGTCCTCGCGGACCAGTCCAGCGAGGTCGCCCAGCTGCGCAGCGACGTCGCACGGGTTCGCGACCAGCTCGCCAGGGCGGCCGGCGACATCGAGCAGAGTCTTCGTCATGTTGCAGTCGTCCGCTACGACGCGTTCGGCGACATGGGCGGCCGGCTCTCCTTCTCAGCGGCGATCGTCGACGACCGCGGGGATGGGCTCGTGATCAGCTCGATCCACGCGCGCGGTGAGTCCCGCACCTATGCCAAAGGCATCGTGGAGGGCGACAGCGAGGTCACACTGTCACCTGAGGAGCAGCAGGCGCTCGCCGCTGCCCGAACCGGAAGGGGCGGCTCGTGAGCTCGCGTTACGGATTCCTTGGCCCCACAGGCACATTCACCGAGATGGCGCTGCGTCAATGCTCCCAGGTGGCCGAGGCTGTCGATGCCGAGCGCATCCCGTTCGCCTCCGTGGACGCTGCGCTGGCGGCACTGCGTGCAGGCGAACTTGACGCCGCAATGGTGCCGATCGAGAACTCTGTCGAGGGTGGGGTCAGCGCCACGCTGGACGCCCTTGCCAGTGGGGACCCGCTCGTCGTGGTCGGCGAACAGGTCGTCCCGATCACCTTCGTCCTGGCTGCACCTGCAGGGACCGGCCTCGCTGACATCCGCACGGTGTCAACCCATCCGCACGCCTGGGCACAGGTGCGCGGATGGATGAGCGCGCACCTTCCGGACGTGGAATACCTGCCCGGCCCATCCACTGCGGCTGCCGCCGCGGGGCTGGCAAGCGAACGGGCGGCATACCAGGCCGCAGTGTGTGCGCCGGGTGCCGCCGCCAATCACGGGCTCACCGTTCTGCAGGAAGACATCGGCGACAACCGTGGCGCTGTCACGCGTTTCGTGCTCGTCTCCCGGCCTGGCCAGCTGCCCGCGCCGACGGGGGCCGACAAGACGTCAGTGGTCCTCATCCAACGCGAGGACCACCCGGGAGGTCTGCTCGAGCTGCTCGAGCAGTTCGCAGCACGCGGCATCAACCTGACCCGGATCGAGTCGCGGCCCAACGGTGGCCGGCTCGGTGACTACTGCTTCTCCATCGACTGCGAGGGACATGTCAACGACGAACGGGTCGGCGAGACTCTGATGGGGCTGAAACGCGTCTGCGCCGATGTGCGCTTCTTGGGGTCCTACCCCCGGGCCGACAGTGTCGCGGCTCAAGTGTCGGCCGGTACGCACGACGGCGACTTCATCGAGGCGCGGAGCTGGCTACGGAGCTTGCGCAGGACCTCCTGACTTGCGCGGATCAGGCCAGGTACGCGCGCAGACCGCGCTCACCTGATCGCATCATGTGGGCGTGGTTGCCGCGCAGCAGCGGCCCGATGGCGAACGGCGCCAGTGACAGCATCGATGACGTGACCTCCACCTCCTGGCTGAACACGGCCCACGTGCCCGTTCCTTCGGAGGTGACCTGCCAGGCGCACCAGCCCTGCAGGTCTCCGGCGACGAGCACCCGCAGGATCCCGTGCGCTTCGTCCTGGGCGTCACGAGTCAGAACCAGATCGAGGGTGTAGGGCAGCAGGCTGCGGACACGTACCGTGCCGCTGTCGGCGTCGATCCAATGGATCTCGCGGATCTGGGGCCACCACCGTTCGTAGCGCTCGACGTCGGCCAGCGCGGCATAGACCAGTTCGCTGGGCGCGCGAAGGTGCCACTCGTTGTCGAAGCGGTATGCCGTCGACAACCGGTCAGCCCACACGGATGATCAGGGCGAGGGGGTCCACCGTGGCCGACAGGGCGCGAGCCTGTCCGATGCTGTCGCCGTCGACCTGGACCCGTTCGGGGCGGTCAGTCCGGATGGTCACCGATTTGAGGCGGTGGTGGTCCACCCGTTGGTGGCCCTTGCGTTTCTTCGAGATGAGGCGCCCGGCGACGGCAACCCAGCCGACAACGCCAGCCGGCGACAGGATGACGGCGTCAAGCCACCCGTCATCGACCTCAGCTTGCGGCATAAGCATGAGCCCGCCGGTGATCTTGCCGCAGTTGCCGATGACGACGGTGCGCGCACGGCGGGTGATCTCCGGCTCGTCGTCGATGGTGATCCGGACCTTGAACTGGGGACCTCGGAGGTTCTTCGCACCCGAGATGGTGTACGCCAACGGGCCGACAGTCTTCTTCAGGCGTTCGGGTGCGTCAGCCATGATCGCGGCGTCGAAGCCGAGGCCGGCCATGATCAGGAAGATGTGTTCCTCGGGGCTTTCGTGCTCGCCCGACGGGTCCACGGTGAGCCGGCCCACGTCGACCCGTTTGTTCTGACCGGTCAGTGCCACCTTGAGTGCGGCGTCGACGGAGTCCACAGGCAGGTTGAGGTTGCGGGCGAGCAGGTTGGCGGTGCCGCCGGGCAGGAGGCCCATGGGGATCTCGGTGCCGACCAGCGCCGCCGCGACAGCGCGGACGGTGCCGTCGCCGCCGAGCGGGCAGATCAGCGTCGCGCCATCCCTGACAGCTTGGCGGGCCTGCCCGGTGCCAGGGTCCTGAGCAGTCGTCTCGACCCATAGGGGCTCACCCCATCCGACGGCCAGACAGCCTTTGGTGACCTGCGCCCGCACAGCCGCGAGGTCGTCGAACTTGGTCGGGTTGACGATGATCGCGGCAACACGCTTGGCCTCGGCGGACTTCGCTGCCCCCTCGGGACGGAAGTGCTCGCGATGAGGCCGGCGCCGGCCGAAGCGACGAACGCCCGCCGCTGCCGCTTGGGCGACCTTGTCCCCTGAGGTGGAGATGACCAGCCATGCCAGCAGGGCGATGACGATCGCCCCGACGGCGACGATCGCGATCCATCCGGCGTGGTCTGTCAGCACGATGCGACGTTACCGGAAATCGGCCACCTCACTTTCGTCCGTCGCCGAACGACCTGCGCGAGGATGGCACCATGACGTCCCCCACCGGCCATGGCAGCGCATCCGACCCTGCGCCCAAGAGCCAATCCGGCATCGCCTCTGACATCGAACCCGACGAGAAGGACTGGACCTGGGTCCTACAGCGGCCTTGCGACGAATGTGGTTTCGACGCAGGCGCGCTGTCCGGTCGACAGGTTGCGGCGACGCTGCGCGCCCATGCCGTCAGCTGGTCGACGGTGCTCCATCGTGCCGACGCCACGGCCCGGCCGAAACCACAGGTGTGGTCACCACTGGAGTACGGCTGTCACGTCCGGGACGTATGCCGGGTGTTCGAGTCCCGAGTGAACCTCATGCGCCTGCAGGCCGATCCGACCTTCGAGAGCTGGGACCAGGACACCACGGCGGTCGCGGACGCGTATGGCGCTCAGGACCCGATGGTTGTCAGCGTTGAGCTGTCGGCGGCGGCAGAGGCTGCAGCAACAGCATTCGACGCGGTGACCGACGGCGACTGGCAGCGCACCGGACGTCGCAGCAACGGCGCGACATTCACCATCGAGACTCTCGGCAAGTACTTCATCCATGACCTCACCCATCACCTGCACGACGTCCGCGGCTGAGCCGGGCGGCCGGCATACAACGTGGTGGTTGGCGGTTATGGATGGTTGTGGTGGTGGGCTGTGCTTGTTGGCTGTGCTTGTCAGTAATGGGTTCGATGACGGGACAGTGCCGCAGATAGGCTCAGGCGCGTGATCGACATCAAGCTCCTGAGAGACCAGCCTGACGCCGTGAGGGCTTCGCAACACGCCCGGGGCGAGGACGAGGGGATCGTCGACGAGATCCTGAAGGCCGACGAGCTACGCCGTTCGTCCATTGCCGAGTTCGAGGCGCTCCGAGCCGAGCAGAAGGCGTTCGGCAAGAAGGTCGCAGCGGCTCAGGGCGCTCAGAAGGCCGTGCTGGTGGCTGCCGCCAAGGCCACCTCCGACCTCGTCAAGGTGTTGCAGATCGCCGCCGCCGACGCTGAAGCAGAGCTGGCGACGCTCATCCGCCGTGTCCCCAACATTGTCATCGAGGGCATTCCCAGCGGTGGCGAGGACGACTTCCGGGTCCTCGAGACCGTTGGCACCGCACGGGATTTCGTCGCCGAGGGCTTCGAGCCCAAGGACCATCTCGAGCTGGCCGAAGGCCTCGATGCCCTCGACATGGAGCGCGGCGCGAAGGTCGGCGGATCTCGGTTCTACTTCCTCAAGGGCGTTGGAGCGCGACTCGAGCTGGCGCTGCTGAACATGGCCATCGCTCAAGCTGTCGAGGCCGGCTTCACGCCGATGATCACCCCGACGCTGGTCAAGGCCGACATCATGGACGGCGCAGGGTTCCTTGACGCCCATGCCGACGAGGTCTATCGCCTCGAGGCCGACGACCTGTATCTCACCGGGACCTCCGAGGTCGCGCTCGCCGGCTACCACGCAGACGAGATCCTGGACCTCTCGGCCGGTCCGAAACGCTATGCCGGGTGGTCAGCCTGCTATCGCCGCGAGGCCGGGTCCTACGGCAAGGACACCCGCGGCATCATCCGCGTGCACCAGTTCCAGAAGGTCGAGATGTACAGCTACTGCCGGCCAGAGGAGGCGGAGGCTGAGCATCAGCGCCTGCTCGGCTGGGAACAGGAGATGCTCGCCAAGATCGAGGTGCCGTACCGCATCATCGACATCGCCGCCGGCGACCTCGGCGGTCCGGCCGCGCGCAAGTTCGACTGCGAGGCATGGGTGCCCACGCAGGGCCGCTATCGAGAGCTGACGTCGGCCTCGAACTGCACGACCTTTCAGGCCCGCCGCCTCAACATTCGTGAGCGCGACCCCGAGTCCGCCGGCAATGCGACCCGCCATGTCGCCACGCTCAACGGCACGCTGGGCACCACCCGCTGGATCGTCGCCATTCTGGAGAACCACCAGCAGGTCGACGGTTCGGTCGTCGTGCCCGCGGCGCTGCGGCCGTTCCTGGGTCTTGACGTCCTGACCCCGACGGCCTGAGCGGGGCCGCTGGATGGCAGAACG
>Ga0208587_1000654_pt1 | contig 19045 bp, 16 predicted proteins | sample NGESurdeep092012_7_FD_184472 | JGI IMG/M metagenome (GOLD analysis project Ga0208587, IMG submission 184472) | Arctic peat soil microbial communities from Barrow, Alaska - NGEE Surface sample 210 deep-092012 (SPAdes) | ecosystem: Environmental > Terrestrial > Soil > Wetlands > Peat ...
GACCCGAGCGACCCGCGCTGGGCCGGGCTGCAGGAGTTCTTCGCGGCGCCTCAGCCGGCGAAGATACGCAGCCGCGCGTCGCGCTGGCTGCGTGTGCTGGCGCCGGCCGCGGTCGCCCTCGTGGCGGTCGCCGTCGGCCTCGCCGTCATCAACGACCGGAAGAGCGGCACGGTCGGCGTCAACAGCTCGCTTCCCGCGGCCGCCAAAGCTTCGAGCGAGGCCGCCGGCCCACTGACCGGCGACGGCGCGACCGCCACCGGCCGCGCCGCAGACTCCGCGGCGGCCCTGCGCGACCAGCTCGACCTCTACGCCGTGGTGGTGCTCGCCAAAGCAGAAGCAGTCAGCGGCGCCTTCCAGCGGTTCGTGGTCGTCAAGGTCCTCAAGGGCGATGGCCCGGACACGGTCCGTCTGCGCGTCGCCGACCGGCCGGCCGACGTAGGCCGGCTTAACCTGTTGTTCCTGCGTCCCCAGACCGGAGGGGGCGAGGAGCCAAGCGCAGAGGCTACGCCGGCGCCGGTCCCGAGCGCGGTCGCGACGAGCACTCTCGAGGCGCTGGCCGTCGGCGTACCGGTCATGTATCCGTACCAAGGTGAAACGGCCGTCCTTCGCGAGCTTCCGGCGGGCACCGACCCCGCCGCGGTGAACCTGCCGTGAGCCTCCCGCGCCTGCCGCGACCCGGCTACTTCAGCGACGCCAAGCCCGCGTTTCTCGAGCTCATCGACCCGCGCGGGCTCCGCGTTCTCGACCTCGGCTGCGGCGGCGGCTACAACGGCGCTTTGCTCAAGCGCGCCGGCGCCCGCGAGGTCGTCGGCGTCGAGCTGCACGCGGGCGCCGCCGTGCAGGCCCGCAAGCGCCTCGACGCCGTGGTGCAGAGCGACCTCGCGCACCTCGACCTTTCGCTGCTTGGCGACGAGCCGTTCGACGCCATCCTCGCCAGCGACGTGCTCGAGCATCTGGCCCAGCCCGAAGAAGTGCTGGCGCGCGCGCTCACGCGCCTGCGACCGGGCGGCGCCGTCGTGGTCTCCCTGCCCAACGTGGCCCACGTGGTGGTCTTCGCCAACCTGCTCATGAAACGCTGGCCGCGCAGGAGCTCCGGGATCTTCGACCGCACGCACCTGCGCTTCTTCGCCAAACGCGACATGGTCCGGCTGCTCGAGGGCGCCGGGCTCCACGTGTTGCGCGTCGAGCCGTACTTCACCCGCTATGCCGTCATCCGCGCCGCCTGCCTCGTGCTCTCGCTGTACGTCTTTCGTGACTTCTGGGCGCGGCAGTTCCTTCTGCTGGCCGAAAAGCCGCGCTGAGTCAGGTAGACTTGCCCCGTCGTAGTAGGGGGGCACGGTGACAGGTCTGCTCGACGGCAAGAACTTCCTCGTGACGGGCGCCGCCAACTCGCGCTCTATCGCCTGGTCGGTGGCCTTGGCCATCAAGAAGCACGGCGGGACCGTGGCGCTCACCTACCAGGCCGAGCGCCTGAGGCGCCGCGTGCAGACCCTGGCCGACGAACTGGGCGAGGCCCCGCTGATCGAGTGCGACGTGAGCAGCGACGAGGCCGTGCGGCGCGCCATCGACGAGCTGGCGGAGTCCATGCCCGTCCTCGACGGCATGGTGCACAGCATCGCCTGGGCGCCGGCCGAAGACCTCCAGGGCAGTTTCGTGCAGACGAGCCGCGCCGGCTTCGCGCAGGCTAACGACATCAGTTCGTACTCGCTGATCGCCACGGCCCGCGAGGCGCGGCGCCTCATGACGCGCGGCGGCGGCATCGTCACGATGACCTATGCCGGATCCTGGCGCGTGGTGCCCAACTACAATGTCATGGGCCCGGCGAAGGCCTCCCTCGAGAGCGCGGTGCGCTACCTTGCGGCGGACCTGGGGCCGGACGGCATCCGCGTGAACGCGGTGTCTGCCGGCCCTATCGCCACCGTCGCGGCGCGCACCATCAAGGACTTCAGCGGCATGCTCGAGCTGCTCGAGAGTCACACCCCCCTGCGCCGCAACGTGACCGCGGAGGAGGTGGCGGACGCCACCGTCTTCCTGCTCAGCGACCTCTCGCGGGCCATCACGGGAGAGGTCGTCCACGTGGATGCCGGCGCGCACACGACCGTCTAGGCGATGATCGCCTACGTCGCCAGAGATCTCACCACGGGGGCCTGCCTGAAGGCCCAGGAAGAAGTGCAGCTCCCCGCCTATTCGACGATCAAGGTGCTGCTGGCGGCGGCGTTCTGGCGCGCCGTGGAGCGCGGAGAGCTCAGCGAGGCGGAGCCGTACGCCTTCCAGCCGTGGAGCAGCGTGGGCGGCGGCGGCGTGCTGCGAGGCTTCCGCCACGCCGCCAAGCTGGCTCTCGCCGACTACGCCCACCTCATGCTGGCGGTCAGCGACAACGACGCCACCAACGTCGTGGCCGGCTTCGTGGGCTGCGACCGAGTCAACGACCTGGCCGCCGAGCTGGGGCTCCGCCAGACGGCCATGCGCCGCCTGATGATGGACGCCGAGGCCGTCGCCGCGGGGCGCGAGAATTACACAAGCGCGGCCGACCTCGCGATGCTGCTCGAGGAGCTCGCCACGGGCGAGACCCTTGGGCCGGCCGTAGCCGGCCCCGTTTGGGCGTCGCTCGAGCGGCAGGAGCACCTCGACGGCATCGCCCGCTACCTGCCGGCGACCGCGAGCTACGCCGGCAAGTGCGGCGACGACTCGCCCGCGGGCCGCTACGCGCACGACTGCGCGCTGATCGGCGAAGGCGACCGCCGGGTGGTCATGGCGATCATGACCGACGGCGCCGGCGGCTTCGAGGCGGTGTCGCGCACGGGCGCCGCGCTCTACGAGGTGCTCGGGCAGGCCTGAGCGCCGGGCCGCGGCGACTGGTCCGCAGGCGCCGCGGGCACTGCTCTACTCCGCCGGCCGCACCCCCAGCCCCGGCTCGTTCGACGCTGTGAGCAGGTCGCCCTCCACGGCGATGCCGGTGAACGGGTCGTCGGCCAGGAGCAGCGCGCCGTCGAGGTCCACGTGATCCGCGAGGCCGGCGAGCTGCAGCCCGGCGGCGATGCCCAGGCTCGACTCGACCATGCACCCGAGAAGCACGCGCAGGCCGCGCCCCGTGCAGGCGGAGACGAGGGCGAAAGCGCTGGCGATGCCGCCCGCCTTGGAGAGCTTGACGACGACGCCGTCGTACAGCTCGGCGACGGCGTCCAGCTCGTCGATGGTGAGCACGGCCTCGTCGGCGAAGAGCGGCACGGACGTGCGCTCCTTAAGCCAGGCCATGCCGTCGACATCGGCGGCCGGCAGCGGCTGCTCGACCAGCTCGGCGCCCAGTTCGGCAAGAGCCGCGAGAGACGCTGCCGCGCGCTCGCGGCTCCAACCCTCGTTGGCGTCATAGCGGAAGGTCGTCTGCGGCAGCTCGCGGGCGAGCGCTTGCGCGAGCTCGAGATCGCCGTCGAAGCCGAGCTTCACCTTGAGCGTCCCGAACGCGGAGGCGGCGCGCGCCAGCGCAAGCATCTCCTCAGGCGCGCCGATGGCGATCGTGTACGAGGTGCGCACCGACGGGCGCTCCAGGCCGAGCATGCGCCAGACCGGCTCGCCGGCCTGCTTGCCGGCGAGGTCCCAAGCGGCGGCGCTCAGGCCGGCCCGCAGGGCCGGCCATGCCGGCGCCGCCCCGGCCTCGCCGGCCAGCACGTCGCACAGCGCCTCCACGCCGGCCGGCCCCTCCAGGTCGGCGATCTCAGGGGCAAGGTCGGCGAGCACGGCCATGCCCTCCTCCCGCGACTCGCCGTAGCGGCGGTTGGGCGCGGCCTCGCCGCGGCCCACGTGCTCGCCGGCGCGCAGCTCGACCACGTAGTCGGCGAACTCGGAGTGCGTCCAGCGCGAGATGCCGAACGGCGCCGCCGTGCGCAGATCGAGCTCCCTGGCGGAAGCATGCGGCATCTTCATCACCCGCTCTCGCCGACGGAGAACACGCCCTCCGCGGGGGCGAAGGCGTCGTGGCCCCCGGCGTTGGTGGGCGTGACGTACCAGTAGTATGAGTGCCCGGGGCGGAGCGCCGCGGCCGGCACGGCGCAGCGGCAGGCGGCCGCGTCCGGTCCCTCCTGCTCGCCGGCGAACACGCGCTCCGCGCCCTGCGCGAGGCAGCCGACGTCCTCGAAGACGGCGACGGCCGCCTTCACCTGGTTCTGCTCCGGCGCCGCGATCTCCCAGGCGAGCTCCACGGACATACCCGGCGGAACGCTCGCGCCGGCATCAGGGCGCAACGCCCGCGGGCGCACGGGGTTGTACTCGAGCAGCGGAGCGCCCGCCGCCGGCCGGTACAGGAACGGCGCGACGGCGCTGCCCGAGAAACCGCCGGCGCCGCGCGCATACACGACGACGGCGTAGCGGCCGCCCGCCCGCAGCGCCCCCTCGGGGACCTCGAAGCTCGTGAGCGGCGCGGCGCAGTCGTGACGCTCCAGCCGATATCGCCACAGGTCCCAGGTCTCCTCCCAGACCTCGATGCGGCAGCCGCTCACGACGGCCCCGTCCGCATACCGCCACGACACGGTGAGCGGCCCCTGCGAGACGCCCCAGCCCGGAGCCGCGACGATCTGCGGCGCCGGCGGGCGGTGATCGAGCCCGGCGCGGTCGCCGCGCTCCATCACCGCCTCGTACAGGTCGTCGGGAACGGGCGCGCCGTCGGGCACGTAGTAGTCGAGGTGACGCGTGGCTGCGTTGTCGTAGACCTCGCGTCCCTGCGCGTCGCGCGGAAGACGCCGGCGGCAGTAGAACGGGAGGTCGTCGAGGCCGGCGGCGCGGCGCAGCGCGACGAGGTCGCGCTCTTCCGCCGCGCCGCCGGCCATCAGCCGCGCGTGCAGGCCCTTGTGGAAGTAGCGCATGCGGTCGTGCCACAAGCGCAGGTACGCCCCACCGTCGTCTCGCAGGCGGTCGGTCGTCTCGGTGGCGCGCGAGTACCTCGTGAAGACCTCGCGCTCGGCGAGCAGGCCGCCGTAGCGATCGAAGACGGGGATCGAGCCCCGTGGCGAGGAGTCGTAGACAAGATCGTGCCCGCCGACACGCCCGCAGTAGAAGACCACGTGGTACTCGGGATCGGGCTGCGGGTGAGTCGCCAGCAGGTCGCCGGGGGCGAGCTCTTCGCGCCGCCCGATGTCCTGCCAGTTGCCCACCGTCGTCTCGTCCAGAGCCTCCTGGTTCATGTCGAAGCCGTCGTCGACCCAGTCGAAGACCCTCTGCACCAGGCCCCAGCAGTCGAAGTGGTCGTCGAAGTTGTACGGGCGCGCCTGCGGGCCGAACAGCTCGAGGGCCCGCAGCAGGCGGCTGGGCGAGAGTGGGTCAGACCTCATGGCCCATGCTTACCAGCCGCGGCCACTAGAGTCAAAGCGCCGCGCCAGTCTCGCCAACGAGGAGCGCGAAGGGTAGACTTGCGAGCGCATGGGGGTTGATGCAAACACGCTACTCCGCCTGACCGACCTCACCGTCGACTTCGAGTCGCAAGAGGGCATCGTGCACGCCGTCGACAAGGTGAGCTTCTCGGTAGCGCCCGGCGAGCTCGTGGGCCTCGTCGGTGAGTCTGGCTGCGGCAAGAGCGTGACCGCGAGCGCCATCCTAGGCCTCACGCGCATGGTCAACAACGCGACCATCAGCGGCACCATCGAGTTCCTCGGCCGCGACCTCGTCGCGCTCCCCGAGAGCGAGGTGCGCGACATCCGCGGCAAGGACATCTCGATGATCTTCCAGGACCCGGTCACGAGCCTGAACCCGGTGCTCAGCATCGAGAGGCTCATGACCGAGGGCCTCGAGGTCCACCTCGGCCTGTCTCACGCCGACGCCGTCAAGCGCTCGATCGAGCTCCTGCAGCTGGTCGGCATCCCCAAGGCGGCCGGCCGCATCAAGGACTACCCGCACCAGTTCTCCGGCGGCATGCGCCAGCGCGTGATGATCGCCATCGCCCTCTCGTGCAACCCCAAGCTGCTGCTCGCCGACGAGCCCACCACCGCCCTCGACGTCACCATCCAGGCGCAGATCCTGCGCCTCATGAAGCAGCTGAGCCGCGAGTACCATGCCGCCGTGATCGTCATCACCCACGACCTCGGCGTGGTGGCCGGCATGTGCGAGCGCATCCTCGTCATGTACGCGGGGCGCATCGCCGAGAGCGGCTCGGCCAAGGCCCTTTTCGGCCACCCCCACCACCCGTACACCGTCGGCCTGCTGCGCAGCGTGCCGCGCCTCAACGAGCCGCGCAAGGACAGCCTGCAGACGATCGCCGGGCTGCCGCCCGACCTCGCCCACCTGCCCCCCGGCTGCAGCTTCGCGCCGCGCTGCTGGCTGGCCACCGAGGAGTGCTGGCGGCAGGCGCCGGAGCTGTCCCCCACCGACGCCGGCCGCCTCTCGGCCTGCTTCCACCGCGACAAGCTCATCGCCGGCGCGGAGATGCCCACGTGAGCGCCGTCCCCGTGAACGCGACGGCCGCCGCCGGCAACGGCAACGAGACCCTGGTCACGGTCGAGGACCTCAGGGTCCACTTCCCCATCACCAGCGGCATCGTCTTCAAGCACAAGGTGGGCGCCGTGTACGCGGTCGACGGCATCGACCTCGAGATCCGCCGCGGCGAGACGCTCGGCCTGGTCGGCGAGAGCGGCTGCGGCAAGAGCACCACCGGGCGCGCTATCCTGCAGCTCATCCGGCCCACCACCGGCCGCGTGCTCTACGAGGGCGGCGACCTGGCGCATCTGAAGGGCGGCGCCCTGCGCCGTCAGCGCCGCCGCATGCAGATGATCTTCCAGGATCCTTACGCCAGCCTCAACAGCCGCATGACCGTCGGCGACATCGTCAGCGAGCCCCTGCTGGTGCACAAGCTCGCCGACCGCGCCGGCCGCAAGGTCAGGGTGCGCGAGCTCCTCGAGACGGTGGGCATCAACCCCAACACCCTCAACCGCTACCCGCACGAGTTCAGCGGCGGGCAGCGCCAGCGCATCGGCATCGCCCGGGCGCTCGCCGTGGAGCCCAACTTCATCGTCTGCGACGAGCCCATCAGCGCCCTCGACGTCTCCATCCGCGCGCAGATCATCAACCTCCTCCGGCAGCTGCAGCGCGAGTTCGGGCTCACGTACCTGTTCATCGCCCACGACCTCAGCGTGGTGCGCCACATCAGCGACCGCGTGGCGGTCATGTATCTGGGGCGCATCGTCGAGCTCGCCGAGAACGCCGTGCTCTACGAGCAGCCCATGCACCCCTACACGCAGGCCCTGCTCAGCGCCGTGCCGATCCCCGACCCCGTGGCCGAGGAGCAGCGCCGCCCGGTGGTGCTCACCGGCGACGTGCCCTCCCCGGTGGAGCCGCCCAGCGGCTGCCACTTCCACACGCGCTGCCCCGCGGCCCGGGATGGTTTCTGCAACGTCGACGACCCGAAGCTGAAGGAAGTGCGGCCCGGGCACTGGGCCGCCTGCCACCTGATCACGGCGGACGACTACCCGCACATCCGCGCCGGCGAGGACGACCTCGCGGTGGTCGCCGGCACACCGGCCGCGGAGAGGGAGGAGACCTGATGGCGACGGTGCCTCCCGGCGACCCCGAGGTCGCGCGTCGCGTGGCGGCCTCCAGAAGCGGCGACGCACATCTCGAGCCCGAAGTCGAGGTCGACCTTGGGTTGGGCACGTCGGCAGCGGACGCCGAAGTCGCCACGGGCATCGGCGCCACCGGCATGTGGGCCCCCGACGCCCTGCTCATCGAGAACCGCTCGCTGTGGGGCGAGATCTGGCGGCGCTTCCGCCGCGACAAGTTCGCCATGATCGGCGTCGTGATCATCACCTTCCTGGTGGCGATCGCGATCTTCGCGCCGTGGATCGCGCCCCACGACCCGACCAAGCAGTACGACGAGGGCCTCACCATGCAGGGCATGCCGGTCGGCCCCTCCTCCCAGTTCTGGCTCGGCACCGACACGCTCGGCCGCGACCTTCTCAGCCGCCTCATGTACGGCGCCCGCGTCTCGCTGGTCGTCGGCGTCTGCGCCAACGGCTTCGCCCTCATCCTCGGCGTGATCTTCGGGCTCACGGCCGGCTACTTCGGCGGCGGCACCGAGACGCTGCTGATGCGCATGACCGACGTCATGATGGCTTTCCCCATCTATCTGCTCGCAGTCGCTCTGGTAAGCGTCCTCAAACCGAGCATCGGAATCATCATCCTGGTGATCGGCATCGTCTACTGGACGCCGATGACGCGCGTCATCCACGGCGAGGTGCTCAGCATCCGCGAGAAGGAGTTCGTCGACGCCGCGCGCCTCATCGGCTGCACCAATCGCCGCATCCTCTTCCGCCACATCCTGCCGCATCTCGTGGCGCCGATCATCGTCTATACCAGCCTCGGCATCGCCACCACCATCCTCTTCGAAGCCACGCTCAGCTACATCGGCCTCGGCGTACAGCCGCCGACGCCGTCGTGGGGTCAGATGATCGCCGAGGGACAGGCGTACTACCTCTCGGCGCCGCACCTCGTCATCTATCCCGGCCTCGCCATCATGGTCACGGTGCTGGCCTTCAACCTCGTCGGCGACGGGCTGCGGGACGCGTTCGACCCGCGGCAGCGGCGCCGCTGAGCGACAGAAAAGGTACGCCGATGAGACACCGGCAACGACAGGAGGCGCCCATGTCGCCACGCAAGATCCGGAAGAGCAACGCCGCCGCGCTGGCGCTGGCCATCGCCCTGGTCATCGCCCTGAGCCTCGCCGCCTGCGGCGGCTCGTCCGGGGGCGGCTCGTCGGGGAGCCAGAGCCCGTCGTCGTCCGACACGCCCGTGCAGGGCGGCACGATGTCGCTCGCCTATCTGAGCGAGCCCTCTAGCCTCGACCCGGCCGTCGCCTGGAACGTCATCGACTGGCAGATCGAGCACGCCATCTACCAGGGCATGCTGCAGTACGCCCCCAAGCCCGGCGACGCCGGCAACGTGCTCATCCCCTGTCTCGCCACCGAGATGCCGTCCGTGGAGAACGGCGGCATCTCCGCCGATGGCCTCACCTACACATTCCATCTGCGCAAGGGTGCCAAGTTCCAGCCGCCGGTGAACCGCGAGGTCACGGCCCAGGACTTCAAGTACAGCTTCGAGCGCATGATGAGCTCGCCGCGCGCCCCGGCCACGTCGTTCTACATGGGCGTCGTCGGCGCCGACGCGTTCATGAACAAGAAGGCCAAGGAGATCACCGGCTTCAAGGCCGTCGACGACTACACCGTCGAGATCACGCTCAAGTCGCCGGACCTCTCGTTCCTCAACGCGTTCACGATGGAGTTCTGCGACGTCGTCCCCAAGGAGTGGGTCGACAAGTGGGGCAAGCAGTTCAACCGCCACCCGCTGGGTACCGGCCCCTTCATCTTCGAGAAGTGGTCGCCGGGCCGCGAGATCGTGCTCAACCGTAACCCCTCCTACTGGGACTCGGGCAAGCCGTATCTCGACAAGATCGACTACCAGCTCTCGTTCTCGCCGCCGACGGCCCTGCTCAAGCTGCAGAGCGGCGAGATCGACGCCCTCGGCGACGGCGTGCCGCCGGCCGACGTCCCGCGCGTCCAAGCCGACCCGCAGTGGAAACAGTACATCTACTCCCAGCCGCTGATCGCCATCAGCTACATGTTCATGAACGTGCAGATGAAGCCGTTCGACAACGTGAAGGTGCGCCAGGCGCTCAGCTGGGCCATCAACCGCGACAAGCTCGTGAAGCTGCAGGCCGGCCAGGCCATGTCGCTCTGGCAGTTCTACCCCAAGGGCATGCCCGGCCACGAAGACGGCAAGGTCTTTTACGGCTATGACCCGGCCAAGGCCAAGCAGCTGCTTGCCGACGCCGGCTACCCGAACGGGTTCAAGACGATGCTCTACACCGACAACGTGGACCCCAACCCCAAGCTCTGGCAGTCGGTGCAGGCCGACCTTGCCGCCGTGGGCGTCACGGCCAGCCTGAAGACGATGAGCAACAACACCTACTACAACCAGCAGAGCACGCCCAAGACGCTCACCGCCGGCAGCTTCGGCTGGTGGATGGACTTCCCCGATCCCAGCGACTGGATCGGGCCGCTGTTCAGCAGGGCGAGCGCCGTGCCGGGCGGCATGGACTCGAGCTTCTGGTGGAGCCCCGAGCTCGAGGCCATGTACACGAAGGCGCAGGCGATGACCGACCCGACGGCGCGCCTCGCCAAGTTCTCCGAGATGCAGCAGCTGATCAGCGATCAGGCCCCGTACGTACCCTGCTACCAGCCCATCCAGACGACGATGTGCTCCAAGAACACCGGCGGCTTTTTCCTGCATCCCGTGTACCAGATCGACCCGACGCAGTACTGGAAGAAGTAGGGGGAACGGCGGCGGCGGCCGGGAGAGCCGCCCGTCGCCTCACATGACCCTGCCGTGGGGCAGGAAAGGAGAACGGGATATGAAAGTACGCAGATCCGCAGTGGGGGTGCTGGCGCTGTTACTGCTGGCCGCCCTCGTCCTGGGCCTCGCCGCCTGCGGCGGCTCGAGCTCAAACAAGACGGCCTCGGCCGGTGGCAGCGACGCCAACGCGGCGCCGGTCCAGGGCGGCACGCTCAACGTCACATACGAGGGTGAGCCCACCGAGCTCGACCCGGCGATCGCCTGGGAGGTCACCTCCTGGAGCATCGAGCGCCTCACGTACCAGGGACTCCTCACCTACGTGCCGAAGCCGGGCGCGGCCGGCTCCCAGCTCGCCCCCGAGCTCGCCACCGAGGTCCCGAGCGCGACCAACGGCGGCATCTCCGCCGACGGCAAGGTCTACACGTTCCACATTCGCAAGGGCGTCAAGTTCGCCCCGCCGGTGGATCGTGAGGTGGTCGCCAAGGACTTCAAGTACAGCTTCGAGCGCATGATGGTCGAGCCTCTGGCGCCGGCGACGTTCTTCTACACCGGCGTGGTAGGCGCCCAGGACTTCATCGATGGCAAGGCCAAGGACATCTCGGGATACAAGGTCGTCGATGACTACACCATCCAGATCACCCTCGAGAAGCCCGACGGCGCCTTCCTCATGGCCATGGCCATGCCGTTCACATCGGTGATGCCCAAAGAGTGGGTCGTCAAGGTCGGCAAGCAGATCAAGCGCAAGCCGCTGGGCACCGGCCCCTTCGTGATCGACGCCTGGACGCCGGGCCAGAGCATCGATGCCAGCAAGAACCCCAATTACTGGGAGAGCGGCAAGCCCTATCTCGACGCGATCCACTTCGACCTTAGCACGAATCCCAGCACCGCCCTGCTCCGCCTCGAGCGCGGTGAGCTCGACGTCCTCGGCGACGGCATCCCTTCGGCGGACTACCAGCGCACCAAGGTAGATCCCACGTGGAGCAAGTACATGTACGACGCTCCGGAGATCGCCACGTACTACGTGTTCATGAACGTCAAGGAGAAGCCGTTCACCGACGTCAAGGTCCGCCAGGCCGTGAACTACGCCATCGACACGGCTCGCCTGCAGAAGCTGCTCGCCGGTCAGGCCAAGGCCCTCAACCAGATCCTCCCCGACGGTATGCCGGGCCACATACCCGACAAGCAGTACTACGCGTACGACCCCGCGAAGGCGAAGCAGCTGCTCACGGAGGCCGGGTTCCCCAACGGTTTCAAGGTGACGTTCTACTCACACAACGTGGAGCCGTTCCCCAGGCTGGCGCAGGCGCTGCAGAACGACCTGTCCGCCGTCGGCATCGACGCCAGCATCAAGCTGATAGACAAGGCGACGTACTGGGACTTCGTCGAGCGGAGTGCGTCGCACGCGGGCATAGGCCTCGTCGACTGGTACCAGGACTTCCCCGACCCGAGCGACTTCATCGGCCCGCTGTTCACCCATCCGAGCGAGGGCGGGGCCAACTCGAGCTTCTACACGAACGCGGAGGTCGAGAAGCTCTACGCCTCCTCCAACAGCGAGCTCGATCCGGCCAAGCGCATCGCCATGTTCCAGCAGATGCAGGACATCATCATGGGCGACGCCCCGGCCGCGATCCTGTATCAGCCCGTCTGGAACGGCATGTACGGCAAGAACACGGGCGGTTACTACTACCACCCGGTCTGGAGCCTGCAGTTCCAGTGGATGTGGAAGCTGGACGGCAAGTGACGCCATGACATCGGCACGGCGAAGGGCGAGCAGGAGACACGATGGGTAAGTACGTCGTCCGCAGATTGCTGTGGATGGTGGTCGTGCTCTTCTTCGTGAGCCTGATCACGTTCCTGCTCGCCTTTGCCGTGCCAGGCGATCCGGCCAAGAGCATCGCCGGCACGCACGCGACGCCGGAGGTGCTCGACCGCATCCGTCGCGAGCTGGGTCTCGACCAGCCCATCTACGTGCAGTACGGCAAGTACCTCTGGGCCCTACTGCACGGCAGCATGGGCTACAGCTACGAGACCCAGCTGCCGGTGACCACGGCCATCCTGCAGCGCTTCCCGGCGACGATCATGATCGCCGTGTACGGCATCCTCTTCGAGCTGCTCATCGGCATCCCGGTGGGCATGATCAGCGCCCTCAAGCAGTACAGCGTCCGCGACCGCGCGTTCACGGCGCTCAGCCTCGTGTTCCTGAGCCTGCCGGGCTTCTTTCTCGGCATGATGCTGATGTACTTCCTCGCCTACAAGGTGCAGGTCTTCCCGTTGGGCGGCTACGAGGGCTGGACGGCGCCGCTCTACGGCATCCTCCCGGGGCTCACGATTGGGCTCGGCGGCGCCGCGTGGTACTCGAGGATGCTGCGCAGCAGCATGCTCGACATCCTCGGCGCCGACTACGTCAAGGCGGCGCGCGCCAAGGGCCTGCCCGAGCGCACCGTCGTGTGGCGCCACATCATGCGCAACGCCTGGAGCCCTATCGTCACTCTGCTGGGCATGGACGTGGGCTGGTTCCTCGGCGGCGTGCTGGTCATCGAGGTGGTGTTCGGCATCCCCGGCATCGGCTGGCAGGCGTGGAACGCCATCCAGACGCAGGACCTGCCGCTCATCATGGGGACGGTGCTGTTCGCGGCCCTGCTGGTGACCGTCAGCAACTTCGTCGTCGACCTCGCCTACACGTGGCTCGACCCGCGCGTGAAGTACGACTGAAGCGGGGCGGCAGGCCAAACGTCCGAGAGGGCGGGCGGCCGAAAGCGCGCCGCCCGATCACGACCGATCAAGGAGGAATCCCCCGCGGGGGAGAGAGAACATGGCTGACTTCAATCTTCTTAAGCCGCTCAAAGAAGACTACGGCACGCTCAAGAACTTCGTCGACGGCGAGTGGGTCGCGCCCCAGACCGAGCGCTTCCTCGACGTCACCGACCCGACCTCGGGCAAGGTCATCGCCAAGGTCCCGCTGAGCACCACTGCCGACATGGACACGGCCATCGACGCCGCCAACGCCGCCTACTGGGATTGGCGCTCCACCCCGCCGATCGTGCGCGCCAGGTACATGTTCAAGATCAAGGCGCTCCTCGACACGCACCACGAGGAGATCGCCCGCATCACCACGCAGGAGCACGGCAAGGCCATTGACGAGGCTCGCGGCGAGACCCTGCGCGCCATCGAGAACGTCGAGGCGGCGGCCGGCGTCGCCAGCATGATGATGGGCTACAACCTCGAGGACGGCGCCGCCCGCAACATCGACGAGACGGTCGTGCGCCAGCCGCTCGGCGTCTTCGGCTGCATCGCCCCCTTCAACTTCCCCGGCATGGTGCCGTTCTGGTTCTGGCCCTACGCCATCGCCACCGGCAACACGTTCATCATCAAGGCCTCCGAGCAGACCCCGCTCACGCTCACGCGCGTCTTCGAGATCCTGCAGGATGCCGACCTGCCCGAGGGCGTGCTGCAGCTCGTGCACGGCGACAAAGAGGCCGCCGGCGCCCTGCTCGAGAGCCCCAAGGTCAAGGGCATCACGTTCGTCGGCTCCACGCCCGTCGGCAAGTACATCTACGAGCGCTGCGGCGCCACCGGCAAGCGCTGCATCGCGCAGGCCGGCGCCAAGAACTTCCTCACCGTGATGCCCGACGCCGAGATCGACCGCAGCATCGGCAACATGATGGCGAGCTTCTTCGGCTGCAGCGGCCAGCGCTGCCTGGCCGGCTCCAACCTCATGGCCGTGGGCGACATCTACGAGGAGCTCAAGGAGAAGTTCGTCGGCGCCGCCGCCAAGCTCAAGGTGGGCCCCGGCCTCGACGAGTCGGTCAACATCGGCCCCGTCATCAGTAAGGCCAGCGTCGAGAAGATCCAGCGCTACATCCAGATGGCCCTCGACCAGGGTGCGACCATGCTGCTCGACGGCCGCGACGTCAAGGTCCCCGGCTACGAGGACGGCTACTTCGTCGGCCCGACCGTGCTCGACGACTGCACCCCCGAGATGACGCACTGCCAGGAGGAGATCTTCGGCCCTGTGGCGAGCCTCATCCGCGTCAAGGACATGGAAGAGGCGATCAAGCACACCAACGCCAGCCCCTTCGGCAACGCCGCCAGCATCTACACGCAGAGCGGCAGGAGCGCGCGCACCTTCTGGTACAAGGTCCAGGCCGGCAACATCGGCGTGAACCTCGGCATCGCCGCCGCTATGGCCTACTTCCCGTTCGCCGGCCAGAAGGACTCGTTCTTCGGCACGATGCACGGCCAAGGCTCGGACGCGGTGCAGTTCTTCACCGACAGCAAGGTCGTCATCACCCGCTGGTAAGGCGGGCGAGAAGGCCAAAGGAGAAGCAATGGCCCATCGGTTCCCCGAGATAGCGGCCTACGGGTCGGCGTTCCGTTTCGCCCTCGAGGCGGAGCAGGCCTGCGCCGACTTCGGCGCGGCGGCCGGCGTGCTGGCCCCCGACCAGGCCTGGCGCGACAAGCTCGAGGAGGTCGTCTGCACCCACGACGACCGCGTCCAGAAGCTCACCGTGACCCGGCAAGAGGTCAACGAGATGATCCTCGAGCCCATCCACTCGCTCGACGTCAGCACGTACCTCGGCACGCTCGACGCCGAGCCGGCCACGAGCTGGCCGGCCGCGGCCCTGCAGCTCATCCAGGCCGAAGAAGACACGGCTCGCTACCACGAGGACTTCGTCACGCAGTGTGAGGAGATCCTCGCCGCCAGCGCCCGTGCGTTCAAGAAGGCCGCCAAGCAGGACCGCACGGCGGCGGAAGAGCTGCGGGAGATGCTCGGCTAGAGCAGTCGCCGCAGCGACAAGACCCGCGCCATACAGACGGGGCGGGAGGCCGAAGGGCTTCCCGCCCCGTTTCCCTACGTCGTCAACGCGCCGGTGTCCGGCGCATCGACCTCATGCGCGGGCGCGTCGGCCCCGCGGGCGCCGGCCTGGCGCGGCATGCGCTTACTCAGCGCCGCGAGCATCTCGGCGTCGTCGGCGAAGAACTCGACGCCGGCAGGCTCCAGCTCAGCGGTCACGCCGGTGAAGTCGGCGTCCAGCACGCCGCGGACCGCCCAGACGGGCGTGCCGGCCGCGGCGACCTCCAGCACCGCCTTGATGTTGCGAACGTTGCCGTGGCTCACGGGCACGGCCGCGACGATCACCAGGTCCGCGCGGCGCATGAGCTCGCGGTTCTCGGCGTCCGCCTCTTCACCGATCGGCGAGAACGGCGCCTCGACGGCCATCGGTAGTCCGAGCTCGCGGCCCGTCTCCTCGTCGGTGTCGAGCGCGTTGAGGACGCCGGCGGACACGTCGTATCCGGCGTCCACCAGCTCGCGCATGAGCCCGGCGCCCGTGCCGCCGCCGCACACCAGGTGCACGCGGCCGCGGCGCTCGGGGCGCAGCCGCGGCGAGAACGTGAGGTAGGTGCGCCCGGCGTGCCTGTGCAGGTAGGCGCGCACGCCGTACACGGCCTCGACGATCTCGGGCCGCAGCACTTCGTCCGACGGACCGTAGGCGGCGACCTCGCCGTCGGAGAGCACCAGCAGTTTGTCGAAGTAGTGGATCGCAAGGTTGAGGTCGTGGAGGATGCAGAGCACCGAGAGGCCCTCGCCGTTGAGCTCCTTCAGCAAGTCGAAGAGACGCAGCTGGTGCGACACGTCGAGAGCGGAGGCCGGCTCGTCGAGCAGCAGGAGCTTGGCGTGCTGCATGAGAGCCTGCGCCAGCACGACGAGCTGTTTCTCGCCGCCCGACAGCTCCGTGAACCGGCGCCCGGCCAGTTCGGGGATGCCGAGACGCGCCAGCGTCAGCTCGGCATCGCCGCACGACTCAGCGCCCTTCCCGCGGCAGTACGAGCCCATCTCGACAACCTCGCGCACGGAGAGGTCGAAGTCGAGGGCGAAGTGCTGCGGCACGAGCGCGACCTCGCAGGCCATCTGGCGGCGGCGGAACCTGTTCGTGGGTACGCCGTTGATGAGCACCTCGCCGGCGCCGGGGTGCTGGAGGCCGTCGATGAGATCGATCAGGGTGGACTTACCGCTGCCGTTGGGTCCGACGATACCCACGAAATCGCCGGCCTCCAGATCGAATGAGATGCGTCGCAGCACAGGGCGCTCGTCGTAAGCGAAGTCGACGTCGCGGAGGGTGACGAGTGCCATCAGCCCTTCCTCCCGCGCCGCAGCAGGTAGACGAACAGCGGCGCGCCGACGAACGTCGTCACCACGCCGACCGGGATCTCGTTGGGGGCGATCACGGTGCGGGACAAGAGGTCGGCGATGCCCATCATCGAGGCGCCGACCAGCAGCGACACTGGCAGGAGGCCACGGTGACTGGGCCCGACCAGCAGGCGCACGATGTGCGGCACGACGAGGCCGACGAAGCCGATGATGCCGCACACCGACACGGCGATCGCAGTCAGAACCCCGGCCGTCACGAGCAGGAGGCGCTTGGTGCGCTCGACCTCGACGCCGAGCTCGAGCGCGCGCTTCTCGCCCTGCAACAGGATATCCATCTCGCGGCTGAAGAAGAGCGGCACGATCATGAAGGGCACGGCGACGAGCGCGATCTCGACCTCCTGCCAGCCCCGCCCAGAGAAACTCCCCATGAGCCAGTAGATGATGGCGTGCATGTCCTGATTCGCCTGGATCATCAGGACGGTGACGATGGCGCTGGCCAGATACGAGATCGTCACGCCGGCCAACAACAGCACGAAGATGTCGATGCGGCCGCGCCGGCGCGCCGCCATCCACACGATGCCCAGCGTTGCGAAGCCGCCGATGAGCGCCAGGACGGTCATCCACGGGAGCTGCGCCCAGTGCAGCACGATACCGATGGTGGCGCCCAGCGCGGCTCCCGACGAGACGCCGGTCACGTAGGGGTCGGTGAGCGGGTTGAGGAACAGGTCCTGCAGGATGACGCCGGCCACGGCCAGCTCCGCGCCGACCAGGCAGGCGAGCAGGACGCGCGGCATGCGGATCTGCCAGAAGATCGCGTTCTGCAGATCGCCGGGGACCGGCCCCGTCGTCACGAAGTGCCAGAGCTGGCTGAGCGACAACGAAACCGGTCCCAGGACGAGCGACAGCACGAGGCAGACGACGAAGATGCCTGCCGCGAGGCTGATGCCCGGCCAGACGCTTGTGCGCGCCAGGCGCGTCACTGCGTGGCGTACGCCTCTGGATGGATCATCTTGGCGAGCTCCTGGAGCCCCTGTGCCAAGCGGGGGCCAGGACGCGCGATGATGTTGTCCTGAATGACGTACACGTGCCCGTCCTTGACCGCGGTGAGGTCTGAGTAGCCCGCGCGCTTGGAGAGGTCCCCAGGCTTGCTCATGGACCCGGAGTCGGCGATGTACACGGCCGGGTCGTCCTTGAACAGGATCTCGGTGCTGAAGTTCGGATAGCCGGAGCCGGCGGCGGCGCCGATGTTGGTGCCGCCGGCGATGCCGATCATGTCGTTGATGAAGGTGTCGGTGCCCGCAGTCATCAGCGGCTTGCTGTAGATCTCGAGGAAGGCCGTGACCTTGACCGCGGAACCGACCTTGGCCTGCACGTCGGTCTCTGCCTTCTTCATGGTGTCCACGACCTGCTGGGCCTGTGCCGAGGCGCCGGCGAGCCGGCCCACGTTGGCGATCTCGGTCATGACGCCATCGTAGGTCTTGGGGTCGACCACGTACACCTGCATGCCGAGCTTCTCGAGCTTGCTGCGCAGGCCGGCCTGAATGCCGCCCGCGGCGAGCACGAGGTCGGGGTTGAACGAGGCGATCTTCTCGACGCTGGGGTTGGCGAAGTCGCCGATCTTGGGCAGGCTCTTGGCCGCGGCGGGGTAGTCGTCGTAGCTGGTGCCGGCGACCATCTTGTCGCCGGCGCCCACCGCGTACGCGATCTCCGTGTTGGCCGGCGCGAGGCTCACGATGCGCGCCGCAGGCTGCTGCAGCGTGACGCTCGCGCCGGAGCCGTCGGTGACGGTGATGGGACCGGATGAGACGGAGGCGGCCGGCGAAGCGCCGCCGCCTGAGCTGCTGCTGGAACCGCAGCCGGCAAGCGCGACCGCGCCCAGGACGAGCAGGGCAAGGGCGGCGGGGATGATAACCGCGGCGAGGCCGCGACGTTGACGGGTGGTGCTCATTGTGCTTCGTGCTCCCTTCGTGACGTTACTTGGCTTCCACAGCGGTGAACTTCAGGACCCAGTGGCCGTCGCGCTCCTCGCGGCCATCCCAGACAAGCGGGACGAGCGCCGAGAACAGCGGCGCGGCGGTGACCATAGTGTGATACTCGCCCTCTTCTCCGCAGGCGTCGGCGCCGGCGGCGACGAGCTCGGCGACGAGTTCGTCGCTCAGCTTACGGCCGAGGAACGAGGCGTCGAGCTTCGCGGCGTCGACGGCCACCACGGTGGCCCGGACGCCGCCCGCCAGCAGCTCGCCGATCAGCCGGCGCCGCGGCTCCTGCCAGAGCGGCAGGTGGCACGACACGTTGGCGATCTCACAGACCTCCTCGACCCAGACGCGGTGCCCTTCGAGGTCGATGTCGCCGAACACGCCGGCCTCCACGCCCTGCCGCCGCAGCTCGTGGAGGGCGCCGACGAACGTGGCTTCGTAGTCGTCCCACGTGGTAGCGGCGCTGACGAGCGGGATGCCGAGCGCCGCGGCCTGCGCCGCGAGCAGCTCCACAGGCAAGCCGTGACCGCGGCTGCGGTCGCCGTCTTCGTGCAGCATGCACACCAGCGCCTGGGGCCGGCCGCCTGCGGCG
>Ga0208587_1000657_pt1 | contig 19011 bp, 18 predicted proteins | sample NGESurdeep092012_7_FD_184472 | JGI IMG/M metagenome (GOLD analysis project Ga0208587, IMG submission 184472) | Arctic peat soil microbial communities from Barrow, Alaska - NGEE Surface sample 210 deep-092012 (SPAdes) | ecosystem: Environmental > Terrestrial > Soil > Wetlands > Peat ...
TGTGAAGCTTAGCGGAATGCGCGGTTTCGCAGGCAAGTTGCCGTAGCGCTCGGGCTTGGTCGCATCGTGCAACACGTAGATCACGTGCGTGCCGCCGATGGTATCGGGGTCGTAAACCCCTGCGTTCTGAAATCCCGAGACCTCGCGCAATTGAGTAGCGCGATTTTCGGCCATGAACTTCATGTCGTCCTTGGTCCCGAAGTGCAGACAGCCAGTCGGGCACGCTTTGATGCAGGCGGGCTCCAGCCCTGCTCCTACTCTGTCAGAGCACAGCGTGCACTTGTACACCTTTTTTGTCTTGGGGTTGAATTTCGGAATGTTGAAGGGACAGCCCGAGACACAGAACTGACAGCCAATGCAGTTTTCCTGCTGGAAATCGACGATGCCGTTGGAGTACTGCACAATAGCGCCATCGGCCGGGCAGGCCCGCAGGCAGCCGGGATCTTCGCAGTGCATGCACTGGTGCTTGCGCATGAGCCATGCGAAGCTGCCGTTGTCGTGCTGGTCCTCGTTGAACTTGATGAGGTTCCAGTAGTTCCAGTCGGTGTCGGGCATCGTCTGGTAAGTGTTGTCGAAGTAAGTCGTCTGGAACGGCATGTCGTTCCATTCGACACAGGCCACTTCGCACGCTTTGCAGCCGATACAGGTGGTGGTGTCGATGAGCTTGCACACCTTATCCTGACGTTGCGTGCCCTCGCCGGCGACCGGCCCAGGATGGGCCGAGATTTGCTGGATTCGTAATGTGCCGCGATCGCTCATCCCGCGCCTCCTTTAGACCTTCTCCAGCTTCACCAGGAATCCCTTGAATTCCGGGGTGTAAGCATTGGGATCGATAACGGTAGGTGTGAGCCGGTTCGCCGGCATCTTCGAAGTCCTGCCCTCGCTTTCGGAAATTCCCAGGAAGCCCCAGTGAATCGGCATTCCGATCTGGTACAATTTCTTGCCGTCCACCATCATGGGCTTGATCCGCTTGGTCACCATTGCTTTGGCGATGTAATCGCTGCGTGCGCTGGTCACCTTCACCTTCTCGCCTCCACGTATGCCCATTTGGTCAGCCAGTTCAGCGGGTATCTCAACGAACGGCTCCGGCACCAGTTCCACATTCATGGGATTGTTCTTGGTCCAGTAGTAATAGTGCTCGGTCAGGCGGTAGGTGGTGCAGATGAGGTTGTACCCTTCCTTCACCGTGCCGTACTTGTCCATCTTAGTTTTGTACTTCTTCACCACCGGATTGTTGGACTGGTTCGGGTGCAAAGGATTATCGATGGGACTCTCGATGGGCTCGTAGTGTTCTGGGAATGGACCATCCGCCATCGCGCCGAGCGGCACGAAGATGCGCCCCACCCCCTCGGGATTCATGATGAACGGACCCATGTGTTCTTCCGGCTTGGAATCGGGCTTGAAGTCAGGAACGTCGTTGCCTACCCACTTCTGCGCCGACTCGTTCCACCAGACTTGGCTTCGCTGCGGGTCCCAAGGCTTGCCCGCGAGATCGCAGGATGCCCGGTTGTACATCACGCGCCGATTTGCCGGCCACGACCATCCCCAGTTCGGGTAAATTCCCTGGCCCGAAGGGTCCTCGGTTCCCCGCCGCTGCATCATCGCTCCCGCCTCGGTCCACGAACCGCAATAGAGCCAGTTTCCGGACGAGGTCGTGCCATCGTCCCGCAGCATGGCAAACCCCGGCAGTTGCTGTCCGGCCTTCAGCGAGACTCCGGTCTTTTCGTCGCTGATGTCCGCCAGCGCCTTGCCGTTGATTTCCTTCGCTACTTCTGAAAGCGACGGATGGTCAGGAAGCGTGTACGCCCAGGAAACCTGCAATATTGGATCGGGGAATTTACCTCCTTCTTTTTGATACAGTTCACGAACCTTCAGGAAGATTTGCGCCAGAATGTCCTGATCGAGGCGGCAATCTCCGGGAGGCGGCAGGGCAACACTCTTCCATTGCAGCCAGCGCGCCGAGTTGACGAAGGTGCCATCCTTCTCGGCGAAGCCAGCCCCGGGCAGGCGATAGACCGTCGTATTGATCTGCTTCATGTCGTCGGGCGTGGTGCCCGGCGCCTGCCAGAAGGCACTAGTCTCGTCGGGATAAATCTCGCACACCACCAGGAAATCAGCCTTCTTCAACGCATCAATGTTCTTCTGCGAATCCGGGCCGATCATCACCCCGTTCATACCGAAGGCAAAAATTCCCTTGACCTTGCCTTCATATATGTCGTTCCAGATCTCGACCCACGAGTAGTTGCGGTCGACCTTCGGCAAATACTGAAAGGCGAAATCGTTGTCTTTGGTTGCGGCATTGCCGTACATGGCCTTCAGGAACGACACCATGAATTTCGGCGTGTTCGACCAGTAATTAAAGGACTCCCATTCGTTCGGTTTCGCTGGTTTGGGCGTAATGCGATCAAGATAGGTCTTCAGGTCTATATCGGCAGGATTCGGTACCTTGAGGTAGCCGGGGAGGATATCGAAGATGCCGGCCATGTCGGTCGCACCCTGGATGTTGGAGTGTCCGCGCAACGCGTTCACTCCTCCGCCTGCGCGGCCAACATTGCCCATCAGCAACTGCACCATCGCCGCCGTCCGGATAATCTGGGTTCCAAAGCTGTGCTGCGTCCAGCCCACCGCGTAAATGATGGTCGCGACCTTCTTCATGTCGCCGTCTTTGCGCACCGATGTGTATAGGTCGTAGGCCTTGAGAAGCTGGTCTTGGGGAATGCCGGTGATGCGCGACACCATCTCCGGCGTATAGCGGGAGTACTGCTGCCGCAAAAGTTGATACACGCACCGCGGGTGCTGCAGCGACAGGTCGTAGGCGACGTTCGGTGGCAAAGAGGGCGGTGGAGGTGGAGTACTCGCCGCGCCTTTCGCGGCAGCGGACACCGGCATGACCGAGGTCTTCGCTTCGTGACCTTCCGCCGGCGTCGCGGCCGCCGAGGCCGGCACGGCCTTGCCGGTTTCGTTACCGCCTTCCTGGTAGTTCCAACTGCTCTTGTTGTAGGTCTTGGTAGCCTGATCGAAGCCGGAAAACAGACCATCTTCCGGAAGCTTAAAACCCTCTTCGATGATGAACGCCGCGTTGGTGTAATTGACGAGGTAGTCCTTGGCGACGCGATTGTTTTCGATAGCGTAGTCGATTAATCCGCCAAGGAAGGCGATGTCGGCGCCCGCGCGAATCTGCAGGAACTGGTCAGCCTGCGATGCGGTGCGAGTAAACCGCGGATCGACCACGATCATCTTGGCGTTACGCTTTAGCTTCGCTTCGATCGCCCACTTGAAACCGCACGGGTGGTTTTCGGCTGGATTTCCACCCATGATCAACATCATGTCGGTGTTCTTGATGTCGATCCAGCCGTTGGTCATCGCCCCGCGCCCGAAAGTTGGTCCCAAACTTGAGACCGTGGGCCCGTGTCAAACTCTGGCCTGGTTTTCCAGGCGGACGATTCCCATGCTGCGCATGGTTTTTACCACCAGGAAATTGAACTCATTAGTGTCGGTACAGCCGCCGGTGAAGGCGATCGATTCGCACCGGTTCACCGTCAGCCCTTTGGCGTCCGTCCCTATGAAAGTCGCGTCGCGGGTCTTCTTGGTCCAGCGTGCGATCTCGTCGATCGCCTGGTTCCACGGGATGTCCTCCCAGCGATCGGAGCCGGGACGCCGCACTTGCGGCTTCAATATCCGCCGCTCGTTCTGAATGTCCTGCTGCAGCGAAGAACCCTTGGGACAGAGCGTACCGCGGTTGATTGGGTGATCGGGATCGCCTTCCACGTGGATGACCTGCGGCGTGACGTTCTTCGCCTTGTCGCCGATGGTGTGGATGATGACGCCGCAACTCACCGCGCAATAGGGGCAGGTGCTGCGCGTCTCCGTGGAACGCGAAATCTTCAGGCTCCCGGCCTGCGCCAGCAGGGGCCGCGCATCGAAGCCGAAAACGGTAATCCCGACGGCGCCTGCAATGCCAGTCTTGAAGAATGCTCATCTAGATACATCCATTACGCAGCCCTCCATGACGAAAGACTCGAAACCGTGAATAGGTATAGGGATGGAACGGAAGCGCTCGGGAAGCGCAAAGGCGAAGCAGCGATAAAAGTGTACGCGGTGTAGTCCACATCTTCACCAAGCCATTTGCTTACGACGAGGGACCCAAACAATGCAACGAAGCGTATACCCGGAAACCTGTGCTGGTCAAATGGATTCTCGATGCGTTGAGCAAGATGGCTGGGAGTCGGAAAAGCGGACTAGAAACCCATGAGATTTGGGATAACTTTGTTGAATCCTTGCGCCGCCGCCCACAGGTCCAGTGGCGCAGTCGCAATCTCGTCCACCAGCGGAACTGCCAGTCCGTCAACCGTCATGTCCACCGATTTCAGGTAGTACTTACAGCTATCGCAAGCCTCCACACGCACGGCTGCGAAATCTTCCGCTGAATAGCGCGGAAGTTTTTGATGATCTTGCTCGCCACATACGGGACACAGAATCCGCCGGAACTCCCATTCCGTCACACAGAAGGAACAGACCAGGAAGCGCTTGCCGCCGTCACCTTCAGGACGGAGAACCGCGACCTGCGGCCGCGCACCGCAAACCGGACAAACCGAGCCGGAGAAACCTGGAGATTGTGCATTCTGTGTCGCCGCAAGATGCTCGGCCTGGGGCTGGAGCAAAACCCGCGCGAAGAAATGATTCGATTCCGGCCCATTGCCGTCCGTGGACAACAGGAAACTGCGAAGCATCTCGCGTTGCTGTTCCGAAGAGGCATGGCAAGGGGGCGAGAAGGGATGCAGTTTACCAGCACCGATTTCCGCAGCTTCTTGCGCCAGCTTTGGCGGCCCCGTACGCTGAACGAGTGAGAGCAATGCAGGCAACTGTTGCACCGCGATGTCAAGGTCGAGCCGTTCACGAAAACCACTTTCGCTGTGGACAGTAGTAGGAGCCGGGGACGGAACGTTGGCGTAGAGCGTCTTCTGAAAATCGAGGATGTGCCGATAGAAGGCGAGGATCTCGGCGGCGCTTGGGTAGCGTTCGCCAAGTTCGACTGCCCGCTGGATGCGTTTGTCCCAATCAATTTTTTTCATGGCAGGAACGGTCGGCACCCCGGGATTCCTTTCGTGCCGAACGAACCAAATCATAACTCATTCGTTCCGCAGTGAGAACTTCGCCGCGGCCACTGATTCCGGTCCGAAGCGCCCCAGGATGTAATGCGCCGATTGCACCAACAGCGCGCGCAGATAATCTTTGAGCATGTCCTCATCCTGCTTGGAGGAGGTCAGAACCACCACGGGGATCATTTTGGTGGCAGGATTGCTCTTGGTCTGGCGCAGCACTTCGTGACCATCAACTTTGGGCAGCTTCAGATCCAACAACATGTGTCTAGGCATTGCCCCCTCGCCTCCATTGACGCCAGCCTCGCAGTCTGCAAGAAACGCCAGGGCTTCTTCGCCGTCGCGGGCAACGTGGATGGTGTTACCCAAATGGTCCTCGTGCAGTGGAAGACAACGAATACGACATTGAACTAACCTTGCGCGCGACGTGGGCCACCGCGTAGGTGAAAGACTCCAATTCTTTGTTCAGAGCGAGGAGTTCGGCGGTGCGTGCCGCCACCCGTCCTTCCAGCTCTTCATTGAGCTTGCGGACTTCTTGCTCTGCCCGTGTAAATCCCAATACGGCTGGCGTTTTCGTCAGCAATCTTCACCGTGAGGTTGCGATGGTTATGTCGCCTCGATCGTGTGGGGCTGTCGGGAACTGTAACGGAAATTCCGGATTACAATGGCTGCCTGATGGAAAACGATCGTCCGGCCAGTGCCCAGCTAACTTGGCACGCCCAACCGTCGCTCGCGCAGCAACCGACCGGGCGATTTCGCAGACACTGGGATATCCTCGCCGTCCTGCTGCTAATCCTGGTTTCGCTGCCGCCGACGTTCTTGTCCCGGCGAACGCTTCTCCTAATCCGCTATCCAAACCTTCTCGACGGCTCATGGATGCTTGACACCAGCTTCAAGGCGTCGCGCGGCTTGTGGTTTGGCCGCGACGTAGCATTCACCTATGGGCCGCTGTTTCAATGGCTTTCGAGCGCTCCGGCTCGGTGGATGGGTCTCTCCATGGGATCTGTTAACGCCACCCATTACACGCTGCCGCTATGGTGCACATTTGTCCTTGGCTATCTGACACTCAGGCTGCTCATCCCCGAACAGCCGGCGTGGAAACGCTTTCTGCTATTGCTACTGCTCTTCGTCTTTTGGTCACCATCGGATCCGCAGGATTTGGGTGCGACGCTGAAGACGTCAATGCCAATATTTCTGTTCGCGTTGTTCTCCAGGGGCTGGGACGCGGTCCGGCAGGAGCGGCTTAAACCGCTAGTGGCAGGAAGCGGCGCCGCAGTGTTGTGTACCCTGGCATTTTCGTGTTCCGCCGATGGCGGCGTGTATTCGATTGCAGCTCTACTGCTCGCGCTCGGTGGGGCTGCGTGGGAAAGCCCTCGCAACCGGCAATCCATCGGTCGCTATGGATTGGTTCTGTTGGCTTTCACCGTTGTTTCGCTCGGGCTCGTCTTCGTTATTAACGCCATCGTGGCCAAACCCTTGGATTTTCGCTTCTGGAAAAACTCGCTGGCGATTGTCGCGGGATACCGCTGGTTTGAACCTGCGAGGATGGCCAACCCCGATACACTTCGCTTGCTGGTCGTGCTGGGTGTCGGAGGTATGATTTTTCTTCTGCGCCGCGCCATGCCCGGCAATCGCCATGCCACTTTCACCGCCCGCACGGGGTTTCTGCTTGGCGGGTTCGCATTTGCTGTACTCCTTATGCAAAGCGGGCTGGTCCGCTCCGATGCACGACACATTATTCTCGCCACATTTCCCATGGTATTCTTCGCCGGGACCTTCCTGTTTTCGTTTGGGTCGAGGGTAGTATCCGCGATTGCAGCCTTAGTTGCAGTCGCTAGCTCACTACTGCTCGGAAGCCAGACCTTTCCCCCCTCGTTCGTGCGAATTGATTACGCGCACCTACGCAACCCCGATGTTGCATGTCCAACTGGCTCCCGCGAATTCGACGGTGCCTGTTGGCCCGCGGCATGGGCCGCGGACTTTGAAATCATTACCCGGCACATTCAGCAACGCACTGGGCCGCAGGACTACGTAGTCGTTTTCCCTTACGAGACTATGTTTGGGATCGCTTCCCGGAGAAATGTCGCCGGAGGGGTGATGCAGTCCTATCTTGCGAGTGGTTCGCAGTTGTCGCAAGTCGACATCTCCGGGCTTGACCGGGCAGCCGCTCCGGTGGGCCTTTACTGGCTCGACAATGATCCGAATCTCGGAACAAACAAGGACGCAAGCTTTCCCCTTGATGGAATTGCCAATTTCACACGCAATCCAGAAGTCTGGTTTTGGATATTTCGCCATTACAGAGCGGAAGATGAAGTGCTTCCAGGAATCATCGAGCTGCAACGCGACGATTCACGAGCGGCCCGGATCGTGATGCACACACAGTCTCTCAATCTAGCGGGGCAATCTTTTCCGATCCGGCAACGCAGTTCCGTGTTGGACTTGGGTGTTCCAGCGTGGCCCAGCGGACGTAGCGATTTTCTGCGGCTTCGCATTACGGCCCATTACAGCTTCTGGTGGAGGCTGCGCAAGCCCGAGCGCCTTCAACTTGAGATGACGCGCGCCGATGGCAGCCGCGATGAGAAGGGGTTCTTGGTGGAACCAAATGTCTCATCCGAGATCTGGTTTTACCCCTGGAGCGACGCCGATCTCGCACCCTACTTCGCCGCAGACGAAACTCGCTGGCGCACTGACCCGCGCCCGCCCATCACGCACTTGCGTTTGTTGGCTATGCCGCTGGATTGGGTTTCCCAAAAGCCAGACTCAATTTCGATCGACGCTGCCGACGCCGTTCGTTTTACCATGGCTAAGAAAGCCGTCATTCTTCCAGTATCCGAACCGCGCCTTATCTCTGGAGATCACTGACTCTAGGAGAATCCGTACCCATGCTGACAGATGCCGTACACCAGAACATACCCACCGGAGACCGTAGGCGCAAGCTATGGATCCTGATCTTGGTTTGGGCCCTCGCCATCATAGCGGTCCTACCGGCCATCTGCCGCTGGACGGCTACTCCGAAATCTGACGGGAAACTCATCCAATATTTTGGATATGTTGTTGCCGCCGCGATTTGCGGCTACATTTACCGCCGCGAATCGCGACGTCTCTCTCGCTCTCGGGGCATCCTCCTGGTGTTTGTGGTGTTTCTGTTGACCTGCATCGTGAATAACATTCACAGTGTCAACGTCGACCACGGTGTGCCTTACCTGCCTAGATATGTTTCGAATGTTCTCTGGCAAGGATTGGTGAATGACCTTGTAATTCAGTTATCGCCCGCCGCTCTGCCTCATTCCTATCGCTTCTTGCCTAACTCGATTGTGCGCTGGTTCCAGATGGGCGGATTAGCATACGAGCCGGCGCGCGATCTCTACCGGCTTATTTTTGGCATTTTACTTTTTTATGCGATTTACAAGTATGCCCGCCTGTATACGCACTACCTGGGTGCGATTATAGCCATGCTATTCGTCGCGGTTATATATCCAGTGAGCTTTGAGTATTACGCTGGGCAATTAACCGACCCACTCTCGCATTTGTCATTCGTTCTCGCGTTTATTTTTCTGGAAACCGAGGAGTTTGCGCTCTTGCTGACTACACTTGTTGTTGGCTCGCTAGCCAAAGAAACCGTGCTCGCGATGTCCGGGTACTACGTCCTCTTCTGCTGGAAAGAAAAGAATTATTTACTGAAGGCCATTACACTGTGTGTTGCTAGTGTAGGTATATATCTCGGCGTGCGCATGCTGGTGTTGCAGGGGAACTTGCATTACGGTCAGATCAGCGGAACCCCTCCGAACATGGTATCGCTCAATTGGCACGATTCCCGCTGGCCGGAAGGACTTCTTCTTACCGTGGGTGCATTCGTGCCCTTCCTGGTGCTCGGCTGGCGCGACACCCCCCGGTCGCTTAAACGCTTGGCATTGTTTTTGTTCCCGGTGCTCTTCACGTCAGGCCTCTTCTTTAGTTTTCTCGTGGAAATGCGTAACTTCATGCCTCTCGTGTTCGTGTTAGCGGTAATTGCGGCACGCTATTTAACCGGCCTGGGAGTTGAATCGCCGGTCGCTCTCCGGGAGTCAGGTGACTCTCCCATTCCGAGCGCCGGTCGGCCAGGCTGAAGCGATCGTTGCTTCTTTTGTCCCGACGCTCGACGCGTCGGTTGTGCGCCTGATTCCGCAGAATTCCTCGCAGAAAATTTCCATTCCTTATTCCGAAATCGCCGCCCTGGCGTTCAGCGGACGAGATACCGCCGCCGGCAAGAGATGGGAAGCCTGGGTCCGCAAATACTGGGAGAAGAAAGCCGCCGGCGAGAAGGGCATCGCGCTGGAACCGGAGAAGTTGGAGTAACGACTCTCATTCTCGCCTGCGCTTAACTGTCCAACGCGCTTTCACTGGTTTTGCGGGAATACTTTTGCAACAGGATCAGCGATCCCACCAGCACCAGGACCATCACCGTCAGCAGGGACAACTCGAGCAGGGTGTGGCGAAAGACGACGTCGCCTGCCTCGGGAAGTTTGGGGACCTCGGCGGTGAGCACTAGTATCCGGCGGATAACGGCGATCAGCGCCACCACTAGGAACGGTTCGGCTAGCAAGCCGTGTGCCCGAAACGACACTTGCACCGTGTACAGCAACTCAACGATCAACAGGATGAGAAGGATTTGGTCCAGCAGGCCGACTACCTGACCTTGGAGCTGGCGCGTCACAATCGCGATAACAAACGTTTTCGCGGCGACCCATAGCAGCGTGACCGAAGCAATTGTAAGAAGAACGCCGAGACCTATGTAGACAACATCCTCTACGAAGGACAGGCCCTGCACCACGATGCTGCGGCCGGGCTGGGCGATCAACTGCCGTTCTTTTGGCATGATGGTGTAATGCCTAAGATGGCTATGCTAGTTCATTTTCGGTTCTTTTGAAACTGGGACTGAAGCAGTACCCAGTATAGGCAAGTGACCACTGAAAACTCGTTCACCTAAACCGCAGCGGCGAGAACGGCTCCAGATCAAAGTCTGGTGCGCGTCCCCTCAATAGCTGGCTCATGATCAGAGCCGCCGCCGGCAAGAGCTGGGAAGCGTGGGTCCGCAAGTATTGGGAGAGGAAGGCCGCCGGCGAGAAGGGTATCGCGCTGGAGCCGGAGAAGCTGGATTAGGTTCTCTTTCGCGGGCTGGATCCCAGGTACACAGTCCCTGCCCGCGCAAAAGAATAAATAGGAAGAACTGGGTATTTGAATCCCGCGCAAATGCTTGCCTGAACGTACGAAAAAGCGCACGCTTGTAGACATGATCACCATCAATGCCGGCGAGGCCCGCGAGAAGCTGTACCGGCTGCTCGATGAAACGGCGGCCGCCCACGAACCGGTTCTCATCACTGGCCCGCGCTCCAATGGCGTACTCGTTGGCGAAGAAGACTGGAACGCCATCCAGGAGACCCTTCATTTTCTGTCGATCCCAGGCATGCGTGAATCCATCCGGGAAGGACTGGCAACGCCGGTGGATGAGTGCGAGAAAAAACCAGGCTGGTGACCGCGGTGTGAGGCTCTCTCGTGATGTCTAGACTGCACCGCAGCGAAACCGGACAGCCGCCCCGTGCTCTCTGTGTCTCCGTGGTGAACTTCACCCAAACCGCAGCGGCGAGAATGGTCCCAAATCAAAATCCGGCGCGCGCCCGCTCAATAGCTGGCTCATCACATGCGCGGTGATCGGCGCCAACAAAATTCCATCGCGATAGTGACCTGTCGCCGCAAAATATCCTGGCAACGCGGTTGGCCCGAGGATGGGGAGATCGTCGGGCGAACCTGGACGCAATCCGGCCCAAACTTCATGAATGCGCATGTCGCCGATCGCGGGCGCGACATTGGCAGCGGCCCGGTGCAATCGCTGAACGGTGACGGGATCCACGCGCTTGTCGAAGCCAGCCTCTTCCACGGTCGCGCCAAGGACGATGCGCCCGTCGCTGCGCGGAACGATGTACACCTCGGGCGTGCGGATAACGTGCTGGATCAGCGGCCCCGGGCGATGCGGTCCCGGTGGAGGCACCACGCAGACCACCTGTCCTTTCACCGGACGAGTGGGCACGCCGAAGGGTTGAATCATCGACGCCCAAGCTCCAGCGCAGTTCACGACGACGTCGCCGGCGTAAAAAGATTTCGCGGTGCGCACGCCGGCGGCGCGACCTGCCAGCACAGCCACTTCGTTGACAGGCGAGCCTGTGACGAAGTCCACGCCGGAATGTCTCAAAGTCTTCTCCAGCGCGCTGCCCAGTTTTCGAGGATCGACGCTGCTCTCCGGCAGGAAGAAGCTTCGCCCGCGCAGACTGACAAGCGGCTCGAGGCGCGCGAGTTCTTCGTCGCCGATGGCGCGAGCCCCCTCACAGCCTGGCGACTCATCCTCTTCGAAGAACGCCAGGGTGCCGGCGTTGCGCAGGTCGGGCGACTCGAACGATGCCTCGCGCAGCTCGCGGACGAACTCCGGATACATGCGGGCGCTCGCGGCAATCAGCGAAGCCAATGCGGGCGGGTTGTGCGGATCGCAGTGCGCAATCATGCCTCCCGCGGCGTGGGTAGCTTCGCGCGCCGGCTCGCTCTTCTCTACGATCAGCACGCCGGCGCCGTCACGCCGCAAGCGCCACGCCAGCGAAAGTCCAATGACACCTCCGCCAATGATCACAACGTCCCAAGTTTTCACGATTCGATTGTAGTGCAGGTGGCGAAGACGAGCCTGCATCGCGGCAGTTCGCTTCTGGAATTGTCATTACGAGCGAAGCGAGGAATCTGCTGTTATTGCGACCTGCTGCCCAAAGGGTTACTGACTCGTCTGTAAGATGCTCATTGACAGGGCATTCTTACTCCCCGAGAATTGGCAATAGCAGGAAAGGATTTATAGATGCTCCTAGAAGGTGAGAGTAATTCTCCCGAAAACACTTACGTTCCTCCGCCATCGCGCCGGAGCGAAATTCTCAAGTACGTCCTTATCGCTGTCGGCATCATTTATGTGATCGCGTCGCTGTACCTCATCTATGACATGAGGACACGTTTGGCGGCGATGGAACAAAGACAGCGAACGCTGGAAACCGCTCAGGTCGAACTGGGAAACCGCATTCACACGACATCGTCGGAGTTCAAACAGGCCCTAAGTTCGGAAGTGGGCATGACCAAGCAGGAGCTCGCCCGTCGGGCCGCCGAATTGGATCGCCAACAGAAGGCTGCAGCCGCCAAGCTTTCCGCGGCACAGAGCCAGCAAGGACAGCAAATTGCAGCGGTGAGTGGCGAAGTCAGTGGAGTTAAGACAGAAGTCGGCGCAGCCAAAACCGATATCCAGAGGACGCAGACCGATCTTGCCGCCACCAATGCCAAGCTGGAGCGCGCTATTGGCGATCTCGGCGTGCAGAGCGGACTCATCGCGCACACTGCGGCGGAGCTCGATATTCTGAAGCGCAAGGGGGACCGTAACTATTACGACTTCACCCTGCAAAAGGGCGCGCGTACTCCGGTCTCGACTATCAGTTTGCAATTGAAAAAAGTGGACCCCAAGAAGAGTAAGTTCACGCTGAACGTGATCGCGGACGATCATATGATCGAGAAGAAGGACCGTACGGTTGGGGAGCCGCTGCAGTTCTATACGGGGCGTGACAAGATGCTGTACGAGTTGGTGATTTTCACCGCTGCCAAGAACAGCATCACCGGGTATCTGGCTACTCCCAAGACCGCACCGACGCCGGTGACGCCGTAGAGCGGGTGTGGAAACTCATCTCACCGGGGCCCGCGAAAGCGGGCCCTTTGGGGTTATAGGTGTAGGGAGAAGTACTTTCGCCGCGCTCCGGTTTTTAAGGTTGGCTTCAGCTTCGTAACACATAGTTGCGATATATCGGTAGTCGCATCTAATGTAATGAGAGGCGCGAAACACCGGAGTGTGATCAGGGTTTAAGCGAGTGTCAGTGATGTTCGTTCTCAGCGATTGCGGTTTACAGGAAGTTCGCCTCTGAGATAAGGAACAGAAGTAAGGGTCGGAGGCGGAAGGAGTTTCAAAATGAAATCACGGCGGCTTGGATGGATACTCGCGGTGCTGCTATTGGTTGCGAGTTCAGCGGGAACAATTCTGGCGCAAGACCAGGACCAGGAGAACGCTCCGCCACCGGCCAATGCGTCGGTGCAGAACAACGCTCCGGACAACAACAACCCTCCTGGACCGGACAATGCTCCCGGACAGCAAGTGCAGGATCCTCCGGGACGAGTGGCGCGCGTGCAATATATGTCCGGCGAAGTTTCCATGCAGCCCGGCGGCGTGAACGATTGGGTTGCGGCCAGCACGAATCGGCCACTTACGACGGCCGATCGGGTTTGGACGGACAAGAACTCGCGAGCAGAGTTGAATGCGGGTGATGGTTTCCTCCGCATGAATTCCGAGACCAGCCTGACGCTCAGCAACGTCAGCGACAATACGGTCCAGCTCGAACTTGACCAGGGTGTGCTGGAAGTCACGGTCCGCCACCTGGAGAGGGGCGAGATTTACGAAGTTGATACGCCTAACCTCGCCTTCACCGTGATGAAGCCCGGTGTCTATCGTTTCGACGTCAATCCGACTCAAGATCAGACGTGGGTCACCGTCAGGAGTGGATACGGCGAAGCCACTGGCAAGGGAAGTGCGGTGCGGGTCAACTCCGGTCAACAGATGCGCTTCAGTGGCAGCAATTCTTTGCAGCACATAGCCGAGGCGGCGCCGGCTCGCGATGGTTTCGACGACTGGGCGCAGGTGCGCGACAAACGACTGGCCGATTCTGTGTCCGCGCGCTATGTTTCGCCGGGGGTAATCGGTTATCAGGATCTCGACTCCTATGGCGTCTGGCAAAACTCTCCCGTGTACGGCTCGGTTTGGGTACCCACCTCGGTCCAAGCGGGTTGGGCGCCCTACCGCTACGGTCACTGGGCGTGGATTGAACCTTGGGGATGGACTTGGGTGGATGACGCTCCCTGGGGATTTGCGCCTTTCCACTATGGACGCTGGGTGGACTGGAACGGCGGATGGGGCTGGGCTCCTGGACCTGGCGGATACTGGAACCCTTATTACTCTCCGGCCCTGGTAGGCTGGATCGGGGGAGGCGGCTTCGGAGTCGGTTTTGGGTTCGGCGGAGGCTGGGGCATCGGCGGCGGCTTTGGCTGGTTCCCGTTGGGCTGGGGTGAACCGTTCTTTCCCCGCTATTGTGGCTGGGGACGGCGCGGATGGGGACATGGTGGCGGATGGGGATATCGCGGCGGACACGTAAGCAACGCCTATCTGCGCAATGTCAACGTCACCAATACGCACATTTCGAATATTCACAACATCACCAACAACTACCGCAACAACAATTTTGCCGGGACGCACTACGGCTTCCGTAACGCGGCGGGTGCGGTCACGGCCGCTCCAAGATCTGCGTTTACCTCGGGTGCAGCGATCAACCGGGTGGGCACGGTGGTTCCGAAGTCAGCACTCGGTAGGGGACAACTTGTCAGCGGTGCCGATGTGTCTCCAACTAAACAATCCGTTCTTGGCGGACACACTCCCGCGACCCGTGGCATCCCTCCAGCTTCGGCAACGAACCGCAGCGTCGTGACCCACATGACGCCTCCGGCACGCCCCGCTGGCTTCAACGGGAACCAATCTCCGATGGCGAGAGGGAATGCGGCTTCGCCAGCGCAGCATAACGTGAATTCTTCGCACTCGCCTAACGGCGTTCCGACAGCGAATGCCGGCGCAGGGACGCATAACGTACCGAGACCACCCAACCGTGCCCAAGAGGCAAAGGCCGCGGCACCTGGGAATCCAGCCGGTCGCGCTGTGCCCCGGCCCCCTGAGCGCAACGACAACTTCGCGCGAGGCAACACCAATAATGTGAACGGGCGCACGCCCGCGACCACTCCTCAGCACAACCCGCCGGCTTATTCGACGGGGCGCTCCACACCTAACAACTCGTCTGTGCCGCGTCCACCGCAGACGTACCAACCGAATCGTCCGGCCAGCGGAGTGCCGCACCAGCCGTCGGCGATGCAGCAGTCGGCTCCATCGCATCAATCGGCGCCCGCTTCGCGTTCGGCGCCCGCAGGTCGCGTGGCTCCGAGCAGATCGGAACCTAAGGGGTCGGGCATGGCTTCTGCGTCAAGGCCGCCTGCTGGATACGCGTATCGCGCAGCGCCGGCGTACTCGCCTTCGGCGCGATATGGATCGGCCGGCTCGACAAATGGCTATGCGGGAGGAAGCAGCCGTGGATCGTATCCAGCAGCTTCTGGCTCCAGCGCGGGCCGCAGCTATGGATCCAGCCCGGCTTACAGCAGCCGTGGCGCCGCGCCAGCTTACTCGGCTCCGCACTCTTCGGGCGGCTCTGGCGGAGGGTATCGCTCCTCAGGAGGCGGTGGAGGTGGCGGGGGATCGCACTCCTCCGGTGGCGGTGGCGGTGGTGGAGGCGGCCACAGCGGAGGCGGCGGACATCGATAACGCATTTTGAGCAAGCGATCGCAGCATGGGCGGCCCGCAAATGGCCGCCCTTTTGTTGTGCCTTAAGGATGTGTGAGAACTCGTTTCGAGTTGGCGCGGTGGAACGGATCGCGCAAAATCGAGCCCCGCAACCAGGGTCCCCATTTCGCGCCGCTTTTGCGCGAAATGGGGTGGAGGAGGGGCGAAATTGCCGTTAGCCCAGGGCGGAAGCCCTGGGTAGAGTGGGAAAAAATAACGAGTCCCGTAGCCGGGGTCCCCAACAAGCACCCCGCCGTGGCGGGCTTGTTGGGGTGGTTGAGGGACGGCACGCTTCTCACACACCCCTCAAGGCCATAATTTCTGTGTCGTTCGATTGCCTTGCTTGTGACGGCTGAACATGGCCGAATCCGCTCAGCAGCTATAATCGTAATGTGAGTCGTCCTACTGTGCAGACCGTCAAGAAGATAGCCGAGGCCAATTTCCCCACCCGCTGGGGACAGTTCCGGATCTACGGCTTTGAAGGCGATTTTGAGAACTTGCTCGACAGCGTCTCTACCGAAGAGGCTGACCGCCTGGCGCGCGAGGGCAAGGCGGAGCGCCGCAAAGAGGGTGCCGTTGCCCTGGTGATGGGCGACATTCATTCCGCGCCGCCGCTCGTGCGCATTCACTCGCAGTGTCTGACCGGCGACGTGTTTCATTCCATGCGCTGCGATTGCCGTCAACAGCTTGAGCTGGCGCTTTCCATGATTGCCGAAGCCGGCGCCGGCGTCCTCATTTACGAGCAGCAGGAAGGGCGCGGCATAGGCCTGATGGCCAAGTTGCAAGCCTACGAGTTGCAGGACAACGGTCTTGACACCGTCGAGGCCAATGTCGAACTCGGCTATGACAATGATTATCGCCAGTACAAGCTACCGGCGGAGATCCTGCGGCAGCTTGGCGTGAAGCAAGTTCGCCTGATCTCGAACAATCCGGAGAAAGTCGCGGCCGTGGAGAACGCCGGAATCAAAGTCGTGGAACGCGTGCCCGCCGATGTCGAACCCTACGAGCACTCCGAGAACTACCTGCGCACCAAAAAAGAGAAGATGGGGCATTTGTTCACCACGTGGTAGGGAAGAGCGGTTTCCCAGCAATGGAAGAATGCAGAGGAATCCCACCCAAGCAAAGCAGGAAGCGCGCGTTGCAGATTAGGGCGCGTCTTTCACTCTCCATCTGCTACACTTTCCCGCAACGAACATGAACAAATCTGGCCGCTTTACAGTTCCCTGGAAGACGGTCATCCATAACTTCTTCCAGAGAGAATTACTATCTATTCTGTTTTGGTCCTCGTTGGGAACTATCGCAGCGGCCATTGTTCGCGCTCTAATCTCCGACCATTCCTTCGATACATTTCTCATCACGACATACCTACCGCTCCCGAAGCGGTTTGACGAGCCTGCGCGCTATGTTCCCTATCTCCTTACCGGAGCCGTGGCGGTTGTCATCATCGTCTTGATTCGACTATGGCGGATCGTTAAGCGAGGCATCACATCATGGTTCCTTGGGGTCACCAGCGGTCTGAAATTCATTTCATTCACCTCCACCCTCATAGTTCTCAGCCTGACTCGCTATAGCATTCGACAGCGGTTGGCCGCGGATTTGGCCATACTGGCAGTTGCTCTCCTCTGTGCCTGCGTATTGCGGTATCTGGCCATAGATCGCAGTTACCACATACCTAACGAAGCCGACATCCGCGTCTCAGTCGAAAACAAGGGTACTGGAACCGGAACACAGGCTTCAGATGATCCAATCACCACGTGGGCAGAGGACACTCTGGGGAGAGCGGCCCTCGTAGATGCTTTGGCGATAAGAATCCTCATCTCAAAATCCCCCGTAGTCGCCCTCTTTGGCGACTTCGGATCGGGAAAGACCTCGACCCTGAATCTACTGCGCGAGCACCTTCAGGATAAGGCCGTGATTGTGTCCTTTAGCACTTGGCTGCCCGGCTCCGAAGAAACTCTAACGTCGTACCTGATGGCCGACATAGCAAATGAATGCCAGAAAGAATACATGGTGCCGGGACTACGCCGCAGCGCGACCCGTCTGGCCAATGCGCTGGCGCAAAGTGTCCCGTTCCTGAAAGGGTTTTCAGAGCTATTTCCAGCAACTACTCAAAAAGATGACCTTGAGAACTTGCGTGTTGCTCTGAGGCGGCTGCCCAAGAGGGTAGTCGTTCTTTTGGATGAGCTTGATCGCATGGAGCCGAGCGAACTGCGGACACTGCTGAAGGTCATAAGGGGAATATCGGAACTTCAGAATCTCAGTTTTGTTTGTGCGGCGGAGCGGGAAACGCTCGTCCAAACCATCAAGGGAAATCTGACTGATAAGAGCAATTTGTACTTCGAGAAGTTCTTTCCCGTCGCCATTCCCGTTCCGAAGATAGGAGAAAGTGACTTAAAAAACGCTGGCACTGAAAGACTCGTCAGAACGTTCGAGAACAGAGCATGGTTCGAGACCGAGGCGGAAAAAGAATCATTCCGCAAGAAAATCAATGATGTGTGGAACGACCGAATTGGCCCGTCCTGCCCCACCCTCCGTGCTATCGGGCTCCTGGCAAATGACGTAAGTGATGCCGCTGCTCCACTTCGCAGAGAAGTGGACCCGATCGACCTGGTGCTGATTGAACTGCTGAGGCGATTCAAGCCGTCCGTCTACGAAGTCATTGCCCGCAATTCAGTTGTCCTGACCGGGCGGAGATAGCTGGCTGAGAGGCGGCTCTTATCGCTCGGACGAGCAGAAAAAGGTCCTAGAAGACCGTCTAATAAAGGATCTGAGAGCCGCGACAGACGGTGACGCGCAGATGGACTACATCAAGGGCATCCTGAACGAGATGTTTCCGAAATTCGCCGGCATCGATGGGCGCAAATCATGGTTCTCGGACAGAGATAGAACGAAGCGCGACGACGAGGAAAAACGCATATGCAAGCCTGAAATGTTCCCGGCCTACTTTCGCTATGAGCTGCCGACTGCCATTTACAGCTCTGTCGAGTTTGAAACGTTCGTCCGACACTTCACAGAGCTTCCAGGCGATGACCAGCGCCGCAGATTCTTCATCGATGAATTGCGCTCGATGGAGAAGGGCTCAGTAAAGAGGGATGACTTTCTAAAAAAGGTTTCCGATGTGGTTGAGACAGCGGAGCTGAGCCTAGCCCGCGCCTGGACGCTTGCCGCAATCGTCACCGCTAACGAGGTCACTTATGAGGGGTTCTTCTTCTCCCTGAGCGAAGCCGGTCATGTGCTCCGAATGGTCCTTCGCTTTGCTGGTCGCCTGCCTAAGTCTGAACGAGCAGCCTTCATGTCGGAGTGCATAGATAAAGCCGCTGACGACGCTATGGCATTTCGCATTCTAGAGCGGTTCCGGGGTAGCTGTATCCGATAATAAATACCCACAGTGGCGAAACCAAGCGGTGGCGTTGTGAGGCGTAACGGCGGCGATCGCTG
>Ga0208587_1000658_pt1 | contig 18996 bp, 17 predicted proteins | sample NGESurdeep092012_7_FD_184472 | JGI IMG/M metagenome (GOLD analysis project Ga0208587, IMG submission 184472) | Arctic peat soil microbial communities from Barrow, Alaska - NGEE Surface sample 210 deep-092012 (SPAdes) | ecosystem: Environmental > Terrestrial > Soil > Wetlands > Peat ...
AATATGGTCGTGGCATGGCTGGGCTTGCGGAGATCGCCATCTGCAGCCTACTGCCTCCCCTCACTTTCGGATATAGCTTCTAAGGAACTGCTCTAAAGGAACTGCCACCAACCCAGAAGACATTTGCATACTTGGCGCTCGCCAATTCCGCCGCAAACCTGAATCGATACGTCTATGACCCACAACAGATGAAACTCAAATTGGCTTGCTGCGCGTACTTCCATGCGGAGAACGCAGGTTGGCAGGCTCCGTACTTCGCGACCGCGGTGGCGATCCAGGCAGCTCAGGCGCATGCCGAGCTGGATCCCTTCGCCGACTTGCTTGGCGCACCTGCCGACGAGACGATTCCTCCTAACGGCCTCCGAACCAATCCCGACGACATGCTCAATGTGCTGCATTTGTTTAAGCAGACAGGCTCACAACCATCTGCATTTGCTGGGGAAGAGTGTGCAAGAATCGAAAAGATGTCACCGTGCCCTTTTGTGATTGCGAATTCAGACGAGAAGGGTGCCACGGTAGAATTTTCCTTCGCCGGCTGTGTCCCATCCACGGCGATGATGCGGGTCTTAACGGATGTCACTCACCCGAAATTGGGCGGCGGGGTGTTCCTTCTGCTAAAGATTCCCTTGATTCCCGGAGTCTCTCAAAATGTCGAGCTCGCCAATCGACTCAACATTGCCGAACTAACCAACTGGACGAGGAGCCGAAGTTTCGGTGCCTGGTGCAAAGATGTGGAGAACAAAGATCCTCTCGACGGAATCGCTTATGTCTGTTTCATTCCGTCATTAGCCAAAATGGATGGCCTTTTGGAAAACGAGGTTCTCCAGATGGCGGCACGTGCTCGTTGGCTTCACGAATACCTGCAAGTGCCCGATACGGGTCCCGATGACATGCCACTTCGAATGAGAGCCCTAGAGCTAATAATGAAAAGGTTCAAAAAAAGCTGACTGTGCCCATAAACTGTGTGTCCCGTCATTGGCGAGCGCAATGTCCTGGTCCGAGATGGCGTGCGAGTAACCACGCAGCACTACATGCTGCTGCAACGCAACTTGGTTTACACCGGGATCACACGGGGCAAGCGGCTGCTCGTACTGATTGGCCAGCGGAAGGCGCTCGGTATCGCCGTCCATAATGACCGTCCACAACGGCGGTATTCGGGGCTGCTAACCAGCTTGAGAAGGGACGGATAGGCGCGGCGGAGTGGGGCATCTGACTTCCTAGGCAGTGCTCCAACATCGAAGAGAGTGCGCCAAATGGCGGCACGGTCTCAGCGCCGTAAGGAGGCAACCAGGTCGATGTACTGCTGCATGGCGTCCTCGGTGGAGGTGCCTTTGATCTCGCTCCAGGCGTCGAACTTGGCGCGGCGGACAAAGTCGAAGCCCCCTGGCTGCTCCCCAGTGGCATCGCCCTGAGTCGCCTGTTTGTAAAGAGCGTACAGCTTCAGCATCGTGTTGTTGTCCGGGCGCTCGCCAAGGCCGTTCACGTCTTCTTGAGCTTGAGCAAATCGATCCCGTAAACCAGACATGACAATCCTTTGGACTTCTGTTCCGGTTGTAACACAAACTCGTCTGCAAAATGATGGATGAGTGAACACGTGAGAGCCGGCGCCAGTTTGTAAAACCGGAGCCCGGTGCATAGCGTCCATCCTGCTCTCTCTCGGTAGTCCAATCCCTGAAAAGCCAAAACGAATACCAATGCAAGTCACACTGGAGCATTCCCATGAAACTCCGTCGGAATGAATATTGTCCGATCCATAGATCGCTCTTCTGCTGCGGTCGCGAGCAGGTACGGAAAGGACGCAGATTTCAGCTTGGTGTTCAGCGCATCGAAGATCCGCACCATCCAAGGGGATATCGGGAACTCCGGTCACCAGCAGAGATGCGGAAGTTGCTGAGCCGAAAAGTCGTGGAGCAGACAGGGAAGTGCGCCATTTGCCACCGTGAATTTGACGACTGCAGCGATATCGTACCGGACCACAGTGTGGTTTAAAGCATAACTTTGCCGAACCTAAACCATAACCTTGCCGCATGATCTCCTTCAAGTTGTTGATTTCGCTTGGAAGGCCGCCGTCGCCGGCGGAGGCTCTCAAACCATAACCTTGCCGGAATTGCAGTGCGGCCGTAGGCTTCCCCAATCACCTGCTGTTGATTTAGCGTCAAGAAAGTTGTAGTATTGTGTTATGGCCCAGTCTCACCGTGAAGCCTCGCGGCAGCTCTTCGAGTTTGCTGAGCAGCAGCAAGGTTTCTTCACTACCAAGCAGGCTAAGGCGGCCGGATTCGCCGAAAACACGCACCCCTATCATGTGCAGGTCGGGAACTGGATCCGCGAGCACCGGGGTATCTACCGGCTCGCTCTGTTTCCGGCGGCTGATCGGCCCGACCTAGTCCTTTGGGCACTGTGGTCCCGGAACCGGAACGAGGAAGTCGAGGGTGCGTACAGCCACCACACGGCGCTCAGCCTCTACGATCTGTCAGACCTGAATCCGGCGAAGCTCCACATGACCGTTCCGACAGATTTCCGGCGCAACAGCGATATTCCCGGCATCCTCGTACTTCATTATGCCGACCTGTCCGAGAGCGACGTACAGACGGCGCAGGGCTTCAAGTTTACTCGCCCTCTGCGGACGATTCTTGACCTGATCGAGGCTGGCACGGTCGAGCGGAACTTCATCCGCCAGGCGCTAAGGCAGGCTGTCGACCGTGGTCTGATCACTCGCCAACAGATTCGGAACACGCAAATGAGCGGACCTGCGCGCAAAATCGTAGAGGAAGTGCTGCGGCGAGCTGCATAATGCCGTCACCCAGGACATATGCGACGGCGGGAGCATTCCGAAGGGCTCTTGAAGAACGCCTGAAGAGGGCCTCTCTTACTGATCAGATCGATCTCAACCGCCTCCGGCGACAGGTATCATTCGACCGTCTGCTGGCAAGGCTGTTCCGGGAAGAACCAGCGCCCTGGGTTTTGAAGGGTGGTTATGCGCTGGAGCTGCGCTTCAAGGCTGCTCGATCAACGGTGGACATCGACCTGACATTGCAGCGAGTGGGGGCAGCAACATCGGCGGGTGGTGACACGAACCAGGTTGTACGCGGGATGCTGCAGAGCGTGGCTGACATCCCTCTTGGTGACTGGTTCGAGTACGCGATCGGACCGCCTGTCATCGATTTGACCGCCGCGCCGTGCGGCGGGGCTCGCTATCCTGTCGAAGCTCGAATGGACGAACGGATCTTTGCCCGATTCCACCTGGATGCCGGCATTGGTGACGTGGTTATGCAGCCGCTGGAAACAATCATCTGCCGGGACTGGCTGGGATTCGCTGGCATCGAATCGGCGCGCGTCCGGATGATCGCTCGCGAGCAGCAGTTCGCTGAAAAGATTCATGCCTACACGCTCCCGCGGAACGCTGCGAACAGCAGAGTGAAGGACTTGGTGGACCTGGCTCTCCTGATCAGATCAGGAGGCATGGATAAACAGAGAATCCTGGACGCCTTGCGTCTGACGTTTGAGAGAAGAGGAACACACGATTTGCCGGGGGGTTTGGTTCCGCCGCCAGCGGATTGGCAGATCCCGTTTCAAGCCCTGGTGGAAGAATGCGGGCTCCCAACTGATATCGCCGCGGTGTTTGCGGGCGTACAGGAGTATCTCCAAGAAGTGCTGACACGTCGCACGGAGCGGTGAACGCGGTATGACCGAGAAGGTTTCGGAATCTCTTCCATTCGAGCCTCCAGAGCAGGAAAATATTCGCCTCCGGGAGGAAAACGCTCGCCTGCGGCGGCTCCTGGCGGTTCACAGCATTCCGATTCCGCAACTTGCGCCAGAGAATCGGCCTCCAACCAAAACCGTCGAGACGGCGCCACCGGTGGACAAGGAGGAGCGTGCCAGAAAAAGAATCGCGCTGTTTCGAAGCCTGTTTCGCGGGAGAGAAGATGTCTACGCACAGCGATGGAAGAATGACGACGGCCGATCGGGATATGTGCCGGCGGCCGTAAAGGACTGGAAGGCCATTAACAAAAGCCGCCCGGAGGAGCGGAAGAAAGTCGACCAGAAGACAAGGAAGTTCCTCCCGGTGACCGACGCCGTCATCGAGAACCACCTCTTGGGCAAGGAAGCCGTTGGCGTATATCCCCTCCTGTCCGACGAAACGTGCTGGTTTCTCGCGGCAGACTTCGACAAGAAGACTTGGGAGTATGACGCCCAGGCTTTCCTTGAGACCTGCCAGGAGTTGAGTGTGCCAGCTGCCTTGGAGCGTTCTCGCTCCGGGAACGGCGGCCACATTTGGATCTTCTTTGATCGTGCGCTGTCAGCGATTACCGCGCGCAAACTGGGATGCCTGATTCTCACGCGCACCATGGAGCGCAGGCATCAGCTCGGTCTCGATTCCTATGATCGCTTTTTCCCCAACCAGGACACGATGCCCAAGGGAGGGCTCGGGAATCTGATTGCGCTCCCCTTGCAGTTTGCGCCACGCAAGTTGGGCAACAGTGTGTTCATTGACTCAGACTTCCAACCGTACCCCGACCAATGGCAGTTTCTTTCGACAATTCGACGAATGCCGGCCGACGCCGCCGAGGAGATCGTTGCGGAAGCTCAGCGCAAAGGCGACCTGATCGGAGTCCGGATTAGCATCGCCGATGACGACGATGCACGAGACCCGTGGACCTTGCCACATTCTGGCAAGCGGAGGGAGCGGCCGATCGAAGGGCCGCTACCAAAGACTGTTCAGGTCGTTCGCGCGAATCTTGTTTACGTGGAAAAGAAGGATCTCCCACCAGCCATGCTAAATCGGTTACTCCGGCTGGCCGCATTTCAGAACCCGGAGTTCTACAAGGCTCAGGCGATGCGGCTCTCGACGTTCGACAAACCGCGTGTGATCGCATGCGGCCAGGAATTCGCCCATCACATTGCTGTGCCTCGTGGCTGCCTGACTGAGACGTTGGCTCTTCTCGAGGCGCACAAGATCCGGCCCGAAGTTCGGGACGAACGGTACTCAGGCTCAGCGATTGAAGCGGAGTTCCAGGGTCAGCTTCGGCCGTTCCAGGAGGAAGCCGTCACGAAGATCACCGCACACGACGAAGGTATCCTCTGCGCGCCGACAGCGTTCGGAAAGACCGCCGTTGCGGCGTGGCTGATCGCGAAACGCAAGGTCAACACTCTGGTAGTCGTTCACCGGCAGCAGTTGCTCGATCAGTGGCAGGAGCGCCTTGGGATGTTCTTGGATCTGCCAGCCAAATCGATCGGACATATCGGTGGCGGCAAAATGGACCGGACGGGTTACGTGGATGTCGCCGTCATCCAAAGCCTGTACCGAAAAGACGAAGTGAAGGACTTCGTTGCTGAGTACGGCCAGGTGATCGTCGATGAATGCCACCACATATCCGCTTTCACGTTCGAACAGGTCATGAGGCAGGTAAAGGCCAAGTATGTTGTCGGTCTGACCGCCACGCCGACGCGGAAGGACGGGCACCATCCGATCATTTACATGCAGTGTGGCCCCGTACGGTTCAGCATGAGCGCCCGGACGATGACCGAAACGACACCCTTTGAGCACAAGGTGACTCCCCGCCATACGGAGTTCCGGATGGCGTCCGAACTCACCGAGGTCACGATCCAGGACATCTACGCCGCGCTCGTCGATGATGTCTCGCGCAACGAGATGATCGCCAACGACATCGTGCGCGCCATAGAATCTGGACGTTGCCCGCTGCTTCTGACCGGTCGGACAGAGCATCTCCAGCATTTCGCAGCCAAACTTGAGGGTGTTGCCAAGCACGTCTTCGTCTTGAAGGGCGGCATGGGGAAGAAGCAGCGTCGAGCAACAGCGGCGGCCCTGGCATCAGTGCCGGAAAACGAAGCGCGGGTGATTCTGGCGACGGGAAGTTACATCGGAGAAGGGTTTGACGACGCGCGTCTGGACACGCTATTCCTGGCCATGCCGATCTCCTGGAAGGGCACGTTGCAGCAGTATGTGGGGCGGTTGCATCGTCTTCACGACAACAAACGATTCGTGCAGGTCTACGATTATGTGGACAACTACGTTCCAATGCTGGCCAGAATGTACGAGCGCAGGCTGAAGGGCTATGCCGCGATTGGTTATGTGATCGAGCAGGAGACGTTTCCACCCCATCCCCCGGCACACCTGTAGACCCGGGCCTTCAGTTGCTTGTAGTTTTTGTCTTGTATCGACAATGTATGTGTGCTAGTATGCACCTATACAATGACTCGAACAGAAACCCCGGAACAGGTCAGACTCTGGTTTCAGAGGGCAGTTCGCGATCTCTGGCCTGTGGCCATCGGGTCTCTGTCCTTGCGGAAGAGCCCCTGTATTCGAAAGCGCTGTCAGCTATGCGAAGCAGGGCAGGGACACTCCAGTTATTCGTTGTATGGCCGCAAGGGGAATCGCCGGTTTTCGATCTATGTGCCTGACGAGTTGGCCGAGGATTTGGAAAGGGCCATCCGGAACGGCCGCGATCTTCAGAAGCTTATGGCTGAAGCCGGGCGAAGGTACACGTTGGCGCTAAAGAACGAGCGCAGTTCGCACATCCGAAAGTAGCCAGCGGCGTCTCTGCCGTTCCGGCTGCGGAGGGCAAGTGCTCAACGAGGCGGACTTTCTTGGCTGGTGTGCACGGCTCGGGTTGACCGAGACAACACGTGCGACGATCACTGCGGTCCGGTCCCGTAATCCTACTCGTCGCGTTGGAGGCGGTCGCCAAAACGTCTCCGGTCGGTATCCCAGCCGCAAAATGGGCATCACCATCCAGTTCGAAAGCCACCGAGTTGAACTGCCCTTCGTATACGAAATGGAGCACGATCCCGGAGTACTGGAGTATTACGACCAGCCGCCCTCTATTCCGCTCATCTATCACGCGGCAAACGGCAGACGCTTGTCGATTCTGCATACCCCAGACTATTTTGTGCTTCGCCGCGACTCTGCGGGATGGGTAGAGTGCAAAAGCTCGGAGGATCTCGAAAAGCTGGCCATCAAGAGTCCACACCGCTACCTTCGAGATAATTACGGCGACTGGCGCTGCCCGCCGGGAGAAGTGCACGCCTCGGCACTGGGCTTGGACTACCGAGTATGGTCATCGGCGGAGGTTAATTGGATTCTCCAGCGGAACCTCCAGTTCCTGGACGACTATCTGCGATTCGACTCTGCGGGTGCGACAGGCTTTATCGACGCCGCCATCAAAACGGCAATCGAAGCAGAACCAGGAATACTTCTGCAGGAGCTGTTGGAAAAGGTCCGCGGCGTTGCGGAACCTGACGAGATTTACCTACTGATCGCAAGCGGCGGCGTCTACGTGGACCTTAGCGCAGCCGCGATCGTCGAGCCAGACCAGGTTCGCGTCTTTGTCAACGCAGAAGTTGCTACTGCATACCAGCTAGCTTGTCATGAGTTGAAGGAGCGTGTGGCGAACTGCGGACGCATCGGCGGCCCGTCTGCTCAAGCGCCAGTTGCGCATAGCGAGGCCTTCCATCTCCTGGCAACGGCCAGCGAGCAGGACTTGGTCGCCGCGAACCGGCGCTTCGATCTTGTGAAACTTCATCTTGGAGGGGAAAAAGCTCCGCATTCTATCCCGGCGAGGACGCTGCGCCTGTGGGCGGCGCAGTATAGGCTCGCGAAAGAGCAGTACGGCAACGGGTATGTGGGTTTGCTGGGGAAGACCAGTAAGCGAGGAAACAGAACCAGCCGCTTGTCCGAGGAGTCGCGCGACCTGCTCATTCAGTTTATCGAGAACGATTACGAGAATCTCAGGCAAAAGACAAAGATCGCGTCGTGGGCAGCGCTGAAGCGCAAATGCGACGAGCGTGGCATCGAAGCGCCGAGCTACGTCACGTTCTGTGTTGCCGTGCGCGAGCGTGCGACCTTCGAACAAACGTTAAAGCGGCGGGGGCGACGCGCCGCGTACACCCATGCATTCTTCTATTTCGAGTTGGAACCGACTACGCCGCGCCATGGAGACCGTCCCTTCGAGATCGGGCACATCGATCATACCGAGTTGGACGTTGAAGTCGTCTGCTCCCACACCGGCCGTCCACTCGGGCGGCCGTGGATGACGATTCTCACGGATGCCTTCTCACGGCGTTGCCTTGCGCTCTATCTGACATTCGACGCTCCGAGCTACAGGTCCTGCATGATGATTCTGCGGGATTGTGTCCGGCGCCATGGCCGCCTGCCGCAGATTATCGTCATTGACGGTGGCCCCGAATTCCAGAGCACATATTTCGAAACGCTCCTGGCCCGCTATGAATGCACCAAGAAGACGCGGCCGCCGGCAAAGGCGAGGTTCGGCTCCGTCTGCGAGCGGCTTTTCGGCACCACAAACACTCAGTTTATTCACAGCCTGCGGGGCAACACTCAGATCATGCGCAACGTCCGACAGGTCACAAAGAGCAACGACCCTGTGGGACAGGCGGCTTGGACCCTCGTTCATCTTTATGACTATCTGTCGTCTTTCCTGTTCCAGATCTACGATACCATCGAGCACCCCGCTCTCGGGCAAACCCCGCGAGAGGCGTATTTCAAGAGCCTGGAAAGCACCGGCGTTCGCCCGAATAGATTGATTCCCTACGATCAAGCGTTCTTAATGGCTACCCTTCCAACAACTCAACGGGGCACTGCGAGAGTGTCACCTGGGCGTGGGGTCATCGTCAACGGCGTGTACTACTGGGCCGAGGCATTCCGCGATCCCACGGTTGAAAATCACGACGTCGCCGTCCGGTACGATCCTTTTGATATCGGCAAAGCTTACGCGTTTGTGAAGAACCGATGGACGGAGGGCCACTCTGAGCACTATGCGGCGCTGCGGGGCCGTTCGGAGAAAGAAATAATGTTGGCGTCCAAGGAGGTACGCCGACGAAGCCAGTTGCACTCTCGGGAGCGATTCACTCTGACGGCTCGGAAACTGGCAGATTTTCTTGGATCAGCCGAAGCGGAAGAGAAGTGTCTCCTACAGCGATTGCGTGATCGGGAAAGCAAGTCGATCCGCCAGAACGGCCCCGCTGTTGTTCCAGACGCAGCCTCCAGTCGAGAGGCCTTCAAGGAATCACAGTCTGGGAACGCTACGCCGCCGATATCAGTACCCGGTCAAGCTGAGGCCAGCGCGGTCTACGGAGACTTCTGATGGCGGCTAACCACAATCGGGAACCGGATGGTACTGAGTTGCGACTTGACCGCTTTCGTTCCTTCACGGTGGCGCATCCTCGGCTCGTGGAAGCCAAAGAGACACTGATAAATGCAATACGGGGGGCCGAGCCGAATTCGCTCATTTTTGTGTTTGGACCGACCGGGGTCGGTAAGACGACGTTACGGTTGAAAACGGAGCAGTTGATTACTGCGGAGCTCTTGAGCGAACTCCATGAAGACATCACGCGGGTCCCGGTGGTTAGTGTCGAAGCCGTAGCTCCTGAGTCCGGGAGTTTCAACTGGCGCGATCACTACAAACGTCTCCTCCACCAACTTGACGAGCCGCTGATCGACCGTAAGCTGAATCGACAGGTGGAGCGGGCCTTCGTCGAACCCAGCATGCGCTTCATGCCCACATTCAGAGCGGTCGGTACCGAATACCGATACGCCGTGGAGCAGGCTATCCGCTATCGCCGGCCCGTCGCGGTCATGATCGATGAAGCCCAGCACCTCGGCAAGATTTCATCAGGCCGCCGCCTGCTCGATCAATTGGATGTAGTCAAGTCCATCGCCAATCAGACCAAGACCGTACACGTTTTGTTCGGGACCTACGACCTGCTCGCGTTCCGAAATCTGAATGGGCAACTCAGCAGACGAAGCGTCGACGTTCACCTCGCTCGTTACCGTGCCGAAGATTCGGGAGACCGCCAAACCTTCATCAATGTCGTGCAGTCCTTCGAGAAGGAACTTGCTTTTGAGGATCAGTCAGACCTTGTAAGCGACTGGGAGTTCCTGTACGAGCGGAGCCTTGGTTGCGTCGGCATTTTGAAGGAATGGCTGATGCGGGCTGCTACCGTCGCGTCTCGAAAGGGTGGCCGCCGGTTGACGAGAGCCGATCTTGAATCTCAAGCCTTGTGCGTAGCTCAATGCGAGCAACTGTACGCGGAGACTACAGATGGCGAACTCAAGCTGAACGAGCGCAGCGAGGCAGTAGCGCGGCTTCGCGGGAGACTGGGTTTGAGCACTCACGCGACAACAGAAGTAGATCCGACACGGCCAGCCCCTCCGGTCAAGCGCCGGCGACCGGGCCAGCGGCTTCCGACGCGTGACGTCATTGGACAAATGGATGCAAGTGCAGCCGCTCTTTGATTCGTGGTCACTCTCAAGCTCGCCGATTCCGCCGAGAAGCCGGCTCTATTCGCTTGAGCCGATTGGCATCGGTACCGCATTGGTCGAGAGCCTGAGCGGCTACGTTGCCCGGCTTGCCGAAGCGCACTCGGTAAGCGTTGGAGACCTTGTAGGCCGGGTGCTCTCAGAGGTTCCGAATGCCCAAGGCGCGATCATCCCGCCGGTGGCCAAAGCTGGCGGACGCGGCGGACATGGATTTCGAGTTTGTGGCTATACGGTTAACGGCGTTACAGACCGTGCCAAAAAGTGGGTCCACGCTCTGGAAGTGGCGACGAGCCGGCGTGACCTGCGGTGTCTCACTCTCCTTCCGTTCCGCTACGCGCTGCCTGATCATTTGTTTCATCGGCACCGGACCTGGTGCGCGCCCTGTTTCGAACAATGGCGGCTGAACGGGCAAACCGTCTATGAGCCGCTTCTCTGGGCAATCAAAGTGTCATCCCATTGCCCGGTACACCAGCGGCCGCTCAGTCACACTTGTCCTTGCTGTGGGCGGGCGCTAAATCTACTCGGCGTTTTCTCCCAGCCGGGATTCTGCGAGCGCTGTGGCGGTTGGTTGGGCGCGCCATATGCCGACAGTGACCAGTCACAACCTAGCTCGACCAGCGGAGAAGACCAAACGTGGTCTTGTACCCAAGTAGGAGGGCTGCTGGCGATGCTTCCCCGGGTCGACCCGGTGGCTGCCCGGGAATCACTTCGCCGAAGCCTCATCGTGTATCTCGAAGAGGTTGCAGGCGGCAATGTCCTCGCCCTCGCAGAGTACGTTCGGTGTCCCCATTCTATGCTGCACAGTTGGCTGGCTGGTGCAGCACTCCCTCGACTCGAAAACCTGCTGCGAATCGCTCGATACTTGAATGTTCCGATTTCTAGCTTCTATGCTCCGTTGGGACCGACGCCCACGAACATAGCCGCCGCAAAGCAAGCGGTTGCCATCAGAGGAAAGCGCTCTGTGTCCCCATCCCGGCATGCATTCGAAATTCGGCGAGCTCTTCTGGCAGCATTTGATGATGCCGTGCCGCTCAGCGTCACAGAGATTGCGCGCAGACTGGGCTACACAACCACGTACAGCCTTTATGAAGTCGACCGAGCGATCTGCTACAAAATCACTGCCCGATATCGACAGTCGGGCGGGCGTCATTGGTGGAAGAAACCTGGAGCGCCCAGAGTGTGTGAGACTCTACTGAAGGAAATCTTAGAGCAGTCTCTCAGCTCGACCGAACCAACCTCAGTTCATCAGATTGCTGTACGCCTTGAACATCCAAACAGTGGCTATATTCAACAAAAATTCCCAGAGCTATGTGCAGCCATCGGCAAGAAGATCGTACAGGCGAAACAAGATCGTCTCCAAAGTCTGCGCCGGACCTTAAGAAACGCGCTCCACAAACATCCACCGCCGACCCTCACGGATTTGAGCCACCGTGTCGGCTATTCGCACTCAGCCATTCTACGCAGGCATGAACCCACTCTATGCGATCAACTCATGGCGCAATACAGGTTCTACATTGCGAAGCGCAGATCTGGTCTGGAGAAGGAAGCGATGGCGGCGCTCCGGGAAACTCCGGCGCCATCTTTGCGAGCCGTCTGCAGGCGACTCGATGTTACGGTACCGTTCATGAACAAGCACTTCCCGGCTGGGGCGCGAATGATCATCGAGCAGCACCGGCGGTTCGTCTCGGCTAAGACAGCGCACCGACGTGAACGGTTGTTTCACGACATCCATGCCATTGCCGTTGAACTTCAAAGTAGGGGCATGTACCCGTCAGTAGAAAGAGTCGTTGAGCGGCTTCCCGAAAGATCTCGCTGCGACTGGAAGACCATTTCCTCGGCGGTTCGTGAAGCGCGCAATGTGCTTGCGACAGGCCCGCACAACTGCACTGGGTTCTCCCCGCCAAGGGTAATCGATGAACTCGCTAGCTTATCAGCCGGAACGCCTGGTGTACTTCGCGAGAAGGAAATCCATGTCATCTTCGACGCCGTAGCCAAACGAATGACTGATTTCCCGCACACGGTCTAAGCGCGCGATCAAGCCGTCGCGGCCGGTAGCGGATAGCGTGTTGGTCGATCTGATGGCTTGTTCAAACATGCGAACCAAGGCGTCGAAATATTCTTCCTCTTGATAGCCGATATCCCGACAGAACCCAGCGGCCTGCTCGCAGTAGAAAACCATCAACTCGGCGAGTCCCGCGGGGTCACCCACCGCCTTTCTGTAATCGGCAATGGCCCGTTTCGCCTGGGAGACGGATGTGTCCTGGTTCCGAAACACGTCGGGCCAAAGCCAGCGATCGATGGTCTTCTTATAGGGTTCGAGCACATCCTCGCCCAAGCCAAAGCGGGCATGAAGGAAGGCCTGGTTATCTTTGTGCGCGGCATAGAGATGGTGAATCAAGTCCAGCAAGGCCCCCCGGTCAAAAGCGGCGAGCTTGGCTTTGACATCAGCCCACGTGGTTTGCGATTTCGACTGACGTTTTGCCATACGCGTCTTCGATATCCAGCCCGCATGCGTAACTCTCAACGGGGCTGCCTGACTCAGAAACAGTAGCCCTGCGCCAGCCAGTAGTGCCAGTCGCCGATGGCCTCGAGGGTAGATTCATCCGCGTCAATGGCAACTAGTTGGGACAGAGGAACTGCGACATTGCGTCCCTGCCAGCGAATCAACACCAGCATGTCGCCGGCACACGCATCTTTCGGGCGCCATGCGGAGGACCTCGACGGTTTCTCCCTTGCGGAGCGGCGACACCACCTTGGCCGAGATGCAGCGGGCGGGGAAAGGGAATCGTAGCTTATCTTCCAGGAAGTAATACCAGCCCAGAGCTTGCTCTTCCGGCCCATAGGCGTCGACGATGACTTCGTTGTGGATTCGTTCCTCGCGGAGGCGGTCTCGCTTGGGTTTGGCCACGGCTTTTTTGTCGCGGACCGTCAGCAAGACTGTAGCAGCTGGCGGATGCGCGAAAAACGCAACAGCTCCGCTGCGCCCAGCACGGGATTTGCCGGCCAAGGTTCTTCTTCGTCCTCGTCCTCGATCTCCGCCTCAGGCGAAGCCAGAAACTTCGCGCTCTCCAGATGGTCGAGATAGGCACGAATCTCCTCGGCGGAAAACAGCCCCTGAATAGCGGCGACGAATGCCGGCAACTGCGCAGCGAACTCGGAGTCCTGCTCCGATGCCATCACGAACGTAAAAAGCTTCTCCCCGATCAGATAGTCCAACGCGTTTTTCGCCCCGAACTGCTCACGGATGTCTTCGGTGGCCGCGCATTGTTCGATCCAGATCTTGTGAAATTCCATCGACGAATGGCTCATCAGCGAATCCTTTCCTTAATGATACGACGCACCGAGATGCGGCCGGTAGGGAGCCGACGCGCGATCTCCGCGTTGCTGGCGCCCGCGCGATGCAGCTCCGAATCTCAGTCGTGTGCAATGGCGCCGTCGCGGGCTGGCCCAGCACATCGGCACCATTTAAAGCATAACGCTGCCAAACGGCAACTTTATGGTTTAAATCACACACAGACACCCGAAAGGAATGGGAGGAGCCTGGCGAGATGACCATTCGGAAAACATCCAAGCCGTGCATTGGTGGTGCAACTCCGAAAAGGGATCGAGCAGACCGGGAGATTGATGACCGCTCAGTGAACCGCATTGTGGCGGGCATTATCATGGGGACATGGAACGTGGCGAGCAAGTTGCGGCTAAAACCGACAATTTGGACACGAGGTTGACCATTGCAGCCCATCATGAAGCCGGACACATTGTGATAGCGGCAGCAATGGGATTGCGGTTGCGCCCGGAAGGAATAATGGTCGATAAGGGTGCGTGGGGCCTTGCCTGCTTCTACAAGGAACCGGACGAGTCCGACGAGTCGAAAGAGTCCATTATCGTTGCCACCGTTGCCGGGTATTTAGCGCAGAAGCGATTCTGCGAGGAGCATGGCTATTCTTGCCCATTGCCCGACGACCTCGAAGTTACTTTGAGCCCGGACTCGAAAGAGGCGCGCGGAATAGAAACCAATCTTTCAAGGCAGTACCTGGGCAAGAGGACCGTTCCCGAGGTGCATGAACTCCTGCAGCAGCGAGCAGCGGAGTTGGTTCTGCAGCATTGGCCGGCGATCGAGGCCGTTGCCCGCGAGGTAGCCTCAACGAGTTTAGCGCCGCTGAAGCCGCTCAAAAGCGGTACACAATGGTCGGACCAGACATCGGCAAGATCTCTACCCGGCGATGAGGTGGTGAAGATAGTCGAACGGTTTGGGATTAAGGCAGTTTGCGTAACGGAATCTTAGAAGGCTATGTGTCTGCATTTCTGAAAAGTCGCACAGCGTCCGCTACGCTGGCGATGCCATGGTTTTCATTCTGGTGGCCGATTACTTTGAAGACTATGAGAATTCCTAACTCACTATCCCAGCCTGTGTTCAGCAAGGCATAGACCAACGTCAGAGAACGGCTGCGCGATCTGCCAAGATTACGATGCCGATTTCTACGGGACAGGGTCGATTGCTGGGGCTTCGAAGACGGGAAATCGAATTGCGGTACCGACGAAGTCCTGAGCTCGCACGAGGACCGGCATGAGCCAAAACGTGGATCCATTCCATGCAGCGACTCTGTCTGGGATGCATTCGGCGGGAGGACCGACAAACGGATAAAGCAACATCAGGTCTGGAGTCGTTGCCATTCGTTCCCGCCGCCGGACTAGCTCGGCATAGACGGTAAGCTGTCGGACGTCCGCTGGGCTCAGGACATGACCTGCCAGAGGAGCTGCCTCGTCCACCCCGTTCTGTTCGCCTTCCAAGTCACTAAAACGCAGCGCACGTTGCAGGCCCTTTGCCAGGTGTTTGTATTTGGCATCGCCGATCCAAATGGTTGTTTCGTGCCGCCAGTAGTAGTCTGCCAGCTGAGAAATCCCTCCCGCGCGGACTTCGAGGAGTTTACCGACGTATTTTTGCTCTTCTACGGCAGTGTTGAAGTGCGATTCCAGCACAGCGTGCACGTAGTTCTCGAAAACTTGGTTCATGTCTAACAGGAAAACAAATGTATTGGCACTGCCCACACCGAGGTTGTGCCCGATCCCTGCTAGTAGCCGTCGGGCAAGATCGAAAGCTGTTCTGAACCGCTCCATAGACCGGTCAAACCGCAAATTCCAAACGCCCGACAGCGCGGTGGCGGGAGAAACATCTTCGACCTCGCCCATTAGTGCCTGGCAATCCAGAAGCAGACGTGATGCCTCCAAATAGTTCACCCGTTCGGATAGGAATCGGCAGGCGCACTTGAAAAGGCGATTAATCGCGGTGTCCAACGTGAATTCATCCCAGGCGCACAACACCCGGTCGAGCCGGTTCCAGTTTCTGGTCACCTGTTCGACGAGGTCGATCCGCCCACGTACGGCCTTGAGATCGTCTGTGAATTTTACATAGGCATGGGCGACGCCCCGCTCCAGTTCAGGCAAAAGGTTCTTCCCGAGCAAGTAGGCGAACAGATCGAAAAATGAGGTAGGCGCCTCCTCAAGGTGCGCAGTTGCGGTCTCGGCGAGATCGCGATGATCAGCGACCTCCAGCATCCACAAGAGATTGCGCATCACCGAATCAATCGTCGTGGCAGACGATAATGGCTGTCTTTCGCTGACCTCGATCAAAGCAGCATCGAGCTTTGGGTAGATTTCAAGCGCAACCTCGTCCACCTCGATTACACCCACGTATTGCCGGGCACAAAGCTGTTGGCCATCCGGCCCAGCAAAGGAGAGCGGCGAGACGGACAAACCGTTGAGGATACGCCAAGCCTCTGCAGCCGCATCGATGTCGCGGCACACGTCGGCGCTCAGTCCGTGATCTGCCCGCGACCATTCACAGAGCCGTATCTCTCTCGGCAGAGCGCCCTCCAAGGCGAGTTAAACGATTGAGTAGCTACTGCACAGCGTCTGCAAGCAACCTATATCGCCTGCATCCGCGTCGAAGAACCACTGCCACTTCGTCCGGGCTTCTTTGACATCAGCGCCGCTGATTTTGCGGATGAACCCACCATCCACGGTTCCCGAGTTCTCACCGAGGACGTACCGGAGCCCGTCCCAGTCGTTGTAAAAATACTCCTGCAAAAGGGGGATGATCTGCTTTCGGAAACACTGATTAAAGCGCGCCTCATCCTCCACTCTGATGAAATACGCGTGTCCAATCTGGTGGTCCCGATCCTTGCGTAGAGCGATTCGTCGGTTGAGTTCCTGAAGGACCGATCGCATCTTTTCGCTCAAGCCGCTACACAACGTCAGATCCACCCGTAATTCCTCAAACTCGAATCGCCGCCGAAGGGCTACGTCTACGAGGGCTATGCTCTTGTCAGCAGTGTTCATTGTTCCCACGACGTACAGATTGGCTGGAACAGCAAACTTCTCGCCGGAGTAGGGTAGGGTTACGACTAAGCTGTTTTGGTTGTCTCCTGTCCGAAGCCGCTTGTCGGGCTCGATTAGGGTGATGAGTTCGCCGAGTATCTTGCTGATGTTGCCACGGTTAATTTCATCGATGACCAAAACAAATCGGTTCCAATGAGATTCAGGCTTTAACTGGTACCCGCTCTTTTCACCTTCGGCGAGAAAGCGCTGCACAATTTCCGCTTTTTCGTCCTCCGTGTGAGCCGTGGGCCGTGGGGGTTGGACCTTTCCCCGAAACTGCGATTTCTCTATTCGGCGCAATTCGTTAAAAACCGCGGCCACCAATTGCGAATGACATCCGCGCGCCACAACTTCCATTACTTCAGAAACGGTGACGGCATCCTGGCTTCGCTTCGCATCAAACACTTGCTCGAGGATTTTGCGGGAGCAAAGGAACTTCTTGTCGCTCAGGACATTGACGCCCTCGATGTTCCCCTTCTGAGTCAGGGCCAATTGGTAAGATGTTTTGTCTGATAATCCTCGGTACTTGGCTTCGGGATCCGATTCGATCTTTGCAAGCAGTGCTTTCCACAGAGCATCGAAAGGAACGAGCCCTTTAGCCGCCTCAGCCCTTTCAAGGCAATCGAATAGGGCATTGAATGCCAGTCGCTTGAAGGCGCCCGGTCGACATTCGTATCGAGGCGGACCACCTTCCTCATCCGCATCCAGAACAGGCCGGATGCCTTCGACGAAGTCCTCATAGGAATACGACTGATGAAACGTGATGAACTCGACCTGCCCTTGCAGAACCAGCTCGTCGAATCGCCGCTTTTGCGCCACGCGGTTCCCCGAGTTTTCCCGAGCAAAAGCTGGGTCGATGACCTTCACTGCGCGCTCGATTGTCTCGTATGTCTTGCCAGTACCCGGCGGTCCGTACAGGATGAGATTCATGGCGCTTGATTCGTCATTGAGGATGGTCGATTCTTCCTCAGATTCATTGCTTGGTTGCTCTGGGCCCGCTGTCCCATCTTTGTAACTCGTCGGGCAGACGACCCAGATAAAGCTCTGAACATCAACCCAGTCCGCTGGATTCTGCGCCTCTAATGCTCGCCAGAATGCCTGACCAAATCTCAATACTTGATCGAATCTCTCGCCCGTGGGCGGCCCATCGGGAAGAGGATGTCCCAGTTCCTCCGCCAGTTTTCGGTAGTATTTGATTTTCACCGGAAAATAGTCGGAGGGACGCATGGCCCATAGGAGCGTAGACAGCGTATCCCAATGTGGAGTCATCCCCTGCGCGACAATGGCTTGGACAATGGGCTCAACTGTTGATGGCCCAGCATACGGAGTTTCAGCCGCATCGAGGAACGCCCTGAGCACTACAGAGCTTTTCTCATCGTCAGAACCAATACTCGGCCGCCAGGACTGATATGCCACGAGATTCGTCGTGATGCGCCTGCTTATTTCCTCGCGAGCTTTATTGCCTTGCCCCGCCTGAACTAACTTTCGCAACTGCGCATTGCCGATTTCCTCTTCGTAACGCTTCAGGGCGTTCCGCTTGTAGTCCAACTCCTCCTCGTGGAAACGATCACCAGGTGATCCAAAGTCGGTAAATCCAGAGATACGTTTATTGAAGCGCGTCCACAACTTCTCGAGCTGCTGCGGTGTGATAGCGAATTGTGGAGGTTTATCACGGTTTATCTCCTTATCTCCCGGATTGGCCGTTTCCCACGCGGTTCGAGAAATCTCTGGGTATTCGGTACCGAGCTTTGCGTTCACGTTCTTCACCAATTGCAGGTAAGACGATAGGGTTTCAACCTCGCCGTCGATGCCTTTGAGTTTGAAAAACTTGCGGCAATTCGAATCGCATGCGATATACCGTTTTGGATTGAGCCAAAACATGCCCATCGTTAGTTTTGCAGGGCCAACTGTCTCCACTTGGAGACACCGCTCGAAGAGTTTTGAGTCGAGATCTTCCGGAGGGCCTTGTACGACTGCTTCACCGAGCGCCCAGAGACTCGATATGTCATCGGATTTGCGCTTGTTCTTGTAAGGAAAGAACCACGCACGCCTCGCGTCGACCACTGGGATTCCCTCGAAATCAGCAGGAACTTCTGATTCGAGATCGAACTTGGTCTTGAGATAGGCCAATATTCGTCTCCTGTTGTCCGTCGTGAGGCCACGGTTGAATGAAGCGTAAAAGGTGAAGGGATCAATTACCGCGAGCGGAATTTCCTTCCCTTCGTTGTCGCGGTCCACTATGGAGCCGACAGGAATTCCGTCGGCCTCCAGCGCTTTGAGCATTTCGATGAGTTCGCTCTGGCGATCGCGATACGGCAGGAGTTTCT
>Ga0208587_1000662_pt1 | contig 18862 bp, 19 predicted proteins | sample NGESurdeep092012_7_FD_184472 | JGI IMG/M metagenome (GOLD analysis project Ga0208587, IMG submission 184472) | Arctic peat soil microbial communities from Barrow, Alaska - NGEE Surface sample 210 deep-092012 (SPAdes) | ecosystem: Environmental > Terrestrial > Soil > Wetlands > Peat ...
CGATCAATCCCGGGTTGATCAGACAGTCACAACCGACCTATCATTGGCCGCCTGAATAAGCTCAGCCGGGTGTCTCAAAACCGGGCCGCAGTACACGCCCTCAAGGATCTCGACCAGGTCATCCGGCTCAATCCGGGCAACGCGCCGGCCTACAATGCGCGCGGCCTGGCGCTGAGCAGCAAGCGCGACTATGACCGCGCCATCAACGACTACAGCCAGGCGATCCGGCTCGACGGCAAGCTGGCGGCGGCCTACAACAACCGCGGCCTCGCCTATCGAGCCAAGGGCGACAACGAGCGCGCCATCGGCGATTTCAGCACGGCCGCGAAGATCGATCCGAACTACGCACTCGCCTTCAGCAACCGCGGCAATGCCTATTTCGATAAGCGCGAATACGACCGCGCCATCGGCGACCTCACCCAGGCGATCAAGCTCAACCCGAATTATGTGCGGGCCTATTACGATCGCGGCATTGCCTACGGCACCAAGGGCGAAACCGACCGCGCCATCCAGGATTTCGACCGCGCCCTCAAGCTCGACCCGAAGAACGCTATCGCGCTGAACAATCGCGGCCTTGCCTATCGCAACAAGGGCGACAGCGACCGCGCCGTCGCCGACTTCGGCGAGTCGATCAAGCTCAACGAGACCTATTCGACCGCATACTATAACCGCGCCAACGCCTATTTCGACAAGAACGACTACGACCGCGCCATTGCCGACTTCAACCAGGCGATCAAGCTCGATGCGAAAGATTCGTTCGCCTATCACGACCGCGGCATCGCCTATTACGAGAAACGCGACTTCGAGCACGCCATCACGGACTTCGAGACCGCGATCAAGATCAATCCGAACTACGCCATTGCGGCGAGCCCGCGTGGCAACGATATCCGCAGCCAGCGCGGCTACGACCGCGACACCATGGCGCTGGTGCAGCCGATCCGGGTGAGCCCGATCTTCGCGCTCGCCTACAACGATCGCGGCATCAATGCCGCCTCAAAGAACGACTTCGAGCACGCGGCCGCCGACTTCGCTCACGCGATCAAGATCAATCCGAACTTCTCCGCCGCCTACTACAATCGCGGCAACGTGTTTTTCCAGAAGCGCGACTATGAGCGCGCCATCGCAAACTACGATCAGGCGATCCGGCTGAACCCGAAGGACGCCATGGCCTATTACGACCGCGGCGTCGCGCGCTACGAGCGCGAGGACTTCGACCGCGCCATTCAGGACTTCGATCAGGTGACCAAGCTGGACGGCACGAACGCAGCCGCCTTCTACAATCGCGGCATCCCTATCACGAGCAGCACGATTACGATCGCGCCATCGAGGACTTCAATCAGGCGATCAAGCTCAATCCCAAGCTCGCCTCGGCGTTCAGCGCGCGTGGCAACTCGCTGGCGAGCAAGGGCGACTACGAGAAGGCGGTCGGCGACCTGACGCAGGCGATCAAGCTCAATCCGGGCCAGGCCATGGCGTTCAACGATCGCGGCGTCGCCTATGGCCTCAAGGGCGAGGCCGACCACGCCATCGCCGATTTCGACCAGGCGGTTGCGCTCAACGCGCAATATGCGCCGACTTTCAACAACCGCGCCATCGCCTATGCCGCCAAGAGCCAGCTCGATCGCGCCATCCAGGACTACGACCAAGCGGTCAAGCTCAACACCGGCTATGCCATCGCCTTCTACAATCGCGGCACCGCCAAATACGACAAGGGCGCGAATACACGCCGGCGGCCGCCGACTATGACAACGCGATCAAGCTCAATCCGGCCGACACGCTCGCCTTGAACAACCGGGGCAATGCCAATGCCAATCGGCGCGATTTCGACCGCGCCATCGCCGACCTGACCCAGGCGCTCAAATTCAACCCAAGCTATGCGCAGGGCTATAACGATCGCGGCGTCGCCTATGCCGCCAAGGGCGACATCGATCGCGCGCTCGCTGACTTCGAGCAGGCGATCAAGTTCGACGGCCGCAACAGCCTCGCCTACTACAATCGCGGCCTCGCCTATCGCGACAAGCACGACGTCGACCGCGCGATCCAGAATTTCGAGCAGGCGATCAGGCTCAACCCGAGCTATGCGGTCGCCTATTACAATCGCGGCAATGCGCTGGAGTTCAAGCGCGACTTCGACCGCGCCATCGCGGACTTCGACCAGGAGATCAAGCTCAAGCCGGGCTACGCCATGGCCTATTACGACCGCGCGCTGAGCTACGGCGCCAAGGGCGACGCCGACCGCGCCATCGCCGATCTCAGCGAGGCCACCAAGTTCGATGCCAAGAACGCGCTGGCCTTCTACAACCGCGGCATCGCCTATCGGCTCAAGGGCGACATCGACCGCGCCATCACCGACTACGGCGAGGCGGTGAAGCTCGACAACAAGTTCGCGCTCGGCTTCTATCAGCGCGGCAACGCCTATTATGAGAAGCGCGATTTCGACCGCGCCATTGCCGATTTCGGCGAGGCGATCCGCTTCAACCCCAATTTCGATCTCGCCTTCTATCACCGCGGCCTCGCCAATCGCGACAAGCGCGACTACGACCGCGCGATCAACGATTTCAGCCAGGCGATCCGGCTCGACGGCAAGAACGCGCTGGCGTTCGACAATCGCGGCCTCGCCTACCGCATGAAGGGCGATCTCGAGCGCGCCCTCGCCGACTTCGATCAGGCGGTGCGGCTCGATCCCAAGTCGTCGGCCGCCTTCAATGATCGCGGCGCCAGCTACGGCATGCGCGGCGACAACGACCGCGCCATCGCGGACTTCGACGCCGCGCTCAAGCTCGATCCGAGGAACGCGGTCGCGCTCAACAATCGCGGCTTCGCCTATCGCAACAAGGGCGAGACCGACCGCGCCATCGCCGATTTCAGCGAGGCGATCAAGATCAACGCGGGCTATATGACCGCGCTCTATAATCGCGCCAACGCCTATTACGAAAAGCGCGACCTCGACCGCGCAATCAGGGATTTCGATGCCGCGATCAAGGTCGATCCCAACTTCGCCCCCGCCTATAACGCCCGCGGCATCGCCTACGACACCAAGAACGAGTTCGACCAGGCGATCCAGGATTTCAGCCAGGCCATCAAACTCGACCCGAAGAACGCGCGCGCCTTCAACAATCGCGGCTTCGGTTATCGCAACCGCGGCGATTTCGAGCCGCCATCGCCGACTACAGCCAGGCGCTGGTTATCAATCCGAGTTATGCGCTGGCGCTCTACAATCGCGGCTTCGCCTATTACGACAAGCGCGACTTCGAACGCGCCACCCAGGACATGAACCAGGCGATCAAGCTCAACCCGAGCTTCTCCACCGCCTTCTTCGATCGCGGCATCACCAATTACGACAAGCACGATTACGACAGCACAATCGCTTCGGCCGATCCGCTGATCAAGACGAAGCCGAGCTACGCCGTGAGCTTCAACGAGCGCGGCAGCAGCTACGAGAACCGGCGCGAGGGCGACCGCATCATCCAGGAGGCCAATCTGCCGATCCGCAACAACCAGTACAATGCCTACGCCTACTCGGCGGACACGTTCCCGCTGGTAAGCCCGGCCATGGTTGCGCCGGCGCCGGCGCCAGCGCTAGAGCCGACACCTGCGGCCAAGCAAGCGCCTGCTGCGGCCGCAGCGGACCAGGACAGTGTGCCGATGCCGCAGCCAAACCCGGCGCGGACTAAGCCGGTGCAGCACGGCCGCCGCAGCGCCAGGTCATGAACGGCCGCCAGCCGATACGATAGTTGTCTGCAGGGGTTTCGGCGCGGCGATCAGCCGTGCCGGCGCGCGGGCGTGGCGGTTTGCTCTACGGCGTGCTCGCCGATGATGCGCCCGAGCATCACCAGCACCGGACCCGGCAAGGCGGCCTGCGCAAGGCGCTCCGGCAGTTCGCCGATTGGGCCTGAGACCACCGCCTGATCGGGCCTTGTGGCGCGCGCGATGGCGAGCGCCGGCGTTTTCGGATCGAGGCCTTCGGCGGTCGCCTTGGCCACCAGCGTGGCAAACGTCCGCGTCGGCATGTAGATCGCCGTCGTAGTCGCGGGATCGGCGAGGCTCCGCCAGTCGATATCCATCGGCAGCTTGCCGTCCTTGGCGTGGCCGGTGACGTATTGCAGCCGACGAGCATGTTTGCGGTCGGTGAGCGGGAGGCCGAGCTTGGCGGCCGCTCCTTGCACCGCCGTAATGCCCGGCACCACCTCGACAGAAATGTTTGCCGCCTTGCAGGCCGCAAGCTCCTCGCCGGCCCGACCGAAGATCAGCGGGTCGCCGCCCTTGAGGCGAACAACGCGCTTGCCTTGTTTCGCCAGGCTCACCATCAGAGCATTGATGTCGTCCTGCTTGCAGGACGGCCCGAAGCCGGTCTTGCCGACCAGCATTTTGCGCGCCTCGCGGCGAGCGAAATCGAGCACGTCGCGCGAGACCAGATCGTCGAACAGGATCACGTCGGCCGATTGCAGCGCGCGCACGGCGCGCAGCGTCAGCAGCTCCGGATCGCCGGGTCCGGCGCCGACCAGGGTGACCGAGCCGTTCTCGACCGCCATGCCCAGGCCCTTCACCTCGGCGATGAAACGCTCGAAGTCGTTTTCCGTGGGCTCGCTCTCGGGATTGCTGACCGCATGCGCGGTAAACACCTGCCAGAACTTCCGCCGGCCGGAGAACGACAGTCCTGACGCTTTCACCGCCGAACGCCAGCGCGCCGCGGCGGCGGCCCAATTGGCGAAGCCGTTCGGCAGCAAGGCTTCCAGCTTGGCCCGGATCGCCTGCGCGAATACGGGCGCGGCGCCGTCGGTGGAAATGCCGATCACCAGCGGCGAGCGGTTGACGATGGCGCCAAAGGCGAAATCGCAGAAGGTCGGCTTGTCGATCACATTGACCGAAACGCCGGCGGCGCGTGCGGCATTTGCGAATGCGGATGCGCCGTCATCGTCATCGAAGGCGCCGATGGCGACCGCGGCGCCGGGTAAATCCTCGGCCGTCCACCCCGCCGATGCACGACGATCTCACCGCGCGGCGGATCGCCCGCCACCAGGAGCATCTCGTCGGAAGGCTCGTCCGCATAGACGTCGACGCGCGCGCCCGCCGCCGACAATAGCTCCGCCTTCCAGGCCGCCGCCTGACTTGCGCCGGCCAGCACCGCGCGTTTTCCCTCGAGCGCGAGGAACACCGGCAGCCGAGCGAGCGGCTCCATCCGTCCTGGGCGCGCGTCGGAAGGAGTACGGGACTTGGTCACGAGCGGATTCCTCTAGAGTGCGCAAAGCAGCCCGGCCGGCCACTCCTGAATTCGTGCTGCAAAAAGGAGCAAGTTGCGTGCCAGCCGTCAGACATCGATATATTTATTGTATTTATACTTGAGCAAACCGGCTTCAGCCGTCTGCCGCGCAATGCGGCGGCCGCGGTTGAAAATTGAGGCAATTCACCCGGCACGGCTTCAGCGCGCCGCCGCGCGGCCGGACTGGGCGCCCACATTGGCGTGGAAATCGCGCCCATTGCCGGTGGCCGCGACGAAGCCGGCACGGATGGTGAAATCGCCGAAGCGCTCGCCCTTCTGCCGCGCGGCCGCATAGGCGGCGAAAATCGGATCGAGCGTGGCGATGATCGCCGCGTGCTCGATATCCTCAGCGTAGAGCTTGGACAGCCGCGAGCCGTCAAAGGCTGCGCCGAGATAAAGATTGTAGCGGCGTGGCCCTTTGCCGACCAAGCCGATTTCGGCCAGATAAGGCCGCGCGCAGCCGTTCGGGCAGCCGGTCATGCGGATAACGATGTCGTCGGCGGATAGCCCGTGCGCCGCCAGCCGCTCGTCCAGCGCCGTCACAAGGCCGGGCAGGTAGCGCTCGCTTTCGGCGAGCGCCAGGCCGCAAGTCGGCAGCGCGACGCAAGCCATGGCGTTGCGGCGCAGACCCGACCAGGGCGCCAGCAGCCCGCTTTCCGCCGCAAGCCAGTGAATTTCCTTCTGCTTCTCGGTCGGGATATTGGCCACGATCAAGTGCTGGTTGGGCGTGATGCGGAAATCGCCGTCGTGGCTTTGCGCGATCTGGCGAAGTGCCGACATCTGCTTGGCGCCGTCACTGTCGAGCAGCCGCCCATTCTCGACGAACAGCGTCAGATGGCTGCGGCCGTTCTCGCCCGCGCTCCAGCCATAGCGGTCGCCGGTCGAGGTGAACTGGAAGGGCTTAGCCGGAGAAAGCAGCACGCCGGCGCGGCGCTCGACCTCCGCGCGGAAGGCGTCGAGGCCGCGGTCCTCGATGGTGTATTTCAGCCGCGCGTGCTTGCGGTTGGCGCGGTCACCCCAGTCGCGTTGCACGGTCACCACCGCCTCCGCGATCGCCACCACATCGCGCGTGGTGCAAAAGCCCATCAGGTCGGCGGTGCGCGGATAGGTGTCGGGCTCGCCCTGGGTCATGCCCATGCCGCCACCGACGGTGACGTTCCACCCGCTCACGTCGCCGGCCTCGTCGAGGATGGCGATGAAGCCGAGATCGTGCGCGAACACGTCGACGTCGTTCGACGGCGGCACTGCCATCACGATCTTGAATTTGCGCGGCAGATAGGTCTTGCCGTAGATCGGCTCCACCACCTCGTCCTCGCCGCCGGCGATGCGCTCGCCGTCGAGCCAGATTTCGCGATAGGCCGGCGTGCGCGGCGTCAGATGATCCGAGATGGTGCGCGCCAGCTCAAGCGCCGTCGCGTGGGCGCGCGACTGGCTGGGATTGGGGTTGCACATCACGTTTCGGTTGACGTCGCCGCAGGCGGCGATCGAATTGAGCAGCACCGCGTCGATCGATTTCAACGTCGCTTTCAGGTTCGACTTGATGATACCGTGCAGCTGCACCGTCTGCCGTGTGGTGAGCTTCATGCTGCCGTTGCCATAATCGCGCGCAATCTGGTCGAGCGTGAGCCATTGCACCGGCGACAAAACGCCGCCCGAAATGCGCACGCGAATCATGAAGGCGAAGGCCTTCTCCATCTTCTTGCGTGTGCGCTCGGACCGCAGGTCGCGGTCGTCCTGCAGATACATGCCGTGGAATTTCACCAACTGCTGATCGTCTTCGACGATGGCGCCGGTGATTTCCGCGCGCAGACCCTCGGCGAGCGTCCCGCGCAGGTAATCGCTGGCTTCCTTGATGCGCTCGTTGCGCGAAACTTCGTCGGTCATTGGCTTTCCAGTTGACGCAGGCTCAATAAGTGTCCTGCAGGTAGCGCTTCTCGCGCTCCAGCGTCGCCACCGCCTGCTCGGCGGCCGCCGGCGACAGCGCCTTCACGTCGGCGTAAGCGCGCACCAGCGTCGCGCGCACGTCCTTGGCCATCGCCTTGGCGTCGCCGCAGACGTAGAAATGCGCGCCGCCGTCGAGCCATTCGATCAAGTCGCGGCGCTGATCCCACAGCTTGTGCTGCACGTAGAGCTTCTCCGGCCGGTCGCGCGAGAAGGCGACGTCCATGCGCGTGAGCGCGCCGTCCTTGAGCGCCTCCTGCCAGTCGAGCTGATAGAGAAAGTCGTGGGTGAACTGGCGGTCGCCGAAGAACAGCCAGCTTCGGCCGGAGCCTTGCGTCGCGCGCCGCTCCTGCACGAAGGCGCGGAACGGGGCAACGCCGGTGCCGGGGCCGACCATGATGATGTCGCGGTCAGCGCCGGCAGCGCGAAATGCTTGTTGGGCTTGAGCTTCACCCGCACGCGACCGCCGCGCTTGAGGCGCTCGGCCACACAGTTGGAAGCAACGCCCTTGCGCACGCGGCCGTGGCTCTCGTAGCGGACGGCGGAGATCAGCAGATGCGCTTCCTCGCCCACCTCGCGGCGCGAAGACGCGATCGAATAGGCGCGCGGCGCCAGCGAGCGCGTTAGCGCACGGAGGTGTTCCGTGGTGAGCGGGATCGGGAAGGTCGCGATCAAGTCGATCAGCTGGCGGCCGGCAATCCATTCTTTCGCCTGGCCATCGGCGATCAGCGTCTTGACGTACTGATGCCCGGTCTGCGCGGCGTAGGTCTCGACGGTCTTGAGCGAGAGCGTGGTCACGTCGCGCGCGGTGATGAGCTCGCTGCGTAGCTTGTCGTCGCCGGACAGCCCCGCCAGCTTCAACAGCTCGTCGACATAGGCCGGATCATTCTCGGCGTAGAGATCGAGTGAGTCGCCCGGCTCATAAGCCGGCGCCCCGCCCTCGAAGGCGAGCGCGAGATGGATGGTTTCCTTATCCGAGCGCGAGGAATTTAAATTGACGTGCTCGGTGATCTCAGCCTCGACGATATCGGTATTGGGCGCAGCGGCGGGCTTAGCCCCGAAATCGACTTCGATCACGCGGCCACGGCCGGCCTCCGGCGGCGCCAGCGCCTTGACCGCATCGCCAATCCAGCGCGCTGCCGGTTCGGCAAAATCGAGATCGCAATCGACGCGTTCGACCACGCGCTTTGCACCCAACGCAGCAAGCCGCTCGTCGATTTTCTTACCGATAGCGCAGAATTCCACATAAGCGGTATCGCCCAGCGCCAGCACGCCGAATTCGATGCCGTCGAGGCACGGCGCGCCCTCGCCCATCAATTCGCCGTAGGCGCGCACGGCGCGCGCGGGCGGATCGCCCTCGCCCCATGTGGCGGCGATCACCACCAGCCGTTTCGCGGCGCTAAGCTGGGCTAAATCGAGATCGGCCATGTCGATGAGCGTTGGCTTGAGGCCGTTCTTGCGCGCGGCCTTGGCGAGATTGTTGGCGAGCGTCTCGCAATTGCCGGACTCGCTGGCATAGACGATGGTCAGCGGCTCGGCCGGACGCGCCGGCGCCGCCGGCTGCGCCGCGCCCGCCTGCGACGCATCGAAGCCCGCCAGGAATCCCGCCAGCCACGCCCGCTGGATCGGGCTTGCTGTTCCGACCACGCGGTTGAGCAGGGCGACGTCCTCTTCGGTGAACGGCGCGGTCTTCGGGATGGTGGCAAAGCTAGACGACATGCTTTTCGACCTCAGACCGGCAACCAGGGCTGGATGGCGACGACAATGCCGAGCGTCACCAGCGCGATGCCGATTTCACCCACCGCGCCGACGATGAACGGATAAAGCCCCTGTTTGCGCATGGCGCGGAAGTCGGTGCTTAAGCCCACGCCGGCGAAGGTGAGCAGGAACGCCCAGCGCGACAGGTTGGCGATGTCGGCGGCCTGCTCCTTGCTGAAGACACCGAAGGTTGCCAGCAGCGATATCGCGATGAAGCCGAGCACAAATTTCGGGAACTTCTGCCATAGGAACGCCACCTTGTTGTCGACCGTGCTCGCCTCGCCCTTGGTCGCCCAGTAGATCGCATAACCGAGCACGACGAAGCCGATGGTGGCGTTGCGCGTGGTCTTGGCGAGCACGGCGATCTTACCGGCCTGCTCCGACCACAGATTGCCGGCGGCAACCGCTTCCGCGGTGTTGTCGATGGAAAGGCCCGCCCACAGTCCGTAGGCGTGTTCGCTCAACCCGATGAAATGCCCGATCAGCGGATAGGTGAACAGGCCGATGGCGCCAAGCGCGAGAATGGCGGCGATGGCGAAGGAGGCGTCCTCGTCTTTGGCATTGATGGCGCCCTTGGCGGCGATAATGGCGGAGACGCCGCAGATGGAGGAGCCGACCGCCAGCAGGCTGGTGAGCTTGGGCGACAGCTTGAACGCATTGCCGAGCCAGGTCATCAGCACGATCGAGATCGTGAGCTCGAGCGCCACCGCGACCAGGCTGATGCCGCCGAGCTTGAGCACGTCGCCGAGCAGGAAGCGCACACCGAGCAGTACGATGCCGAGCTTGAGGAAGAATTCATAAGTTGCGATTCCGGGCTTAAAGATTTTCGGCACGCCGACGGTGTTGGCAATGATCAGGCCGATGACGATCGCCCACAGCACGTATTCGATATTCGGCAGCGCCATATGGTTGGCCTTGCCGAAGGCCGCGATACTCTGCTCGATCAGTTTGCCGGCAAAACCGATTGTCAGCAGCAAAACCACGCCGGGCAAAAGCTCGGCGAAACGCTGGGACACGGAAAACCGCGGGGCGGTGGCGACGGCTATGGTCATCGGCGCCTCACCACGGAACGCGCGGCAACACGCCGGCAACAATCAGGACAATGAGGGCCGTGGCGATTGCCACGGCCCAGCTATCGAGCGAGAAGCGCGCCAGGAAGCGCCGCGGCTCGTGGGGGACATCGGTCATCGGTCAACTCCGGTGCGATCGACAGGAGTCGCTAAATAGAAGACTATTCTTCGTAGGCGCAATAACCGCCCAAAAATAAGAAAATATTTCCTGTTTTATGCCTCTAATGGCGCAACTATTTCCTTCCAACGCCGGTCTCTGGAGAACGCCGGTACCGCCAATTCCCGTGAGTTCCATAGCTAAAATGCTGCATGCGAGGCGCACGCGGGCACCGAGCACCGGATCCCTCGGCCCGCACGGACTCGTTCGGACGCCAACTTAACTGTGGAGCCGCCGGTCGCGGCGCTCCGCCGCGCGCGCGGGCCCGCATAGAATTGCAGCGAACATGACCACCATCGCCTTCCGAAACGCGCTGCGCGCGCTGCTGACGCCGGCCGAGCATCGCGTGTTCGCGCGCCTCGACACGCCGCAAAAGATTCAAACCTTTCTCGACCGGCTGCCGGCCAATTTCGAGCTTACCGGCGACAGCGCCATGTCGCCGCGCCGCGTGCTGCAAACGCGCATGGCGCATTGCTCGGAGGGCGCGATACTCGCGGCCGCCGCGCTCGCCTATCACGGCAAACGGGCGTGGCTGCTGGACATCCAGGCGCTGCCGAGCGACCAGGATCACATCGTCACGCTGTTCAAGGAGGGCGGGCTTTGGGGCGCGATCAGCAAGACCAATCACGCCATCCTGCGCTGGCGCGATCCGATCTATCGCAGCGCGCGCGAGCTCGCCATGACCTATGCGCACGAATACTGCCTGCCGGGCGGCAAGAAATCGATGCTGGCTTTTTCAAAGCCGTTCTCGCTGGCGCGGTTTTCGCCCAAGCACTGGGTAATCGCGCCCGACGATCTCGACTGGCTGCTGGAGGAGCTCGACACCTCGCCGCATCTGCCGGTGGGGCCGAAACAGGCGATGCGCCGACGCCGACGCTCCTCGCCGGTCGAACTGCTCGCGCAACTAGTGCTGGAATGGCCCGACCCGCGCAAACCCAAGCGCACGGTCAAGCGCATATCCGCTCGCAAGCGCAAGAAGCCTGCCCGGCGCTGACAATTTACCGCGCCGCGGCCAGCGACTAGAATGATGCGTGAAAATCACAGTGCCGGAGGCAATTGACGTGGCGTCTTTCACCAACCGCAGGCAACTGACCATCGAATGGGGCCAATGCGACCCCGCCGGCATCGTGTTTAACAGCCGTTTTTTCGAGATGTTCGACGTCAGCACTTGGACGCTGTTCGAAGCCGCACTCGGCGTGAAGGCGCATGAACTGGCGAAGACCTTCGGCATCGTGGGCATTCTGCTGGTGGACGCCCGCGCCAATTTTCTCAAACCGGCGAAATTCGGCGACGTGATCGAGATCGCCTCGCGGGTGAGCGAGTTCCACCGCTCCAGCTTCGAGATCGAGCACCACGTGTCGATCAACGGCGAGCTTGCGGTCGAGGGCGAGGAGACCCGGGTATGGGCGGCGCGCGACAAGACGAACCCGGAAAAGATCGGCGGCATCGCGATTCCTGCCGATGTCATCGCCCGCTTGGCCGTGGGGTAACCGTTCCAGCCATTCCCGGTAATTGGCCTGGAGGGGAGCGGCGGCCTGGTGTGTCGTAACCTCAACAACCAAACGAAGCGCGAATCGTTAACACGCGCCGCAAGGGAAGAAACGCTTGGCCCGACTGCTTGAGTGCAGGCTCAATGGGCGTGACCGCGCCGACGCGGTCGCGGACAACATCCTGTTGCTCGATTATCTGCGCGAAAAAGTCGGGCTGACCGGCACCAAGACCGGCTGCGACGGCGGCGAATGCGGCGCCTGCACCGTCCTCATCGACGACAAGCCTGTGCTGTCCTGCCTCACGCTGGCGACGACCGTGCAGGGCCGGCGCGTCGACACCATCGAGTCGCTCGGCCATGCCGGGCAGATGTCCGCCGTGCAGCGCGGCTTCCACGAGAAGCTCGGCGCGCAATGCGGCTATTGCACGCCCGGCTTCATCATGGCGTCGGCCGGTCTGCTGCGCAAAAATCCCAAGCCCACGGAAGCGGAGATCATCGCAGCGCTCGGCAGCAATATCTGCCGCTGCACCGGCTATGTGAAGATCATCGAGGCGGTGCAATACGCCGCTACGCTCAATGCACAGGGCGTGTCGCCGTGAACGAGATCGTTTCGGCGCACAACATCGGCGGCTATGTGCCGATGATCGACGGGCCGGAAAAAGTCTCCGGCCGCGCCAAATACACTGCCGACATCATCCAGCCCGGCCAGCTGGCCGGGCGCATCTACCGCAGCCCCTATTCGCACGGCGAAATCGTCGAAGTCGATGTTTCCGAGGCGCTCAAGCTTCCTGGCGTGAAGGCTATCGTCACCGGCGCCGACTGCGACAAGACTTTCGGCGTGCTGCCGGTCGCACGCAGCGAGCATCCGCTGGCGCGCGACCGCGTGCGCTATCGCGGCGAGCCGGTGGCGGCCGTCGCCGCCGTCGACGACGCCACCGCGCGCGAGGCCCTGCGCCGCATTAAGTTCAAGGTGCGCGAATTGCCGGCTTATTACACTGCCAAGGCCGCGCTGGCGCCGGATGCGGTCGCGCTGCATCAGAACAAGCCCGGCAATCTCGAGCGCGACGTGCTGTTCGAGCTCGGCAGTATCGAGCAGGGCTTTGCCGCAGCCGATCTGGTGCGCGAGGGCAGCTACAACTGCGCCGAGGTCTGCCAGAACCAAATGGAAATCCACGCCGCCGTCGCCGAATACGACGCGGTGCGCGAGCGCATGACCGTGCATGCCTCCACGCAGGTGCCCTACTACGTCCATCTCATGCTCTCGCAAATCCTCGGCATGGAGATGTCGCGCATCCGCGTGATCAAACCGCAAGTCGGCGGCGGCTTCGGCTGCCGGACCGAGACGCTGAACATCGAATTGATCGCGGCGCTACTGGCGCGCAAGACCAACGGCACCGTGCGCCTGGTGACCACGCGCGAGGAAACCTTCATCACCCATCGCGGCCGGCCGGAAACCGACATCCGCCTCAAGATCGGCATGCGCAAGGACGGCCGCATCACCGCGGTCGAATGCGAATGCGACCAGCGCGGCGGCGCCCATTCCGGCTACGGCGTGGTGACGATCCTTTATGCCGGCTCGATGCTCTACGCCATCTACGACCTACATAACGTCAAATATGTCGGCCGGCGCGTGCTCACCAACACGCCGCCCTGCGGCGCATTCCGCGGTCACGGCACCGTCGATATCCGCTTCGCGTTCGAGAGCCTCATCGACCAGATGGCGAGCGAGCTGGGGCTCGATCCGTTCCAGGTGCGGCGCGCCAATCTGCTTAGCGCCGACCTTCACCGACAACGATCTGATGGTGAACAGTTACGGCCTGCCGGAATGCCTCGACTGGGTGGAAAAGGAAAGCGGCTGGACGCAGCGCAAGGGCAAGCTCGCCAAAGGCAAAGGACTTAGTAAGGGCTTGGGCATGGCCTGCTCGCACTACATCAGCGGCGCGTCCAAGCCGGTGAACTGGACCGGCGAGCCGCACGCCACTGTCAAGATCAAGCTCGATTTCGACGGCTCGATCGTGGTGCTGTCCGGCGCTGCCGATATCGGGCAAGGCTCCACAACAATTCTCGCGCAAACCGTGGCCGAAGTGCTCGGCCTCGATCTGTCGCGCGTGCGCGTGGTCACCGGCGACAGCGAAGTGGTGCCGAAGGACAACGGCTCGTATTCCTCGCGCGTCACCTTTATGGTCGGCAACGCCGCGCTCGATGCGGCGCGCAACCTCAAGAGCCTGCTCACCGCCGCCGCCGCTCGCAAGCTGGAAGCGCGCCCCGAGGATATCGAATGCCTGGGCGAACTCTATCGCGCCGGCGCACAGGACAAGGGCGCGAGTTTCGACGAGGTGGTGACCGAGGCGCTGAAAGACAGCGGCACCATCACGGTCACCGGCAACTACTCGACCATTCCGGAATCGCACGGCGGCAGGAAATATCGCGGCGCGGCCATCGGCGGCACCATGGGCTACAGCTATTCCGCGCGGGTGGTCGAAGTCAGCGTCGACGAGGAAACCGGCGTCGTCACCGTCGACAAGGTCTGGGTGGCGCATGACTGCGGCAAGGCGCTCAATCGCCTCACCGTCGAAGGCCAAGTGCAGGGTTCGGTCTGGATGGGCATGGGCCAGGCGATGAGCGAGGAAGCCGCCTATCACGACGGGCTGATGATCACCGCCAATATGCTCGATTACCGCGTGCCGACCATCCAGGATTCGCCGCCGATCGAGGTCGGCATCGTCGAGAGCAACGATCCGCACGGGCCGTTCGGCGCCAAGGAGGCGGGCGAAGGCTCGTCGCCGCATTTCTGCCGGCGCTGACCAATGCCATCGCCGACGCCATCGGCATCCGCTTCAACGACCTGCCGGTGACGCCCGACCGCGTGTTCGAGGCGATCGAAAAGCGCAAGCGTGCGCTCGCAAAAGGCAACGGGGGCGCGTGATGGATGCCCTCCCCGAATTCCGCGTATTAAATCCGACCACGCTCGACGAGGCGATCGCGGCGCGCGCGGAACATCCCGACAGCAAGCCGTTCGGCGGCGGCACCGATCTGGTGGTCAATATCCGGCGCGGCATCGTAGCGCCGCCGGTGCTGATCGACATGAACCGGGTCGAGGGGCTGCAGGCGATTCATGCCGACGAAAACACAATCGAGATCGGCGCCTCCGTCACGCTGACCGCGCTCGCCGAACACCCGGCCGTCGTGCAGCATTATCCAGCGCTGGCGCAGGCCGCAGGCTTCATCGCCGGCCCCACCCACCGCAACATGGGCACGGTCGGCGGCAATCTCTGCCTCGACACCCGCTGCATCTTTTATAATCAGAGTGAATGGTGGCGCACCGCCAATAACCATTGCCTGAAGACCACCGGCACCGTCTGCCATGTGGCGCCGAAAAGCCTCGGCGTGTGCTTTGCGACTTTCAGCGGCGATCTGGCGCCTGCTCTGCTCACGCTCGACGCTGAAGTGGACATCGCCGGACCCAACGGCCGCCGCAGCATCCCGCTCAACAAGCTCTATATCGGCTTTGCGCGCCAGGACTTAGCCGTCACCGAGACGCAAGGCGACGGCAAATTTTATCTTTCGCTGCGGCCGGGCGAAATCGTCACCGCGGTGCGCGCCAGGAATACGCCGGCCTGCGCTCGGCCTATGACAAGATCCGCATCCGCCGCTCGATCGAATATCCGGTCGCCGGCGTGGCGGTCGCGTTGCGGCGCGCGGGCGACACGCTCGCCGACCTACGCGTGGCGTTCACCGGCACCAATCCGCGCCCCGTGTTGCTCGAAGGCACCGCCACGCTGTGCGGCGGCGGCCTCGACGAGCGCGTGTTCAAGGGCCTCGACGCGCTGGTGCGCGACCAGATCATGCCGATGAAGACCACCTTCACGCCCGGCCATTACCGCCGGCGCGTCGCCGGCGTGCTGGCGCGGCGATTGCTGACGCGATTGTTCGAAAGCTGACGGGAAAAAGGGGATCGGCGTGCTGGACAATTTCACCGAGCGCAGACCCTACAACGCCGTCTCCGATTTCGTTGACGCCAATGTGGCACGCGGCCTCGGGGCCAAGATCGCGTTCATCGATCCCGACCGCTCGCTCACTTATGGCGAGTTGCAAACGCGCAGCGTCCGCTTCGCCAATGCCTTGCGCCAGCTCGGCCTGAGGCACGAGGAGCGCGTCGCCCTGCTGCTACACGACACCGTGGATTACCCGGTGGCGTTCTGGGGCACGATCCGCTCAGGCTCGATCGCGCTCCCGCTCAACACCTTCCTCAACGTGTCGCAATACGGCTACATCCTGGCGGATTCGCGCGCATCAGCGCTGGTTGCCGCCATGCCGTTGGCGCAGGCGATCTGGCCGATCATCGACCGGCTGCCGCACTTGCGCACCATCATCCTGGTCGGCGCCATCGCCGACGACAAGGCCGCCTTCCCCCGGCCGCGAGGTGCATCTGTTCGCGGACATCATCGCCGCCGCGAGTGCTGCGCCGTTCACCGCCGACACGGTGTCGGACGAAGTGGCGTTCTGGCTCTACACCTCCGGCTCGACCGGCGATCCGGAAGGCGTCAAGCACGTCCATTCCAACCTGATGGCGACGGCCAAGCTGTTCGGCCAAGGCGTGCTCGGTATCACCGAGAACGACGTTGTGCATTCGGCGGCGAAATTGTTCTTCGCCTATGGGCTCGGCAACGCCATGACTTTCCCGCTGTCGGTCGCCGCCACCGCCGCGCTGTGGCCGTACCGACCGTCGCCGGAAGCGGTGTTCGAGATGATGCGCAAGCATCGGCCGACGATCTTCTACGGCGTGCCCTCGCTCTATCCCGCCCTGCTCGCGCATGCCGATATCTGCGCCGGCGCCGGCTCCGACCGGCTACGATTATGCGTGTCCGCCGGCGAAGCGCTGCCGGCCCCTATCGGCGAGCGCTGGCGCCAGGTCGTCGGCGTCGATGTGCTCGACGGCATCGGCTCCACCGAGTTGCTGCAAACTTTCCTGAGCAACCGGCCGGGCCAGATTCGTTACGGCTCGACCGGCAAGCCGGTGCCCGGCTACGAGGCACGCATCGTCGACGACAAGGGCCGCGAGCTCGGCGCGGAGGAGATGGGCGAATTGATCATCCGCGGGCCGTCGGCCGGCGAAGGCTACTGGAACCAGCGCGCCAAGAGCCGCCGCACCTTCGTCGGCGAATGGACCTATACCGGCGACAAATATCGCCGCGATGCCGACGGCTACTACTATTACTGCGGGCGCACCGACGACATGTTCAAGGTCAGCGGCATGTGGGTGTCGCCGTTCGACGTCGAGGCCGCCCTCGTTTCGCACGAGGCGGTGCTGGAAGCCGCCGTCATCGGCAAGCAAGACGCCGACGGACTGGTCAAGCCGAAGGCCTTCATCGTGCTCAAGAACGGCTATGTCGCCGACGAGAGCCTGCTCGAATCACTGAAAATCCACGTCAAGGAGCACGCCGCCCCGTGGAAATATCCGCGCTGGATCGAGTTGCGCACGGATTTGCCGCGTACCGCCACCGGCAAGATTCAGCGCTTCAAGCTGCGCGACTAAGACCTGGAAGCATCGGCGCGCTGACGCCTCAAGCTATTTTCACGTACTCGAATTCGCCGGGCTTGTTGTCGATGCCGAGCTTGGGCGGCGCGATCCAGCTGGCGAACTTGCCTGGCTCGAGCTGCGGCTGCATCAGGCTTTCGATGAAGTCGCGGTCGCCGTCGGAGGGCAGAAATTCGCCGCGGCGCTTGTTCCATTCCGCGTCGCTGAGCAGGTTGCCGTCCACGTCCGCCTTGATGCTGGAGAATTCGCCGATGTGGCGGTGGAAAGCGACGTGCGGCAGCTTGATCTGGAATGGGATGCCGAGCTGCTCGATCACCTTGTTCCAGCGGCCGACGCCGACATTGCAGTCGACCACGTAGTCGTCGCGCAGCCGCATGTTGAGCGCCGACAGCGCCGGCGAATCGTCGGCCTGGATCTTGCCGTCGACCAGGCGCAGCACCGGATAGGTGGCGTTCTCGAGCTGGTGGTCGTCCTTGAGCCGGTCCTCGCGGTAGCGGCCTTTCAGGCCGGCGTGGAACGCGTTGGCGGCATTGGTCGAGATCTCGTTGCCGAACAAATCGAGCGTGAGCGAGAAGTGCAGGTTCGCCTTCTTCTGGATGGTCGGCAGGTCGATGACGCCGAGCTTGCGCACCGCCTCGATGTTGGTGGGGTCGTCGATGCCGGCAGCCTTCATCGCCTCGCAGGTGCGCTGGATGACGCGGGTGACGCCGGTTTCACCCACGAACATGTGGTGGGCTTCCTCGGTCAGCATGAAGCGGCAGGTGCGCGAGAGCGGATCGAAACCGGACTGCGCCAGCGCTTCGAGCTGCATCTTGCCGTCGCGGTCGGTGAAATAAGTGAACATGAAGAATGACAGCCAATCCGGCGTCTTCTCGTTGAAGGCGCCGAGCATGCGCGGCGTGTCGGGGTCACCGGAGCGGCGCTGCAACAGGGCTTCCGCCTCCTCGCGCCCGTCGGTGCCAAAATATTTCTGCAGCAGATAAACCATCGCCCACAGGTGACGGCCCTCCTCGACATTGACCTGGAACAGGTTGCGCAGGTCGTAGAGCGAAGGCGCGGTCTTGCCGAGATAACGCTGCTGCTCGACCGAGGCCGGCTCGGTGTCGCCCTGGATCACCACCAGGCGGCGCAGCATGGCGCGGTATTCGCCCGGCACTTCTTGCCAGGCATCCTCGCCGCGATGGCGGCCGAACGGAATCTTGCGGCCTTCCAGCTGCGGAGCGAGCAGCACGCCCCAGCGATATTCCGGCATGCGCACATAGTCGAATTTGGCCCAGCCTTTCGGGTCGACGCTGACCGCCGTGCGCAAATAGACCAGCGACTCCTGGAAACCCTCCGGCCCCATGTCTTTCCACCAGTTGATGTAGCCGGGATGCCATTTCTCCAGTGCGTGCTTGACGCGCACATCCTGCCCGAGCCCGACATTATTCGGAATCAAGCCGTCGTAATCGACGTTGACGATATTCATGGCTACACCCTTTCCTTTGCGAAGGTCGGCGACACGCCGCTGCCGTAGAGCTTCAGCGCGCCTTGCTCGCCGATCGCGTTCGGCCGCTGGAAGATCCAGTTCTGCCAGGCGGTCAGTCGTCCGAAAATCTTGGTTTCCATCGTCTCCGGGCCGGCGAAGCGCAAATTGGCTTCCATGCCG
>Ga0208587_1000663_pt1 | contig 18857 bp, 15 predicted proteins | sample NGESurdeep092012_7_FD_184472 | JGI IMG/M metagenome (GOLD analysis project Ga0208587, IMG submission 184472) | Arctic peat soil microbial communities from Barrow, Alaska - NGEE Surface sample 210 deep-092012 (SPAdes) | ecosystem: Environmental > Terrestrial > Soil > Wetlands > Peat ...
GATCGTCAACTGACCAGTTCGGGCATGATGTCATGGTGCCGGTTCACCTTCGACCTGCCGAGCCATCCGACGCTCCTTTCCTCTCCGAAATGCTCGTGGCGGCGGCCTTTTGGCGACCCGGCGGACCGACGGGAAGCGTCAGGGAGATCCTGGAACGACCTGAACTGGCGCACTACATCGCAGGCTGGCCCCGGCCCGGTGACCTCGGAGTGGTCGCCGAAGACGAAAACCCCCTCGGGGCTGCTTGGATCCGGCTCTTGCCCGAGAGCGACCCTGGCTACGGCTTTGTGAACGCCTCAATACCGGAACTGTCCATGGGCGTCGTGCAGAGGTGGAGGCGACAAGGAGTCGGCGCTCTCCTTCTAGAGGCGCTGGTTTCCTCTGCCCGCGAACAAAATCTCGTTGCGATGAGCTTGAGCGTGGAGCCGGACAACTACGCCCGGCGCCTCTACGAAAGGTTCGGCTTTCAGCAGATTGGGAAGATCGGCGGATCGCTCACCATGGTCTTGCGTCTCTGACGTCTTGGCTGACCGATCGGTCACCGGGCGGATTGAACGCCACTACCCCTGCCTCAATCCAGTTGCCGGCGATAGCGCACACCACCGCAATGATGATGCCGATAACGAACCCCGCCGTCTGAATCACCAGATGGCGAAACGCACGGAGCTGCCACCGCTTCTGAAGCGAGAGTCGGGCCACTTGCAGAGTCTGTCACGAAGGACGATTTCTCTCCGTAGGCAGAAGGCAAGGACCTGGTTGTGGGACGGTGTCCTAGGAAGCAATAGCGGAGTCCGGCCCCGTCAAGGAGTTTCATTTGAGACGATATGGCAATGGACATTCGAGAGCACCATTTCGGACGTATTGCCACGTAGCGTGGCGACCCGACCCATTGCGTTCCAAGCAGACGATCGAATGCTCGGACGATCGTACCGTCCTCCGCGACGGAGAACTCCATGAGAGAGTTCATACTTGTGTAAACGCTGATTGCTCACGGGCACTCCGTGGCCGATTGGCCTCAGCTGCAATCTACGCGGCACGACCACGGTTGACTACGGGAGATGCTGCATCATGGCGATCAACTCGTCGCGATGGTAGCCATGGCGCCGGCCGAACTCGAGGAAGTCCTTCATCCGCGCCAAGACGGCGCCACGCTCGGGCGTGCCGGCCACGGTGATGGCCCTTCCACGGCCGAGTTCAATGAGCCCCTCTTCTCGCAGGAGACGCAATGCGCGGAGCACGGTGTTGGAATTCACCCCGAGCACTGCGGCGAGGTCCTTGGCCTGAGGGATCCGTTCACCCGGACTGGCTTCTCCCTCGGCGATCGCTCGTCGAATATCGGCGGCCACCTGTTCATGGAGGGGCGTGCGATCCGTCCGGTCGACTGGTGACAGCGAGAGCGCCTCGCCCCCGGGTGCCGGTGAGGATGACTTGACAGAAGGCATAACGACAACCATAGTAGCTTTATGGCGATGACCCGTGAGCGAAGGTGGGAGGTTGTCCCCCTCACGCTGCCGCCGCCTGCCGATGCCGAAGCACTCTTCAAAGAGGCAAAACGGCGCGAGCGGAGACGCCGGATCACCGTGGTAGTTGTTGTGCTCGCGGTGGCGATCGTCGCGGTTGTCCCGATCGCTTACTTAGTTGGAGGCGCGCCAGCCAGCAAGAAGACCGGGACGCATTCTCCGATCTCACCTGCGGTGGCCGGAATCCCGAGCTTCTACGTCGTGCACGCGCCCACCGCGACTGGCTCTCCAGGGGCAATCAATGTTGTGGACACGTCAACCGGCCAGGTGATCCGAGCCTTAGGCTCGGCGTACGACCCATACCTGGAGAATGGATTCCAGCTCTCTCCGGACCGGTTCACCCTCTATTACACGCGTCTCAATCAAGCTGCACAGACGATCGAGATCGTTGCGGTTCCGGTTGCCGGAGGACCGGGACAGGTTGTCGCCCATGGAATCACTCCGCTCCTCAGCCCAGATGGAACGAAGATGTCCTTCGAGCCCTACGGCCAGCCCGGAACGATCGCCATCATGGATCTGGCCACGAGAAAGATATCCGCGGCGCATATCCCCACCACCAGCCAATCCCAGGTTGTCTTCGGCACTTCGTGGCTTCCGGGCTCACGACAACTGCTGGTCACCATCGGGACACCGATTAGCGAATGCTCGGTGGCGCCGGGGTTCGCCTGCCAGACCCTCCCACCACCGACACCCCCAGTCGCAAAGTTGTTGAACGCGACGGGTCCGGCGATGTGGTTACAGCTTCCTGCACCCAAGACGATCGACGGTGGATGGACCAATCTCTCGCTGCAAGGACCCGGTCCGGAAGCAGGCACGGTGCTCGCCACCAACAATGCGTCAACTTCCGGCAGCTCGATCGACACCGTGCAAGTTGCCACGGGCCGGGTGCTCTCGAGCATGCAAATTCCGACGGGCACGTCCCTCCTGGCTAGGGACCAAAGTGGAACCCACTTTCTGCTTTCAGGCTCCAACGGAACAGCCCTCTGGTCACCGCCTCGGGGAGCAACGAAGATCGTCGGTCCGACAGCTGCCGAAGCGGCGTGGTGATCTTCGAGTCCATCGTGGCCGCAGCGCAGGCACGTCAGGCGCGCTCGCGTGTGGCAATCAGGCTCGGCGTCAGGCGATGCGGGCTACGCCGCGAACCGGCGTTTAGTCACCGCTGATAGTTGCCGGTGAGCCGTCCTTCTGGCGCGTTGTTCTGCACCTGACCGGGTGCGGTCGGCGGCACCCGCAGCGCTGGCTGCCGAGCGCGGTTCCGTATGCCCTGGAGTCGGGGTGGGCGGCCTCCGTGCTCGCGATCGTTGCTGCAGCGCCAACGGCACTTACACGGACGTGTGGATAACGTGCCGATCACTCACGGCGGCGTGGGCTCGTCGGGGTTCCGAAGCAGAAGGCGGTAGACAATAAACGATGGCACATCCTCGGCTTTTGCGAGTTCTTGAGGAAAGCGGTGGATTGCGTCCTGATCCGGTTTTGACTCTCGGACGCGATCGACGACAAACCCTGCATCCGCAAAGGCGTTGATCGCGGAAGCAAGCGGGCGACGCCAGAAGTGCTGGGTCACCACCACATCACCCTTAGCCCAGGTATCGGAAACCAGTTCCGTGTCAAAGTAGCCGCCGTGTTGGCTGGGGAGTGGAGGGCCAAAGGGATGGTCCAGCGAGATGACGACCCATCCACCTGGACGAAGAAGAGATGCGAACGATCTCAGCGGCACTTGCCAATCCTCTAGATAGTGCAAGGCGAGTGAGCAGGTGATGCCGTCAATCGACTGGGCGCCCAGGGGTATGGACTTGGCAAGATCTGCGACGAGAAATTGGGCACGATCTCCGCACCTATTCCGAGCTTCCTCGACCATGGCTGGGCTCAGGTCGAGACCCACGACCCGTGCCCCTTCACCCAGCATCCACTCGCACTGAGCGCCTGAACCACAGCCTGCATCCATGATCGTCAACCCAGTGATGGGGCGAGGAACAAGGGAGCGCAATGCCGGTCTCTCTAGGAGCCCGTTGAATGGTCCGTCATCGGTGGTTGCTGACCAAACCGAGGCAAGGCGGTCGTACGAATCTCGGGTCTGTCGGGTGTGCTGGTCCTGGTCCTCTGGCTTCCAGCCGTCCATGTAGGAGGTTGTAGCAGATCACCGGTAGTGGAGTTCGTCGAATATGTCCGCGGACCATCCCATACCGGCTTACTGGGTGCCGCGTACTGTCCGACCCCGAGAGTGCTTGCGGACCCCGAGCGCACGCGTAGGTGCCGTTCGGCGCTGATGTCTGGAGTGCGACGGTTGTCGTTCTGTCACGTCGTTCGGCGCCCGAGCGAGTGCGGTCGGCGGCGCCCACAGCACTGCCTGTCGAGATCTAGAGCAACCTGCTCATAGTCCCTCACCCGGTCGAATATCCGACAGAATGTCGGAAATGTGAAAGGTTTCACGGCTTGCCGGCCATAAGAGGGACGTGACGAGCGAGCGCGGAGGGGAACGTGGGCGGTGAGTTCGAACACGGTCCTGAGCAGGAGGATCGATTCCGGTCCATGTTCCAGAACCATTTCCAACCGATTCACCTTTACGTGAGGCGGCGAGTGTTGTCCGACGAGGATGCCGGCGACCTGGTAGCCGATGTGTTCACCGCAGCGTGGCGGCGAATCGGCCAGGTTCCAGAACCACCGGAAGACCTTCTTTGGCTCTATGGAACGGCCCGGAGGACCATCTCCGAGCACCGGAGAAGCACCTTGCGACGCCGACGACTAAGCGATCGGCTGAAGCTCGTCCGGGATATTGAACCGGCCCTTCCACACCCGGAGGACTCCGGCCACGATGCCATGCTCCATGCAGTCAGCAGGCTTCGACCCGATGACGCCGAGGCGTTGCGCTTGGTCCTCTGGGACGAATTGAGCCATGCAGAGGCCGCTGTGGTCCTCGAGTGCTCGGTGAACGCCGTCGGCATTCGTGTCCATCGGGCGAAACAGCGCCTGCGAGCTCAGCTCCGCTACGGACTCCCGCCCGATGATGCACCGGTCCCCACCGCCAACCCCGTCGACTAAGCAAGGAGCTAAGAAATGGATCTTGACATGCTCGTCAGGGAGGCAGATCCCGCTCACGACTTTGACCCTGTCGTGGCCCAGTCTGATGTCGCCCAAGACCTACTCCGCCAGATTCTCGCCGGAGAAACGGGGAACCGTGGAAGACCCCGCCATAATCGGCACGATCGTCTGCCATCGGGCGCAATTGGTCAGCATTCCTGGTCCCGGTCACCACTGGTGGGTGTGGCGGCAGCCGTTGTGCTCCTCGCTGCCGGTCTCGGGGCGGTGGCAATCTCGCAGGGTCATCGCTCCACCAGGAGTGTCGCCCTCAAGCCCAATCCGAATGTGAAGCCCGTCGCGATGAACTGGAGACTGGTCAGCGAGATCAGTCCACAGATCCATCCATTCGTGAGCACTTCCGGAAGCCCACAGGGGCTTCATTCGCTCACGTGTCCGTCTGCCCGAGTCTGCTATCTGATTTCCTCCTCCTTGAGCGGCCTCCCTCCAAACGCTCTCTATCGCTCGTCGGATGGCGGCGGGACTTGGCTACCGATGAAGCTGCCCCCCGGCGTGTTCCTCGACACCTCGCTCTCCTGTGTCAGCGAAACCGATTGCAAGGTCGGTGCCGAGGACGGACTGGCATCGGGCGTTGACGGGTCGAACGTTCCACAGGTGCTTCTTTCCACTCAAGACGGTGGAGCTTCCTGGGTCACCCACGACGTCCCCATGCCGTCGATCAAAGGAGCTGACACCGCCCTCGATCAGACCATCTCAAGCCTTGAGGGCCACCTCTACGATCTGCAGTGCTTCACGGCGTCGTCGTGCGTCGCCTTTGGGACGATCCCGTCGGATCAGCCCGAGGAGCCGACCGATGCGACCCCCGCTGAGCCGATCTCTCAGACGGTGGCCATGCGGACCACTGACGGCGGAGCCACATGGACCACCCACGTGTTTCCCTGGAGCACGACGCCGAGTGGCGCTCCAGGTTGGTCAAGTCAGCAGAACGCGACGTTCTCCTGTGAGACCGACCAAACATGCGTTGGGCTCGCAACGGTGCTTGCGGCGCCCAATACTGATCGAAAGTCCTCGAGCTATGGCGACCAGGCGGCGTATCTGCTCGAGTACCGGAGCACCGATGGGGGAGTCTCCTGGACCAGCAACTGGGTGCCTGACACACAGGGCTCAGCGGACTCGCTGTCGTGCCCGGACGAGAGCCACTGCTTTGCCGTCACCGAGTTCGGAGCAATGGGGGCCTACGGGGCATATGGCGTACTGACATCCACGGATGGTGGCGCCACATGGACCGAGGAGCAACCATTTCCCACCCTCAATCCGGGCTGGAATGCGATCACATCGATCACGTGTCCGACATCTACCTCGTGCTGGATCTCAGGATCGGAGCAGTCGACCTCTCATCCGTCAGATCCCCAAGGGGCCATGTTCACTACGCAGGACGGTGGCCAAACGTGGCTTCCCGTGGAGCTCCCGGGGGGTCTCGGCAGCGTCAATCAGGTCGCCTGCCCAACGGTTCAATCGTGCCTGGCCATCGGCCGGCCTCCCATTCCTAATGGACCGGTATCCTCGCATGCCCCCACCCCCAGCTTGTTCCTATCCAACCGACCCTGAGCATTGTGTAAATGCTGTTCCGTCCTCGATTCGATAGACGATCGTCGAGCGGACAGCTGGCAGTCCGGTCAGAGGTAGAGCCGCAAGAGAACTCCGGAAGCTTTTGTAAGGTTGTGAGGTGCACACAGTCTGCGTCTTCAGCGGTTCAAGTCCCGGTGCCCGCCCGGCCTACGCTGCGGCGGCGCGTGCTCTGGGCCGGGAACTTGTGGCTCGCCAATGCCGGCTCGTCTACGGCGGTGCGAACGTCGGGTTGATGGCAGTCGTTGCGGATACCGTCCTATCGGCAGGTGGCACTGTCATTGGGGTCATGCCAAGCCAGCTGATGGACAAGGAAGTAGCTCACAATGGCCTGAGCGAACTGCGAATCACTGCCTCAATGCACGAACGCAAGGCAGAGATGGCCGACCTATCGGACGGGTTCATTGCCCTCCCAGGTGGTTACGGCACCCTGGAAGAGTTCACAGAGGTTCTGACCTGGTCCCAGCTCGGTTTACAGCGAAAGCCCTGTGGGCTACTAAACGTCGAAGACTTCTATGCCCCACTGCTCGCTTTCTTCGACCACGCAGTCGCTGAGCGTTTCGTGCGGGTCGAACACCGAAGCCTCATCCTCGCCCATACGGATCCAGCACGGTTGCTCGATGCTCTCGCGTCGTGGACGCCTCAGGCTGTCGACAAGTGGATCGACCGAACGTCTTCCACGACAAACTGACCGGTCTCAGTCGTCACTAGACCTTCGGCTTGTGACGATATGGGCTGGCGCTCGGGGCGCTGGCTGAGCGTGACATGCTGGTGCGTGTGCAGGGCGCGACAGGCAAGCCGGGGCTGCACAGCCGCCCGCTCGGCGGCGGCAACATGAATGCGGTGTTTCGCAAGGGCGACACCGTCGTACGAAACGCGGGACCGTGGACGCCAACGGTGCATCGCTACCTTCAATACCTGCATGTCGCAGGTATCGATTGGGTGCCCCGCCCCGTTGAAATCAACCTGGGTGCTGACGGCGAGCCCGCTCGCGAGCGCCTGTCCTACATACACGGCGACGTCCCCGTGTACCCGCTGCCGGACTGGGTGTGGGCTGATCACGTGCTCGTCGACGGTGCGCAGCACCTACGACGACTCCACGACGCGAGCATCGGCTTCAGCGGCGACGACGCCATCTGGCAGTCGCCGGCGAAGATGCCGGCCGAGGTCGTCTGCCACAACGACTTCTCGCCGCACAATCTGGCGTTCCGCGACGGGCGGATCGTCGGCGCCATCGACTTCGACTTCTGCTCACCAGGCCCAAGGCTGTGGGACATCGCCTACTTCGCGACCCGGATCGCTCCGCTGACAGCTACTCCGCCCCATAACGCACCCGGCATGGATGCCGCACGTCGACGGGTGCAGAGGATTCTGGATGCGTACGGCGACGGCCACATCATGACCTGGGACGACGTCGTGCGCGTCGCGATCATCCGGCTGCACGATCTCGCCGGTTTGTCTCGCCAGATGGCCGAGGAACTCCGGAAGCCCCAACTCCTCGAGGACGCGAAGGCCTACGACCGCGACGGACACTACCTGGCAGCGTTCCGCGGATAATCCCGGGCCGCAGGTTTCGGTTCACGTTCCCCCTGGCGGACTCACCCAGGGGCCGGCTCGTACTGGTCCCGCACTCCGCAGGTGCGCTATCGTCGCCTCGTTCATCCAGAGGACCTGAGGGACCTGGCCCCGCGACGGTCCGGCAACCTGCCTAGCGGCAAGGTGCCAACGCCAGGATCGATGAGGGAGGGCCAATGAGCCAGCTGTTCGATGTTCCGGCGATTCAGGGGACCCTGGTGCGATTGGAGCCACTATCGATGCGCCACGCAGCGGACCTTGCCGTTGCTGCAGATGAGGATCGCAGTGCCTACGGCTTCACCTGGGTCCCTTCTGGGCCGGAGACCGAGGCGTACCTGCGCTCGCAATTCCAGCGGGCCGAGACCGGCAAGCTCGCTCCCTTCGCCCAGATCCGCCTGAGCGATGACCGGGCCGTGGGCTGCACCGCCTATTGGGACCCGCGGCCGTGGCCAGGCCGATCCGCGCTGGCGGCGATCGAAGTCGGCTTCACCTGGCTTGCCGCGTCAGCGCAGGGGACGGGGATCAATGCCGAATCGAAACTTCTCCTCTTCCGGTATGCCTTCGAGCACTTGGGCGTGGCCCGGGTCGACCTCAAGACCGATGCTCGAAACGAACGGTCTCGTCGGGCGATAGCGGGCCTGGGGGCCCACTTCGAGGGGGTGTTGCGAAGTTGGTCCCCGTCGTGGGCCCCTGGCGAGGAGGGCCGGCTGCGCGACTCGGCCATGTATTCGGTGATCGCCTCGGAATGGCCCTCCTGCGAGGACCACCTTCCGAGTCGGCGATCACGCGCACCCCGCCAAGCACAGAACGCCGCTCCAGAACGACGACCATCACTATCCAACCAGCAGCGCAGGCACCTCGGGAATGCTGGCGGTCAGCAAGCACTCTCGGCGTCGGGCAGCACGCGGCACGCAGTAAACCGGCGGTCTGGGACGCTCAGTCCCGCTGGATACTCAGGCGGTTAGGTGTTGCCCGAGGAACTGGAGCGACGGCGGCTCCTGCGAAGCGAAAAACGGGTCGGTGTGGCAACCGGCCGCGATGACGACGGTTGACGATGCAGGAAGCACTTCAGCTAGTGCAACGACACCAGAGTGGAACGGATCGTCGGATCCGGAAGCTATGCGGACAGGCTTTCCGGCCAATGCTCCAACGTGAGCGACAGCGTCATTTGAACGGAAGGAGTCTGCCGACGCGTAGGCACCAGGGTTAGCACTCCTTGCCTCGTCGTAGGTCGTCCAGATGGCTGGGCTGATCGCGGCCACCGCCGAGATCAGCCCCGGGTACTTCTCGGCCAGAAGGATCGCTCCGTAGCCTCCCATCGAGATTCCCATGGTCCCAATCCTCTGAGGAGTGGTGCCGAGTCCAAGCTTCTGACACATCGGAATCAGCTCGTCCACGACCATCGCCATGGGATCATCCCCAGGGTGAGGGTTCCAATAGCCACCCCCACCATCGACCGTCGCCATCGCCATGGGAGGCAGCGGGTGCCCATCGACATGGAGGGCGATGGCTTGCGCAGGAGTCATCCCGGCTACTGCATTCGTGTGGTTTCCACCGAAGCCATGGAGCATGATGATCAAGGGCAGCGAACTTCCTTGGCCGTGTCCCGGCGGGTAGGCAATGGTGTAGCCAACTGTTCGGTTTCGTGCCTTCGAGTCGAACGAGCCGGACATCGACGGCCCCGCCGTGGAAAATGTGAGCGGAGGTGAACTTACTGAGCAGGCTCCGTCCAGCTCATCGAGCTTCTGTTTGCCGGGAAGGACCCCATGCGAGACCAGCTCGAAGCCAGTGGCCCCGGCAACAACCACGACGGCGGCACCACCAAATGCGGCCTTCAGGAACCTTCGGCGGTCGACCTTCGACCCCTCTGGAGTGCGGTCGGGCGCCATGACAGCAGCTTTTCACGACTTGGAGCTGGGAACGGTGTCCCACGTTCCCCTCAATCACGAACTTGGTCGGGGGCGGTACAACACAGCCTCACGCCCGGCGTTGGGGGATAGCCCCAAGTGCGAGTTGGATGGGAGAATGAGGCCATGGCGGATCAACCCGAACCGACTCTTGTGGAGGATGAGCCCAAGGTCCAGACCACCCCGGCAGCAAAGCGGGTCTGCGTTGCGGTTCTGGCTGGATGGAACCTGTTCATGCTCCTCGCAATACTGGACGAGCTGTCGATCCATCACTCACACAGATAGCTGACTTAACACGGCAGTGTGTCGATTCGATCGATCAAACGCTTAATTTCAACATTCACGCCCGCATCCCGAACTCGCGGTTCTCGGCCCCCCACATGAGTGGTCCGCTGCTACGACCCCTCGAACAACCAAGTCCTGAGCGTCGGCCCGGACCTGATTCAGAGCAACCGTCCGTACGGATGTACGAGGGATGAGTCGTTATACCTACTAAAGACCAGCTACATCGTAGAGTGTCTGCACAATTGACAACTGCAAAGAGGTTCGAAATGACAAACGGTGATTCTCTCCGTCATCCACAAGGCTCAATCTGGCGAAGATGGGATCCACATATCCATCTACCTGGGACCCTCTTCAATGACCGATTTGGTGAGCTCACAGATGCTGAAGCCCTCAACATCCTGGCGAAATGTGAACCGGCAGTCGAAGTTGCTTGTGTTACCGATTACTACACAACGGACAGCTTTCGCCGAGCACTTAAAGCATGGATGAATGGTGCTGGTGCCTCTATTCGCTCGTTGATTCCCAACGTAGAGCTACGTCTCGACATATCAGCAAACTCGGGCAGTGCGATAAACCTGCATCTTCTGTGCGCACCTGAGGACGTCGACGATCTGGATCGTTTTATCGGTGGGCTTGAGTTCTCTCACGCCGGTCAGAAATTTCGTGCAGATCACGACGGCCTGGTAGCGCTCGGTCGGAAATGGAAGAACGACCCCAATCTCGACGAAGGCGTTGCCCTCCGAGAGGGCGCACATCAGTTCAAGGTGTCGTTCGAGGAGTTGCGCGAGAAGTTCAAGTCGGATTCCTGGGTGATAAAAAACTGCATCGTCGGTGTCGCTGGCGGAAGCAATGATGGCACTTCGGGACTTCAGACTGAAGATGGTTCTTTTGCTGCAAGAAGGCGTGAGATTCAGAACCTTTCCCACATGATCTTCAGTGCGACCCCCCAGCAAGTGACGTACTGGTCCGGGCTCGGCGCTGACAGCGTCGAAAAGCTCACTGAGGTGTATGGAGGGGTAAAGCTCTGCATCCACGGGAGCGACGCTCATGACCAGGAGTCCATTGGGGTTCCTGCCGAGAGCCGCCTGATGTGGCTCAAGGGGAACCCGTCCTTCGACACACTCAAGATGGCCTGCCTCGCCCCCCTGACTAGGGCTCATATCGGACCGACCCCCCCGACTGCCGGCTACAGCCACGGCCGGATCGCAAAGGTGACCGTCAATAGCCCCACAGCGTGGTTCGGGAAAGGGAGTCTCCCGATCAATCCCGGTCTGGTAGCAATCATTGGAGCCAGAGGTTCGGGAAAAACGGCACTGGCGGATCTCGTGGCGGCAGGCGCTGGCTCAGATGAACCGTTCGAAAATGGTGCTTCGTTTGTCCGGAGGGCGGCCGAACTGCTTACCTCGTCCAATGTCGAAGTGGACTGGTCACAGGGAGCGAAGACAACCTGCCATTTATCGCAAGGGGCTGATCAATTCGGCGAAACGATTCGCCCAGTCCGGTATCTAAGCCAACAGTTCGTCGACCGCCTGTGCTCATCGGACGGTGTCTCTGATGAATTGCTTGCAGAAATCGAGCGAGTCGTGTTCGAAGCCTGGCCTATGGATCAGCGCCAGAGCACAACGTCCTTTCAGGAGCTGCTCAGTATTCGACTTGGAGCTGCACGGTCACGACAAACGTCTGAACTAGAAGCCATCGGAAATCTCAGCGAGGCCATCACGGAGCAAAGGGTGCTCAAGGACGGACTCCAAAAGAAGGCTTCCGAGCGAACAGATCTTCAAAAGACCCTTGGGGAGGTTCAGAGGCAAACCGAGCAACTCACCAGCCAAGGTGACAAGAAGAGTGCCGAACGACTGGCGGAAGTCAATGCCGCACTACAACAGCGCCAGAGTCAACATCAGATTGTCGACCGACGTGTCACGGATCTCGCGGGATTGCTGGGCGACGTTGAGTCGGCTGCGACGGGACGGTTTCCCAACTTCACTGCCACGCTCAGGACGAAGTACGAGTTCTCTACCGCCCTAACCGACAAAGACTGGGATGCCTTTCAAGTTGGATTCTCGGGAGATGTCGAAGCCATTATTACGTCCGCTTCGGAAACGGCGACCAAAGAAAGGGATCGCATTGCTGGCATGATTCCAGAGGGTGGAGTTCCACCGATGGACGAAACGCCGGCAGATAAGTTGATCGAGAAGAACGTCACCGAACTAACTGCAGAGCAGACTCGTATCCAGAAGCTTCTCAAGCTCGATGCTGACCGGACGAGACAACTGACACGGCTTACAACTAGGACCAATGAGCTAGTTGGAAAGATCAACAAACTCAACGACGACATCAAGCTGGCAGAGGGAGCCGATGCGAAGGGCGCAGAGCTCACCCAACAACGCCTAGCTCGATACCGCTCATATTTTGATTCTCTTCTGGAGGTGGAGCAAGAACTACAAACTCTCTATGCACCACTCAGCTCGCTCATCAGCGGCGCTGCCTCATCGGTCGCAAAGCTACGATTCTCTGTGCGCCGCATTGTTGACATTGAACGATGGGCCGCACGCGGTGAGGAGTTCCTCGACCTTCGCACACAGGGAACATTTCATGGGAGCGGTGAGCTGGCACGACTAGCTACTGAGGAGCTTCTTCCTTCATGGCAAACGGGCGATGGTGAGCAAGCTGCTGAAGCCATCAAGCAGTTTTCCGCTGACCACAGCAACGATTTTCGCGACCAACGGAAGCAGTCGTATGACGGCGGTGTTGACGGTCGCGGCTGGGATCGTGCTCTGTCCACTTGGCTCTATAGCGCTGGTCACATTACGCTCACATACAGCTTGGAGTACGACGGACTCAATATTGAGCGGCTGTCGCCTGGATCTCGGGGCATCGTTCTTCTTCTCTTGTATTTGGCGGTCGACCAGGAGGAGACCGATCCACTTATAATTGACCAGCCAGAAGAGAACCTGGACCCCGAATCGATCTACTCAGAACTAGTCGGTCTGTTTCGCAATGCCAGCAAGCGTCGACAGATCATCATCGTTACGCACAATGCAAACCTCGTAGTAAATACTGACGTCGACCAGGTCATAGTTGCGCACTGCGAGTCCGTAGAAGAAGGGAAGCTTCCGACGCTGTCGTACCAGATAGGCGGTCTGGAGGACGAGACAATTCGAGAATCAGTGTGTCTGGTACTAGAGGGCGGAGCCGAAGCGTTTCGTCAACGGGCACGTCGGCTGGGGATCGAGTTCTAGTTGGCTACTCGAGGTCGTCATAGCGGTCGAGACCAGTTTCTTTGTCTGTTCCTGGCGATCCAGCCTGATGGCCGCTCTCGCGTTGTTCACGCCTAGCTGCCGCAAACTGTTCAGCAGCTGACCTGGGGGCCACAGTTCGTTTTCATATCAAGGTTATGTCTATGACTCTTGTGTCAGAGACTGAGAGAGCGTGGTCGGTGCCGAGCAACGGCCCTTAGCACCATCACGGCGATGCTCGCTATCAGCAGGACCGACGAAGACGATATCGAGAGTGCCGATGGATTCGATTGGTAAAGGGTGTCGAACAGAATCAGGCCAAACACGACAGAACTGATCAAGCCCCATACGACGTAGTGCCTGATCGCCACCCGGTAGAAGAGCCTCCAAAGCAGCACGGGGGACTCAGCAAGCGCCTCCTGACTTAGAAATGTGACCACCCACCAATTCTCTCGCTCCGGGGCGGGTTCTTCGGGCAGGTTCCCTTCATCTATCAGCCACAAGTTCATGGGCGCAGGTCCATCCCACACCTCGGTGTACTTACTCCGTGCTGCGGATACCAGCCCGTCGCTGCTTGCTGCACACGCCAAGTTGACCGTTCCGTCAGCTGGCACTTCAACAAGCAGATCGAAGGTGCCAAGTCCAGCGCTCTTGATTGCGACCGTGTGTTGTCCTGGTTGGGTACGAACCTCCAGGGACCGTCCCGCGCGCAGCAAACCGTTTTCAGAATCATCGATGAAAAGACGGAACCGCATGTAACGATTGATCTTCCAGGGAAGGCAGGTGACCCTGATTGAACCCTCGGTGCTCATCCCCACATTCTTTCAGGAACCTAGTTGGCCCGGGGAGGACAGAATCCGCATGTCCTTCTCGCTGTGCTCTGGGAAACGGTTCTCGACACGCTGACCGTTGTTTCAGGCAGAGTCAGAGTGGTCGGTGTGATCCAACCACTTTCAGTCCGCCCGTCGTTTCTCTGTGCGCCGGGCAAGCAACCACATCCCAAGCAGGAACAGACTCAAGAGGTAACTCCAGGCCGTCAACAGAATTAGCAGCAAGTGTCGGATGCCAGTGACGTTGGTTACCAATACAGCCACCAACCAGAGGGTGGCAACGGCAAACCATAGAAATGTCGCGACCGGCAAATACCGTCTGAACTTCGGCGCAGGTCTGAAATCCACCAACACGGTCTAGCAGCACGCAGAGTGAAGTTGCCGACCGGTCCTCATGTGTCCGCAGTGCCGCGCCTATGCAGAGTCTGGTGGCATTGGCCGCGACCGATACAGAGCAGATTTGGACTCACCCTGCAACTCTCGCTTTAGCTGCGCCCTCATCTTGAAGCTGCCGACCATCATTATGATGAAAAACAGTAGGCCACCCGCTACTCCGACGGTGATCGCTGAGGAGCCGAAGGCGAATGCAACGGTTGTCACAATCAGCACAAATACAACTGCTGCCGCCGATAGCAGACAGCCCCTTGTCAGAGAGAACTTAACAATGTTGGTCTTACCAGCTTTCGGCACGAACCCATACTGGCACTGCTGCCGCTCTCACTTTCCGCAGAGGATATCGCCGCTCCCGTTTTGAGGGTTCTGCCATTGGTCTTGTTTCAGGTTCGAACGCAGCGGTCGTCACGGTGAATCCCACTCAGTCAAGTCGCACTGCGGCCTCTGGGTGTCGATGTGCAACCAAACGTCACCATGGACGCGGCCAATTGGCTGTTCGCAATGGGAGCACTGCGCTCGGATCGTTGGCGGTGACCGGACCCCAATGAATGGTCCACGTGGACCAGTTGCAAGGGATCAGGTCAACTGGACGCCAACGCCAACTTCCCCGCATGTGTTGGTTGTGGCGCCGAAACCACCGCGACCCTATCTGCGGGAGAGTGGGGTTCCCTGAATATCGGCGCAATTTCCGTTGTTAGCGCTCGAGGCCGTCCAGCGACAGTCCAGCATCGAGGTCCAACTCCAAATCCAGGTCCATGTCGAGGTCCAGGCTCGAGGTGGGTTCGGTGGCGGGCGGACCCACGTAGACGATCTGGATCTTCCCGAGAAGCGATGGGGATGCGCCAACGGCGACTCCTGAGACCGGGCTGCCATCACCTCGCTCGGAGATCGGCCCGGCGTGCGGTGTGTCTACGGCCGAAGAGCTGTTGGCGGGTGGCTGGCCGGCCCCTTCGTCCGGACCCGTGGCGGGGCTTGGCCCCGTTTCTGGACTGTGCTCGACGGGTGGCTGGTGGACTTCAACACCGGCGGGCGCTGGTCCGTTCGGGGCATCTTGGGTTGCCCCGATGCCGCCGGATGGCCCAGATGGCTCGAGTGGACTGGACGGATCTGTCTCTGCCTCCGGCTTCGGCGTGAGCGCCTCGTTGATCTCGGTCTGGCGGGCCCGCAGGTTGGCGAGTCGACCGGCCTGATCGAACGGCTTGTTGAGCAGCTCTTTGGCCTGGGCGACGTTGGCCTTGATGCCACCGAGCTCCCGGACATCGTTGCCCAGCCTCTCTTCCAAGTCGCCGAGGCGGTTGGTGAGCCTCGTCACCAGCCCGGCCGGGTGCTCGTGGTCGATATCGGTCCCCGGGATGACGGTGGGGCGGATCGGGGCTTCGGGGAAGAACAGGTGCAGCTCGGTCTCACCGACGTCACCTTTCACCGCCAGTTCAAGTCCAAAACCGCCGAGCTCGCCGATGGTGATGGTCTCTCCGAACCGGTGGCGTGCGTCGACGAGTGCTTCTTTGATCCGTTCGCCGGCGTCTGTGCGTTTGTCACAGCCAACCCCGGTGATGGTGGCGGTAAAGGCATCGCCGGAGATGTCCGTCCGCTGTCCGATGGCGTGGGAGAGCTTGGCGATGTCGTGTTCCAAGCGCTCAATGGCGGCGGGGGCGGTGGCGATGGTCTTGGTCAGTCGGCGCTGTTCAGTTGCGGCGCCGGTGGCCATGCGTTGGAGCTTCGCCACCTCGGAGTCCACGCCGGCTTTCTCCATGATCAGCGGGTTTCCGGTGGCCAACGCCTTCACCTCGGCGAAGTTGAGGGACTGTTCGCCCACGTCCTCCACCTCCCGGCCGAGGTTGTTGTTGGGCTGGGTGACCTGGGCGATAAAGGCCGCCTTGCGTTCCACGGTGCCCCACATGAACACGTCGAAGCTTCGCTCGGTGACGTAGCGGAGCACCTCTACGTCGGGATTCAGGTTCCCCTGGCGGAGGATCCTGCCTTCTCTCTGTTCCAATTCCGCAGGCAGCCAAGGACAGTCCAGGTGGTGCAACGCCACCCCTCGGGCTTGCACGTTGGTCCCCGTCCCCATCTTCGCTGTCGAGCCGATCAGAACTGCGACCGCACCCGATCGACACTGGGCGAACAGGTCGGCTTTTTCCCGGTCGTTCCTCGCCTCGTGCATGAACCGGACGGAGCGAGCCGGCAGGCCTCGCTCGACCAGTTGGGCGCGCAGCTCGTCGTAGACGTTCCATTCGCGCCTTGGAGTCCCGAGGTCGCAGAAGACCAGTTGCAGTGCCCCGGGGCGCTCCACCATCCCGCGGTAGGGGCGGTTCTTGTTGGCATCCCAGATCCCGGCGATACGGTCTGCCGCGGCGGTGATCTTCCCACCGTCGGGGTCGGGGCGCAGCCCGACCAGGCGGAGGTCGAGCGCAGCCTTTCGCCCGTCGCCCGTGATCTTGAGCATGTTGTCCTCTTCGGGCCGGACCTGGTGAGCAGAGACCGCGGTGGCCCGGGCGACCAGGCTCTCCACATAGGCAGTGAGGGCCACCGAGGGAGGGACCACCACCACTTCTGCCCGACCACCGACCAGGTCCGGGGTGGGCAGGTTGAGCTGCTCGGCTGTTTTCACGTCGGCCACCTGGGAGAACATCATCATCAGCTCAGGGACGTTGGCGAAGCGGGCGAAGCGGTCCTTCAATCGGTAGCTGCCACCGTCGGGCGAAAGCTCCAAGGCGGTCACCGTGCGCCCGAAGTTGGCCGCCCAGGCGTCGAAGCTGGAGATGCCGGCAGCTTTCAGGGCGTCGGGCTGGAGGAAGCGCTGCATCACGTAGAGCTCGGCGATGGAGTTAGTGACGAAGGTGCCGGTAGCAAAGGTGGCCACCCGATCCCCGTTGCGGTCATGGAGTACCTGAAGCTTCAGGTCGATATCTGTGGCCCGCTTCGATCCCACGCCCCCCATCCCTTGTATCCGGCTGGAGAAGCCGAGGTGCTTCGCCATGTGAGCCTCATCCAAAAAGAGGTAGTCGATGCCGGTCTCCTCGAAAGTGACGCCATCGAGGCGACGGGCATCGTCCCGAGCGACCTTGATCTTTTCCTCCAGCCGGATGATCTCGGCTTCGAGCTTCTTCACGCTCAGGCCGTGCTCATCCTTCGACTGGGCACAGGCGGCCCGGAAGTCGGCCACCTGGGCCTCGCGGTAGGCAACCTCGGCTCCTTTGGACACTTCGATCTGCTCGAAGGTCGAGTGGGTGATCACCACCCCGTCCCAGTCCCCGGTGGCACACCGGGCGACGAACTCCTTGCGGGCGGCCTTGGTGGTGGACTCTTTCGTCGCCACCAGGATGTTGGCCAGCGGATAGGTCTGGAGGAACTCAGCGCTGAATTGTTCGAGCATGTGGTTGGGGACCACGTAGGCAGGCTTGGACACCAGGCCGAGGCGCTTCATCTCCATCCCGGCGATCACCATGGTGGCGGTCTTGCCGGCGCCGACCGCGTGACCGAGCAGCACGGCCGGCTCCTGGACGGATCGCCAGGCGGCATCCAGTTGATGGCGGCGGGGGGAGAAGGCGGCCGACAGTCCCGGCAGGGACTGGTGGCTCCCGTCCCAGTTGGGCGCCACGATCGAGTTGAACAGCTGGTTGTAGCGGGTGGCCAGGCGCTCGGCCCTGGCCGGGTCCTCCCAGACCCAGGCGGAAAAGCAGTCGGAGAGGGCTTGTTGCTTCTCCCTCGCCAGCAAGGTGGCTTCTGCGTTCAAGACCCGGCCGCCATCCCCGTCAGAGTCGTAGACGGCGTGCTGGGACTGGTTGAGCGATTTGTTGAGCAGGGTCACCGCGTCGGCGCGATCGGTGCCCCACTTCGAGGTCATGGTCAGGCCACCTTTCTGCCAGGAGGGCACACTGACCGTCCAGGTGGCGGTCACCTCCACCCGCTCGACAGCCACCTGGGATGCCCCGAGCACGTCCCGGGCGAAGGCGGCCACGTCGGTGGTCTCGACCCAGGTGACGCCAGGGCGGGCGTCGATCTCTGCCGGCAACAGGTCGTCAGGGAGGACGGCTCGAAGAGCGGAGACGTTGGGGGCGAACCGGGGGTGGTCATTGACGGCCAACTCTGCGACTTTGAGCTTTTCCCGCACGTTGCCCGACAGGTAACGGGGTGCCGGGACGAGTACATCGCTACCTGGATCATTGAAGACCAGCGTGCCGAGGGCGGAACGAGTCTCGGTGGGGGCGATGTCGAGGAGGGTGGCGACCCGCTCAAGGGTGACCTCACCGGTCTGGTCGAGGCAGATGGTGACCGCCTCTGCGGGGCTGTCGGCCCTGCCCCGCACCTCGCGGGGGCCGACCACCCGCTCGGAGAAGATCGCCGCTTTCTTCGCTGTCTGGGTCTCGGAGTCGAAGACCTCGAGGGCGAGCAAAGAGGGGAAGTCCGGGTCGGCACGGAACCCACCCATCGGCGGGCTCCGGCGGC
>Ga0208587_1000664_pt1 | contig 18854 bp, 16 predicted proteins | sample NGESurdeep092012_7_FD_184472 | JGI IMG/M metagenome (GOLD analysis project Ga0208587, IMG submission 184472) | Arctic peat soil microbial communities from Barrow, Alaska - NGEE Surface sample 210 deep-092012 (SPAdes) | ecosystem: Environmental > Terrestrial > Soil > Wetlands > Peat ...
TATTGCCACTGATTATGGCTGATACTTGCGCGCTACAGGCTTGAAAATGAGGCAGTTGCCGGAAAATTTAGTCCTAATTCTTAGCGGAACTTCGGTCTAGGGCTCGCTTTTCGCTATTCGCCTTTCGCTGTTCGCCAGAAGTTCACCCCTCAGAATGTACGCCAGTCAGAGATCGGCATCGTGGCAACTATAGGGGTCCTTCGACTACGGCGGCCAACCCCGGGCCGCCTCCGCTCAGGATGACAGACTTGAGATCGTTGCTGTGAGAGCGGTTGTCATGAGATCGGCCAAATGCCAAATGCCAAATGCCAAATGCCAAATGCCAAACTGCTACTCAAAGAACTTCGTCACGCCCTCTTCCAGCACGCAAATTTTCCGCTCGATGCCGCGCCGTTTCGCGTCGGCCTTCAGACGCTCAACCGGCTCGTCCACCGGCTCGTAGGAGAGGCGAAACGTCCCGTAGTGCATGGGGACCATCCAGCGCGCGCCCAGATCCAGGAACCCCTGGACGGCATCTTCCGGGCTGGTGTGAACTCTGCGAAACGAATCGGGATGGTAAGCGCCGATGGGAAGCAGCGCAACCTCCGGCTTGAGGCGCTCGCCGATCTCGCGGAAGCCATCGAAGTACGCCGTGTCGCCGGCGTGATAAATCGACTGCTTACCCGAGCGCAGAACGTACCCGCCATAGCCGCGGTGTACGTCGCGCACGATGCGCGCGCCCCAGTGGCGCGATGGAACGTGCGTCACCTCCACATTGCCTAGCTGGAAGTTCTGCCACCAATCCAGTTCAATGATGCGTCCGTAGCCCAGGTCGCTGACCAGGTCGCGAACATGGCGTGGCACAATGATGGCTGGCCGTTTGCCGGTCTTGCGTCGCGTAAGCCACGCAATCGCTCGCAAGGATGGCCGGTGAAGGTGGTCGAAGTGCGCGTGCGAAACCAGCACCGCGTCGATCGCCGGCAACTCTCGCAGCTTCAGCCCCGGACGGCGCAGCCGCTTGAGAACGAAAATCCAGCGCGCAAAGTTGGGATCGACCAGGATGTTCTTGCCCCCGATCTGGAGGAAGAAGCTGGAATGCCCGATGAAGGTTACGCCCAACTCGCCACGACGGGCGAGTACAGGCTTACGGGTGACCCCGGTGCGAGGCGTCATGGCTGAATGGCGCACCAAAGTTCCAAACTGCCTCGCCTTACGCCGAATTGTGATTCCTAACATGGAGTTCGTAACTATTAGACGCCGCTAGGGCCTCTTGCGATGCGGCGACGCGACCTCAGGTTCGACCTTTGCTTGACCTTAGCCACTTACTCAGCTTAAATCAAATGTTTGGTTCCCTTTACCGGCAGGCGCCACTTTGCCGCTGGGGATCCAGAAACTAAGGAGCAAGAATGAAAATTGCCTTTCTCGGATTGGGCATTATGGGGCGGCCGATGGCCTCCAAACTGGTCGCGGCAGGACATGAAGTTTCGGTATGGAACCGCAGCGCCCGGCAGCACGTCGACGGTGCAACCACGGCGGTCTCTCCCGCCGACGCGGCCAAAGACGCTGAGGTTGTTTGGATGTGCGTGGCCGACACCGCGGCCGTGGAGCGCGTTCTGTTCGCCGAAGACGGCGCCGAGCAGTCGCTGCGGGAAGGCATGATCATTGCCGATTCCAGCACCATCTCGCCATCGGCGACCCTGCGCTTCGCCGAGCGGGTGAACGCGCGCGGGGTGCATTGGGTGGATGCTCCCATCACAGGCTCGAAGATCGGGGCGGAGAACGGACAGCTTATTTTCATGGTCGGCGGTTCGAACGAAGCTGTCGAAGCGCTTCAGCCCCTGTTCAAGGCGATGGGCAAGCTGGTTATCCACATCGGTGAGACCGGCAAGGGGCAGGCGGTGAAGATCAGCATGAACCTGATGATCGCACTCATCTACGAGGGGTTTGCCGAGGCGTTCGTGCTCTCTTCCAAGCTGGGTGTCGATCCCCACAAACTGATTGAGCTGATTCAAGCGTCCATGGTGCGATCAGGAGTGGTAGATTACAAGGCCCCATTCGTGCTGCGACGCGATTATTCGCCGAATTTCCCGCTGCGCCTGATGCACAAAGACATCCACATCATGCTCGATACGGCGAAGGAGATCCGCGTCAAGTTGCCGGCGCTGGAAACCGTGGACGAGATTTACGAATTGTCCAGCGAAGAGGGCTGGGACGATCTTGACTTCGCGGCGACGCTCGGTCTGCTGGAGAAGTGGGCGGGACTGGGCGGGCAGCCGAAATAGCCGGGGATACGAAGATGGTTTCAGTGGGCCGAAGGCTGCTGGAAAAAGCGACGTTCGGGTAGTGCGGGCCTTGCGGGGCGTGTGAGAACGAAACTTGGTCTTTGCCAGTGGAGTTTATCAGCCGAAAATTGAGCGCCGTAGGCGCGGCATAGTTTAGCCCAGCACGGAGCCGTAGGCGGAGTGCTGGGTAAACTGCAAAACAGATCCGAGTCCCGTAGGGACGGCACAGTTCTCACGCACCCTCTTTAGCCCCCGAGGTACCTTTTCAGCAGCCTGCTCAGTACGTCGAAGCGGAGGCAATGCTGGCCAGTTCGTGCCGTACGTTGAACATTCTCGCTTCAGGACACTGCGACTGCAGCGGGTCCGGAAGATGCTAACGGCCAGCGTCAGCTCGGCTTGGGTGCGTCCACTACATACCACCGGTTGGGATTGCCCGGCTCGATGTGATTTTTCTCGAAGCAAGCCTTGATCCGCCGCCGCAGCTCGCGGCTGACGGCATACTGCGATCCCGGCCGGGTCTTCACCAGCAGCAGGTAATCAACTTCGCTGCCGCTGACCCTCTCGATGCCGGGCACCTCGGGTTTGGCGACGATCATTTCCGCGAAATGGGGATCGTTGGCTACTTCTTCGCCAACTTCCTTCAGCAGTTTGATCACCTGATCGCTATCGGCGCCATAGGCCACGGAGATATGCATGGGCAACTGCGTCCAGTCGCGCGTGAGGTTGGTTACAATCCTGATCTCGCCATTGGGCACGGTGTGCACGCTACCGTTGTCGTCGCGCAGCACGGTGCGGCGCAAGGTCATGTCCTCGACCGTGCCCTGCACGGTGGCCAGCTTGATGGTGTCGCCAATGTCGTACTGGTTCTCGACCAGAATGAAGAAGCCGTTAATGAAGTCGCGGACCAGCGTCTGCGCTCCAAATCCTATGGCCAGCCCGGCGATGCCGGCGCTGGCCAGCAGAGGCCCCATGTTGATGCCCAGCAGCGGCAGAATTTGCAGCGCTGCCAGGAACATGATGACGAATACTCCAACGCTGTAGATGACGCTCGACAGCGTGCGAAGCTGCTGTGCCCTGAGCGCGGAGGGCAGTCCGTGACGGTTGCTGAGCTCGGCCAGATGTCGCGACGCGATCTTGAGCAGCCGGGTCAGAATGAAGGCGATGATCAGGACGCCGACGATGCGCGGCACTTGGTGGCGCACGAAGTCAAAAGTGTCGTCGCCCCAGCCGCTGAGCACGCGGAAGAGCCCGTCTCTACCACCGTTTGGGAATATCAACATGGCTGGCAAGGGTTGGAGCACTGGGAGGGCCGGCGTTTCTCCTGGATTCATAATTGACTTCAGAGTAGCGGATGACAGCACAAGCGGCAAAGTTGTTCCTCCCATCGGAGCCGGCGCGCGGAATATAATCTCGACATTCCCATGACATACTCATCCACTTTGCGACGCAGGTCGATAGAGTTTGCCGTCGTTGCGGCACTGCTCTTCGCTTTCATCTGTGGAATCGCCGGTTGGGCACAAACTGCCGACCTGTCCGACTCGCCGCTTCCGGGCGGGTCTCAGGTCCGCGATAAGGAGGCGTTGGAGGCTCAACAGCAGCGCGAAATGGCGAAAAGAGCAAACGTGAAACGCCAGCAAGATCTCAAGACGGACACCGACAAGCTGCTGGAACTGGCAACTGAGCTAAAGCAATACGTGGACAAAACAAACGAGAACACGTTGTCGGTCGAAGTCATCAAGAAAGCCGAAGAAATCGAAAAACTGGCTCACAGCGTCAAAGAGAAGATGAAACAGTACTGAAAGGGCGGCTCCGGGACTGGTGTATCCCCTCGTACGGGTGGTGCGGGCCTCCAGAGACTTTGTCGCGACTTCTCTTCGGTTTGCCGCAGTGGAAAGAAGCACACAAAACCAGCCCCGAAAGGGGCGAAAGAGCTTAGCCCAGCGCTTTAGCGCTGGGTAGAGTGGGAAAGAAAACCGAGTCCCGTAGGGACGATAGAGGTTGCGACACAGAGAACCGTCAGGCCAGCGACTTGGGGAACAAGAAAACCGCTGAAGTCAGGAATTGTGGGCCCGCTCCACCCAAGCCTGAACTCAAACGAAGGCCCTGCTGGTCACACTCCTCCATTCCCAACAGTACTCAGTGCGTTGCTGCCGGATGCTGCTGTAGCAGGCCAACCTCCGCCGCCACCTTCTCCAACCGGGCCCGATTTTCTTTCTTCATCGCCACCAGCGGCAGGCGATAGACCTCTTCGATGCGGCCCATCATAGCCAACACGGCTTTGGCCGGACCGGGATTCGATTCGATGAAGTTGGCCTGCATGAGCGGGAGATATTTGCGGAAGAGCAGCCGCGCGGTGTCCCACTTGTTGGCGAGGGCGGCCTGGGTCAGGCGCGCCATCTCCGCCGGGATTTCATTCGATACCACCGAAATAATGCCGACCCCACCGAGCCCGATCACTGCCAGGGTGACGGCGTCATCGCCGGAGAAGACGAGGAAGTCCTCCGGCACCGTGGCGCAGACCTCCGCAATCTGCGAGATGTTTCCGCTTGCCTCTTTCACTCCGGCGATGTTGGGGACCTCGGCCAGGCGGAGCAGCGTGCTGGTCTCGATGTTGGTCCCGGTTCGACCGGCGATGTTGTACAGCACCAGAGGCTTCGCCGAGGCTTCGGCAATGGCCTTGAAGTGCTGGTACACGCCTTCCTGCGTGGGCTTGTTGTAGTAGGGCGTCGCGGTGAGGACATAATCGACACCCGGACGCGCCGAGACTTCCTCGGCCTTGGCTACAGCTTCGCGCGTGTTGTTCGACGTGGCGCCGGCCATGATGGGCACGCGCCCTGCCGCCGTCTCAATGGTCACGTCAACGACGCGCAGCCATTCGTCGTGGGACAAAGTTGGCGTTTCGCCGGTCGTGCCGCAGGGGACCAGGAAGTCGATGCCCGATTCCACCTGCCAGCGGACCAGTTCACGCAACGCCGCTTCATCGAGACTTCCATCTGACTTAAAAGGAGTGACCAGGGCAGTACCGCATCCACGCAATTTCATCTCAGCAGGATAATCCTTCGAGCTGTGAATCTCAAAAGACAGAATTCACCACAGAGGCACAGAGAGCACAGAGAAGAAGCAATCGATTGTTTTTCTGTGCGCACCTCCAAAGTAGACGAGCGAAAATCGTTTCGGATGAGCAGGCGCGAATTATCCGATGCGATGGCTTGTCATGAATCCGAGGACATTCTTGTCAGGCCGCAAAGGGCAGCAGAGGCGCAATGCTCCAAAGAAAAAGGAATTACTCTGTGCCTCTGTGTCTCTGTGGTGAGAAAAGCAGTCAGAGCTGCGCAAAAATGTCCTTGAAGTCATAGAAACCTGTTCTGCCAGCGATCCACTCGGCCGCGAGCACCGCGCCCTCGGCAAAGGTGCGGCGCGACTTGGCTTCGTGCGTGAGCACAATACGATCGCCGGACGACGCCAGCTCCAGAATATGAGTGCCGGTGACGTCGCCTTCGCGCTCGGAGGTAATCTCGACGCGCTCCCCCGATGCCTGCTCCAATAAACGCTGCAAAGCTACGGCAGTGCCCGATGGCGCGTCCTTCTTGTGGACGTGATGGCGCTCAGTGATGTGTCCACGGTAGTTGTGCGCCAACGCGGGCGCTGCCGCCTGGGCAATCTGAAAAAACAGGTTCACGCCGTAGGAAAAGTTTGCCCCGAAGGCGAATCCGCTACCGGCTTGCTCGACGGCTTGCCGGACACGATCGAGTTCGCCGTACCAGCCGGTGGTTCCGACGACCATGGCTTTGCGCTCACGCAGACAGGCCTCGATGTTCGCCACCACGGCGTGTGGCGTGGTGAAGTCAATCACCACGTCGAAGTCGAGCAAATGCTCGTGCGTGAGCCACGCAGCGTTCTGGTTGACGTCGGCATCGATGCTTTGCACCCGGTGTCCACGCTCGCGTGCCACTTCGGCCACCAAAGACCCGGTCTTGCCACTCCCGAGCACAAGCAGGTTTAGCGAGCTGTTGCTCAATCGAACACCTCCGGATCGACCTCGGCAAAGAACTTGGCGTGCAGACGCCGCACCGCTTCCGGCACATCGGCTTCATCCACCACGAAGGTCAGGTTGATCTCCGACGCTCCTTGCGAAATCATGCGCACATTGATGTCGCGAATGGCGTCGAAGACCTGCGCCGCGACTCCGGGCGTGTCGCGCAGATTCTCGCCCACCATGCACACGATCGCTTTGCGCCCCGAGTACTTCACAAAGGCGAGTTTCTCGAGGTCGGCAGCGATCTGGGGAATGGCTTCATTGGAGTCGACGGTGAGAGAAATGCTGACTTCCGAGGTGGACACCACGTCAACCGCGCAACGGTGGCGCGCGAAGATTTCGAATACCTTGGCGAGAAAGCCGTGGGCCATGAGCATGCGTGCGGCAACGATTTCGACAATGGTAATGCGGTTCTTGGCGGCGATTGCCTTGAACAGGGAATGCGAGCGCGGTGTTCTCGACAGGATGCGCGTGCCCTCGTTCGACGGGTTACGCGAGTTCAGCACCAGCACTGGGATGTTCTTCTCGACTGCGGGAAGCACGGTCGCAGGATGCAAAACCTTGGCGCCGAAGTAGGCCAGTTCGGCGGCTTCTTCGAAGCTGATGACCTTGATGCGCCGCGCCTCGGGACAGATGCGCGGGTCGGTGGTTTTCATTCCATCCACGTCGGTCCAAATCTCGATGCGATCGGCGTTCAATCCGGCGCCGACCAGGGCTGCGGAAAAATCGGAACCGCCGCGGCCAATCGTGGTTGGAATACCTTCCCGCGTCGAACCAATGAAGCCGCCCATGATCGGCACGCGACCCTGCTCCAGCAGCGGCTTAACCTGGTTTTGCAAGCGGTCGTTGATCTCCTCGACCTGAGGCACGGCGCGGCCGTGCTGCGAGTCGGTGATGATCACCTGACGCGCATCCACCAACGTTGCCGGGATGCCGCGTGCTAGAAATCCAGCGGTTGCGATCATGCTCGACAGGCGCTCGCCAAAGGAAACCACATAATCGGAAGTGCGCGGCGTGAGCTCACCGACCGCAGCAATTCCTCGCAACAGCTCGTCGAGCGCATCGAACTCCGCGCCCAACTCGCCGTGCAATTCTGTATGCAAACCGGTGCCTAGTAATTCGCCGGCCACCAGGTAATGGCGCTCGCGGAGATGGCGGCAGAGGTCGAGCGTCTGCTCGCGTTCGCCTCGTCCAGCGGCTGCCGCCATGGCGAGCAACTGGTCTGTCACCTTGGCCATGGCGCTGACCACCACGAAGGGCCGCTCCGGCAAGCGCGCTTTCACAATGGCCGCGACGCGATCGATGGCGGCGGCATCTTCCACGGACGTGCCGCCAAACTTCATGACGATCACGGTCTCACCACCGGGGAGGGAAGTGGAAACTCTCGCGTCACGACAGGAAGTCCTGCACCTTGAGGAGTTCGGCGTTGAGAATGGCGGCGCCAGCGGCGCCACGGATGGTGTTGTGCGAGAGCACAGTGAACTTGTAGTCGAGCACGCCGCAGGGACGAAGCCGCCCCACGCTCACTGTCATCCCATTCCCCCGGTCCACGTCGAATCGTGGCTGCGGCCGGTCCGGTGTGGCATCGTAAAAGATCGGTTGCGCAGGCGCCAGCGGCAACTTCAGCTCCTGGGGAGTTGAGCGAAACTCGTTGAACGCCGCAATCAGTTCTTCAGCGTCGGCCTTTTGCTTCAACTTCACCGATACGGATTCGGTATGGCCGTCCTCCACCGCAACACGATTGCAGTGCGCGGTCATGCGAAACGTTGCTGGCTCGACCCGGTCGCCAGCCAATTGCCCAAGGAGTTTGCGGGTCTCCTCCTCCATCTTTTCTTCTTCATTGGCGATATAGGGGATGACGTTGCCGAGAATGTCGAGGGCAGCGACTCCGGGGTACCCCGCACCGCTGACTGCCTGCATGGTAGTAACGAACAGAGACTCGATGCCGAATTTCCGATGCAACGGCGCCAGTGCCACCACCAATCCAATCGCCGAACAGTTCGGGTTGGTGACAATGTAGCCGCCCGACTGCTTGCGCCAGCATTGCTGCTCGATCAAGGCAATGTGTCCGGCGTTGACCTCGGGCACGATCAGGGGAACGTTTTCGTGCATTCGAAAGGCGCTCGAGTTGCTGACCACAGCGCAACCGGCGGCGGCAAACTGAGGCTCGAGATCGCGCGCGATGCTCGCATCCAGCGCGGCGAAGATGACTCGCGGCGCACCTTCCGGCGCGGTGTTCGACACCGGCATCTGGAGTACACGCTCGGGGATGGGAGTCTTCAAACGCCAACGCACGGCGTCCCCATAGGCTTGTCCAGCGGAACGATCGGAAGCCGCCAGCCAGGCAACTTCAAACCAGGGATGGGCTTCGAGCAACTGTATGAAACGCTGGCCGACAACGCCGGTAGCGCCAAGAATTCCGACGGGGATTTTCTGCTGAGGCATGGTGGTGAAAGACAAAGTTATACCACGTTCGGGGACCGACAGAGGCGGGCAGCGAATGCGAGAATATCACCGCCAACGGTGGGACAGTCGCAAACTCAGGACGATTTCTTGCGCCAGCTCTTCGACGGCCTTACCGGTTGCGTTCACGGTGAGATCGGCGGAGCGGTAGAAGGGAAGGCGCTGAGCGTAAAGGGCGCGAAAGGCTTCGGGCGTGGCGGCGAGTGGCCGAGAGCTTTGCGGCGAGTGCTGGTCAGCGGCCCGGCAGCGCCGATACAGCTCCTCGATCGCAGTTTCCAGGAAAACGATGTGCGCCCCCCGGCTTCGCAACAGCTCGGCGTTGGCTGCCTGCACGGACGTGCCGCCGCCCAGAGCAACAACAGTTGGACCAGATGCCTGTCGCAACACCGAGTGCAAGGTCTCAGTCTCGATTTCGCGAAAACCGGACTCGCCGCGCAACTGAAATATTTCGCGGACTAGCAGTTTCTGTCTCAGTTCAATTTCGTAGTCGAGGTCGAAGAACGACCAGCGGAGAAGATTCGCCAACGCGCGGCCAACCGTGGTTTTGCCAGCGCCCATGTAACCCGTGAGCGCAACCAATTCAGGGCTAGGAGCTTGCCGGCCGGCTTGATCGTCTATGCACACAATAGTGGAGGGTCAATACGTGCTGTTGCAACCCGGGAGTATGATTGCAAGCTGTTTGTTGTTCCTGAATTCTAGCACCGTGACGAACAGGCCCGGGGAACGGTCACGGGTTGTGATACTGAGGTTGTAGGAGCCCTGCAACCATCAGGGGATGACTCACATTTCACCGTCGTCTACTGTGAGCTGCATGCAACTGATACAGATTGGCGAGATCAAGCAAAAGACGATCATGGACCTGATACAAGAGATGGCAGCGAATCAGTTTTCCGAGATCGAGCGGCTGAAGGCAGATGCGCGCTCCAGGGCGAAAAGCAGGCGGACTCGTTGCAACCGTCGAAGGCGAACGAGAGCTCGTTCCTGGCTGCAGTCGATGAAATAGCCGGCATCTCGACTCGTCTTCTGCGTTCGCTCGAAACGAACGCACCGCCGAAAAATCGAGAAGAAGAGGCCGCAAGAGCGAAAGCTCGTGCCGCAGACAGATTCGGTGCATGAAGTCTGCCAAACACGTCCTGTGGCTAGGATTATGGATGGATGGCGGAAACTGAAGTTGTCGGCCTGATTCCAGTTTCCTAGCGCCGACCATCCCTCTGGAACCTCGTCCCTCACAGTACGGCCGTGCAATTTCGCCCAGCACTCTTAGCCTCGTATAAGGCAGTATCGGCGATTGCCAGAATCTCTTTTTCAGTGACGGTGCTGACCGTCGTAACCGTCACCCCAATGCTGGCCGTGACCACGATTTCGGCGCCTGCTGCCAGAACTGGGTGTTCGGCGATTACCGATCGAATTCTTTCCGCGTTTTGCAGGGCTTGGTTCTGGTCGCAGCCGGGGAGCACAACCAGGAACTCTTCGCCTCCGTAGCGCCCCACGAGGTCATAGGAACGGACAACCTGGCTGATGCGGCGTGCAACTTCCCTCAGGACCACATCGCCAGCCACATGCCCGTAGGTGTCATTGACCTTCTTAAAGTGGTCCAGGTCAAGCATCAAAAAACCGGTTGGGCTTTGGGAACGGCTGGCTCGCTCGATTTCACGTTGCAGCAGGTCGAGGAGTGCACCCCGGTTCCAAGTTCCGGTAAGTACGTCGTGAGTGGCCTGAAAGCGGAGCTCTTCGCGGGCTTGAATCAGACCCTTCTGGAGAGTGAGGATACGTCTTCCCACTCTCAGCCGCGCCCGCAGCTCGCTCCGGTCTAACGGTTTGGTCAAGTAATCATCCGCTCCTGCCTCCAGGCCCGCGACCACATCCTCTCTATCGTCCTTGGCCGTGACTAGCAGGATGTATTGGTAAGGAGTTGTCTGTCGCTCTCGAATTCTGCGGCATAGCTCCGTGCCATCAATTCCCGGCATCACCCAGTCCAGAATCAGTAGTTCAGGAGGACGCTCTTGCTGCAGGATGTTCCAAGCCACCGTGCCATCTTCGGCGACAATTACTCGGTATCCCCAGTTCTCCAGCCAACTTTTCAAGATCTTGCGAAACATTGGGTCATCTTCGGCAACCAATACTCCGTCGCAGTTACTTTCTGGCCGCTCGGGCCCAGTGTACTGCGTCAGTGGCTGACTCGTAGTCACTGGCCCGCTCCGGTTTTAGCGGCCAACTGCTCCTCCAGCTTCATGCCATTCACACTTCGCATGGAGTTGAGGACGGCTGACATTTCAGTTTCGATGGCTGCGAACACTCCTGCGGCGTGCTGGAGATCATGTCTTGCGCCCATCTTCTCGAGTTCGCGCACCTTTTGTGAAACTGCTGGAATTCCCAAGTAGTCCAATTCTCCCTTAAGGCTGTGGGCAGTTTTCTCGATGGTTTCTGCATCCCCCCGCGATATCGCCTGCCGCAAGCCGTCTAGGTTCTTCGGCGTCTGCTCAAGGAAGATCTGTACGACCTCATAGAAGAGCTCTTCATCGCCACCCAGTCTCTTCAGGGCCTGTCCCGCGTCCCAGCTCAGTGTGCCGTTCGGCGGAGCATCCCCTTTGGGTATTTCGTTGGTTACTCGACCCCCGGTGTAACTGCGACCTTGGACCGCGCTGGCGATCGCTTCTTGCAATTCTTTGCTGACAATAGGCTTGGAGACGTAACCGTCCATCCCACCCTCAAGACAGCGCTCCCGGTCTCCTTTCATGGCATGAGCCGTCATAGCAATGATCGGCATATGAGAGTGCGATTGCAGCTCGCCCTCGCGAATCTTCTTGGTCGCCGTTAGTCCGTCCATTTCAGGCATCTGGATATCCATCAGCACAAGATCGAACGTCTGCTGGGCCAGCAACGAGAGGGCCTCGAGCCCGTTGTTGGCCACGACCGCAGAATGGCCCATTCTCCCCAACGTGCGGACGGCAACTGTCTGGTTAACATGGTTGTCCTCGGCCACAAGAATATGCAGGCCCTCAACCGGGGAGACTGGCTTTCGCCGTGCATCTGTGTTTGGCTGAGGACTGGGCCCACCTTCGCCGAGCGCTTTCTCAATAGCTGCAAGCAACTCCCATTTTCGGATCGGCTTGAGCAGATAGGAGGTAATTCCAAGCTCCTTACATCGCTCCGCATCTTGGCGATGCCCCGCGGAAGTGAGCATCATGATGGCCGTCGCGGATAACTCAGGCATATTCCGGATCTTCTCGACCAGTCCGAAGCCATCCATATTGGGCATGTGCATGTCGGTCAAGATCAGTTGGTAAGGATCCCCAGCCGCCCTTCCAGAGAGCAGTTCCGCCACGGCTTGCTCTCCGCTCTCGACATCGCGGGTTCGCAGCTCCCAGCGCCTCAACATTCCCTGCAATATCTTTCGATTGGTGGCGTTGTCGTCTACAATCAGAACTCTCATACCGCGCAAGGCTTCGTAAGGTACGATGACTCCCATCTCCGCTTTGCTCGCCAGGAACTTTAATCGCGCCGTGAAGTGGAATTGGCTCCCGCGTCCCACCTCACTCTCGCACCAGATTCTTCCTCCCATCATCGATACGCGCCAACGCCACATTTCGTGCAGCTTTATTGGAATTGTTGTTACTTACGCGCTGGCTGTTGCCGAACCGTGAGCATGGGCTGGTGCAAGACGAGTGGCCGAGCATCGAGAATTGATATGCGTGCATACCGCTCATCTTTGACCTTGCCCTTGCTTTCACGGGAGATAGCGATAATCTTCGAGCCGCTTCGTGCAGATCGCCAACTCGTCTTGCGTAAAAAGCGGATGCCACTTTGGGTTGTCATGAATGACCGCTTCCACGGTGAGATCCAAGCGGCCTCGCAAATACAAAGTGTAGCCTTCCGAGACGTTGGGCGAATGCAGTAGAATCCGGGCTGTTTCCAAGCCGCGATGTTCATAGAGCATTTGCAGGAAACGGGTCGCGTTGTAGTTAGCTTCAGAATGCGCCCCGTTCGTAAATGCTGAGCATTTCCTCGTCAAATTCCGCTGTCAATCGTTCATCCGCCATTTGCTCAGTGTAATCCCCTCCACCCGCCCCACATCTCAGTTGAGTTTCCGCCGCGCTTTCTCTACCATCCAGAGTTCTCATCCCTCATCAGGCGGAATGCCGGTGGAAAAGCTCAGGGTGCTGATTGGGCGCGAACGCATCGCGGCGAAGGTGGCCGAGATGGGGCAGCGCATCAGCCAGGATTTTGCCGGTGAACCGGTCGTCTTGATCGGAGTGCTGAAGGGCGCCACCATTTTTCTCGCCGACCTGGCGCGGCAGATCACGTTAGACGTCAGCTTCGATTTCATCGCGGTATCGAGCTACGGGACCGCCAAGCAGCAGAGTGGCGAGGTCAAGCTGGTGAAAGATGTGGACCGCTCGATGGAGGGCAGGAACATCATCCTGGTGGAAGATATTCTGGACACCGGCTTGACCTTGACCTACATCCAAAGCATGTTGCGCGCCCACCAGCCGAAATCGCTGAGGATTGCGGCGCTGTTGGACAAGGTGTCGCGGCGCACCGAGCCTATCCACGGGGATTACGTAGGTTTCGAGATTCCCGACGAGTTTGTGGTGGGATACGGGCTTGACTTTGCCGAGCGTTATCGTAATCTGCCGGATATTTGTGTGCTGGAGTCCGGCCCCGAATCGGAATAGAATCTGTCGTGCTCATGTCTGCGAACCTGTCTGTCGTAAACGGCGCACCAGCCATTCTCGTGAGCGATTGGCGTAGCGCGGCCAGCCTCATCGATCACACGCTGCTTAAGCCCGATGCCACGCGCGACCAGGTGATCGCGTTGTGCGACGAGGCAGCGCGTTACGGTTTTCATGCGGCCATGGTGAATCCGGCCAACGTGTCCCTGGCCGCGGCTCGACTGCGCGGCCCGCCGGTGAAGGTAGGCACGGTAGTCGGCTTTCCCCTGGGCGCGAACCTCACTCTGACCAAACTGGCAGAAGCTGAGGCCGCTTTGCGCAATGGCGCGCATGAGCTGGATATGGTCCTCAACATTGGGGCGCTGAAGTCGGGCGATCGCGTGCTGGTGCAACACGAAATGCGGAGTCTGGTTCGGCTAGCGCACGGTCGGGGAGCAATCCTGAAGGTGATCCTCGAAAACTGCCTGTTGAACCAGGTCGAGAAGATCCTGGCTTGCTCCCTGGCCCTGGAAGCGGACGTGGACTTCGTGAAGACTTCCACCGGATTCGCGGATACAGGCGCGACTGCCGCTGACGTGGTATTGATGCGGGGCGTGGTTGGACTCAAAGTTGGCGTTAAGGCGGCGGGCGGCATTCGAACCGCGGCCCAGTTCATGGACATGATCGATGCCGGCGCCAACCGCATCGGCACCAGCGCCAGCGTCGAGATTGTGCGCGAATTGGGCGCGCCCGCGGATGGTCGATCCAATGAAAACCTGTAGAGCGGTACTTTGTATCGCCGCGCCGGAATCGGTCCTTATGAGCGTGTTAGAGAACTTGTCTTGAGTTGGCTCGGTGCAGCGATGGCACAAAATCCAGCCCCGCAGGGGCGAAAGAGATTAGCCCAGCACGGAGCCGAAGGCGGAGTGCTGGGTAAAGTGGTAAACGGACCCGAGTCCCTTCAGGGACGGCACAGTTCTCACGAACCCTCTTCAGCCCTGAGGAATCTGCAGTTTCTTTCATTGCAGCCGCTTTTTCAGCAGACGCGGGAGTTCGCATGGCGCGTCTGACCGGCGTGCTGGGCATCGTCGCGATCCTGCTGTTTGCGTATCTCTTCTCGACTGACCGGAAAGCCATCCGCTATCGAACTGTATTCGTAGGACTGATCCTGCAATTTGTATTCGCCATTCTGGTCCTTCGCGTGAGTTTCGGCGTGCGCGTTATGACCATCGCCGGGGACGCAGTCAACCGGCTTCTCAGTTATTCCTTTGCCGGATCGCAATTCGTCTTTGGCGAGTTCGGGGCCAAGCTCTCCCGCTTCGGCGTGGTCTTCGCCTTCCAGGTGCTGCCCATCATCATTTTCATCGCCGCATTTTTCGCCATCCTTTATTACTACGGCGTGATGCAGTTCATCATCCGACAGTTGGCGAAAGTCATGATGCGCTTCATGGGCGCAAGTGGAGTTGAGTCGCTGGACGTCGCGGCCAGTATCTTCATGGGACAAACGGAAGCTCCGCTCACCATTCGTCCTTTCCTGCCCAAGGTCACGCGCTCCGAGCTGATGACGATCATGACCAGCGGCATGGCCCACGTTTCCGGAGCGATGCTGGGCGCCTACATCCTGCTCGGCATCGAGGCGCGACACCTGCTGGGGGCGGTGATCATGACCGCGCCGGGAACCATCCTTATCGCCAAGATGCTGGTGCCCGAGACCGAGAAGCCCTTGACTGCCGGAACGGCCAAGATCGACTCCGTAGAGTTTGGCGAGCGTGCCAGCAACGTTCTGGACGCGGCGGCGAAAGGCACGACCGATGGCTTGCATCTCGCATTGAACGTAGCGGCGATGCTTATTTCATTCCTGGCGCTGATTGCGCTACTCGATGGCGTTCTTGGCGGAACTCACAATCTACTTGCGGCGCATGGTTTTCCCTGGTTCCCGTCGAAACTGGAGTCGATATTCGGCGTGATCTTCGCGCCCGTGGCCTGGCTGATCGGCGTGCCATGGCATGACTGTCTCTCGATCGGAAACCTACTGGGCACGCGCATGGTGCTGAACGAACTGGTCGCCTTCACCATGTTGAGCGCGCAGAAGGCCGCGCTCGATCCGCGGTCGTTCACCATAGCGACGTTTGCCCTGTGCGGATTCGCGAACTTCGGCTCCATCGGCATCCAGATTGGCGGGCTCAGCGCCCTGGCGCCAAACCGGCGGCAAGACCTGGCAAAGCTCGGCTTTCGCGCCATGATCGCAGGCACACTGGCCAACCTGATGTCAGCCAGCATCGTGGGCATTTTGCTGCGGGCGTGAAAGGCAGGGGCCAGGGGTTAGGGACTAGGGATGAGGGAGAATTCCAAGCGAGGTCAACAAGCCGCTTCCTGGACACTGCGTAACGGCCGTTTAGTTTTGTGGCTGGTGTCATGTCAATCTTTGAAAGCGTATTGGGCCCTATCTAACCCCTAGCCCCTAACCCCTGTTTTGTGTCTTCCCTCACAATCCCGTGTGACCTCCGCACTAGTTCCGGTCCGGAAACAAGCCCATGCTTAAATTCCAGGGGAGCACTCTTCCGGCTGCCGAGAGTCCGTGTGTGTTCATGTGGAAGGCGCATCTTGACCACCAAGTTTTTTACTGCCTGCCGCTCTGTCGATAAGCTGCCACGGCCGTAATCGAGCCGGAACTGTTTTCCCCTGCACGCGATCTTACGTTCATTCATTCGGAGGCTGTCATGGCAATTACTAAGCAGGATGCTCTCGACTACCACTTTGGGTCACGGCCGGGGAAAATAGAAGTCACTTCCACGAAGCCTTGTCTTACGCAACGCGATCTTAGTCTCGCTTACACACCGGGAGTCGCCGATCCCTGCCTGGAGATCGAGAAGAACCCGCAGGATGCATTCAAGTACACCGCCAAAGGCAATCTGGTCGCGGTGGTAACCAATGGGACCGCCGTGCTGGGACTGGGCGACATCGGCGCCCTGGCCGGCAAGCCTGTCATGGAAGGCAAAGGCGTCCTGTTCAAGAGGTTCGCTGACATCGACGTATTCGACATCGAACTGGACACCCATGATCCCGACGAGATCATCAAGACCTGTCAACTGCTGGAGCCCACCTTCGGCGGCATCAACCTCGAAGACATCAAGGCGCCCGAGTGCTTTTATATCGAGGAGACGCTTAAAAAGACGATGAAGATCCCGGTCTTCCACGATGACCAGCACGGCACTGCCATCATCTCCGGCGCGGCGCTGGTGAACGCGGTGGAACTGACGGGCAAGCGCATGGACCAGATCAAGATAGTGGTCAACGGCGCCGGTGCGGCCGGCATCGCCTGCGCTGAGCACTATGTCTGCATGGGCGTGAAGCGCGAGAACATTACCCTGGCTGACACTAAAGGCGTCATCTACAAAGGCCGCAAGGAGGGAATGAATCCCTACAAGGAGCGCTTCGCCAAAGACACGCCGATGCGGACTCTTGCCGAGGCCGCCAAAGGCGCCGACGTGCTGCTCGGACTTTCCGTTAAGGGCGCATTCACGCCGGAGATGATCGCGTCCCTGGCGCCGCGGCCGGTGGTGTTCGCCATGGCAAACCCCGATCCGGAGATCACTTACGAGGAAGCCCGTGCGGTCCGCGATGACATCATCATGGCGACCGGGCGCTCCGATTATCCCAACCAGGTCAACAATGTTCTCGGGTTCCCATTCATCTTCCGCGGCGCTCTGGATGTGCATGCCACCACCATCAATGAAGAAATGAAGCTGGCGGCCACGCATGCCCTGGCGGCACTGGCGAAAGAAGATGTGCCCGATTCCGTCTGCCGAGCCTACGGAGTGGACACTCTGAAGTTTGGCGTCGACTACATCATTCCCAAGCCGTTCGATCCACGCGTACTGGTCTGGGAAGCGTCTGCCGTGGCCCAGGCCGCCATGGACACTGGCGTGGCGCAAATTCCAGTGGACATCGCCGAATACCGCGAGCAGCTCGAGAAACGGTTGGGCAAGGCGCACGAACTGATGCGCTCCATGATCCATAAAGCCCAGTCCAATCCCAAGCGGGTGGTGTTTCCCGAAGGCTCGCATCAGAAGATCCTGCGCGCCTGCCATGTCCTAATCGAGGAGAAGATTGCCGTTCCGATTCTGCTGGGGCGTGCCGACGAGATCCGCCGCACGGCAGCCGAGTTGGGGTTGGCGCTCAACGGTGTCACGATCATCGAACCGGAGAATGCTCTGCGGCGGCAGGAGTATGTCCGCGAGCTGTATCGCTTACGGCAGCGTCGCGGGGTCACACTGAGCTCTGCAAACGAGCTGATGAACGACCGCAACATCTTCGGCTCCATGATGGTCCGCATGGGTGACGCTGATGCCATCGTCTCCGGCGTGAGCCAGAACTACCCGGACACAATTCGTCCGGCATTGCGGGTGATCGGGGTTCGCGAGGGGATCCACAAGGTCTCGGGCCTCTATCTCATCATCACCCGCAAGGGCGATCTGTACTTCCTGGCCGATGCCACGGTCAACATTGAACCCAGCGCCGAGGACCTGGCAGAGATTGCTCTCTGCGCGGCCGAAGAGGCGCGCCGGTTCGACATTGAGCCGCGCGTGGCCATGCTCTCCTTCTCCAGCTTCGGCAGCACCAAGCATCCGCTGTGCGACAAGATACGGCGGGCGACGGAGTTGGTGCGTTACGCCGACCCCACCCTCATCATCGATGGTGAGATCCAGGGTGACATCGCCGTCAATCGCAAGAAGATGGAATCGGCATTCCCCTTCTCCCCGTTGCAGGGCGGAGCCAACGTGCTGATCTTCCCCAATCTGGAAGCCAGCAATATCGCTTGCAAGCTTCTGATCAGCGTGGGCGGGGCGGAAGCGGTTGGCCCCATACTCCTGGGCATGGCGAAGCCAGTACATCTGCTGGCGCTAGGTGCGGAGGTGGAAGAAATCGTCAACATGACGACGATCGCCGTGGTTGATGCTCAGGACAGCACTGCGTCGACTGGCGCCCGTGCGGCCCGAGAGATGGCAACCGTCGGATAGCTGGAATCTGGAACTGGTTCCGTCTGGAACCAATCTTTCCGAGGCGCGCCAGCAATGGCGCGCCTTTGCGGTGAGCGCCTGATTGCCCAGCCGCGCAGTTCGTTGCGAGCGAACTCGTCCCTGGGTAGTGGGTCAGTTTGAATTTCCACAGGGGTTGCGGGGTATGACGGGAAGCGGCGGGATATGGCAGCATTAGGCATGACAATCGGTAAGGGCAAACGGCCCCGCGATCCCAACCAACTCGCCAAGTGGACCGCGGATGTTTCCACGGACTAGATACCGGAACCGGAAGGGGCGTCCACACCAGATGTGGTAATCCCTCCGGCTAGAGCAGTTCCTTAGAAGCTATATCCGAAAGTGAGGGGAGGCAGTAGGCTGCAGATGGCGATCTCCGCAAGCCCAGCCATGCCACGACCATATT
>Ga0208587_1000671_pt1 | contig 18731 bp, 15 predicted proteins | sample NGESurdeep092012_7_FD_184472 | JGI IMG/M metagenome (GOLD analysis project Ga0208587, IMG submission 184472) | Arctic peat soil microbial communities from Barrow, Alaska - NGEE Surface sample 210 deep-092012 (SPAdes) | ecosystem: Environmental > Terrestrial > Soil > Wetlands > Peat ...
TGGAATCTGCCACCGTCACCTGACCTCCACCGGTCGCCGCTCAGCTCCGATCCCACACGAATAAAAGGAGAATTTTAAAGCGCAACTTCGGGATTCAGGGTAAATGTGCGGTGTCATCCTGAGTGCACATGGGATTGCAGCCACCCAGAGGGACAAATAACCACGGAGGCACGGAGATCACGGAGAAAACTCCCCAAAAACAAACTCCGTGGCCTCTGTGTCTCCGTGTTGAATGCTTTTCGACACTTGCTCGCAGAATCCCGCAGCCCGATTACTCCACCCAATCCGCAATGAAAATGTTCGTCTCGTGCGGCACTTTGCCGTTGCGGTTTGAGGCCCACACCAGCCGCTTGCCGTCGGACGTGAACATGGGGAACGCGTCGAAGTCGGGGTAAAACGTAATGCGCTGCTGCCCGCTTCCATCGACATTGATGATGTAGAGATCGAAGTCGCGTCCGCTCTTGGGGTTGGCCTGGTTGGAGGCGAAGATGATCCGCCTGCCATCGGGATGGAAGAAAGGCGCGAAGTTGGCTGCGCCGTTGTGGGTCACCTGTTGCTTGTGTTTTCCATCGGCATCCATCACCCAGATTTCGAGGTTGCCCGGACGAATGAGTCCCTTCCCCAGCAGCTCTTTGTAGTCGGCGATCTCCGCCGGCGTCTTGGGATGCTCGGCGCGATACACGATCTTTTTCCCGTCGGGCGAGAAGAACGCGCCGCCATCGTACCCGAGTTCGTGGGTTAGCTGTTTGACGTGGCTACCATCGGCGTTCATGGTGTAGACATCGAGATCGCCGTTGCGCGTGGAAGTGAAGACGATGTGCTTGCCGTCGCGGCTGATGGTGGCTTCCGCGTTGTAACCGGGAGCGTCGGTCAGCAGGCGCAGATCGCTGCCATCCAGCTTCGCGGTGTAAATCTTATAGGTGTCGTAAATGGGCCACACGTAACCCTTCGAGTAGTCGGGCTTCGGCGGACACTCAGGACGGGCGGCGTGGGTCGAGGAATACAGAATGCGGTCGCCCGAGGGGAAAATGTAACTGCACGTGGTACGGCCTTTGCCGGTGCTGACCAGCTTGGGCGTAGCCGATTTGCCGTCGGGCGTGTCCACCGGCATGGTGTAAATCTGATCGCAAGGAACGCCTTCGCCCTGACGTTGAAAGCTCAACATGCGATCGTCGGCGGAGAAATACGCCTCGGCGTTCTGTCCCCCGAAGGTGAGCTGACGGATGTCGCGCAGGTGCTTCTCCTCGCTGGGCACCAGCAAGGACGCGGAGGAGCCACTCGTTGAGGTGGGCTGCTGCGAAGGCAACGGCACAGCGACCGTCACCGCAAAGATCAAGAATCCGATAAAAGCGTTACGCAGAGAATCAAGTTGACTCAATCTTGATTACCTCGAAATAGAAGTCTTAACATTCCGGAATTTCACCGCCAAGGATAGGGCCCCTCTCCGGCAACCTTTTCCTTCAGTCAACGACACGTGTATATCAGTTCTTTAGCGCGGCGTGGTTCTTCGCAATCCACTTTTCCACGAGCTCGTAGAATGCCTTGGCCTTCTCCAGAATCTCCTTCGCCTCGGTTTCTGTGGCCACGTGAGAGTGGGTGTAGTCGATGGCGTTCCGCTTGCGGCGGCACGTCTCAAAATAATCGGCATAGTTGCGAGCCGCGTGCCCAAGCGCCAGCGTTGCGTTCTCCAGGGAAATCCTATGGTGGCCGATCCTTGCAGTGACCACGGTATCCGGCGCACGCAATCGCCATGTTTATCGCTTGCAGAGCGGCATTGTAAGCCGTCGCGAAACGCCGGTCAGCCGACAGGCCGGCAATCGCAGCGTCGGCGAGGTCGCGCGCAATCAGGTTGCGAAAAGCATCGACCTCTCTCTTCGACGTGGTGTGCCTCTGCACATCCTTGCTATCCAGTAATTTTGCCCAAGTCACTCCTGTCGCCTTTCACGAACTGCTTGGGGCCGCGCAGGACCGCCGCGAGAAAATGGTCCCCCTCCGCAACCTTGGCCCGGAACTCACGAACTGAGTAACACGTGACATTCACTTCCCTGCCCAGCCGCTCCTCGGCTCGTCGCAGAGCGGGTGCCAGTTCGGCCAAACCAACACTGCCGATGACCAACCAATCTACATCGCTCAGGGCATGTTCCTCTCTTCGCGCCACCGAGCCGTAAACAAAGGAACACCTAATCTTGTCGCCAAACGGCTCCAAGACCTGCTGCAACGCCGGTATCAGTCCGGCCGTTTTCTCGAAAACACGGCGTAACTCGGGAAACAGCGGCGATCGCGTTTCAGCCTTGAAGTAGGTCCTGGTCCCTTCCCGGCGCTTCTGCAAGAGGCCAGCGGCAACCAGAGACGAAAGCTCCCGTTGCAAACTAGACGGCGTGGTCCGCAGATGCTGCGCCAGTTCGGATAGGTACCACCATTTATCCGGCTGAATGAGAGTCGCGGCCAGCAATGAGCTACGGATCGCAGGGAATAACGCCGCGAGTGCTGGACTATTACGCATAATGCGTAAATTGTTACGCATTATGCGTAGGAAATCAAACTCCCGAATACACAACTGCGTCCGAATTTTCCCAATCGCGTCCTGCCCGCCCCCTTACTTTCTCTGCTCTAGCTTCACTTTGGCGGTAATGGGCCGGCCATCGCGCAATACTTTCACTTCCACCACTTCGCCCACCTTACTGCGGCGCAGCGCGTCCGTGAAGTCGTACAAATTGTGAATGGGCTTGCCGCCGAACTGGACCAGGATGTCTCCAGCCCGGAGTCCGGCCTTCGCCGCCGGCGATCCTGGACGCACGTCGGAAAAACGCACGCCGTCCTTCACCTCGCCAAAGTCAGGAATGGACCCGAAGTACGGCCCATAGCCTCCGCCACCGCCGCTCACAGGCTTATCTTCGATAACGGTGATGAAGGTTGGCCGCGACGGAGCCTCCGCCAATTGCAACGCAACGTCACCAACCAGGTTGAGCAACTGCGCCGCCGACGGCGCATTGATCTTGTCCCAGGTGTCGGAGGGCTTGTGATAATCCGAGTGCAGTCCGGAGAAGAAGAACAGCACTGGAATTTTTCTCCCCACGAACGAGGTGTGATCGCTGGCCGCATATCCGCCCGCGGAGTATTCGATCTTAAAGTTTGGTTCCCGCTTCTGCGCCTGTTCGAGAATCCCTTAAAGGTCGAGCCGGTGCCCACGCCGCCGATATAAACCTTGCTGTCCCTAATGCGGCCGATCATGTCCATGTTCAGCATGGCAACGCACTTGTCGAGCGGCAGCGTCGGGTCTTTCACCCACTCCGCCGAACCCAGCAGCCCAAGCTCTTCTCCCGAGAACGACATGAACAGAATGCCGCGATCGAGCTGCCCCTTCATGGGAGCGAACAAACGCGCCAACTCCAGCACACCCGCGGTTCCCGAGGCGTTGTCGTCGGCCCCAGGATGGATCTGCCCAATCTGCGACGGCGCCAGCGAGTTGGAATCGCCACGGCCAAGGTGGTCGAAATGTGCGCCGACGATGACGTATTCTCCGGTCTTACCCGGAAGATACGCGAGAACGTTATTGACCCGCGCGTGCGTGGCCTCGATATCCACCTTCAGCGACAGTTGCAGCGCTCCGGGGAACGCGAACGAGTCCGGCTTGCCGCTGTGGTTGATCTGCTGTTGAACGTCGGCCAGCGACTTGCCGGCTGCCTTGAGCCAGCTATCGGCGACTGCGTTCTTCACCTGCAACAGCATGATGCCAGCGTCCTGAGGCCCGCTCACACCGCCAAAGCGCATCAGCAGGTCGTCTTCACCGTCACCCAGCTTTCCGTTGAGCAACACCAGCGCCTTGGCTCCGTGGTTGCGCGCGTTGATCGCCTTGGTGATCAACTGCGAATGTTGCGTCAATCCGTGCTGGCCGCTCTTTACGCCGAAGATTTCGGGCTCGTAGCGCAGCACCAACACGATCTTGTCCTTCACATCCAGCCCGGCGTAGTCGTCGTATCCGAATTCATCGGCCGATGCTCCATAACCCGCAAAGACAACCGGCGCAGTTAGCGATCCTGAAGATGAGAAACCGACCGGCACGAAATCCTGGTTCAACGCCAGCGGCTGTTTCTTGCCACCTTCATCCACAATGAATTGGTTGTCCGACTTTAACTTTGCGCCCGTGGTTACGGTGAACGGCTGCAGATAACCGTTCGTGCCCACGGGCTGAAGTCCCAAGCTCTTGTAACGGTGCTCGATGTACTTCGTGGCCTTAGCCAGTCCCTTGGTTCCAGCGCCGCGTCCTTCCATGTCGGGCGCCGCCAGTATCTTGATGTCGTTGAGATAGCGGGCGGGATCGGCGGACCCGATCGAAGGAGCCGTCGCCGTGGCCAACAGTGAGAAGGCCAGCACCACGCAAAGCATGCTGCGGCGGATTCGAGAAGCGTCCGACTTCGACAGGAGTGCGCGCGATAGGAAAGCACTTTTTGTTGGCATGGGCAGCGCCCGAATCGTACTCAGCGGGAGAGAAGCGTGTCAATCAGACGCAAGAGGGAGCCTGCCATGACGGACGGCATCCGCCGTTTCTTGGAAGCCGGGACGACAGCCTGTAGGTCGCCAACATTGCTGGAGGGATTCGAGGTTGTTGACTGAACCAAATTTGTGTCATGCTGTGGAGCATGAAAAAGAAGAAAGCCGATCCGCTCGCATACGCCGCCAAGGTGCGTAAGGACGCGGACAGGATGCAAGCGATGAGTGAGGCCTTCGGCTCGCACCAAAAATTGGCCCTCGAGAAAACAAACCGGACAGCGACCCGGAAAAGCAAGAAGACATAATAACCGTATGGGCAGTGCTCCTGCCGTTCGTCTCCTGAGTAGCTGGTCCTCGGGGCCGCAGATCCCTCCACTCCGCTGCGCGTCGGTTGGGATGACAAATCCTACACGCTGGGCCCGCGCTTCTTCTAGGCAGGGTCTCAATAATAAGCATTCGGTTTCGCCGCGCTAAAGGCGGTTGTCAGAATTGTGTCGTCCCTGAAGGGACTCGGATCGATTTCCCACGATACCCAACACTCCGCCTGCGGCTCCGTGCTGGGCTAAACTATGCCGCGCCTACCTCCACCCCAGTTCGCGCGAAAGCGGCGCGACCTGGGGACCCCGGCTACGGCGCTGGATTTTCCGCCAGTACATTTCACCGGCGCACACCAAGCTTCGTTGTTACACACGCTCGAAAGGCCCAAAATATTGCAAGCTTAAACGCTGGCCTGAAGGCCAGTTCTACGCGAATGGATTTGTTCGGGGTTTTTCTAGGTCAGTACTGCGCCAGGTTTCGCATTCCTACCATTGCCTCCACCAACTGTTCGCTTGGTTGTGCCCCGAGAGTGGGGCCCGTTCTTCGTCGCCCCGTTCAGCACCAGGCGACAAACGGCCGCGATGTACTCCTCGCTCAGTTGGTCGTGACGAATGAGAAAGCGCATGTAGATTGCGCCGTAGAGAACGTCGAGCAGCAGATCGAGATCCAAGTTGCGGGGGAGTTCGCCGCGTTCCATTCCCCGTCGCAGTGTCTGGTAGGCCTCCTGGCGCTTGGGCCGGAGGAAGCGCTCGCGGAAAGCTTGAATGAGACCGGGGTCGGACTGTCCGCCCGCGATCACCGCCGACACGATGCGGCCCCGTCGCGACCTAAGTATCCCCAGGAACTGGTTCATCTGCAGGCTCATGTCCTTGTAGACCGAGCCGCTGTCGGGAAAGTGCAACTCGTCTTTGGCACTGGAAGCAAAGGCGTCAACCACCAGAGCGCCCTTGTCGGGCCACCAGCGATACACCGTGGCCTTCCCCACGCCCGCATGGGCCGCGATGGCCTCAATCGAGAGTTCCGCGAAACCCGTGCGCTGCAACAGCCGGATCGTGCTCCGTAGGATGGCCTGGCGCGCTTGTTCGCTGCGGGGCCGTCCAGGCAGGCGCTTGGCGCTGTTGTTGTTTTCCGGCAACCGCTTTTGAGCAGAAGAAGACATTTGCCGCCTGACTCACAGTAGCATATATTTGAATCCAATACGTACCGTATCGAATCTGATTTTTTATGGCCCGACGGATGGGCACTAGAACCGATCTCATAAATCCCGGAAGGGCTCAAACCGAGTCACCTCCGGGGCTAAAGCCCCGCATTGAAGCGGCTCTTTGCGGCACGGCTGAAGCCGTGCCCTTTCAAGACCGATTTACGAGATGGCCTCTAGTGAGCCAAGTGCCGGTCTGGCCCTGATTGGAGTTTCAGCTCACCGATGTGGATTGTTGCCCTAGCGCTTCGGCGTCCCTATACCTTCGTCGTAATGGCGCTGGTGCTGATCATCCTGACGCCGATCGTCGTGCTGCGCACACCCGTCGATATCTTTCCCGACATCAACATCCCAGTCATCAGCGTGGTGTGGAACTTCGGCGGGTTTGCGCCCGCGGACATGGCTGACCGCATCGTCACCAACTCCGAGCGCGGCATCACCATCACGGTCAACGACATCGAGCACATCGAGTCGCAGTCGGTCGCCGGCGTGGGCGTGATTAAGATCTTTTTCCGGCCGCAGGCCAACATTCCGACCGCGCTGGCACAAGTAACGGCCATGGTCCAAACCACGGTCCGCGGCCTGCCGCCGGGAACTACGCCGCCGCTGGTCATCTCGTATTCGGCGTCGTCCACGCCGGTCGTGCAGCTTGGACTCAGCAGCAAGACCCTGCCGGAACAGCAACTGTTCGACGCGGGGCAGAACTTTCTGCGCAACCAACTGGCAACCGTGCATGGCGCGGCCATGCCCTATCCCTACGGAGGCAAGATACGCCAGGTCCAGGTTGACCTCGATCTGCCACGGCTCCAGGCCAACGGACTTTCTCCCACCGACATTGTCAACGCCATCAACACCCAAAACCTGATTACTCCGGCCGGCACTGCCAAGATTGGGCCGCTGGAATACCAGGTCGAGATGAACAGCAGTCCGCAGACCATCGCGGAGTTGAACGATCTGCCGGTCAAGACGGTAAACGGCTCGACCATCTACATGCGCGATGTGGCCCACATCCGCGACGGCTTTGCGCCGCAAACTAATATCGTGCGCCAGGACGGCGTGCGCGGCACGTTGATGGCGGTCTATAAGATCGGCACCGCGTCCACTCTTAGCATCGTAAGCGCGGTGAAGGGCATACTGCCCATTGCCGCGCAGTCGCTGCCCCGCGACATTACCATCAAGCCGCTGTTCGATCAGTCGCTGTTCGTGCGGGCTTCCATCAACGGAGTGTTGAAGGAGGCGGTGACCGCCGCCGCTCTCACCGCGGTCATGATCCTGATGTTTCTGGGAGACTGGCGTCCTACTATCGTCATCTCCATTTCCATCCCGCTCTCCATTTTTGTTTCGGTGCTTCTGCTGAGTGCGCTGGGCGAGACCATCAACATCATGACCCTCGGAGGTCTGGCCCTGGCGGTCGGCATCCTGGTGGACGACGCCACCGTCGAGATCGAGAACATCGAGCGCAACCTTGCGCAAGGCAAGGAAATGAAGCAGGCCATCCTGGATGGCGCTTCCCAGATTGCGGTGCCGGCGTTCGTATCAACCCTGTGCATCTGCATTGTGTTCGTGCCCATGTTCTTCCTCACCGGCGTGGCCCGCTACCTGTTCGTGCCCCTGGCCGAAGCGGTGGTGTTCGCGATGCTGGCATCGTATTTCCTTTCGCGGACACTGATCCCGACGCTGGTCATGTACATCATGCGCGGGCACGAACACCGCGCCGACGGGCCCAAAACCATCTTTGGACGCTATCAGCGCGGCTTTGAGCGCGGCTTCGATCGCTTCCGCAATGGCTACTATCAGCTTCTGGAAACGACGCTCGAGAATCGCAAGCTGTTCGCCGCCTGTTTTCTCGCATTCTGCGTGCTCTCGCTCGGACTAGTGTTCTTCCTGGGTGAAGACTTCTTCCCTTCGGTTGACGCCGGCCTGATGCGCCTACACATGCGCGCCCGCCCCGGCCTGCGCGTGGAAGAGACAGCGCGCTTGGCCGACGAGGTCGAAGGATATCTCCGGCAGCAGATCCCGAAAGACGAGCTGGTCACAATCCTCGACAATATCGGGCTGCCCTATTCGGGGATCAATCTGTCGTACAGCAACTCCGGCGTTGTCGGCAGCAGCGATGCCGAGATTCTGGTCGGCCTGAATGCCGAGCATCATGACTCCACTGAGGGCTACATCCGCAAACTGCGTGAAAATCTGCCGCGCCGCTTCCCCGGCGTGGAGTTCTTCTTTCAGCCGGCCGACATCGTGACCCAGATTCTGAATTTCGGATTGCCCGCGCCGATTGACATCCAGGTCACGGGCGCGGACATGCAGGGCAATTACATGATCGCGCAGCAAATCGCCAACCGTCTGCGACACGTGAATGGCGCCGCCGATGTGCACGTGCAACAACTGCTCAGTTTGCCGACTCTTCATCTTGAGATCGACCGCAACAAGACCACGCAAGTTGGAATGAATGCGCGCGATGTGGCGCAGAGCATCCTGGTCTCGTTGAGCGGCAGCTTCCAGACCGCGCCTAACTTCTGGTTGAATCCGCAGAACGGAGTGACCTACCAGGTGGCGGTACAGGCTCCGCAATATCGCGTGACCTCACTACAACAGTTGATGGACATGCCGGTGAACGACCCCAGCGTGCAGAACTCGCAGGTGCTGGGCAACCTGGTGCAGTTGACGCCAGCGGCTAGGCCAGTGGTGGTTTCGCATTACAACGTGCAGCCGGTGATTGACGTTTATCTCAGCACGCAAGGGCGCGACCTGGGCGCAGTCGCCAAGGACACGATGAAGGTGTTGCAGCCTTTCGAGCAGCATCTGCCACGCGGCACCCGCATCGTCGTTCGCGGGCAGGTGGTGACCATGCAGTCGTCGTTCATCGGCTTGGGCATCGGACTACTGATGGCGATCTCGCTGGTGTATTTCCTGATCGTGGTGAACTTTCAGTCCTGGCTCGATCCGTTCATCATCATCACCGCCTTGCCGGGAGCGCTGGCCGGCATCTGCTGGATCTTGCTGCTGACGCACACCACACTGAGCGTGCCGTCGCTGACCGGCGCGGTGATGTGCATGGGCGTGGCCACGGCCAACTCGATCTTGCTGGTTTCGTTTGCCCGCGAGCGCATGAATGCCGGTATACCTTCGGCGCAAGCCGCGCTGGAAGCGGGCTACACCCGAATCCGTCCGGTGCTGATGACCGCCCTGGCAATGATCATCGGCATGGTGCCGATGTCGCTGGGACTGGGCGAAGGGGGCGAGCAAAACGCGCCGTTGGGACGCGCGGTGATCGGGGGATTGTTGTTCGCCACCGTGGCAACCCTATTTTTTGTGCCGTCGATCTTTGCCATGATTCACGGCCATCGCGAGGCGAGGCGGGAGAGAGAAGCAGTTAGCAATTAGCAGTTAGCAGTTAGCAGTTAGCAGTTAGCAGTTAGCAGTTAGCAGTTAGCAGTTAGCAGTTAGCAGTTAGCAGTTAGCAGTTAGCAGTTAGCGATTGCCTAGAAGCTGTCTGATAAATCGGGTTTGAAAGGGCACGGCTTCAGCCGTGCCGCAAATGGTCAACCAAGGACTGGGCTTTAGCCCCTGAGGTACTTCGGTTTGGCCCGCTCCGGTATACATGAGATGACGTTTGGCAACGAGTATTTGGCAGCGTACCGGAGGCGGTTGGCAACTAATGATCGGGAGTATGCAGGCCACGCAATTCGGAGGGATCAAACAGCCAGCATGAACGAACTAGCACACGGAGAGCGTTGTAAGGTTTTACTAAAGGCTAAAGGCTAAGAGCTAACGACTAACGGCTAATCGCGTCTGAAGGACTCATACATATGGATTCGCGTTCAAATCAAACTGACGTTGTGGAACCCGAGCACCATGCGGCCGAGATAACACCACCGCCAAAACTTCCTGCGGCGCCACCGCGCAAGGCACTGCTGATGATCGGCGTAGTACTTCTGGTGTTGGTAGTAGGCGCGGCGATCGCCATGCTGGTGCGGCGGCACGACAGCAATGTTCTGGCAGATGAAACCGAGCGCGAATCGGTCCCGACGGTGGCCGTGATTCATCCCACGTTGGAGAAGCCCGACGAAGAACTGGTGTTGCCGGGTTCGTTGCAGGCATTCGAGGAGTCTCCCATCTACGCTCGCACCAACGGATACCTATTGCGTTGGTACAAAGACATTGGCAGCCGGGTGACCAAGGGTGAACTGCTGGCCGACATCGATACTCCGGAAGTGGATCAGGAGCTGATGCAGACTCGCGCAACGCGTCAGCAGATCGTGGCGCAGATGGATTTGGCCAAGATCAATTCGGACCGTTATCTCAGCCTGCGTAAGACCGATTCGGTTTCGCAGCAGGAAGCCGATCAGCAGGCCAGCGGCTATCAACAGGCCAAGGCCAACCTGGACGCGGCCGACGCCAACGTTCGCCGTCTCGAAGAATTGGAATCGTTCAAACACGTCTACGCCCCGTTCAGCGGAGTTCTGACCAAGCGCAACGTCGATCCCGGCGCGTTGATCAACGCCGGCGGCACCGGCAAAGAATTGTTTGACATGGCGCGCGTGGATCCCCTGCGTGTTTACGTTAACGTTCCGCAGGCCTACGCTCCGGCCATCAAGAACGGAATGGAAGCCTGGGTGACACTGCAGGAATTGCCGGGACAGAAGTTTAAGGGCACGGTAGCGCGCACCGCGGAATCCATCGACCCCACCACGCGCACGTTGCTGACAGAAGTTGACGTGCCCAACAAAGACGGCCATCTGCTGCCCGGCTCGTTTGGCGAAGTGCATTTTCGGGTGGGAATCAACGCGCGAAAAGTCACGGTTCCGGTCAACACTATGCTCTTCCGCCAGGAAGGCCCGCGTGTAGCCGTCGTCGGCAGTGACAACAAAGTGCAGTTGCGACCCATCACCATCGGCCGCGATTATGGCTCCACGCTGGAAATACTGGGCGGCGTCAATGTCGAGGACCAGGTGGTCGTCAATCCCGCGGATTCGCTGGAAGAAGGTCAACAGGTCAACGTCGCTCCCCCAAACCAGGGAGGCAATCCGTCATGAAGTGGTTGACCCTGGCGGCCGGCATCGCGGTTAGCGCTTTGCTGGTGGGATGCGCGGTAGGACCGAAATACCAGCGTCCGCCCGTTCAGGCCCCGACGGCGTACAAGACGGAAGGCCCGTGGCGCGTCGCCGCGCCGAAAGACTCGCTTCCCAAAGGCGCATGGTGGGAGATCTTCAACGATGGCGAGCTGAACAGCTACGAGCAACAGTTGCTGAAGGCAAATCAGTCGCTGGTTGCTGCACAAGACCGCCTGAACCAGGCGCGCGCGCTGGCCCGAGTAGCCTCGGCCGGACTCTTCCCGCAAGCCAGCACCGATCCCAATGCATCGCGCAATCGCTATTCCGGACATCGGCCGGTAGTCGCCAGCCTCGGGCGGCCGCTCACCCAGAGCACCTACGAAATTCCTTTTCTGCTCAGTTACGAACCCGATCTCTTCGGAAAATACAGGCGAACCCTGGAAGCGTCGAATGCGACTCTGCAAGCCACGGCAGCGGACATGTACAACGTCAACCTGGTGCTAACCGCGGAACTTGCCGCCGACTATTTCACCTTGCGCGAGCTTGATGCCGAAACTCAGGTAGTGCAGGAATCGGTTGCCATTCAGCAGAAGGGACTACAACTGGTGGAGAACCGTCACACCGGTGGAGTTGCCTCCGGACTCGACTTGGCACAGCAGCAGACCCTGCTCGATTCCACGGTCGCGCAACTGTACCTGGTGCAGCAGCAGCGCGCGCAGTTCGAACACGCCATTGCGATGCTGACGGGAAATGCCGCCTCCACTTTCAGCGTGCCCGTTGCCCCGCTGCATACGACACCTCCTCCCGTCCCGCTGGGCGTGCCTTCTGACCTGTTGGAACGGCGGCCCGATGTCGCAACGGCTGAGCGCAACATGGCGTTCGAAAACGCTGAGGTCGGCGTTGCCACAGCAGCGTTCTATCCGCAACTCACCCTCTCCGGTAGCGGCGGATTTCAAAGCACGAGCATCACCAACCTGATCAGCGCTCCCAGCGCAATCTGGTCGCTGGGTGGCGACCTGTTGCAGCCCATCTTTCAAGGCGGCCGCAATCGCGCCAACCTTGCCGCCACCAAGGCGGCCTACGACGAATCCGTCGCCAACTATCGCGAGGCGGTGCTGACTGCATTTCAGCAGGTGGAAGATGGACTGTCGGGGTTGAACGCGCTTTCCCAGGCTGCGACGAGCCAGAACGCAGCCGTGTCGGACGCGCGCCGTGCCCTGGAGATCGCCAACAACCGCTACGTGGGCGGTGTAACCACTTTTCTGGATGTCATCACCGCACAGTCGGCCTTACTGACCAACGAGCGCCTGGCGACACAGCTACTCGGCCAGGAGATGGTGACTTCCGTCTATCTGGTGAAGGCCGTTGGAGGTGGTTGGGATGCCTCGCAGATCCAGAACGAGCAAGTGCGGCCGAAAGCTATCCAGGCGATTCAGCAGTAGAAGCTAGCCCGGAGGGCGACATAACCGTAGCCCAGCACGTGAGTGCTGGGTCGGCGTTATTAGATTGGACGAGTCCGACAGGACGGAACACCAGCAACCTTAGTCCATGACATCAAGTCACGTTCAGAAGCAGCCGCAGCATCCGCGGCCCAGTTCGAGGTGCCGTCCCTGAAGGGACTCGTTTTACTTACTACGCTTACCCTTACGTCCTGGGCTACGATTGTGTCGCCCTTCGGGCTGAGGTTTATTGCTTCTTCGCTATTTCCCTGGCAGGTAACTCAATTCGGGATGAAATTGAATAATCTCGCTGGTCTCACTCTGCACTGAGCCGTCGATGCGATCGACGATGGAATCCGCCTCCGCCTGCCCGAAAGCATCCTTCAGCATGTCGCGGAAAGGCTTCACGTCAGGCTTCTCCTCGAAGTCTGCCCAACTGCTGCGCGGCAGAACGAGCACATAGGTTCCCGTGTCGCCGCCGCTCGCCAGTGCATACCATTCGAAATTGAGTGGCCACTTTGTCTTCTGGGCGGCATCGTAAACCCTGGTAATGGCACTCCGAAAATCCGACCCTTTGCCGTAGCGAAGGTGAAAGGTAAGAATTTCGTCGAATTTGGGAGCCGTGCCAGGACTCGGGGGATTACTGATCTTCGGCATAGACTCATAGTAGCGAGCCACGATGGAGTCCACGTAAGCGCCGACCACCTTCTCATATTCCTCAAGGTCGGCCTGGTCCGGAACTGCCGGCTTGTCAAAATCGGCCCAGTGTTGATTCAACCGGCCCACGATATAGGTCCCGGTGTCCGGGCCGGTGAGCGTCTCCCACACCAACAGCGGTTGGGGGTCGTTCTGTTGCTTGTGCCAAGCTGCTTTTTGCTTCCGTCCATCCTGGTATTGCTTCACCATGCCGTTCTTGGGCTTTTGGAACTCCAGTGCGGCAACGGTTCCTGGTTTCTGCTGGGCGGCAACCGAAGATGCGAACAACATCACAGCAAAAGCTGACAACAGCTTTCTCGTTCTCATTTGTCCTCCGTTTATTTCAAGTGTGTTGAAACTGAATTCGGCAAAGGGTACGGGGCCCGGTACAGCGGAACATCTGGAAACACTAGCGGCACGGATGGCCGCTCAACTGCCCTTGGGGGAAGCTGTAATCTGCAATTTTCTTTTGTATTGAGATACGCGTGCATCTTACACCTGCTCGGGCTGGCACGCGACCGAAAATCTCACTGGCGTCGATGAAGGCCAGCTCGGTGCTCTATCATGGCGCCTATGCCGAACGTTGCCGATGTTCTGGTGGTGGGACTGGGCGCCGTCGGCAGCGCGGCGCTGTACCAATCCGCCAAGCTGGGCGCCCGCGCGATTGGCATCGATCGTTTCGACCCGCCGCACGACCAGGGCTCGTCGCACGGCGATACTCGCATCACCCGCGAGGCCATCGGCGAGGGCCGCGAGTTCGTGCCCCTCGTGCTGCGTTCCAACCGGATCTGGGAGGAACTCGAGGCCGCGACCGGCCGCAGTCTGCTCACCCGCAAAGGGGGGTTGGTGCTCGCCTCACCCAGCATGCCCGGCAATCATCACGGTTCGACTTCGTTCATCCAGGACACCATCGCCGCAGCCACGGAGTTCGGTATCGCGCATGAAGTCTTGAGCGCGGACGAACTGGGTCATCGCTATCCGCAGTTCCGTCTGCGCGGCGATGAGATCGGCTACTTCGAACCGGGCGCGGGATTTCTTCGTCCCGAGGCCTGCATCGAAACGCAACTCGCCCTGGCTAGGAAGCTGGGCGCGAGGGTCGTCACCTCGGAAACCGTCGTCGATTGCAAGCCGGTGCAAGGTGGCACGGTCGAAGTCACAACTGGTACCGGTACGTATTCCGCCGCCAGGGTCATCGTGACCGCCGGACCGTGGATACAGAAGTTGCTCGGTGAGAGCTACGCAGCAGACTTCAAGATTTATCGGCAGGTGATGTACTGGTTTGCGCTAGCCAACCATGCCGAGCAGTACACACCAGAACGCTTTCCGGTGTTCATCTGGATCGCGGGCAACCGGCCGCGCGACATGATGTACGGCTTCCCCGCCGTGGATGGGCCGCATGGCGGGATCAAGATTGCCGCCGAGCAATACGACGCCACGGTCGATCCGGATGCAGTACCGCGCGAGGTCAGCGATAAGGAAATCTCCGCCATGTACACCGAGTACATTGCGCCGCGCTTTCCCGGCGTCTCCGCCAAATGCCTGCGCAGCGCAACCTGCCTCTACACGGTCACGGCCGACGCGAAGTTCATCGTCGACAAGTTTCGCAACTATGAGAATATTGTCTTCGCCTCGGCCTGCTCCGGCCACGGGTTCAAGCATTCTGCGGCGCTGGGCGAGGCGCTCGCGTTGCAGGCGCTGGGACGGCCCTCGCGCATCGATCTATCGGGATTCAGTACCCGGCGATTCGCGCGCGGCGGATGACAAAACTCTCATGCATCCAAAGATCGTTCAACTCGAAGGGTTTGAGGTCGTCGGCATTACAACTCGGACCAACAATGCCAACGAAGGCGGACCGGACGGCACCATCCCGAAGCTGTGGCAACGCGTGATGCAGGAACGTGTGCTCGATCGCGTATCGGACAAAACCGATCCCAACTTGTACGCCGTATACAGCGATTACGCGAGCGATGCCAACGGCGACTACACGCTGGTACTCGGCGCGAAGGTGCGTCCTGAAACAAAACCTACCGCAGGAATGATTTCCAAGTCCGTCCCCGCCGGACGCTACGCGGTGTTCACCAGCGAGCGCGGACCGGTTGCGAAAGTCGTTGTCGAAACCTGGATGCGGATTTGGACTTACTACGAATTGCCTGCTAATGGCCAGCGAGCCTACCGCGCTGACTTCGAACTGTACGATGAGCGGGCTGCCGATCCGAACAGCGCGCAGGTGGACATCTACATTGGGGTGAAGTAAGGGCGACGTTTCGGTCGAGGCTAGCTGGGCTGACAATGTCGTCGACAAGGGCTAATATTCGAACGAGATGTTCCATTTGTTTCCAGGATTTAGCGGCTTTGCGGTCGGCGTCGCTATCCTAGTCGGCATTTGCGTAGTCGCTTCATCGCAGACCGGACATGGCTCCTTCACCTTCGACAAACCGGGACAGCCCGGAAGCTTCGAGGCGCGCCTCACTAACTACATTCGAGCCGGGGAATTCGTCGTAGGACTGGCGACTAGTTCCATCGTTATTCTGGTTGGATCCTCTGCTTTATACGCCGGAGGCCATTTGCCGTGGGTCTATGCCTCTCCCTTGATTCTGCTTGCGCTTTCTGTCGTATACGGCATTTTGTTCATGGTTCTCATTGTCTTTAACTACGAAGCCTTTCAGCACAACCCTGGTTGTTACACACGAGCTCGGTATGTGAGGAACCAAGCGTTGGGCTTTAGCTCCCTTGTCTGTTTTTGTGGCGGATATCTGTGGCTGGTCCTGGCCATAACGAGATGAGGCTTCATCGATTCTCACCGCGCATTCAGCAGCCGAATCGTTTCCAGCACCACATCGCCGGTAATCGCCAGCGATTGCGGACTCAGCTTGTCGAGCGTGTCCTGCACGGTGTGGTGGAAGACGTTGTTGTAGCCGTAGTCCAAATCGATGATGTCCACCGCGGGCACGCCAATCTTCAGGAAAGGCAGATGGTCGTCCTCAATGCCGGCCTTGTATTGGTAGAAGTGCGACTGATAGCCCAGGTTGGTGGCCGCCTGGTAAACCAGGGCACTCAACCACGGCGTCGAAACGGTTTCTTCCAGGATGTCGAGGTCGGCGTCGCCGATCATATCAACGAGAATGAACGCCTTCACCTTCTTTGCCGTTCCATCCTGCTGCCATTTCTGCGCCAGATGCCGTGTGCCGTAGAGACTGTCGCTGTCGGTCCACTTCACGAACGCTTCTTCCCCGTCGGTCCACACCAGCCACACGCTATAGCCGTCCAGCTCTTTGCCGCGGAATTGATCGGCCAGCGCCAGCAGCAGCGCCGTGGACGAGCCACCATCGTTCGCGCCCACGTAAGCTTTTGGCAGCGGATAGTTCGTGTCGTAATGTCCGGCGACAACGATAATCCCATCTTTGCGGCCCGGAAACTTCGCAATGATGTTGTCGATCGGGAACTTGCCCACCGGCGTCTGCGCCGTGAACTTGTCCTGCTCAACTTCTACGCCCTTCAGCTTGGAGAGAATGTACTGCTCGAGCTTGGCATGTCCCGTGCTGCCCACCGGTCGCGACCCGATTGCGACGATGTCTTTCACGTACTGCATCACGTGATTGCCGTTGATGTCGGGCTTGGGAGCGGTGCTGGTGGAATTCGCAGGCGCTGGACTCGCCGCGGGAGCCGCCATCGCATTCGTCGTCGTCGCCGCAGGCTTGACCTCCGCAGACGCCTCTGACGGTGTCTGCTGCTTGTTGCATCCCAAGGTGACTGCTGCGACTGGAACGAGCAGACAAACAGCGAGTAGAGAGACCCGGATTCGGCGAGGCTTCATGCTGCAAACATTGTAAATGGCGGGGCGAATCTACCACAGAGACACAGAGTCACAGAGAAAATCTCTTTACCACGGAGGCCACGGAGCGCACGGAGAATTCGAATTTGGGGAACGCGGAGCCCAGGGAATCTACTTTTTAGCTGGCTCTTCTTGAAATCCGTAGCCATCCGTGAAATCCGTGGTCAGGGGTTTGCCTTGGACTTTCTCTGTGCCTCTGTGTCTCTGTGGTGAATTCTCTCCTCCCGTCCAAAACAAAGCGGCCGCCTCTTTTTGGAGCGACCGCTACTTTACTGTTGGCTGAAGGCTGACGGCTTCCTACCCCGCCACCTCCTCCAATTGTTTCTGATCGATATCGAAGTTGGAGTACACGTGCTCCACGTCGTCCTGGTCTTCCAGGGCTTCCAGCAATCGGATCATGGTACCGGCCTGGTGGCCTTCCAGCTTGGTGTAGGTCTGCGGCACCATGCCGATCTCAGCCACCTCGGGCGTGATACCGGCCTTCTTCACCGCTTCCAGCACTGACTCATAAACCGACGGGTCAGTCAGAACCTCCCAGTTGTCGCCATCGTCTTTCAGGTCGTCGGCGCCAGCTTCCAGGACGATATTCATCAAGTCGTCTTCCTTGGCCGCCGACTTCGCAATCACGATGTCGCCCTTCTTGTGGAACATCCAAGACACCGAACCAGCTTCGCCCATGTTCCCGCCATTCTTGGAGAACGCGTGCCGCATTTCGCTGACGGTGCGGTTGCGATTGTCGGTGGAGACTTCCACCAGGATGGCGACACCGCCCGGGCCGTAACCCTCAAAGGTGATTTCTTCGTACGCGACGCCCGGCAATTCGCCGGTACCGCGCTGGATGGCGCGCTTGATGTTGTCGGCCGGCATGTTTTCCGCCTTGGCGGTCGCCACCGCGCCGCGCAGCCGGGGGTTCTTCTCAGGATCGCCACCGCTCTTGGCCGCGATGGTGATTTCCTTTATCAAGCGAGTGAAAATCTTGCCGCGCTTGGCATCCAGCGCGCCCTTCTTGTGTTTGATGGTTGCCCATTTGGAATGGCCGGACATGGAGAGACCTCAGATCTTGAATACGTTCGGATGAGTACCGATGGATGCCTCGCCCGTTCCGCAGACAAAGCGATGCTTCCGCTTCGAACCGAGCGGAGAAAGAGCAGGCAAACTGAAATTATACCACCGCCAACAATGCCGTTTTCAAGGAGATAACGGGTCGTCCCCGCCGCTCAAGCGCTGGCGACGGTCCACCTGCCGACACCAATTTGTTCAGGGACTCGCCCAGGGACAGCAGCGACTCCGTGTGTTGAGCAAGCTGCGCGATGAGCGGGATCGCGCAGCCTGGAAATGGGCCGCGTGCTTCGGCAGCATAGTTGAGCTACTTCGACTTGTCGGCTCCGGCGGCCTGCTGCTTCGCCATCTCGCTATAGCGACGCTCGATCTCCTCCGACGAGACGTCTTCGATATGGGTGCCAACCCACCACTGATTGCCTAGAGAATCCTCGACGCCGCCGCTGCGGTCGCCGTATGCCTGGTTCGCGGGCCCCTGCACCGGCTTTGCGCCAGCTTCAAGCGCGCGCTTGTAAACCGCGTCCACGTCCTCCACGTACAGATAGACCGAAGTTCCAGAGCGTTTCGGACAGTATTCTGCTGATTCGCCGAGAGATAATTCAAAATTCAGTTTCCAGCTACTGGCAACAAGTTCAGTAACT